>Ga0209506_1000042_pt1 | contig 165184 bp, 119 predicted proteins | sample AD_JPNHG2_MetaG_FD_184409 | JGI IMG/M metagenome (GOLD analysis project Ga0209506, IMG submission 184409) | Active sludge microbial communities of municipal wastewater-treating anaerobic digesters from Japan - AD_JPNHG2_MetaG (SPAdes) (version 2) | ecosystem: Engineered > Bioreactor >...
TGCACCCGCATCGCGGCGACAAACCGTGCCCACTCCTCCCGCGCGCACGGACGCACCACCACCTGCCCCAGCACATCCCTATCCGCCGCTGTCAGCCTTCCCGGCTTCATGCTCCATCTCTATCATGTCCAGACCGGCTTGTCCAGCCCCCTCCCTATCACGCTCCTAACGCTCAGCCTTCCAGTCACGGTGACGGAGCCCTGGCAGACCCACCGGAAACGCGCACGGAGTTGTACAGCGCCTGGCGTGTATGATCGGAGGGATGAGTGTGGATCCCGTGTGGAGCTGGACTCCAGCGCCGCCGGATGGCTTGTGCTTCGCCTTTCAGGGATGGCCCCCCGAAGTGGCGATGCTGGTGCGCGAATTGCTGGGGGCAAGTGGTGGGTGGGTGGGGACCGACGCGGGTGGTCCCAGCATCGTCTGGCACGGCTCCATGTCCGTGCTGACCGCGGGCGCTTCGAGTGATGGCTGGGTGTGGCAACCGCGAGGAGCGGTAGCGGCGCTCGGAGAAAAGGTCCGAGTGGAGGTGGAGCACCGAGCCGGGCATGCAGTCATTGGAGTCATGGGGGAAGCCACCGATGTTCTCCGACAGCTGGTATGGCGAGTCCTGCCAGCCGTTCTCGGGGAGTTGGCGCTCTCCCGAGGGTGGCTGTTGTTGCATGCCGCGGCTGTGCTCTGGAAGGATGGTGCCCTTGTGTTTCCGGGACCTTCGGGTGCGGGCAAGAGCACCATTGCCGCCGCGGCAGCAGCGGCGGGGTGGCCCGTGCTCGCGGACGATCTGGTCTGGGTGCGCGTGGCAGAAGGATCAGGGCCTCGCGTCGTGGGTTTTCCTCGTGGCGGGTGGGAAGAGGTGGTTTCGTCGAGCTCCTGGAAGGGACGTTTCGCCCCGGTGACTGCCTGGGTTTTTCCCAAGCTGGGAGAGCCTGGGCAACGCCAGGTGCAGCGGCTTCTCCCGCGATTCGCCCTGCAGAGCCTGTGGGATGCGTGGGTCGGTCTCGGTGCTCCCAGCACCGCGGCGACAAGGTTTGCTGGCTGCATCCAGCTGGCGCAGTTGCCCAGCTTTTCGTGGGTTCGCCCCCGGTACTTTCCGGAGATGTGTCGTGGCGCATGGCCCGCTCCCCGCAAGGGAGCGGGAAAGTGAGGGATGACGTACAACTTCGATGCCGAGCGGTGGTTCGAGCTGCAGCGGCAGCGGCTGCTGGCGCAGCGGGCTGCCGGCGCGCTGGACGAGCAAGGGCTGGCGGCTGCCCTCGAGCGGCTGGAAGCCCAGCTCGAGGCCCTGCAGGCACGGCTCGACGGTTCGTTCCAGGTCGGGCCGCTGGCGCCGCGTGGCGAGAGGTGAGGCAACGGCGCCGCGCCGGGGAGGCTGCGATGAGGAGATCACACCGGCTGGATGCCGGGCTCGTGCTGGTCGCTTCGATGGCGATGGGGGTGTTGGCTGCAGCGGTGGAGCCCCCGGCGGTGCCGGATCCGGTTGCGACGCTGCGGGAGCGGGCCCGCACCGACGAACTCGCGTTTGCCCGCCTAGCCTACCTGTGCGACCGCATCGGCGGCCGCCCGGCCGGCTCGGCGGCGTACGCCGAGGCGGTGCGCTGGGCAACGGCGACCCTGCGCGCCGACGGCCACGAGAAGGTGTGGCGGGAGCCGGTGAGCGTGCCCAGCTGGGATCGCGGCCGCGAGCGTTGCGTCGCGCTGGCACCGTTCCGCCGCGAGTTGGCGGTGCTCGGGTTACCCGGGTCGGTGCCGGGCGTCGTCGAGGCGCCGGCCGTGGTGGTGCGCAAGCTGGAGGAGATCGGGGCGCAAGCGGCCGGCCGGATCGTCGTTGTCGTCCCGGACATCCCGGCCGAGGCCAGCGCCGGCGAGCGGTACGGCTACTTCGGCACCTCCCGCCGCCACGGTGCCGCAGCGGCCGCTCGTCATGGCGCGGTGGCGCTGCTGGTGGCTTCCACGCCGGTCCGCTCGCTCGGCACCCCGCACACCGGCTCGATGCACTACGAGGATGGCGTGCCGCGTATCCCCGCCGCGGCGCTGGCCTCCGAGGACGCGGCTTGGCTCGGGCGGCTCGCCGGGCAGGGGGTGGAGACCCGCCTGCGGCTCGAACTCGAGTCGACCGACCGTGGGCGCGTCGAGACGGCCAACGTGCTGGCCGAGATCCAGGGCGCCCGGACCCCCGATGAAATCGTGCTGATCGGAGCCCACCTCGACTCCTGGGACGTCGGCCAGGGGGCGCACGACGACGGGGCGGGCGTGATTGAGGTCATCGAGACGCTGCGCTTGATCCGCGGGCTCGGAGTGGCGCCGCGGCGCACCGTGCGAGCGGTGCTGTTCGCCAACGAGGAGTTCGGCCTGGACGGAGGCGTGGCCTACGCCGCCACACACGGCGCGGAGCGGCATGTGGCAGCCGTGGAGTCCGACCTGGGCGCCTATCGCATCCTCCACTTCGGGGCGTCGGGCAGCGCGACGCAACTCGGCTGGCTCGCGCAGGCGGCGGTCCCGACCGGCGTGCCGATCCAGGCGGGTGGGGGCGGCGCCGACATTTCGCCGCTCGGCAACGGCGTGCTGCGGGTCGGCGTCTACACCGACCTCGACCCGTATTTCGACGTCCACCACAGCCGCGCCGACACCCTCGACAAGGTGGACCCGGAGTTGCTGCGCGACGGGCTCGCGAGGATCGCCGTGCTGGTGTGGCGGCTCGCCAACGACCCGCTGCCGGCGGAAGAGGGGCCGTAGCGGACCGGCGCGCCGGCCCCGGCTCGAGGTCGCGGCTTGACGGCTCCGCTCTCCTCGCCGCACACTGGCGCGGCTCGCCGGAGGCGCCGATGCGAACGCTCAACGAGGATTACCCTCTGTACCCGGTCCCGCCGATCTCGTCCGTGCAGGACCTGTTGCGCCACTCGGCCCGCACCCACGGCGACAAGCTGGCGCTCGAAGACCTCACGCCCACTCCCTTGCCGCGCCTGTCGTACCGGCAGCTCTGGGAGGCCGTGCTGCGGTTCGGGCGCGGTCTCGGGCGGCTGCACCTCGAGCGGGGCGCCCACATCGCGGTGATCGGCGAGAACCGCGTGCAGTGGATGGTCGCGTACCTGGCTTGCCACGCCTTCGGCCACGTTGCGGTGCCGATCGACAAGAGCCTGCAGGACAACGAGATCATCACCGTGCTCCACGCCTCGGAGAGCCAGGCGGTTGTGTTTTCCGAGCGCTTCCGCGACACGATCCTGACGCTCGCCCCTTCGGTCAAGACACTCAAGGTGTTCGTAGACATGGACATCGAGAAAACCGACGGGCGCATCCACGCGATGGGCGAGCTGATCGCGGCCGAGCCGGTGCCTTCGCTCGACGAGCCACTGCCGGCGGTCGATCCCGACGAGCTGGCGGTGATCGTCTTCACCTCCGGAGCGATGGGCCGCGCCAAGGGGGTCATGCTCTCGCAGCGCAACCTCGCCTCGAACCTCACCGGCATGCTGGCCATGATCGAGCTCTACCCCTCCGACCGCTTCCTTTCGGTGCTGCCGATCCACCACACGTACGAGTGCACCTGCGGGCAGCTCTGCCCGCTGCTCTCCGGCTGTTCGGTGCACTACGCCCGCTCGCTCAAGACCGTGCTCGAGGACCTGCAGCGGGTGAAAGCCACGATCCTGCTCGGGGTCCCGCTGCTGTACGAGAAGATGTACCGCCGGATCACCGCCGCCCTGGGCGAGAAGAAGCTCGTCTCGGCGCTGCTGCCGGTACTGCGCGCGGCGGCGGCGGCCGGCGAGGCGGTGGGTGCGCAGGGGGTGCGGCGCAAGATCTTCCGCCAGATCCACGAGCGCTTCGGCGGCGCGGTGCGGATCTTCATCGTGGGCGGCGCGGCTCCCGACCCGGCGGTGGCGCGCGGGCTGCGTTCCCTGGGCTTCACCTTCATCCAGGGGTACGGGCTCACCGAGACCTCGCCGATCCTGGCCCTCAACCGCCTGCGAAAGTTCCGCGACGATGCGGCTGGCTTGCCGCTGTGCAACATCGAGGTGCGCATCGCCGACCCGGACGAACACGGGGTGGGCGAAATCCAGGCCAGGGGCCCGAGCGTGATGCTGGGGTACTACCGCAACGAAGAAGCGACCCGTGCGGTGCTGCAGGACGGCTGGTTTTCGACCGGCGACCTGGGGTATTTCGACGCCGACGGCTTCCTGCACGTCTGCGGGCGGAAGAAGAACGTCATCGTCGCAGCCAACGGCAAGAACGTCTTCCCCGAGGAGCTCGAGGACCTCGTCAACCGCATCCCGTACGTGCTCGAGTCGGTGGTGCACGGTGTCCGCCAGCCCGACGGCGACGAGGCGATCGGGGTCATCGTGGTGCCGAACGCCGAGGAGCTCCTGAAGCTCTCCCACAAGCTCGGGGTCGAGGTCACGCGGGAGTGGGTCAAGGAGGTCCTGGAACGGGAGATACGCGCCCTCAACCGCCACCTTGCCTCGTACAAGCAGATCCGCCAGGTACGCGTGCAGGAGTCGGAATTCGCCAAGACCACGACCCAGAAGATCAAGCGCCACCTCGTCCAGCAGCAGGACACCACGCACTGATTCCCCGCCCGCGGGGCGGTTCAGTTCGCCGGTCACCGGGCGCCGATCGTCATCCGCCCGCCAGGCGGCGGCGAGGCAGGCGTGGCGGGGTGTCCGAAACGTCGAGAATGCCCGCACGGTGGCAAGTGAACGGCCCGGCCTGCACGGTGAGCGTCCAGGTGTAGGTGCCCGGCGCAGCAAAGGTGTGCGAGGCGGTCTCGCCAACCGCCGAGCCGCCGTCGCCGAACGACCAGGAGACGGCCGGCGTCTGACAGCCGGAGGCCGCCACCATGGCCGCGAACGAGGCGGGCGAGCCGGTCGGCACCCAGCGCGGGGCCGACGCGGAGCAAGAGAGCGTGCAGGCACTCTCGCCCGCCGGCAGGACCTGGGCCCGCTGGCCCGGCAGGTTGTGGTGGTGGAGCAGCAGCACCCCTTGCGAGGCGTTGGCGGCGAAGGCGGCGGCGTCGAAGGTGGCGGTGATCGTGCGACCCGGAAGGTCCTCGTACATCGGCAGCGTGGCCGGGGTGCCCAGGGCGCCGGTGCCGCCGAAGGCCAGCCCCGGCCTGGCAACATCGAAGGTAAGGGCCGGAGTCTCGTCGACGATGTCGCCGCTGTTGCCCAGGTAGCTCCGGACCTTGTAGGTGAAGCGGGTCGCGAGCGCCGACAGCCCGTCGAGGTCGGCCTGCACCGGGATGATCACGACGTTCGTGCCGAGCAGGGCGGTGTCGCGGACTTCGGGGGCGATGCCGTTGAGATGGAAGAGCGTGCACGTCTTGGGATCGGCTTGCCGGCAGACGCTCGAGACGAACACACCGGTGCTGTCGGGCAGCAGCGCGGTGGTGGCGAGGTAATCCTTCTTGCCGTCCCGGTTGGTGTCGATCTCGACTTCGAAGCGCACCTCGGCCGGTGTTGCCCACTCCCGCTGCGTGGCCACGGCGAAGTAGACCCGGCTGTCGGCCAGCCCCTTGCCAGCCGCCGCCTGTGCCGGGACGTCGCTGGCCACGCCGACCCAGCGGAGATCGGCCATGTCGGCGCGGCCACCGGAGGCCGGCTCGTCCGGGCTCGTGTGGGCCAGCTCGAACGCCGACACCAGCGGCACGACATCGTCCGGGAACTCGCTGCCGGTGGCCGCCCCGAGGCCCGAGAGGTCGATCTGCACGAGCCCCGCGTCGGACGCGCTGGCGCCCGTCATCGCCGAGGCCGGCCGCGGCGCCGCGTGGTACGGCACCACGATGGGGGTGCCGCCGGCCGGGGTCACCGTCACGACCCCGGCGGCTTCGCTCAGCCAGTGCCGCGGAGTGGTGTCGCTCACCCTCGACGCGCCCGGGTCGAGCGTGCGCCGCATCGTGGAAGCGTCGGCGACCAGCCGCAGCACGGCCGTCGCCTCCCCCCCGGCGGGGACGACGAGTTCGTCGCCACCGGGGAACGAGAGCTCGACCCCTGGCATGTCGACCACGGGCTCGACGCCGAGCCTCACGTGGACGACCTGGAGGCTGGTGTTGACGAGCCTCAGGCGCCGCTCGGCCACGGCGTGCCCGAGCACCTCGAGTCGGCCGAACGAGATACTGACGCGAGTGGGGTACGCGTCGTCGAAGGCGAGCAGGGTGGCCGCCGCGGCGCGGCCGAGGTCGATCCGCCCGGCGCCGATCCGCCCCGGGCCCACCGCCGGTGGGCCGAGGTTCGGTGCGGTGAAAACGCTGGTCGAGGCTGTGTTCATGAGCGCGGCCTTGAGCCAGTGTACCGGCCAGCTCGGGTGGAGCTGGCGCAGCAGCGCCAGCGCGCCCGCCACGTGCGGCGTCGCCATCGAGGTGCCGCTCGCGATGTACACGTCGTCGCCGCTGCCGCCGTACGCCGAGGTGATGAAGTCGCCGGGGGCCGCAAGGTCGGGCTTGAGCGCGAGATCACCCAGGCGGGGCCCGCGGGAGGAGAAGTCGGAGACGACGTCGGCCCAGGCGTACTTGGTGAGCGTGACGTTGACCCCGGGCAGCGGCAGCTTGGCGCGGATCGCGCTCCCGTCCTCGCCGCTGATCGACACTGCCGGGATCGTGATCGAGGGATCGTCACCGGCCATGTAGACGACGCCGCTCTCGTTGTTGGCGACGATGGCCGCCACGGCGCCGGCAAGCTGGGCGTTGCGGACCTTGACCGTGAACAGGCAGTCGCCGCGGTCCAGAAACGCGATCTTGCCGGCCATCGACGAGGCGTTGGTGAGCGGAGTGCAGGCGCGCGGCGGGTTGGCCCGTACCAGGTCGGACGTGAGCGAGGTCGTGGCGAGCGGCGGCCCGAAGCGTGCCGCGTACGCCTTGGTCGTGCCCATGCCGGCGGGCTGATTGACCGTGAGGGTGTAGTCGATGACCCCGGCGTCGCTCACCGAGGCCACGGAAACCACGCCATCGGCCGATGCCGGGCTCGAGCCGAAGAAGTAGCCGTCACCGGCGTTGCCGGCCGCGGCGGCGACGGCGATGCCGGCCGCCACCGCCCGGTCGACCGCCTCGGCGTCAGGGTCGGAAGGGTCCCCGAAGTCGATGCCGAGCGAGAGGTTGAGCACGTCGAGGTGGTCGGAGAGGTCGTCGTCGCCGTCGGGGTCCATGGCCCACTCGATGGCCGGGATCAGCATTTCGGTCGAGCCGTTGCAGCCGAAGATGCGGAGCGCGTACAGCCTGGCTCCCGGCGCCACGCCCGGTCCAAGTCGGAACAGCCCCAGCCCCATGCCGGGGTGGTAGCTGCCTCGGTAGGTGTCGCCGTTGCTGTCGAGGCCGAGGCCGGCCGCGATCCCGGCCACGTGGGTGCCGTGGCCGTGGCAGTCCATCGGGTCGGGGTCCGGCCGTGGCGTGTTGGAGCCCGTGTAGTCGTCGCCGACGAAGTCGTAACCGCCGACCACCGAGCTCGTCCACGGCACCTGGGCATCGTCGAAGCGTTGCCCCGAGTATGAGCCGCTGCCGCCGAAGTTCTTGTGGATGTAGTCGATGCCGGTGTCGACGATGCCGATCGAGACCCCTGCGCCGGTGGCGTTCGGTCCCTGGGGGTTCCAGACCGAAGGTGCGCCGATGAACGGGACGGAGCTCGAGGTGGCGAGCTGCTTGGCGCGCAGCCGGCGCACCGACTTCACGCCCGGCCAGGCCGCGAGCGTGTCGAGGTCCCCCTCCTCGACCCTCAGCGCGACGCCGTTGAGCACCCGGTGGGCACGGAACAACTCGTTCCCTGTGATCCCGGCCAGGCGCAACCCGGCCATGAACCCGTCCTGCTCGGCGTGCAGGCGGGAGGCGAGCGCTCGGGTGGCCTCGGCCCCGGCACGAAAGTCCGTCCCCGCCGCTGTCGCGGCGCGTGCCGCCACGACGACGGGCGGCGAGGCGAGCTCGACGAACACGCGGATCGGTGCCGCAGCGGCTGCGGTCCCGGTCAGGAGAGCCAGGGTTGCGAGCAGCGGAGCCGGGTGCGATGCCATTGGACCCTCCTACCTGGGCGGCTCGCTTGGCAGGCCGCGTCTCGACCACTCCACAAACCCACCTTGCATGACCACCACGTTGGCGAACCCCAGGCGGCGCATCAGCGAGACCACGACGCCGACGCGGTTTTGGGTCCGGCAGTACACGAGGTAGGTGGAGGCGCGGTCGAGCTGCGCCAGTTTGGCCTCGAGCGCGGGGTCGCGCACGTCCAGATTGACGGCCCCGGGAAGGTGCCCGGCCGCGAACTCGGCAGCCGTCCGCACGTCGAGGATGACCAGGCCGGGCTTGCCGGCGTGGGCTGCGAGGAGGGCACGTGCCCCCTCGACGTCAACGCTTTTGGGCAGGGTCTGCTGTTGCGCAGGCTCCTGCGCTGCGGCGATCCACGAGCTGACGAGCACGCCAACCATCAGCACGACAAACGGACGAGACGCCACGTCATTCCTCCCGCGCGACGGGCCAGGATCTCGCGCGCCAGCACGAAATGCAATCACCGTGCCTTTCCGCCCCGCAACGCGTCCGAGGACCCTTGCCTGGCACGAGCGAAAAACTCGGGGGCAGTCCCGGTGGTCATGCACCAGCCATTTGCCAGGGCCACCAGCCGGCGGGATTGACCGAACCCGGCTGGGCGCCTAGCGTATGCCTGGAGGCGAGGGTGAATCGCGTGCACTGGCCCCGGCCTGGACACCTGCTGCTCGTGCTGCCGCTCGTTGCCGTGGCGGTGTGGGTAGGGTCGCGCGGCGGGCGGGTGCGCGACGACCCGGCGCACGTCCTGGCGGCGCTGCGCATGGCCGCCGGGCCGATGTTGCCGGGCGAGGGGGCGGTGGGGGCGGCCAGCCGCACGGCGCTCGAAAGCTACGATCCGCAGACGTTGTACGAGTTCATCGACGGCGCCGCCGAGTCGTACCTGGGGAACGGGTTCGAGCGGTGCGTGGCGGTGGTCTACACCTTTCGCGCCGGCGGCACCGAACACGAGGTGGCCGCCGAGGTGTACCGCTTCGTAGCCGACAGCGGGGCGAGGGCACAGCTCGCGGCCGAGCGTCCGGCCGAGGCCTCCGAGATCGAGGGCCTGCCCGGTGCGGTGGCGGATGCAACGACGCTGCTGGCCGTCAAGGGTCGCGACTACCTGAAGTTGACCGCCATGGCCGCGGGGCCGGGGGTCGACGCCACGCTGCGTGCCATCGCCGCCGTGTGGCTGGCGGGGGAAACATGAGCGAGAACTCGAAGCTGTCGCGCCGCGAAGTGGTGCTGCGGCTGGCGTCGACCGGGCTGGCGGCGGCGGCGGTGGGGGGCGGGGCGCTTGCCTTTCACAACCGGCAAGGCCGCACGACAGCAGCGCGGGCGGTGCCAGACTGGCGGATGCCGGGGGTGTCCGGTCTGCCACCGGCAGTCGCGGTGCGGGGCCCGGACCCGGCCGGCAACGTGCGGCGCGCCGTCGAGGCGCTGGGCGGCATGACCCGCTTCGTGAAGCCCGGCGAGGTCGTGGTGATCAAGCCCAACGTGGGTTGGGACCGGCTGCCCGAGCAGGCCGCCAACACCGACCCGCACGTGGTGGCCGAGCTGGTCCGCCTGTGCCGGGGAGCGGGGGCGAGAAAGGTCATCGTCACCGACAACTCCTGCAACGACCCCCGACGGTGCTTTGCCCGTTCGGGTATCGGGGCCGCGGCGCGCGAGTCGGGCGCCGAGGTGGTGGACACAACGGCAGCAGTGTGGGCGCCCGCGGCGCTGGCGGGGTACTCGACCGGCCTGGAGGTCATGGAGCACGTGCTGGCGGCCGACCGCGTCATCAACGTCCCGGTGGTCAAGCACCATTCGCTGTCGCGCGTGACGATCGGCATGAAGAATTGGATGGGGGTGGTGGGCAGGGGGCGCAACCGCCTGCACCAGTCGATCCACCGGGCGGTGGCGGAGCTGGGTGCGATGTTCCGGCCGACGCTCACGGTGATTGATGCAACCCGCGTGCTGATGGCCAACGGGCCGACCGGCGGCTCGCTCGGCGACGTGAGGGCGGTGGGTGCCGTCGCCGCCGGGATCGACCCGGTGGCGTGCGACGCCTGGGGCGCCGCGCAAATGGATGTCGACCCGGCCACCTTGCCGTTCCTTGCCGAGGCCGAGCAGCGCGGCCTCGGGCGCGGCGACGTGAGGGCCGTGAAGGAACTGGGATGAGGCGGAGCGGGGGCGGGGCATGACCTGGACGCAGCGCGTTCGCATCCTTTACCAGGCGTTCTTCCTCCTGCTCTTCGTGTGGCTGCTGGCGCGGCTTGCAGCCGGCGACCTGCGCGACCTGCCGTTTTCCATGTTCCATCACGGCGACCCCCTTTCGGCAGTGGGGCTCGTGCTGGCGGCCGGCACGCTGCCGGGTGCCCTCGTGTGGGCGGCGGCGCTCATCGCATTGACGCTGGTCTTCGGGAGGGTCTTTTGCGGGTGGATCTGCCCGCTCGGCACGCTGCAGCAGCTTTCGAGCTGGCTGTTTTCCGGCCGGTCGCGGCGGGAAAGCCTGGAGGTCAACCGCTATCGGCGCTGGTACGCGCTGAAGACGTACATCCTGGTGGCGCTGCTCGTCGGCGCGCTGGCCGGTACCTTGCAGACGGGGTGGCTGGACCCGCTTTCGCTCGCGGCGCGCGGGCTCGCCTCGGGGTTGTGGCCGGCGCTGCCCACGGGCAAGCCGGTGCCGGGCGGGTGGCTCGCGGCCGGGCTGCTGCTGGCGATCCTGGTCGCCTCGCGCTTCATCCCGCGCTTGTTCTGCCGCGCTTTTTGTCCGCTCGGGGCGCTGCTCGGGGCGTTCGCGCGCTTCGCCGTCTTCCGCATCCACCGGCGGGAGGAAGGCTGCAGCGCCTGCGCGGCCTGCCGCTTTGCCTGCCAGGGCGCCGACGAGCCGCTGGGAGCGCACCGCGTCCAGGAGTGCCACGTGTGCCTCAACTGCCTGCCGGCGTGTCCGACCTCGGTGCTGCGCTACACGGCGCTTCCGCCGTTGCCGCCCACCCCTCCCGAGCCTGACCTGTCCCGGCGGGCGGCCATCGGTACCGCGCTCACGACGCTGGCCGTGGCGCCGCTCTTGCGCGCGGCGGGCGGCGGCCGGGACGCGGCGCGCCCCGACCTCATCCGGCCGCCGGGCGCGCTGCCCGAGGGCGAGTTCCTCGAGCAGTGCGTCAAGTGCTCGCTGTGCCAGCAGGCGTGCCCGACCGGTGCGCTGCAGCCGGCGATCGCGCAGGCCGGCGTGGAGGGGTTCTGGTCGCCGGTGCTCGTCCCCCGCCGCGGGTGGTGCGAGTACGCCTGTACCCGCTGCGGCGAGGTGTGCCCCACCGGCGCCATCGCCCGCCTGACGCCAGCGCGCAAAACCGGCTACGACGGCGGTGAGCCGGTGCGCATCGGCACCGCTTTCGTGGATCGGGGGCGGTGCCTGCCGTGGGCCATGGGCACGCCGTGCATCGTCTGCGAGGAAATGTGCCCCACCGACCCGAAGGCGATCTGGTTCGAGGAAGTCGAGGAGCGCGGGCGAGACGGCCGGATCGTGCGGCTGCAGCGGCCGATCGTCGACCCGCGGCGTTGCGTGGGCTGCGGGATTTGCGAGAACCGCTGCCCGGTCGGCGAGCGAGCGGCGATTTACGTGACTTCGGTCGGCGAGTCGCGCGACCCCCTCAACAGGATGATCCTTCCCCGCAGCTGGCGGCCGGTCGTGCGTCCGCGTGCGCCCCGGCACGGCGGCCTCGGATGCTCCTTCCCCGTCCGCGCCGACGACCCAGACATTGCCTTTTTCCCACCGAGGCGCTAAGACTTCAACATGCGCCGACTGTGGGTGGCGACGGGGGTGCTCATGATGGGTTGGAACCTGCACGGCGAGGTGCGGCCACCGGCGGTGGCCGGAGGGTTCTACACGGCGAACGCCGCCGAGCTGCGCGCCGAGGTGCGGCGGTATCTGACCGGCGGGCCGGCCCAGGTCCAGCCACCGGCAGCGGTGATCGTGCCGCACGCCGGGTACGTGTACTCGGGGGCGACCGCAGGCAAGGCGTTCGCGGCGCTGCGCGGGGCAAAGGCGAACCGGGTGGTCCTGCTCGGGCCGTCGCACCGTGCCGGGTTCGCCGGCGGGGCGTTGCCGGCGCCGGGAGTCAAGGCGTTCGCGACCCCGCTCGGGGAGCTGCCGATCGACACCCGCGCGGCCGAAAAGCTGCGGCAAATGGACGCCTTTTCCGGACCGGCCCGGGCGCACGACGGCGAGCACTGCCTGGAGGTCGAGCTGCCGTTCATCCAGGAGACGCTGGGCACCGTGCCGATCGTGCCGATCCTGGTCGGCGCGCAGACCGACCGCCAGCTCGCGGGGGCGATGGCGCGCGGCCTCGCCGAGCTGGTCGGGGAGGGCACGGTGGTCGTGGTCTCGTCCGACTTCACCCACCACGGCCCCTCGTACGGCTACTCGCCGTTTGGGCGCGACGGCTCGCTCGTGGAGCGGCTCGAGGAGCTCGGCCGGCTCACCGCCGGGCGCGCCGCCGCCATCGATCCGCGGGGGTTCGCGGCGCAGGTCGAGGTGAGCGAGGACACGGTATGCGGGGTGCGGCCGATCGGGGTGCTGCTCGAGCTGCTCGCCCACGCCTTCACCGGCAGCGGCACGGTGCTCGAGGTCACGACCTCGGCCAGGGTGAGCCGCTCCACGGACATGGTGGTCACGTACGCCGCCGTCAGCTTCGTGGGCCAGTGGGGTCCGTGGCGCCCCGAGCCGCCGGCCCCCCAGCTCGGCACGCTGTCCCCCGACGAGCGGCGGGCGACCGTGGCGCTGGCCCGCGCCACCCTGCGCACCTACCTCGAGCACGGCCCAGCATTGGCACGCTGGTTCGCCGAGCACGCCGTGGCCGGCAACCTTGCAGCCCGCGCCGGCGTCTTCGTGACCATCAACAACACCGGCGAGCGGGCCGCGCGCGAGGGCCGCCTGCGCGGCTGCATCGGCGTCATCGAGGCGCGCGAGCCGCTCGTGGACGCGGTCATGCACGCCGCCGTCTCGGCCGCCCACGATCCCCGCTTTCCGGCACTGCGGTCCGAAGAACTGGGGGGTGTCGCGGTCGAGGTCTCGGTGCTCTCGCCGATGCAGCAGGTCCCGGGTCCCGAGGCGATCGAGCTGGGGACGCACGGCGTGCTGCTCGGCAAGGGCGGGCGCTCCGCGGTCTTCCTGCCGCAGGTGGCGACCGAGACGGGGTGGGACAAGGCCACGTTTCTCTCTCACCTGGCGCAGAAGGCCGGGCTGCCGGCCGATGCCTGGCGGCACGGCGCCACGTTCCAGGTGTTCACCGCGCAGGTCATCGAGGAGCACGAGTGAGCGCCCCGCCTGCCCCCGAGCAGCGGCAGGCAGCAACGCACCGCGGGAGGATCGTCGACCTGACGGAGCGCAGGGTGTTTGCGGGGATCGTGGAGGTCGTCGATGGCCGGATCGCCGCCGTGCGCGAGGACGGCGCCGTGGCCGAGCGCAGCTTCCTGTGCCCGGGGTTCGTGGATGCCCACGTGCACATCGAGAGCTCGCTGCTGTCCCCGCCCGAGTTCGCTCGTATCGCCGCGATCCACGGCACGGTGGCCACGGTCTCCGACCCGCACGAGATCGCCAACGTGCTCGGCGTCGAGGGCGTGCGCCACATGCAGCGGCTGGCAGCCGGGTCGGCGTGCAAGATCCATCTCGGCATCCCCTCGTGCGTGCCGGCGACGGGGTTCGAGACGGCTGGGGCCGCGATCGGTGCAGACGAGGTGGCGGAGCTGTGCGCCGACCCGTCGCTTCTTTTTCTCGCCGAGGTGATGAACGTCCCGGGCGTGATCGGGCGCGACCCGGAGGTCGTGCGGAAGCTGGAAATCGCGGCCAGGCACGGCAAGCGCATCGACGGGCACGCCCCCGGCCTGCGCGGCGCCGGCCTCGCCGCGTACGTGGCGGCCGGCATCGAGACGGACCACGAGTGCTCCCAGCTCGACGAGGCGCAGGAAAAGGTCGCGCTCGGGCAGAAGATCCTCATCCGCGAGGGGTCGGCGGCCAGGAACTTCGAGGACCTCTGGCCGCTGCTCGCCGAGCGCCCGGAGCGCTGCATGCTGTGCAGCGACGACAAGCACGCGGACGACCTGCTCGAAGGGCACATCGACCGCCTGTGCGCCCGCGCCGTGGCCAGGGGCGTCGACGTCTTCGACGTGCTGCGCGCGGCTTGCCGCAACCCGGTGGAGCACTACGGCTTGCACAGCGGCCTGCTGCGCCCCGGCGACCCGGCGGACTTCATCCGGCTGCGGGACCTCGAAAGCTTCGAGGTCGAGCAGACGTGGATCGATGGGACGTGCGTGGCTCACGCCGGCAAGTCGCTCGTGGCGCCGTCCGGCTCGCTGCGCCTCGATGTGTGCCGCGCCACGCCGAAAAGCGCGGAGGACTTCGCCGTACCGGCGGGAGTCGGCAGGATCCGCGTCATCGAGGTCGCCGACGGGCAGATCATCACCCGTGCCGGCGAGGCGGATGCCATGCTGCGCCAAGGCTTTGCCGTCGCCGACCCGGCGCGCGACCTGCTCAAGGTCGCGGTGGTCAACCGCTACGAGGACCGGCCGCCGGCCGTGGCGTTTGTGCGCGGGTTCGGGCTCCGTCAAGGCGCCATCGCCTCGAGCGTCGCGCACGACAGCCACAACTTCGTGGCGGTGGGCGCATCGGACGAGGAACTGGCGCGCGCGGTGAACCTCCTCGTCGCGTGTCGAGGCGGGCTGGCGGCGGTGGGGGGGACGCTCGAGAAGGTGCTCGCTCTGCCGGTGGCCGGGCTCATGAGCGACGCCTCGGCGGAGGAGGTGGCAGGGGCCCACGCCGATCTGACGCGCGCCGCCCGGGAGCTCGGGAGCACGCTGTGCGCCCCCTTCATGGCGCTCTCGTTCCTCGCGCTGCTCGTGATCCCGGCGCTGAAGCTGAGCGATCGCGGGTTGTTCGACGCAACGGCGTTCGCGTTCGTCCCGCTCTTCACCGGCGACCAGCCGCAAGTCCCGTAGCCGGAAGGCCAGGGGCGAGAGGGGCGGCGCCGCCGGCTGTCCTGGCGGGCCCACGATCAAGCGGCGCTGACATGCGCCGCCGCTGCTGGGGGGCTGGGATGCGACGATTGGCGGCCCTGGTGGCTCAGCTGCCGGCTCGCCAGTCGGGGCCGGTCCTGCGGCGGAGCCGGAAAACCACGGTCTTGCCCCGATGCCCCTTCAGGGTGCTTGCCGGGCATGCCTGAACCGGCCAGCCTGGCTCATGACCGGCCGAAGACCTCCGGGTACGCTGCAATCTGCTTCTCGAGTGCGCTGTCGTAGCGCACAACAACAACGCGATAGCCGCGGCTCAGCAGCTCGGCGCGGACCTGACGATCGCGGGCGGCCTGGTCGGGCTGGTCATGGACGGAGCCGTCGCAGAAGACGCAGACGTTCGGGGTATAGAAGAAGTCAGGGATGCAGTGCGCCTCGGGGATCGACTTTTGAGCCTCATCGGGGAGGCGGTAATGACCGGCGGCAAGGGCATCAAGGAAGCGGCGCTCCAGCTCGGAACGGGAGTCCGTGAGCGATTGCAGCCAAGCGAAATGCTCGGCCCAATCACGGCCGCCGATGCGCGGCAGCACCTTGCAGGACCACAAGTCCAGGAGCGTCTGCCGAATCTGACGGCGGTCAAGTTGAAGCGCCTCGTGCTGATTGCCGAAGCTCATCAGGCACTCGTAGCAGGCCGCCTGACACCGTGGCGTCAGGTCGTTGCCCTCCTCGTCGAAATGGCACCGCAATAACGCTTCGCGGGCGACCTGAGCCATGCAGTCCGTTTCCTCGACGAGTCGCCGGAGAACGCCAGCACCACCCTCGGATGCCTCGTAGAGCATGATCGCACGGTGGTCGCCGGTGCCGACACGCTCAGCGCCGAGCTCCGATTCCTCGAGCTGGAAGTGCTGCTCGCAGCCGCGCTGCAGGGCGTACTGCAGCGTTGTCTCGACGGTCACGTCCCCTTGCAGCTCGGGCCTCACCAGGCGCACCAGAAGGATGTTCTGGGTCCCCTGGACCGCCAGCCTCACGTTGACCGGCCGGCTGGGGCGTGGCGGAGCCGGAGTGTTCTGCGCCGTCGCGTCGATGAACTCCCCGCTCTCGAAGTCGATGACGAAGCCCCGCTGGGTGGCCGCGCGCCAGCCGTGGTTCACCCGCAGCAACGTCGCGGCTGGTCCGTAGGTGAGCTGGAGGATGGTGGTCCCGTCTCTGCTGACCTCGGCTTGCCGGATCCGCGGGTGGCCTCCCTCCTCGGCGAACTGGTAGCACGTCTCCAGCTCGTAGCCGCGCCGGCGCCGCTCTTCCTCGTCGCAGGTGATACGCTCGCGCCGGCGCGCTCGCACGTTGGGCATGTCGAGGATTGGTGCCAAGAAGCTATTCTCTGCGTCAAATCGAGACTGGCAGACCGGACAGAGATCAAGAGTGGGATCGCAGAAGGCCCCGCAGGTCCTGCACAGGCGCTTCGTGCTGCGGCGCTCGTCCAACCCCCCTGGCGGCGACTGAAAGCTCTTGACTTCCCACTTTGCGCCTTCGTGGTAGAGGATGTTGCCCGGAGCGAACTCGCGCAGCGCAAGGAACCGCGGCCGCGCGATGAACTCGCCCTCGTCGCGGGGTACCCACGCCCGCACCGGAAGTGCCGGGAAGTTGTAGCCGGGCAGAAAGCCCTCGCTCGCCAGGTACCGGTAGGGGTAGAAATCGCTCTCCTCGAAGCTCGTCTCGATTTGCAGCAGGAGGTTTCGCTGGCGCATCGCCTCCTGCTGACGACGAACAGCATCTTGCTGATCGTCGGGCTTGCGGGCCCGCAACAGCGCACTCTGCGACTCGACCAACTGCCTCGTCGCTGCGCGGAAGAGCTCCCGCCAGCGATCGAAGGCCCTGTCGAATCGAATCGGTGCCTCGTCGAGGACGCGCCCAACCCACGCCTCGCTATACCACCCTGAGCCGGCAAGGAGACCAGCGTCCGGTTCCAGGAGCGCGAGGATTCTCGCGCGCAGCTCGTTGCGGGCTGCCTCGCCGAGCTGGATCTGGCCGGCCGGGTTCGCCCTGAGCGGCAGCCCATCCAATTCGGTGTCAATCACGTTCTCGATCGTCTGGCCGAGAGGGAGCCGCACCTCCGCAAGCCAGACCGCCTGGACGTGCGCTCGCACGAGCGCCTCGTTGGCCAGGTCGAGACGCGGCGCCCGGACGTTCCCCGCCACCATCTCCTCGCGTCGCTGGAAGAAGTACTGGTCGTGGCTGTTGAGCGCCCCGCAATACGTAAAGACCAGCCCGGGCTGGCCCTGGCGGCCTGCTCGTCCGCTCCGCTGGGCATAGTTTGCCGGCGTCGGCGGCACGTTCCGCATATGGACGATATCGAGGTCCGCGATGTCGACGCCCAGCTCCATCGTCGGCGAGCACACCAGATACGGCAGGTGCCGGCCGAGCTGCGCCTCCTTCGTGGTGTCGCTCGGCAACCACTTGAACCGACGCTCGCGCCTCTCCCGCTCGCCCGGCTTGACGACCTGCGCGGTGTGCTCCCTGGCCTCGAATGACGAGAACACCACGGCCGGCTCGCGATAAAGCCGCTGGAAGAAGGCGTTGACGGGCGCCGCTGCCTGCGAATAGCCCCTGCCGATCGCCCGTCTCGCGTACAGCGGATCGGGAGGGGGTTGCGTTCCGTCGCCGAGCTGCCAGAGCACACACCCGGCGTCGAGCTGAAAGAGCTGGTGGTCGTCCACGGGGTCGAGTCGAACGAGAAACCCCTGGCTCACAAGGAGGCCGAACAGGCCATCGAGGAAGTCCTCGTAGTCCTCGGTCGTGACGTTGAGGCGATGGCGCAAGAAACGCCCTAGGGCGCTGCGTGCATTCACCTTGAAACCGTCGACCTGCCGCGGAGAACTGCCAAGGCGCACGAATCGATTCGCCGTCCGCAGCTCGCTGATCTCGGGGTCGACCCCCCAGAACTCGTTGAGATGCTGCTCGGCGCGCCGCCGGATCTGCTGCTGGTTGGTCTCCTGGAGGCACCGCGCCGAAATCGCCAGCTTGCGGCGGAAGTGGTCGAGTACCGCCCTCACGACGACCGGGCGCTCGTTGGCTGGAAGCGCAGCGGCAGCGGGGTGAAACGCCCAACGCGCGTTGTCACGGCACGCTGCCTCGAGATCGCGGTAGCCAACTCGGAGCAGGCCCACATGTTCGAGGTTGGGCTGTACGACACGCCAGCCGCGGCGCAGGTCCTCGTAGAGCCTGTACTCGGTCAGGTCACGAAAGGCCCGCCAGACGTCAGCGGCAGCCTGGGACTGCGGATCGAGTTCGCGGTTTCTGGCGATGTCGGCCACAGTCAGCCCGCTGTGCTTCACGACCTCCTCGGCGACCCGGTCGAATGTCAGCTCACCCTCGGCCTGCAGCGCCCCATGAAGGGCACAGCGGAGCAGCACGACGTGGACGAAATCGTTGAAGTGACCGGACTGGAGCGAGGCATCCTGCCGATTGTCGGTGAACGACAGCAGCTTGTCCCGCGCCGCCTGGGAGCCCGCTGCATGCCGCAGCAACGTCGTGGCGAGGACCGTCGTCGCGCTCGACCGCGCCTCGCTCGAAAGCGACGCCAGCTTCCCGAAGTCGCGCTCCCTCGCGGTGTAGAACTCCCCGCACGCGAGGCACAATGAGAACGGCGCCGGCTGCCACCACATCTTCCGTGAGCCCGCGCACGCCGCCTCGCTCAGCGTGCCGTCTGGAGCGACCCAGACCGCCCGCGGGACGCGCTCGCGCCAGGTTTTACCGACCCGACCCCGCGCATCCAGCCACTCTTCCGGCACCCGGTCCTCGCTCCAGTCGTTCGTGTCGGGCGCGAGCATCAGATAGCCCGGGTGACTCTCGTCGTCGGCGTTCTCGATGCCGAGGGGGTGCGGCAGGAAGCGCTCGCCGTGCCGAAGCACGTGATAGAAGTCCTGGCCGCACTGCCGGCAGAACTTGATCGGAGCGAACAGCCCCCCTCCGGGCGCGCGCACCTGCCCTTCAAGAGAGAATGACCGCTCGGACGCGCCCTGCAAGGTCGCGAACAGCGCGCGCCCCTGGCCGATGAACTGGTGCAGCTTGAAGGCGAACGCGCGCCCACCGTCGTCTCGCTCCAGCTCCCCTCCCCGGTTGAGGAGGTCCCGGAGGCGCTGTTCGCACCGCGCCTGGTCAATGCCGGTCGCCTCGGCAAGTGCGGCCGCGGCGCTTTTGAGGGTCCGCGGCACCCTCCTGCGCAACCTCCCGTCGGCTTCCGCCTCGACGCCGAACTCGACCTCGACCCAGCGCGCCAGCGGATCGCGCCGCAGCGCCTCCACGGTGGTCGGGAGGGGGCCCGTGAACGACGCCGCCAGCTCAGCGCCGGTCGGGGCGTCGCCCTCGGTGAACATCACCAGAGTCTCCTCGATGACATCGTCAGCGGCGAACGGATGGCCGAAGAGGCGTTGGGCAAACTCCGCCACCGCTGCGCGGCGTGCCGCCGCCGAGGCGTCGCGGCTTGCCACCATTGTCGCGCTGGTGCCCACGTGAATCAGGCCGGGTGCAGCGCAGCGCTGCTTGAGCCGGCGAATCAGCATCGCCACGTCGGCGCCCTGCCGCCCCCGGTAGGTGTGCAACTCGTCGAAAACCAGATAGCGCAACCCGCCGCCGGCGCGATCGAGAAGCCGCTGGTCCTCGGGTCTCACGAGCATCAGCTCCGCCATCACGTAGTTGGTGAGGATCACCTGCGGCGGGTGCTGGTGCAGTTCGTCCCTGGCCTCTTTGCCCGTGTCCCCCGTGTACCTGGCGAACGACACCGGGAACGGCCGACCCGTTCGTCGCTCGTACTGCTCCTTCAGCGACGTCAGCGCGCCGAGCTGCGAGTTCACCAGCGCGTTCATCGGATAGACGACGAGCGCCGCCACGTGGTCTTGGGCCGCCTGTGCCCGCAGGAGGGCGTCGACGATCGGCAAGAAGAACGTCAGGCTCTTGCCGGAGCCCGTGCCGCTGGTCACCACGTAGCTCTGCCCGGCCCGCGCTTTCTCGATCGCCTCGACCTGATGCTGGAAAAGCGTGTAGGGCGCTCCATCGACCGCGCGGAAGATCTGCGCGGTTTCCGCGAGGATCACGCCACGAGCCGCAAGCTCGTCGACCGTGGCTGTGCGCGCGTACGACGGGCTCACCTGCAGCAGGAAGTCGGGCCAGAGCTGGCCCTCGTTCACGATCGCCTGGTCGACGAACTCGCGCACACGCGGGTCGGCAATCGTGAAGTACGACTGCACGAAGCTGGCGTAGTCGTCGATCACCCGCCGGTGGAGGTCGAAGATGCTCATGCGGTGCTCCTGGTTTCTTCCATCCCCTACAGACACCAATGCCGACCTACCGCCGCACTACGTGCCCAAGACTGCCGTCTTCCTTGGCAGGCCCAAGCCGGCACGATTGAGCCGAAGTGCCTGCGGCGAGCCTGGTCTGATGTGAACACCCGCGTCCGTGGCGAGCCACAGGAAGGCCGGGTTCGCAATGCCTGTGAGCCCCCAGAGCGCGGGGGCCTGCTCAGCAAGCCATTTCTTCAGCCAACTGAGCTTTGCAAGCACGCACGGGACCTCGGATGTCGTTGCCGTGTGCACCTCGAGCCACACCGCCGCTTCCTGGTTGCCGCACTTGAGCCCAAGCCCGAAGTCCCAACGCGGCGCTTCCGGCAACGTTGCTGCGAGCGCGCTGTCAAGAGCGATGCTGCCCACGAACCTCCGACTGTCGTCGCACTCGACGGCCGCACTGTAGCGCCCAAGAGCCTGCTTCCCTGGCTTCAGGGACCTGGCAACCGGTTCTGGCGCCTGGTGTACCGCTTCGGCGAAGGTCATCGCCGCGTCCCGTCGTGCGGATCTGTCCTCCCGCTCGCTCTCGCCACAACACGCGCCACGATATCGCCCACGTTGCCGCTGAACTCCGACAGTCCTCCCCAACCGGCCTCAGCCGCGCGCTCGGATCCGGGATCGAGCTGCGAGATGTCGGCGACCTTCCCGTCACGCTGGAAGTAGTACACGGCATATCGCTTCGCGAGGACGTCGGTTGCCAGCTTCCGCGTCGGCGGTGTGGCTTTAACGGAGAAGAGGTCAAACACTTCTTTGTCGCTACCGCCCTGGCCTTTCATCACCTGCAGCGCCCACACCACGTCGAGGACATGCGGCGAGTGAGTCGAGAGGCACACTCGATAGCCCCGGTGCAGGAGCTCGAGGACGAGAAGCATGACGACGGAGATCGCTTTGGGGTGGAGGCCCATCTCCGGTTCCTCGATCACCACCCACTCGAGCCCAGCGCGCCTTGGCACCCTCGCAGGTGGAATCAGCCAGTAGAGCCCCATGAGCAGCGGCACGAACTCCCGCTGACCTGCCGACCACACAAGGTACGGGAGGGCCTTATTCGATGTCGGACTGCTTAGCACCAACCGCTTCTGAAACCGCGCGGTGTCCGTCCTCAGGCCGAAGCCCCCGAAGATGTTGGCGTCAAGCAGCCTACGGAATTGGTCCTTCAGCCGGTTGCGCTTCGGGAAGAGGATCGGCGACTGGGCGAACTCCGACTGGACCAGGTAATGGAGTTTCTCGCTGAACTCGCGCACCACAAACGGGTCGCCCGACCGGTAATCGGTGAATGGCCGCGTGGCGCCCTCGCGCAGACTCAGGACGCGTTGCGCCGGGATGAAGAAGAGCCGCTCTTTCTTCTCGTCGGCTCGCAGGCGCTTGCCCAGCCACTCTTCAAGCCTGATGGCTGAGGCGTCGTACGCGATCGCCGTGCGTGCCCCCTCGAAAATGCCTGACATCCCCTCGCCGAAGTAAAGGTCCATGAAGTTCTCGAGCGACCCGCCCCAGTCGATGTTGAACCGTCTCAGCTCTGCCCGAATCGGTCCAACGTCGATGAGGAGCTTGAACAGTTGCAGGAACACGCTCTTGCCGGTGGCCTGCGGCCCGACGAGCACCGTCAGGTCACCGAACTCCACCTTCGCCGATTTGACCGGGCCGAGGTTCTCGACGCTGAGCGTCGTCATGGCACTGCTCTCCTTCCAGAATCCCGCTCTCAGGGTACACCACCAACCTTCGGGGAACGAGCCTTTGATTCTCCACGATGGCGGCCGTCCGGCCGCCGTGCAAGCACGTGCAACTCCCCGGCGAGCTCCGCCAGCCCGATCGCGTCGACGCCAGCCGCCACCGGGAACCGCTCGGTACCGGGGTAGACGACAAGCCGGCGTGCAGGCTCCAGGTCCTCGCACGCCGAGTGGAACCCGCGCGTCGGCCGCGGCGCCGTGCTCCGCTTGACCTCCACCGCCCAGCGCTCGCCCGACGCGAAGACCAGCACCAGGTCGATCTCGGCGCCCCCGCTGGTGCGATAGAAGTAGGCCTCGGTGCCCCTCGGCGCCGCGGTGATGAGGTTTTCGATCACAAGGCCTTCCCAGCTTGCGCCGACGACCGGGTGTGCGAGCAAGGCCTCGAGGTCGGCGATCCCGAGCAGCGAGTGGAGGATCCCGCTGTCGCGGAGGTACACCCTGGGCGATTTGGTCAACCGCTTCCCCACGTTCGCGTGCCACGGCGCGAGGCGCCGGGCGAGCAGCAAGTCGACGAGCAGGTCGAGGTACCGCGCGGCCGTCTTGGCGTCCACCCCCAGGCTGCGCGCAAGCTCGGCCACGTTGAGCGGGGCGCCCTGGCGGTGGGCGAGCATCGTCCAGAAGCGGCGCAGGGTCTCCGCGGCGATCCGCGGGCCGAGCTGCGGGATATCCCGCTCCAGGTAGGTGCGGATGAAGTCCTGCCGCCAGCGCAGGCTCAGCGCGTCGCTCTTCGCCAGAAGGCTCTCGGGGAACCCGCCGCGCAGCCAGAGCGCATCGAGCGAGCGACCCGTCGGCTCGAGCGCCGAGAACGGCGTCAACTCGAGGAGGCGGACCCGCCCAGCGAGCGACTCTCCCGACTGGCGCAGCAGGTCAAGGCCCGCCGAGCCGAGCAACAGGTACAGACCCGCGCGCCGGCCCGCCCGGCGCGACCGGTCGATCAGCCCGCGCAGCACCGGAAAGAGCCCCGGCGTCCTGTGCACCTCGTCAAGGATCACCAGTCTGTCGAGGTGTCGCTCGAGGTACGCCTCCGGGTCGGCGAGCCTGGCGCGATCCCGCTCGGACTCCAGGTCGAGGTACAGCCCGCCGAGCCGCGCCGCGACCTCGAGCGCCAGCGTCGTCTTGCCGGCCTGCCGCGGCCCAAGCAGGCACACGGCCGGCGCCTCGGCAAGCGCCTCGAGTAGGGGCTGAAGAAGTTGGCGTTCAATCATCCTTGCAAATATGGACTGCTGCTCCTGCAATTGCAAGGATGAGAAGGCCGGGCGAATCCGCGGACTGCACCGTGACCGTCAGTACCAACGGTCTTCGCGAGGTGACGGCGCCGTGCCGCATAACTCCGCCAACTGGCTGAGCAGCGTCCTTGCATCCTCCGGGATCTCGGCAGGCTCCATGGCGGCCGCGATGTGCTTGTAGGTCACAATGAACTTGGCTTGCACTGACCGCGCGTTCTGCGCGAGGATCTCCTTGCCGTCGGTGTTGGCTAGAGTCTGCGGACAATCTGAGGCATTGAAGTCGCTGGTGACAGAGAGGCCGTGGACGTCTTGGAGGAAGCTCCTTATCTCCACTTCGGTGCGACCTGCGGCACGCGCAATGGCCGCGGGGTGGAGAAGGTAGTTCTCGATGTTGCGGCGGCGCCAACGGCGCAAGCCCAACCCCTTGTTGTTGAACTCGGGGAGGTTGTCGAAGGTCACGTTCGCTGCGGTCCTGCCGAGCGGGTAGTCGTCCCGGTCCTGGAGGCTGATCGCGCGAAGCCCCGGGATTTCTTCACGGAGCTCGTCGAACAGCGTTTCTCGGGCCTGGCGGTCACGTGTGCACCGCCAGCACACCAAACCTGTCAGCCACGCGAGCCCCAGGGTCCTGGCCCAGGCCTGCAGGATCTCGAGGTCCGACGGGCCGTCATGCATGAACAGGCGCTTGCAGCGCTTCAACTGGTCGAGTCGCGGGGCGTAGGCGCTGCCCAGGCCGAGGAAGAGGGAGACGCGGTCCCCCTCTTGCCTGAGGTACGTGCCGCTCTCCATCCGGAACACCCGGTCGAGCGGCACCTCGGACAGGATGCTCGTCGAATCCGTGGCTAGCAGGACCTGCTTGCGGTTCTCGCGGGCATCGCAGTTGCGCTTCCAGGAGCCGTACAACAGGTTTCGAAGCACGGCGCCGGCGAGGCCGCGGCCGATCCAGCGCTTGCGTGCCGCAGGCACCATGTGCTCCTCGCGTGGCCCGATGCAGGCGAACGGCGGCAGGTACGCGAGCCGGGGCACGCGGTCGCCTGCGGCGAGGTTCGAACCCGTGGCCGTTCCAGCCGGGCCGCAGGGCCTGCGGGCCCCGTTCGAGCTCGACCACGGAGTGCGCGAATTCCCACACGGCGAGGGCCTGAAGCAGCGTCGACTTGCCCGAGTTGTTGCCGCCAGCGAGGAACGTGATCCCGTCGGGTCTGAGCGCGAACTCGGTCGGCTCCTTGAATCGCTTGAAGTGCTGGACGACCACTCGCTCGATCATGGCCAGTTACCTCTCCCCCGGGGGCGGGTCGAGGCTCGAGCGGAACGGCGTGCCGGCCCGCTGGCAGGCCAGCATCGCGTCGTACAGCTCGAGGATGCGCTCCTTGGTGCGGTAGCGCCCGTGCGCCGCCTCGTCCTTCTGCCGCACGATGGGAAACTGGTCGAGGATGTAGGCCACGGCATCGCGCGGCGTGGGGAAGTGGGCCTCGAGCGCCGAAAGCTGCGAGGGCGTCTCGTCCACGACATGGCCGTCGGCGGTGCGGGCTCGCCGCCAGCGGCCCCCCGGCGTGGCCGGGAGATACAGGTGGAAGAACGCCGCGTCCAGCTCGCAGCGGATCTCGAACCGCCGCTCGGGGTCCCACGGGAACGGCGGGCCGTCGTACCCGCAGTCGCGGGCCAGCGGCGCCAGATCGTGGGCGGTGTAGAGGAGCTCTAGCGCTCGCCAGGAAAGCCAGACTCTTAGCTCGACGTGGTTCTCCCACCTAGCGAGTGCTTCGTAAGTCGTCGGCCAAACCACCGCTAGCTGGCGCAGAATGAAATACGACATTGAGGTCCCGCCGATCTTCTGGCGGGCGACGTAGTCAGCACACAACGAATTGAGACTTGCCACGACCCCGAGTCGGGTCAGGGCCGGAGCCTGAGAAAAGAGCAGCATGAACTTGTGCCCCACCGCACACCTTGGCAGCGCGCTGGCAATCAACGTCCGTTCGTTGGTTGAGTTGGTGATATCCCGCCAGCCGAGGAACCACCTCGGGCTGAAGCGCTGGACAAGCTCGGCGGCCAACGCGGCGGGCTGCTCCTGGCGGGCCTCGATTCGCTGGGCGTCGTCTTCGGTGAGCGGGAAGTCGCGGGCGAGAGCGCAGCGATCGGCGCTCATGCCGGCCTCGGCGAGGGCCTTGGCGACTTCCTTCTGGGCAGGCCGCAGGGGACCGGCCTGGAGAACACGCTCCGCTGAGGCCTCCTCGCCGCGGAGCAGGTGGAAGCCGGCCGCCCAGAGCGCCAGCACCGTTTCGATGCTCGGACCGTCGCCGATCCGCACCGCCACGGCCAGGGGCTCGGGGTAGCTGGGGATCGCGGAGTCCACGACCTCCTCGCGCACCCAGTAGCGCGGCTGCACGACGAAGGAAGGGTTGCGCTTCTCCTCCTCGCTCACGTCGCGGACCTCGTCGGCGCCGGTGTACGTCGCCCAGCGGTGATCGAACTGGTGCAGCATCTTGGCTTCGTAAAGCGGCAGGTAGCGGCCGTAGGGGCCGATGAAGAGGTTTCCCTCGCGGCGACAGCCGTCGCTATCCAGATCGTTCGCCGTGCGGAAGTGGTGGGAGTCGTTGGACATGTCAAAGAGCCTATGGAAAGACAGGCGCCACGGATTGGACTCGGCCACCCCCTGCCGGGCCTCGCGCCACAGCACCGGCACCCGGCGGTAGATCGCTTTCGTGAGCTCGGCGTCGGCCTGGGTGCGGAAGGTCGGGCAGTTGCCGGTGTTGGGGTTCAGGAGCGCGATCTCGTCGGGCGTGAGCGTGAAGCGCTTCTCCGGCCGGCGGAGGTCGTCCACCCCGAGGGCAAAGAAGACGAAGCGACTTGGCTCCGCGGCCGCATCCTCGCCGCGGCTGCACACGGTGAGCAGCGAGAATTTGACGCGGCTGTCCACCGCTGGAAAGAGCTTTCTTCGATTCTCGAAATCGAACAGGCTCACCAGCGACCCGGAACGCACCAGGTCCTGGAAGAAGAACTTGGTCGTATCGTCGGTGGCGATGCCCGAGGGCACGATGATGCCGCAGCGCCCGCCCGCGCGGATGGCGTCACGGCACAGCTCGGCAAACACCGCGTACGTATTGATGTCTCCCCTGCCGGTGAGCGGGAAGCGGCTGCCGTTGCGGAGCAGCCCGCTGGCGCCGGATGCCGCGCGCAGCGCGGTCAGGTACTCGCGGTAGAGGTTGGGATCGCTCTCTGGCAGCTTTCTTATGAGTTGTGCCCGCGCCGCCTTGGTTGGTGCGGTCGCAATGCGCGCATCTCGAGCCGCGAAGAACTCCTGTTCCTGGAGCTTGACGCGTTCCCACGGCGGGTTGGAGAGCACCACGTCGAAGCCGCCGTCGGCAAACACCTCGGGGAACTCGAGCGGCCAGTGGAAGAAGCGCTCGCGGTTCGCGATCACCATGCCTGTGGCCGCCACCCGCGGGTCGCAGGGGCGGCCGGCGAGGCGGTCGACGACGGCCGCGGTGGTGATGGCGGGAGCGTCCGGCTGCAAGGGCTGAAAGAACGCGGCGGTCCACAGGTCGCAGGCGTCCTTCATCTTGACGAGCTCCGGGTCGCCCTGAGCCCGCTCGTACAGACGCTTCTTTCGTTCAATGGCGGCGGGGGAGTCGTCGGCAATCGCGTCGATCTCTCGGCTGCGACCACCGAGCGTCGCCAGCGGCGCCTCGGGCTCCCAGGCGAACAGGCCCCGCTGCCCCGCGCGCTCGTCGCGGTTGCGGCGGGCCACATCCCGGGCGAACGCCTTGTCGTCGCCCTCCAGCGGCTCGAACGCCTGGTCGGGGATGCCGTCCTTGAGGACCCCGAGATCGAGCAGGCCGAGGAGCGAGTCGCCGCAGCGGATGCGGTGGTCGAGGAAGGTGAGCGGCTTGTCGCCGGTGTGGCTTTCGAGCCACAGCGCGACCCGGCAGAGTTCGACGGCCAGAGGGTTCTTGTCCACGCCGTAGATGCAGTGGCGGATGACGTCGCGGATCGCCTCGCGCAGGCGCTCGGGTGCAGGTTCCTCCTGGCCGGTGCGAGTGCGTGCCAGCTCCTTTCCGAGGCGGCGTGCCGCGGCCAGGAGGAAGTGTCCCGAGCCGGCGGCGGGGTCGCAGACCCGAATGGAGAGGATCGCCCGTTCGCGCTCCCCGGCCGTTTGCGCACCACGCAGGCGTCCCGCGAGGACCGGCTCGAGCGCCGACTCGACGAGCTCGTTCACGAGCTGGGGCGGGGTGTAGTAGGACCCGGTGGTCTTGCGCTCGGAGCCGAAGATGAGGCGGAACTCGAGGCGGCCGGCTGAGTCCGCATCGATCGCCGGGTGGTACTCGAGCAGGCTCTCGTACACCGAGCCCAACTCCTCGACATCGAGGGCGGCGTAGTTGACGCGGCGCGGTGGGCTGCCGCGGCGTTCTTCGTACCAGGCGAGGCGCCAGAACGCGGTCAGCAGGTCCCGGTTGGAGATGCTGCAATCGTCGAGGTCCTGCCGGGCGAACAGCTCGCCGTTGAGCGGCGCGACGCCGAGGGTGGCGGCGAACGTCTCGTGGCCGAAAGCCCGCCACAGCACGCGCAGCGACTGCCAGATGTCGTCGTGGTCGGTGAAGGCGGCACGCTGGTCGAGCAGCCGGCGCAGGCGCGCAATCCCGTAGTGCTCGCTATAGATCGGGTCCGCGCTGATCAGGCCGCGGTCCTCGGAGACGAGCAGGAAGAGGAAGCGGTACACGAGGCGGAGGAGCTGGCGGTAGAGCGAAGACGGGGAGAGGGGGAGACTAGGAGACGAGGAGAAAGCCTCGGTCTCCGAGTCTCCGCGTCTCACGCTCTCCGAGTCTTGCCTCACAAGAGCAGCACGCAACGCTCCGTTGGCCGGGTGGCGCAGGAACCCGTTGGCGAGGCCGGTGAGGCACTCCTCCACGCCGTCGCGCAGGTGCTCACGGACCCGCCCGCCCTGCTCCACCGAGTGGGAGTAGTAGCGCTCGAGGAGGCAGGCGCTCGCGTCGGCCATGCCGCTGGGGAGGCGCGAGCGGTGGAGCAGTCGATATAGCACGGCGAAGTCGTTGAACCGCTGTTCCTCGAGAATGCCTGCCAGGTCGACCTCGATGTAGGCCTGGCGGCGGACGAAGGTGCAGTCGCGCAGCAGCCGCAACGTGACGCCGTTGGTGACGATGCCCCAGAGATGCTCGGTGCGGTTGAGGTACTCCTGGACCAGTGAATGCGGCGCCAGGCGGGGCCGTCCGGAGGCGGGCACACGGCCCAGCTCCTGGCGAGCGCCGACGATGTGGACCGGCGGCGCGCCGTCTGCGTCTGAGGCGCGGTGGGAGATCGCGAAGGTGAGCCCGTCCACCTCGTGCGCACGCTGGTTGTAGCGGGGCTCATAGCCGAGCAGACCGAGGAACGGGATCATCCAGGCGTCTCTCGTCACACTGGTCGCGATGTCGTCCTCGGGGAGCCGAGCCAGTCGGTTCTGGAACACCCCCCAGAGGGCCCGGGCGTCGCCAAAGACGGCGGCGATCTCGTCGGTCAGGTTGCGCTTGCCGTCGAGCCCGAAGTCGACTGCCTTCTGCCCCGGCAGCTCGCCGGCGAGGAGCTGGTCGAAGAGGTCGGGAGCGAGCAGGCCACCTTCGATGCGGATTGAGGGAAAGCTAGACATGGAGACTGGGAGACCAGGAGACGAGGAGCAGTAAAGTCAGCATGACAGGGTCCACTGCTCGGGGTGGTTGGCGATTGAAACCAGCATGGCAATGATCTCCTCGCATTGGTGGTCGAGGTGTTTCGCCTGTTCCTCCGCAAGGTAGCCACAACGACGGGCGATCTCGAGGTGCGTCTGAGTTTCTGCGGCTTCTCCCTCGGCATCATTGAGCTTGCTCACGAAGGCCGCTGCGTAGCGGCGCTTCCGCCAGGCCTCGGAGATGTTGGCGGGAACCGACCTCGACGACCGCCGGACCTGGTCAACAAGCGAGAAACGCTCAGTGGCTGGGAAGGTCTTGGTGACCGCAAAGACCTCCATCGCGCAATCCATGGCCTTCTGCCACACGAGCAGGTCCTTGTGGGTCCGAATCCGCTGAACCGCCACGCCTAGGAGTCCCTTCCGTTCGTCTCCCGCTCTCCGAGTCTCCCAGTCTCCGAGTCTCTCTTCATCGGCTGCAGGACGAGCAGCCCGAGGAGGTCCGGAGGAAGCTGCGGCTCCACGGTGAGCTGCCTGACCCGCAGAAAGACGGCTTGACGGATCCTCTTGTGACTCGCCTCGAGCTCGGCGGCGCGAACCCGGATGACCTTGTGGACGTGCGGTTCGAGGGACGGCCAGACGCCGAGCGCGTCGGCGATCAACTCGCGCTTCTCGGCCATCGGGAGGTTCGCGTCGGGCTTGGCCGCGGCGAGGAGGCGAAGTGCATCCTCGTCACTGAGCCAGGTGGGACCCGGGCCGTGGTAGCCCACAACCCGGACCTCTTCCGAGAGCAGCGGGGCGCGGTCAGGCTGCTGCACCAGGTAGCGGACGCGGAGCAGCGCGATGGTGGTCAGGGTAGCGACGGCGCGGGTACGAATGGCGGCGCAGCGCGACGCCGTGGCGGTAGCGCCCTTCGTCAATGCCTCCTCCATGAGGAAGCGCGCGAGGGAGGCGACGAAGCGGTGGTTGCGGCCGAGATACTCGGCGCCCTCGGGGGTCGGCGAGTCGAACGAGATGAGCCAGGTGGCCGAGCGGGACCTTGGCAGCCCGTCCTTGATCGCCTCGGGCAAGGCCGCGAGAGCATCGGCGCCGACGGCGACCTTGAAGACACCGTCGCGCTTGTCGCGGCTGACGGCGAGGTCGAGGCGCTGCGCCGCCTCGAGGACGAAGGTGCGCACGGCGGCAGGGTCGCCGAGCACCTCGTCGGTGGCCTCCAGCTCCCGGCGCACCTCCTCGGGCTTGATGGCGCGCTGGGCGAAGCGGGTGCGGTTGATGCGCTCGCGCTCGGCGTCGCGCTCCCAGCGGCGGTGCAGCGTCTCGACCTCCGGGACGCCGAAGTCGAGGCGGAGCTGCTCGCCCGCGGCTTCCTGCTTGCGCCGGCCACGGAGAAACAGCGCATTGAGGACGGCCTCGGTGACGCTCTCGCTCTCCTCGGGCACGGGGACGTGGGTGCCGAGCGCCTGGTGGATTTCCCTGGCCTTGTTCAGGAGCACGTCGATCACCACGCCGTCGACCGGGTTGTCGGGGCTGAAGTAGCGGATGGTCTTGACCACCTTCGCCGTCTGGCCGTAGCGATCGACCCGGCCTTCGCGCTGTTCGAGGCGGTTGGGGTTCCAAGGGAGGTCGTAATGGAGCGCGGCAGTGAAACTCTCCTGGAGGTTGATGCCCTCGCTCAGGCAGTCGGTGGCGACGAGGACACGGTGGGGCTCCTTGGCGAGCTCGTCGAGCTTGGTCCGCCGTTCCTCGTCGCTGCCGAGCCGGCTGGTGATCGCGGTGGCGCGAAGTGTGGGGACAGCGGCGCGGAGGAGCCGCTCGAGCCCCCGGGCGACGTACTCTGCGGTCGCGATGTAGCGGCACCAGACGATCGGGTGGAAGCCCTCTTTCAAGAGGCGGCCGACGATCTCGGCGCAGCCCGCAAGCTTGAAGTCGGCCTCGGAATGGATCAAGCCGGCGGCGGCGCGGCCCAACTCGCGCAGCCGGCGGCGGTCCAGGTCAGGCAATGTCGCCTCGGCCGAGTCGATCGGCGGCGTCGGCTGCTCGTCGTCCGTGCGGTCGTCGGACGATTCGAAGACGGAGGGGCCGAAGTCGACCTCGTCCCCGGTGTCGGGCAGGGCCTCGTGGCGCCGCTTGAGCGCCGCGACCGCCGCCGCCGGGCTCGACATGACGCAGCGCAGGAGGGCGAGCGCACCCCACGAGCGAACCCGCTGCTGGCGCTTGCCGAGCGCGGCCCCCTTGGTCACGATTTCCGAGCAGAAGTCGTAGGTGCGGTCGAACAGATCGGCGTAGGCCGGCGAGAGTCGGTAGGTCTCGTCGACCGGATCGCGGCGGGGGAAGCAATGCTCCCCTTCCCAGTCGGTCTCGATGTCCTTGCGTGTACGCTGGACGAAATGCCGTGCCAGCTCGATTCGTTGCGGCTCGCCGAGGTCCTGGGTGTTCCATCTTCCAAACTCCGGCCTAAGGAGGGCCAGCAGCTCGCGGAAGGCCCCTTCGATGCCGGAGTGAGGCGTCGCGGTGAGGAGCAGCAGGTGTCGGCGGTCCAGGGCGGCGATGTCACGAACCAGCGCGTGGCGCTGGTGCTTGGAGTCGCTGGCGCCCGCCGCGGCCACAGCGCCGTGCGCCTCGTCGACAATCACGAGGTCCGGGCAGTGCAGCAGGAACAGGTGCTTGTTGCGGTCGCTCTTGAGAAAGTCGATGCTGGCCACCTGCACCGGGAAGTGCTGATAGATGCTCTCGGACCTGCCCTTCAGCCGGTCGAGTTGGTTCACGGTGCCGGAGCGGATGACTACCGCCTCGAGGTTGAACTTCGTGGCCAGCTCCTGCTGCCACTGGTCACACAGATAGGGCGGGCACAGGACGCAGATGCGCTTCACCTCGCCGCGGTCCCTCAGCTCGCGGGCGATGAGCAGCGCCTCGACGGTCTTGCCGACGCCCACGTCGTCGGCGATGAGCACGCGCACCGGGTCGAGCCGGAGTGCCATGAGCAACGGCACGAACTGGTAGGTACGCGGCCTGATCGACACGCGCCCGAGCGAGCGGAACGGTGTGGCCCCTTCGCGAAGGGTCAAGCGCGCCGCCTGCCACAGCAAGTGCGCGCTTGTTGCGTCGGAGAGGTCGTTGACTGTCGGCGGCTCGAACCGAGAAGGAACTACACGCTCCGCAGGCAAGCTGCTGCCAATCAGGTTGGATAGTCCAATATGGATCGCGACAACTTCGTCTGTCGCGCCCGTGAGCGGCCGCAGGAGGTGCACGTCAGGGTGCTCACTCGGCAGCAGCACCCAGTCCCGATTGCGGCAGCGGACAATGCAACCGGGATTCATCGTGCTCACTGCCCGTGAAGTATCGTTGGCCAGGGCGAAGGAATCAACTCCCCGCGTTGACTCACTCAGGATGTGCCCGAACGGGGAACGTTGCCTCACGAAAGAATCTACTCGAAGGGGTGGGGCGGTGGTGGAGTGAAGTTACTCACCTTTTGTGGAGAGGCTGCCGCTCTCGGTGGACGGACGGAAGAGGCGCCTCCTTTCGAAGTCCACGGGGGAGGCTTGGTCGAGGGCGGAGTGACGACGGTGGGGGTTGTACCACCCCTCGATGAAGGTGAAGATCGCTCGGCGAGCTTTTCCACGGGAGCGGAAGGTCGAGCGATCGTTCGGCTTGCACTCGCGGGTGGCGAAGACGCTCTCGCAGAGCGCGTTGTCGTCGCAGGCGCCGACCGACCCATCGAGGGGCGGACGTTCATCTCGGTGCAGCGTTTGCCGGAGGTGATCGAGGTGTACTGGCAGCCGTGGTCGGAGTGGTGGATGACGTTGCTCGGTCGGCGCTGCTCGAGGGCCATGGTCAGCGCGTTGATCACGAGCTGGGTACGGAGGTTGTCCGCCATGCTCCAGCCCACGACCCGGCTCCTCCACGCGTCGACGACCACGGCGAGGCAGAGGAACGCGGCCCAGGTCGGGACGTAGGTGATGTCCGCCGCCCACAGCTGGTGGGGGCCGGCGGCGCGGAGGTCCCGGCCGACGAGATCCGGGGCCGCGCGACCCTCCGAGTCTCGACGGATCGTGACCACCTTCTCGGTCTCCCGAGCGGATCAGGCCGCGGCTGTTGCCAGGATCTCGCGTTCGACCTTCAGCTGCCGGTTCTCCCGCCTGAGGCGACGAAGCTCCTCCTTCCCGGCGGTGGTCAGTCCGTCTGCGCGCCGACCTTCGTCTCGGTCCGCCTGGCCGATCCGGTTTCGGATCGCCTGCGCCGATGGTTCAAACTCCTTCGCCAGCTCTTCCGGCGTCCGGCCGGCTCGGACGAGCTCGGCCAACTGCCGACGGAACGCAGCCGGGTATGGTGGCCGTGTCCGTGGCATCTCCTCAGCTCGTAGGCGCTCGGGCCGCGCGGGCCTGTGGGGTTGTTGAAAACAGGACCCCACCCGTTTCCCGCAGCCCCCACAGGCTCGACGACGACGAAAGCATTCCAGTGTCCACCGAACCGGGGCAACCCCAGAAGCTGCTGAAGCCTGGTGTGACACGGGGAACCAGGGAAGCCAGCCACCAACCACCGGCCGCTGGTCCGGCGGGCGGGTTGCCGGGCGGGCCGGGCGGGGGTAGAGTGACCGACTCGAGGTGGGTATGGCCGGGGTTGCGGACAAGATCATCGAGTTTTTTGTGGGCTCCAAGCACGAGCGCGAGATCAAGCGGCTGACGCCGCGGGTGCAGAGGATCAACGCGCTGGAGCCCGAGCTGGAAAGGTGCTCCGACGACGAGCTGCGGGAGCGGATCGCGCGCATCCGGGACGAGATCCGCGCGGCCCTGGCCGAGCTGCCCGAGGAGTTCCGCGAGCGCCGCACGCTCGTCCAGGGCGTGCTCGACGAGCACCTCGAGGAGGTCTTCGGCCTCGTACGCGAGGCGTCCAAGCGCACGCTCGGGATGCGCCACTTCGACGTCCAGCTCATCGGCGGCATGGTCCTGCACGAGGGCAAGATCGCCGAGATGCGCACCGGCGAGGGGAAGACGCTCGTCGCCACGCTGCCCGTGGTGCTCAACGCTCTCACCGGGCGCGGCGTGCACGTGGTCACGGTCAACGACTACCTGGCCAGGCGCGACGCCGAGTGGATGGGGCGGATCTACCGGTTCCTGGGCCTGTCCGTGGGCTGCATCCAAAACCAGATGCTCGACGAGGAGCGCTTCGCGGCCTACCGCGCCGACATCACGTACGGCACCAACAACGAGTTCGGCTTCGACTACCTGCGCGACAACATGAAGTTCGACGTCTCGTCGATGGTCCAGCGCGGCCACATCTACGCCATCGTCGACGAGGTCGACTCGATCCTGATCGACGAGGCGCGCACGCCGCTCATCATCTCGGGGCCGTCCGAGCTGTCGGTCGGGCTTTATTACCAGGTCGACCGCATCATCCCCAAGCTCGTCAAGGGCGAGGAAATCCGCGACAAGTACGGGAACAAGTCGACGACGGGCGACTACATCGTCGACGAGAAGTCCCGCACCGCAGCGCTCACCGAGGAGGGCGTCGCCAAGGCCGAGCGGCTGCTCTCGGTGCCGAACCTTTACGACCCGAGCCAAATCGAGGTGCTGCACGCGGTCGAGCAGGCGCTGCGCGCTCACGCCCTGTACCAGCGGGACCGTGAGTACATCGTCAAGGACGGGCAAGTCATCATTGTCGACGAGTTCACCGGCCGGCTGATGCCCGGACGCCGCTGGTCGGACGGGCTCCACCAGGCGGTGGAGGCCAAGGAAGGGGTCAAGATCGAAGCCGAGAACCAGACCCTGGCCACCATCACGCTGCAGAACTACTTCCGCATGTACGAGAAGCTGGCCGGGATGACGGGCACGGCCGAGACCGAGGCCGACGAGTTCGCGCAAATTTACGGTCTCGACGTGGTCGTGATCCCGACCAACAAGCCGATGATCCGGGTCGACAACTCCGACCTCATCTACCGGACCGAGAAGGAAAAGTGGAAGGCGGTGGTCGAGGAGATCCTGGAGCTGCACGAGAAGGGGCAGCCCATCCTGGTCGGCACGGTGTCGATTGAGAAGTCGGAAAAGCTCTCCGAGCTGCTCAAGCGGCGCGGGATCCAGCACGTCGTGCTGAACGCCAAGTTCCACGAGCGCGAGGCGGCGATCGTCGCCCAGGCCGGGCGGTTCGGCGCCGTCACCATCGCCACCAACATGGCCGGCCGCGGCACCGACATCATCCTCGGAGGCAACCCGGAGGGGCTGGCCAAGGCCGAGGCCGACCCGGCGAAGGACCCGGAAGCGTACCGGGAGGCGCTCGCGAAATACTCCGCCCAGTGCGCCGAAGGGCGCGACAAGGTGCTCGCCGCCGGCGGGCTCCATATTCTCGGCACCGAGCGGCACGAGGCCCGCCGCATCGACAACCAGCTGCGCGGCCGCTCGGGCCGGCAAGGCGACCCGGGCTCCTCGCGCTTCATCCTCTCGCTCGAAGACGACCTCATGCGGATCTTCGCCTCGGATCGCCTGCGCGAGTGGATGAAGCACCTCGGGATGGAAGAGGACGTCCCGATCGAGTCGAAGATGGTCACGCGCTCGATCGAGCGGGCGCAAAAGCAGGTGGAAGGCCGCAACTTCGAGATCCGCAAGCACTTGCTGCAGTACGACGACGTCATGAACAAGCAGCGCGAGTCGGTGTACCGGCTGCGGCGCGACGTGCTGGCCGGCAAGGAAGGGCGCCACTGGGTGCTCAACGCGGCGAGGGACATCATCGGCTCGCTCATCGACACCCACTGCCCGGACGACAAGCACTTCGACGACTGGGACCAGGCGACGCTCGATCGCGAGCTGGAGGAGAACTTCGGCCTCGGGCTGCGCGATGCCGGGGTGGCGTGGGACTCGACGACCCGGGCCGCTCTCGAGGAGCGGCTCGTGGCGGCGGTCGAGGCCCGCTACGCGGCTCGGGAGCAGGAACTCGGCGCGGAGGACTTCCGCCAGCTCGAGCGGTACGTCATCCTCTCGGTGCTCGACGGACAATGGAAGGACCACCTGCTGGCGCTCGACCATCTCAAGGAAGGCATCGGCATGCGGGCCTACGGCCAGCGCGACCCGCTGGTCGAATACAAGCGCGAATCGTTCGAGCTCTTCCAGTCGATGATGGATCGCATCGAGGACCAGGCCGTGCAGTACATGTTCAAGCTCGACCTCGCGCGCGTCGTGCCCGGACGTCGGCGTGCCGCGCCGGTCCGCGAGTCCAAGGCCGAGGCGTCCGGGTTGCAGGGCGAGCGCCAAGAGGCCAGGCACTCGCCCGGCTCCGGCACTCCGACGACGGTGCGCCGCCAGGAGCCGAAGGTCGGCCGCAACGATCCGTGCCCGTGCGGCTCCGGCAAGAAGTACAAGAAGTGCCACGGGGCCGCCGAGGGCGTCGGGACGTAGGCCCCTCCCTCCCGCCCACCCGGGCGAGAGTCGAGAGTCGAGAGTCCTCTCCCGCGCCCGCCAACACGGGAAGGCCATCCTCCCACCCTCCCTCGTCACTTTTCCCGGCGCGGCTGGCGGGGAGGGCGGGGCTGCAGCCCCACAGGGAGGGAGGGGATAGAGGAAAAATGCGGGCCTGCGGGCCCGCGGTCCATGGCAGCCCCACGGTGCGATGGGGCGGGTGGTGCGGGGCTGGACCGCGCCGGGCGGCGGTGGCAGGCCCAAGGCAGGCAAAGCTGCGGCGTGGTGAAGGCGTTCTGCTCGCGGGGGGCCCGGACCACCTCACCCCCGACGGCAAGCACGTGGCGGATCGGCAGAGGGACGGGGCGCTGAGCCGTTCGTGATCTGCAGCGGGGCTCGTTGTCATGCGTTGGTGGCCACAAGGGGCGTGCTGCGGCGCCGGAGACGATTGCGTGCGGCACAACTCTTGAGGGTTGAGCTCTTCGCGGCGCGTCGCTGCTGGACTGCGGTGCGTGAGCCATAGGGACACATTGATTTAGTGTGTCGTTCTGTGAAGTGAAACTTCTATTTGCTGATTCTGCCAGGAGGTGGGCATGCTCAAGGAGCAGCTGAAGCGGATCATCATCGAGAACCAGGAGCGGATGCCGTTCCGGCTTTTCAAGCGACATGCCGCGACGCTCGTCGACACGCGCCAGATTCACGCCGTCGTCGGGCTGCGCCGCGTCGGCAAGACGCATTTCCTGTAGCAGGTGGCGAACGAGCTGCTCGAGCGGGGCGTGCCCCGCGAGAGGCTCGTCCTCGTCAACTTCGAGGATGAGCGGCTCGTTGGGCTCACAGGCGAGCGGCTCGGCTTGGTGTTGGACGCGTACTACGAGCTTTACCCGGACAGGGTCGGCGACGAGCTTCACCTCTTTTTCGACGAGATCCAGGTGGTGCCGGGCTGGGAGCGGTTCATCGCGCGCCTCTTCGAGGAGAAACGCTTCCGGATCCGGATCACGGGCTCCTCCTCCAAGCTCCTCAGCAAGGAGATCGCGACCGCACTCCGGGGCCGCGCCGTGACGACGAACCTCTACCCGATGAGTTTCAGAGAGTTCGTCGCGTACAAGGGCGTCGCGGTGACCGAGAAACTTCCGTATTCGCGGGACCGGTTCAAGGCGGTGAAGCTCCTCGAAGAGTATCTCGCCTGGGGCGGCTTCTTCGAGGCGGTGAACGCTGCGGATGATGCGGAGCGGCGCCGGATCCTCTCCACCCACCTGGATCTCGTCGTCTACAAGGACCTGGTGGAGCGGTACGGCATCAAGAACCTGGCGGTGCTCAAGGCGCTCATCCGGCGCTACGTCGCCAACACGACGCGGAAGACGTCGCTGGCCCGCCTCGGCGCGACGATACGCGAAGCGACGGCCGTGTCGAAGAACACCGTCGGCCCGTACACCGGATTTCTCGAGGATGCGGGATTCTTGCACGTCCTGCCCAAGTTCAGCCACCGGCTGAGCCGGAACGCGGTGAGCAAGTACTATGTCGAGGACCCGGTCTTCAAGACGGTGGCGGGCCACAGCTTCTCCCCTGACCTGGGCGCGCGCTACGAGCAGGCCGTGCTGCTCGAGCTCGTCCGTCGCGGCGGCGATCTCTTCTTCTTCGACGAGCAGGCGGAATGCGACTTCATCGTCAAGCGCGGCACCAGGATCGTCGACGCGATCCAGGTCTGCGTCGATCCCGAGGCTGCCCGGGAACGGGAGCTCAAGGGACTGCTCGCCGCGATGAGCACGCTCCGTCTCGCGCGGGGCACCATCGTGACCGCGAGCCACGAAGCCGAGGAGACGACAGACGGCAAGACGGTCCGGTATGTGCCTCTCTGGCGCTGGCTGCTCGAGCGTCCGAGTCATCCCTTGCGTTGAGGGTGGAGCCTTTCGAAGTCCGTTCTGCGAAAAGCATGGGCGGGTTGTGCTTGGCCGTTCCGGCCCGATTGGCTCTGTGTTCACACGCAGATGCCGCTGTTTGCCACTGGACCCGAAGGCCGACGTCAGTGCCTGGTGAGGGCGGCGACGTGGGCCTCGCGCAGGAGCTCGCGGAGGATCTCGAAGCTCGTGGCCCCGACCCCGGCTGCGACGCGGGCCAGGACGCGTTCCCAGCGCTCGTCGTCGCGTGCCAGGTCGACGAACTCGTAGCCGGGCCAGGTGAGCCGCTCGACGACCACGTACACGGGGACGGGCGAGCGCTCCATGTACGAGATCTGGGCGCGCAAGAGCCCGGCCTCGACCAGCAGCTCGGCATGGTGCGCGAGTTCGGCGAAGTCGACCTCGTCGATCCCTAGCTCGAGGAGATTGGTGCCGGGCGCCGCCTCCTCGGCGCGGAGCAAGATCGTGCGGAGCAGGTCCAGGTTTCGTCGCATGGCGGAGCGCCGCGTGGGCTCCATCCTATACCACGTCAGCGGGGGCTGGGCGGCGCGTCGAGACGCCACACGTCGGACGTGCGCGCCCAGCCGCGGGCGCCGGAGGAGTCCTGGATGCGCAGGTGCTCGCCGGCGCTGTCGTGGACTGGGACCACCTCGCCCTCGCGCAGGGTCGCCACGGTCCGGGCGGTGGGGGAGGCGGCGTCGAGCAGCGGCACATCACGGGCCGTCACGACGGCGGTGGGGGGGGCCGAGGCGCCGGCGAACCCAGCGGCTCCGAGGAGGATTGCCGCCAGGGCGGCGGCCAGGGAGGCGGCCTTTGCCCACGCCGGTACGGCGCGCCGCCAGAAAGCGAGGCGCAGGTGCAACGCGAGGGCGACCAGGAGCACGCTCCACAGGCCGAAGTGCCATCTCCGGGCGAGGCGCCCGAGGGCGGCCACGGGCACGGGTTCGAGCTCGGAGCGGTCGAGCTGGAGCGCCTGGCGCAGGCGCTCGATGTCCCGCTCGGCGGCGTCGTCGGGGGGGCCGATCTCGCGGCCGCGCAGGAGCGCCCACATCGCCTCGCCGGCCCGGCCCCGGGCCGCGGCACCCTGCGCCCAGTTCCAGTAGAGGTTGACGCTTTCGTGCCCGGAGGCCGCCAGCTCGCGCAGCACGGCGATGCCGCCCGGGAGGTCCCCGGAGCGCAGCAGCGCGGTCCCTTCCTTGAAGCGCTCCTCGGGTTCAGGCGTCGCCGCCAGCAGCGCTCCCGCCCCCGCCAGCAGCAGCAACACAAGCGCGCCCGCGCCGCAGGCCCCCGCCCTGCGGTGCCTTCGCTGCCGCGGTCGCCCCGAGCCCGAACCGCAGGCGGCGAGCGGCTGCGGTCGGGAGGCTGGCGTCGGCCGTTGCCCTCTTTCCCGGGTCGCGGGGTAAGGGCTCACGCCCACCTCCTCACCGCCGCGGCGGCGCGCTCCGCCACTTCGCGGAGCTTGTCGGAGTAGTCCCCGAGCTGGGGCGCGTAGCGCACGAAGCGAGCGTCGCGCAGGATTCCCTTGAGTTCGCGGTCGCGCTCGGAGTCGTCCTCGGCAGGGCGTTCCGCGAGTTCGCCGAAGAGATCGACGAGCACCTGCTCGACGAGGATCGCGGCCGCTTCCTTGGACAGCTCGCCGCGGCCGGCGCGCCGCAGCTCGGACAGCGCCTTGCGGGCGGTGCGCGTGCGGGCGAGGCCGGGGCGGCCATCGTGGATCGAGACCCCGCCCGGCGGCCAGCCCCGGATCAGCGCATGGGCGAGCACCGACAGGCCCAGGAGCACCGCGAGCCACGTACCGACCCCGCGACCTGCAAGCGGGCGGTGAGCCTCGAGCGCGTCCCGCAGGCGAAGGTCGGCGGTGACCGGTGCGGCGACCGCCACCGGCAGGGCCGCGGTGGCCGCCGGCTGGGCGGCCGAGGCGCCGGCGGCCAGCACGAGCGGCGGCGTCGCGGTTGACACGAGGCGGCGCTTCGAGGTGTCCAGGTACGTGAAGGGAATCGACGGAATGCGGTGCGCGCCAGCGGTCTCGGGGATCAGCACGTACTCCCAGGTGCGGCGCCCGGAAAGCCCCGAAGGGCTCGCCTTCACCTCGGTCTTGACCTGCGGCGGGTAGACGCGAACCCCGGGGATGTCGACCGACGGGGCCTTGTCGATCCACCGCAGGTTGCCGGTCCCTTCGATCGAAAAGCGCAGCGTCGCCGCCTCGCCGACCTCGACCACCGAGCGGTCGAGGTCGGCGGAGGCGCGCAGGGTGCCGACGGCGCCAGTGAACGCCGGATCGGAGGGGAGGGGATCGACCGTGATCTTGATCGGCTCGGTGCGGCGCGTGATGACAGCGGTGCGCCCGAACCCCGGGTCGAAGAACCCCCCGCGCTGAGGGATGCCGAGCCGGAACCCCGCAGCGGGGATCTCGAGCACCCCCGCCCTGGTCGGGTACAGCAGGCGCTGCAGGACCACGAAGCGCTGGAACGGCTCGCCGTCCCGCTCGACCCGCTCACCGCGGGGTTGCTCCCTTTCCGGGGCGGGCAGCTCCTCGGACCAGAAGCCTGGGAACTTCGGCGCTTCCTCGGGTTCGAGACCGGCCACCGCCGCCTGCGTGTAAAGGAAGTAGGTGAGGAGCACCGGCTCGCCCACGAAGACGTGCGGACGGCTGGCCTCGGCGACCATCAGCACCTTGGCGTGTACGGGCTCGGGGCGCTGCCGGCCGAACATGGCCTCGAAAGGGTCCTCCTGGCCGAACATGTCGAATGGGTCCGCCGGGCGGGGGCGGGACCGGACCCGGCTTCCCGGTACCACCTCGAGGGCAATCGGCTCGGTCGTGCGGTCACGGCCGCCCAGCTGGGCCTGCACCGGCCCGATCCTGGCGGGGCCGAGCGCGGTCGGCCGCAGGATGAGCGTGTACTGCCGCGCCTGGGAAATCGCGCCGTTGACGAACGAGACGCGGGTCGACACCGAGGGACCGCCGACGATCTCGAGATTCGACAGCTCGGGGGTCGAGATCTCACCCTTGAGGTCGATGCTGCGTCCCTCGATCGTGATGATGAGCGGGAAGGTGTCCTCGATCCCGACCGTGGTCGCTTCCACCTCGGCCCGGAACGAGACCTCCTGAGCGCTGCTCGCTCCCCCGCCCACGAGCAGCGCGAGGACCACGGCCGCCACCCGGACCGCGGTGTGCCGCGGCGCGTGCAGACCGGCCTTCCGGCCGCTGGCCGCCGGCCGCCGGCGACTGGCCCGGGCGGGCGCGAGAGCGGCCATCACCAGTCCTTCCCCTTCTTGCGCTGCGCGCGCAGCGCCTGGAGCTGCTTGCGTTGCTGCTCCTTCTCGGTCTGCTCGAGGGCGGAAAGGAGCTGCATGGCCTGTTCCTTGGGCATGCCGGCCGTGCGTTCGAACCGCTCGCGTTCCTGCTGCTCCTTGTCGCCGGTTTGGTCCTGCTGCGAGTTGCTCGAGCTGTGCTGTTCGTTCTGCTGCTGGTCCCGCTGCTGACCCTCGCGGCTCTGCTCGTTCTGCTGCTGTTGCTGCTGCTGGATGGCGCGCAGCGCCAGCTCGAGGTTGCGGAGGGCGTCGGGGTCGTCGCTGCGCAGCTTGAGCGCCCTCCGGTACGCCTCGACGGCCTCCGCGAAACGCTGCCGGGCCAGCTCCACGTTGCCGAGGTTGTAACGGGATTCGAACGCCAGGGGGGCGTCGGCGCGCTCGCCGAGGGCGCGGAAGAGCGCTCCGGCCTCGTCGAGCTTGCCCGCCTTGAAAAGGGCGTCGGCGAGGTTGAAGCGAGCCCGCGCGTCCTCGGGGCGCAGGGCGGCCGCCTCGGTGAAACGCTCAAGCGCCTTCGGGTAGTTGCCTTCGTCGTACAGGGTGCGCCCGGCCGAGGTGAGGCGCGTCGGTCGCAGCAGCGCCTCGTCCACCACGCTCGGGCCGTGCCCCCCCTCCTGCGCGGCGGCCACCGAGGCCGCGAGGACCCCCAGCACGGTTGCAACGGCCCTTGCGGACGCTCCCGCACCCCGGATTCCGGGCCGCGGGCCGCGATCCCCGCCGGCGTTGCCCGCGGCGGCCCGGCGCCGCAGACGCGGCGGCGGCAGCAGCAACCCGAGCGTGAGAGCCCCCACGGCGACCCCGAGCGGCCACTGGTAGCGCTCCTTCTTGCGGTACGCGTACTCCCTCGCGAGCGTTTGCTGTTCCATACCCTCGATGGCCGAGACGATCTCCCACGGCAGCGGCTGGCTCGGCAGCAGCCGCACCGCCTTGCCGCTGGTGGCGCGCGCCATCGCCTCCAGGTTTTCGGCGTGCAGGCGCGAGACCACGGTGCTCCCGTCCTCGTTCTTCTTGAACCCGACCTGGCGGCCCTCGCGGTCGAGGTCGGGCACCGGCCCGCCGGCGGGCGTGCCCACCGCGATGGTGTGGATGACGACGCCCGCCTGCCTCGCCCTCGCCACTGTCTCCTCGATGCCGCCCTCGAGGTCCTCGCCGTCGGAGGCGAGCACGATCACCTTGTTGGCGCGGTTGGGGTCCACGAACAGCTCGAGGGCGCGGGCCAGGCCGGCCCCGAGCGAGGTACCCGGCGTCGGCACGATACCGGACTCCATCGTGTCGAGGAAGAGCCCCACCGCATCGGCGTCGAGCGTGAGCGGCACGAGCGGGTACGCCTCGCCCTCGAGCGCCACGAGCGCGAACCGATCCCCGGCCAGGCGATCGAGCAGCGCCGCCAGCGCTGCGCGGGCGACGACGAAACGGCTGGGCTGGACATCGGTGCACAGCATCGAGGCCGAGGTGTCGGCAATCAGCACGACATCCACCCCTTGCCGCTCCAGCTTCTCGCGCACCATCCCCCAGCGGGGGCGCGCCAGCGCCAGCACGAGGCCGGCCACGGCCACCAGCACGAGCCCGAGACGCACCCAGCGCCAGGCCTCGGCAGGGCGCTCGACCACGCGCGGCCAGAGCGAGCGGGCCACCAGGTGCGCGGTGCGGTCGCGGTCCCGGCGCACCAGCCACCACTCGCCCAGCGCCACGAGCGGCAGGGCGAAAAGCCCCCACAGCCAGAGCGGGTGCGCGAGTTCCATCAACGTACCCTCCGCCGTGCCAGCCAGGCGCCAAGCACGAGGCGCGAGACAGCAGGCCGTAGAGCGGGCCACGGGGTGCTCGGGCGGCGGCTCATACAGGTCTCACCCTCAGGCCGCCGGCCCAGGTCAGGGCAGCGGCGCCGAGCAGCGCGGCTGCGGCGACGAGCCACGGGTAGAAGAGTTCGCGGTATCGCTGGTAGGTGGCGAGCTTGATCTCGGACTTTTCGAGGGCGTCGATGCGGGCAAAGATGGTCTGCAGCGAGGCCGGGTCGGTGGCCCGGAAGAACTCGCCGCCCGTGGCAGAGGCAATCGAGCGCAGCAACGCCTCGTCGATCTCCACCTCGGTGACGAGGCGCCGGGTCGCGACCGCGCCGGTGTTCGGGTCGCGCACCTTGACCGTGATCGGCACGCGCCCGCCCTTGCCGACCCCCACCGTGTACACCCGCACCTGCATCGCCCGGGCCAGGTCGGTCGCGGTGGAGGGATCGATCTCGCCGGTGTTGTTGGCGCCGTCGGTGACCAGCACGATGACCTTGCTCTTGGCCTGCGAGCGGCGCAGGCGCGCCAGGGCGGTGGCGAGCCCGGAGCCGATCGCGGTGCCGTCGGGGAGCATGTCGAGCCTGACGTCGTCGAGTTGCCGCAGCAGCAGAGCGGTGTCGGTGGTGGGGGGGGCCTTGGTCAACGCCTTGGCGGCGAACACCACGAGCCCGACCCGGTCCTGGGTGCGGCGCTGAACGAAGTCGCTCACGACCTTCTTGGCCACCTCGAGCCGGTTGCGTGGCTGGAAATCCTCCGCCGCCATGGAGCCCGAGACGTCGAGAGCGACCACGATGTCGATTCCCTCGGTGGTCACGTTCTGGCGCAGCGAGCCGTGCTGCGGGCGGGCGAGAGCGACGGCGGCGAGTGCAAGGCCGAGCCCGGCCAGCACGGCCGGCAGGAAGCGCAGGCGCACCCGCCAGGTGGCGGGGAGCCGGGAGCGCGTCGCCAGCCCCGGAAGGGCGACGGCGCATCCCTGCCGCTCGCGCCACACGGCGGCGAGCACCACCAGCACCCCGGCGAGCGCGGCCAGCAGCCAGAGTGGCTCCTGGAAGCGGAAGCCGTGGAGGTCGATCACGCCGCCTCCTTCGCCACCCGAGCCTGGGCCTGGAGGGTCTCCTCCACGGCGGCGACCATCCCCCTGACCGACGCCAGGTGCTGCGCCGCCGCCTCGCCGCGGGCCGTACCGCGGGCGAACTTGACCCAGTCCGCCGCCCCCAGGAGGTCGCGCATCGCCGGCAGGTGGGGACCGGCGAGCGGATGGTCACGCAGCAACGCCGCCACCTCGGCCGAGGTCATCTCGAGCACCGGCGACCCGAGACGCCGCTCGAGGTAGCGCTTGGCGATCGCGGTCAGCTCGATGTAATAGCGGCGGAACTCTTCCCGCTCGACGAGGCCCGATGTGGCGAGGCGATCGAGGGCCAGCCTCGCCTCCTCCTCCGGGGAAACCTCGGGGACAGGCGGCGCCGCGGCCTCGGCCGGCTTGCGCCGGCGCCGGATCAGCCAGCGTACGGCCGCCGCGGCCAGAGCGAGCGTGAGCGCCAGCGCGACCCAAAACGCGGTGCCGATGGCCAGCTTGACCGGGGGCCGCAGGTCGGCGGGCTGCGGGTTTTCCTCGCCCCTGGGCAGTGCCGAGCCGACCACGAGCTTCACCGGTGCCGTGGCCACGGAGCCGGTCTCGCCGCTGGGGAGACGGTACTGCACGGTGATCGCCGGGAGTTCCGCCTCGCCGAGGGCGAACACCGCGCCGCGGTACGTGGCCGTGCCCGGCGGCGCCGGCGCCTTGGCGGGCGGCGGCTGGATTTCGAGGTCGACATGCTCCGAGTTGGCCTGGGCGGGGAACGTCCACTGGGTGCCGGCCGGGCCGGTGGCCGTGACCTCGACGGTGAACACTCGCCCGGGTGTCACCTCGGTGGCGGAAGGCCGTGCCGTGACGCTCACGGCCTCCCCGGCGGCCGCGCCGGCGAGCACGGCCAGCAGCGCCGCGAGCAGGACGAACCGCCTCACCGCCGGCGCTCCCGCGCCTTGAAGAAGGCGCGCAACGGTTGCTCGTACGAGGACCCGGTGGACAGCGGCAGGAGATCGACGCCGGTGCGGCGGCACACCTCTCGAGCCGCGTCCAGGCTGGCCGTGCCAAGGCGCTGGCGCACCAGCGGGTTGCCGGTGTCGACGACCCTCACGTCGCCGGTCTCGGGGTCCGCGAGGGACACGAGGCCCACGTCCGGGATCTCCTGCTCGCGTGGGTCGGAGAGGTGCAGCGCAATCACATCGTGGCGCCGTCGCAGCACCCCGAGCGCCCGCTCGTAGCCCTCGGCCTGGAAGTCGGAAATCACGGCCACGATGCTGCGCCGCTTGAGTACCTGGCGAGAAAAGCGCAGCGCGAGGTCGAGGTCGGTCCCGCGCCCGGCCGGCCGGGCGGCCAGCAGGTCGCGCACGATGCGCAGCGCGTGGTCGTTGCCGCGCCCTGGTGCCACGAACGACTCGATGCGATCGGTGAACAGCACCGCCCCGACCCGGTCGTGGTTGGCCACGGCCGAGAACGCCAGCACCGCCGCCAGCTCCGCCGCCAAGTCGCGCTTGAGCAGATACTGCGAGCCGAACTGTTGCGAGCCCGAGAGATCGACGGCGAGCAGCAGCGTGAGGTCACGCTCCTCGACGAACTTCTTGACGTACGGGTGGCCCATGCGGGCGGTGACGTTCCAGTCGATGGTGCGCACGTCGTCGCCCGGTGTGTACTCGCGCACTTCGGCGAACTCCATCCCCCGGCCCTTGAAGACGGCGTGGTACGACCCGACGATCCCGGTCTCGAGGATCGTCCGGGTCCGGATGCGAATCCGCCGGATCTTCTCGACCGTCTCGCGGTCCAGCATGTCAGCGGGCTCCCTGCCACCCGCACCGGAGAGAGGAGGGACGAGAAGCGAGCGGAGGGCGCGAGGAGGTCGGCGCGTTGCCCCCCGCGGTCATCCGCTGGAGGCGCGACGCGCGCCGGCCCCGCCACCGTCTCACGGCACCTCCACCCGCTCGAGCAGCCGCTCGATGAGCTGCTCGGAGGTCACGTTCTCGGCCTCGGCCTCGTAGGTGAGCAGGATTCGATGCCGGAGCACATCCGGAGCGATCGCCTTGACGTCCTCGGGGATGACGAACCCCCGGCCCTGCAGGAACGCCATGGCGCGCGCCGCGTGCGAGAACGCCAGAGTGGCGCGCGGCGACGCCCCGAACGCGATGAGATGCGCCGCCTCGCCGAGGCCCGCCTCGCGCGGAGCACGTGTCGCCCGCACGAGCGACACGATGTAGTCCTTGATCCGGTCGTCGAGGTAGATCTCGAGCACGCGGCGGGCGAGGCGCTGCACGGCGTCCCGAGCGAGCGCGCGGGCGGGAACCGGCGGCTCGCCGCCGAGCATGCGGTCGAGCATCTGCCGCTCCTCGTCGCGCCCGGGGTAGTCGATGCGGGCCTTGAGCAGGAAGCGGTCGACCTGCGCTTCGGGCAGCGGGTAGGTCCCCTCCTGCTCGATCGGGTTCTGGGTCGCGAACACCATGAACGGCTCGGGCAGCGGGTAGGTCGCCTCGCCGATCGTGACCTGCCGCTCCTGCATCGCCTCCAGCAGCGCCGACTGCACCTTGGCCGGCGCGCGGTTGATCTCGTCGGCAAGCAGCAGATTGGTGAAGACCGGTCCCTTGCGAGGCACGAACTCGCCGCTTTTCTGGTTGTAAACCATCGTGCCGGTGAGGTCGGCCGGCAGCAGGTCGGGCGTGAACTGGATGCGTGCGAAGCCCAGGTCCAGGACCTGGCCGAGCGTCTTCACCGCCAACGTCTTGGCGAGGCCGGGTACACCCTCGACGAGCAGGTGCCCGCGACACAGCAGGGTGATCATCATGCGGTCGAGCACTGCCGTTTGCCCGACAATGACCTTGCGTACCTCGCGCAGGGCGGTCTGGACCTCCAGGGCTTCCTCCCGGACGGTCTCGTTGAGCGCTCTCAGGTCGGCCTCGCTGGTCGGCATGCTGGCAGTCTCCCCGCGCCGCCCCGCTGGGCAGGCGGCGCAACCGCTCCACAGAAGCAAGAAGAATGCCGGCGTGGGCGCTGTCCACGGCCGGAGTGTCGCCCGAGTGCGCACCGTACCGCATGCCGTTCTGGCACGCCTTCGCGCCCGGGGCTGGTTTGACTTTTGCAGGGCGGGTTTCTACCGTATGCGCGCTGCTCGCGTCCGGGCAGAAAGGGGTTGTTGCATGCGATCGAATGCCTTACTTGTTGGAGCGTGCTTGCTGGCCGCTGGGGTGGCCGGTGCCGCCGCTCCCGTGATGGTCGTCAACGGCATCGAGGTCAACGACGTGGAGATCGCCGCCGCGAAGCAGGCCGTCGGCGCCCAGCTCAGGGGCCAGACGGCCGACGAGACCATGATCACGCGGCGGGCCGTCGACCAGGTCATTGCCCGCGTGCTCCTCGGCGCGGCGGCGCGCGAGGCCAAAGTGCAGGCCGACGAGGCGAAGGTGGAGGCCGCCCTCGAGCAGCAGCGGAAGATGGCCGGCGGAGCTGCGGGGCTGGCGGAGTCGCTCAAGCACGTGGGGCTCAGCGAGGCGGAGCTGCGGCGGATCACCGCCGAGACCCTGGCCGTGCGGGAGTACATCGAGACCGTGCTCCTGGCCGACCTCACCGTCACCGACGCCGACCTCGAGGCCTACTACAAGGAGCATCCCAAGGAGTTCGAGCACCCCGAGCAGGTCAAGCTGTGGATGATCCTCCTCGAAGCCAAGCCGAGTGCGGACGAGACCACGCGAGCGGCGGCCAGGGCCAAGGCGGAGTCGATCCACAAACGTCTGGTCGCGGGAGAGGACTTCGCAACCCTCGCCCGCCAGTTTTCCGAGGACCCGACGAAGGCCAACGGCGGCGAGATCGGCTGGGTCGGCAAGGGCCGCCTGCTTCCCGAGCTCGAGCCCGCCGTCTTCGCTCTCGCACCCGGGGCGACGAGCGAGGTGTTGACCAGTTCGTACGGGTTCCACATCTTCAGGGTCGAGGCGCGCAAGCCGGCCGGCATCTCGTCCCTGGCCGAGGTGAAAGACAACCTGCGCACCTTCCTCCACGGCCGCAAGGCCGAGGCCAGGGTGCGGGAGAAGGTGGACGTCCTGAGGGCCAAGGCCCGGATCGTCTACCTCGACCCGGCCCTCGAGGCCGCCGTCCTCGGGCGCTCCCCCGCTCACCAGCCCACGTCCGCAGCCCCGGTCCTCCCGCCGAGGTGAAACGGCTGCGGCTGGTCGTGGCGGCCGTCGTGGCACGGGAGGACGGCCGCCTGCTGCTGGCGCGCCGGCGCGCCGGCAGCCACCTGGCAGGAATGTGGGAGTTTCCGGGTGGGCAGGTCGAGGTCGGCGAGAGCGCCGAGGCGGCGCTGGTTCGCGAACTCCACGAGGAACTCGGGGTCGAGGTGGAGGTCGGCGAGCCGCTGACCTTCGCCTGGCATCGCGACGACGAGCGCGAGATCCTGCTGCTCTTTTACCGCGCCCGCTTGGCCCGCGGCACGCCCTGCGGGCGCGAGGGCCAGGACGTGGGGTGGTTCGAGCCGGCGGAGCTTTCGGCCCTGCCGACACCCCCTGCCGACGCCGCCCTCGTGCGGGCCCTGGCCGCTGGTTCCGCCAGGACGTGAGGGCCGGGCGCCGCGCGGAGGGCGGTCCCTGCGGCCTCAGAACCTCGGCTCGCCGTGCTCGATGACCACCTGGCCGTCGAGGAGCAGGGTGGGCCGCTGGATGATGCCGTCGACGTGGAACGGCACATCCACCGTGCCGCCCATCGAGGCGTTGTTGCCGAAGGCGATGTGCACCGTGCCGAGCACCTTCTCGTCCTCGAGGATGTTGCCGGTGACGGTGGCGCGGTCGTTGGTGCCCACCCCGAGCTCGGCGACGCTGCGGGCCAGGGGGCCCACGCGCTCGAGCTGCGCCGCGAACCGCTCGGCCTCCTCCCCCCCGTCGACCCCCACAGCCACGCCCTCCCGCACGGTGACGTGCACCGGCTCGCGGAGCTTTCCGATGCCGGCAAGGGAGCCGTCGATGACAACCGTTCCCTCGGCGCGCCCTTCGAGAGGGCGAAGGTAGGCCTCGCCCGAAGGGAGGTTGCCCCACTGTCCGCGGTGCAGGATCAGCCCCGTGGAGGCGATGGCGACAATGCCGTCGATCGGCAGCGTGATGTCGGTGCCGAGGTCGCTGGTCACGCGCGCGACCTTCGCCCGGCTCAGCATCTCGGCCGCCTTGTGGCTGCGCTCGGCAACCGCCCGGTAGTCGGCGTTCATGGTCCGGATGAGGCAGTCGCGCGTGATCCCTGGCATCGTCGCCACGCGGCTGCCGCTTGCAGTGGCGGCCCGGCGGGCGGCAGTGTGGGTGATCGAACGGGACGTCACGGCCAGCACGACGTCCACCGCCGCCATGAGCGCCGGCACGGGCGGCGGAGGCTCCTGGCCGTTGAGCTCGCGCTCCGAGTACTCGGTGATCAGCACCTCGCGGGCGAGGGGGCGGGCGACGTGGGCCAGGACCCGCGCCAGCTCGGCCATGGGGGGATCGGTCAGGACAAGCAGCGTCTCGGACGGCCGGAGCCCCAGGCAATCCCGGACAGCGGTGAGGGCGGCAGACTCGAGCTCGTTCATGGCGGCTCGCTCCCCGAGCACATTGTACGGCGGTCAGTCGACGAGTGAGGGCCTTCCGGTGCCCGACAGGACGGTCCCCAACCCGTCGTCCAGCCACTCGACCTGGAGTGCCGGCGGGTCGTTGCCGATGTGGTACGAGCACGCCTCGACCGAGACGATCTGGCCGGGCCGGAACTGCATCGCCTGCTCCTTCACGACCACCTCGGGACCCTGGTACGAGCCCCTGAGAACGAGCGTGCCGTCGAGCCAGAGCCAGCCGTACCCGCTGCGCAGGCGCAGCCGCACCCCGCGACAGCCAACAGGGGGCGTTGCGAAGCCGGTCCAGGCGACCCAATACACGCTGTGCGGCGACTCCCGCAACGACTCGGCGTGCAACAGCGTCGACCGCCGCTGGCCGAGCGAGGTCAGGAACGGCTCGCGATGCGTTTCGAAGAGCGTGCTGCCGGCGGGGGGGCGACCTGGACCGCTCGGTTCACCCGGCGGGCCTTCGAAGCTCTGAACCGTGAACTCCCCCCTTTCCGAGCTTTCCCGAGGGTGATCGTCGGATCGCTTCTCGCATCCCATCCTCAGCACCACGAGGTCGAGGTTCCCGTGTGGCCAGGGATCGGGAGGTTCCAGGCAGCTGCTTGGCAGAGTCTCGGTGAGCAGGCGGCCGAGCCCCGGCTGGGTGATCGTGGAGGCGGTGACGAGGAAATCCGGGCCCGGCTCTGTCTGCCGTGGCTGTAGCGCCTCGGCCTGCGACTCGACCGCGACCACCTCCCGCCCCGCCAGGAGCCACCTGGTGTCCGGGTGGTGGCCGATGTGGTTGCAGACCTCCGAGCAGAGAATGACACGCGACCCGGGCGGAAGGGCACCGATGACCCGGGCCGTGGTGATGCACGGGTTCACGAAGCTCTCACTGACCGCTGGATCGTTCGCCAGAACGAGGTGAAGAAAGGCGGCGTCCGACACCGCCACGCCCGCCGCGAGAGCCGCCGCCCCGACCGCCAGCGTCTGCGCGGCCCGCCGCCGGTCCCTGCCGGGCCATGCCCGCTCGAGCCCGCTCGCAGCGAGCAGCCATGCCACCGGGAAGATCGTGAAGTAGCGCATCGTGTTCTCGTTGAGAGGAACGACCAGCGCCGTCCCGGCGGACACGGCGATCCACACCGCCAACAGGGCGTGCAGCCGCCTCCGCAGGTTGAGCAACGCAAGCAGACAGCCGGCACCGAGGACCGCGCCGGCGAACGGTCCCAGACTCGGGCGGCAGGGCTCGGAGTTCATCCACACGATGGGTTCGCCCTGATCGGGCACGACGAGGGCGCGAGCGAGGTTTGCGGAGCGCGCGAAGACCAGGTGCGCGAGCTCGCCCGACGCCTTGCGGATCGTCGCCCCAGGCACCTCGGCGTGGCGCGCGAACCCCTCCAGAGGTGAAAAGCCGTGCCGGTACAGGAACGCTATCGCAGCCGGCAAGGTCGACACCGACAGCCCGATCGCGAATACCGCGGCGAGGGCGAGGAGCGGCCGAAAGCTCGCGGCGAGTGAACGCCAGCTCGGGGCCGGACCCGTGCGGAGGGCGCGCCACCCACGTGCGGCCAGCTTGAGCAGCAGGTGGCCGGTGACCAGCAGCGGGACGAGCCGGTACGCGGTGTACTCGAACAGGAGCGCACCCGAAAGCAGGCCGAGGCCCAGCGCGGCGAGCGTCGACTTCTCGTCGAGCACGACGAGCAGCAACCAGACGACGGCGGCGGTCAGCGGGGCGACGAAGTGGATCTCGTCGGCGAACCGCCCGGCGGCGGTGGCCCACCACGAGAAGCCGTAAAGGGCGGTGCACAGCAAGGCGACCGGAGGCCGGGCCAGGCGGCGGCAGGCGCCCAGGAACAGCAGCGGGGCGAGAGCGCTCATGGCGACGAAGACGACCCGCAGCGAGGTGAGGCTGGGGCCGAACAGAACGAACCCCAGCGCCGCGGCGTAGGTGGGAAGGCGGTGCTCGGAAGGGTGCCACCTCTCCTCGAGGAGTCTGATCGCCGCGCCGCCGAGCTCCTCCTCCTCGAAACCCACCCCGTGGGACGGCGGCCAGTCCGGAAAACCCCAGACGCGTGCGAAGCCCGCCACCGCGACGAGCGCCGCCGCCAGCCATCGGGCTCGCGGTGGCCAGCTCGCCGTGAGGGGGAGTTCGCCCCGCCGCTCGCGCCGCCGGTCGGCGATCACACACCCGGCCGCAGCCGCCAGCAGCGACGGGAGGTAGGCGGCGAGAAGCACGCTGTGGTAGGTTTGGTGGCCCCGGGTGAGCCATAGGGAGCCGGCGATGACTCCGAAGGCAGCCAACCCCCATGCGACGGACGCGAGCCTCGGGGTCGGCCACGAGGGCATGATCGGATTATAGAGGCCCGGAGGCGATACTGATCGGGCCCGGCTGCTCGCGGGCGTCACCTCCAGCCTGGCCCCGGTAACGGCCAGGGCGACATCCGGTAGGTGGACCCCGCAGTCATCGCCGACCTCGAACCGCGCCGACCGCCACGTGCCGGTGTCCTGTCCGCCGACCAGCACCCGCGCCAGGAGGTCGAGGTCACGGCCACCGCGGACAGCGGGACAGTGGAGACGTTCCGCGCTCTGGTCCGCATCGACACCTCGATCGAGGTGGCGTCCTGCCGCCACCGCGGCCTCCGCACCTTCGTCGCCCCTGTCCCCTCGTGCATCGGTCGGCCGATGGCCGCACCCCGTCTCGCCCCCCGCCCGATTCCCGCGAGGTCCCGATCCCCGAGACACCGCGTCCGCGGGCCACAGCCTCGCTTCGCTCGGGTCAGCTCCGCCTTGGCGCCGGTCGGCGGTGATGCGCGGCGGGAAGCCGTGCAGCCGGGAGTGGTGTTCGCCCCGATGTGGGGGCTGCATGCGCCGCCAGGGAGTGCAGACACCCCAAGAGCGCGGAGCGCTCGAGGAGTGAATCGATGAACACCAGTGGCCAAGGGGTGTATCTCGTGGTGGGCGGATCGAGCGGCATCGGGGCAGAGGTCGTGCGGCAACTGGTCGCACGAGGTGGGCGCGTCGTCGCCACCGGGCGCGATGCCGCACGGCTCGAGGCGATTGGCGCGGAGACCGGGGCGAGCGTGTTCGAGCTGGAGGCGCGGGACAGCACGGCGGTGGATGCAGTGGTGCAGCGGGTCCAGGCGGATCATGGCCGTCTGGATGGTGTGGTGAACTGCGCCGGCTCGATCGTGCTCAAGCCGGCTCACCTCATCACCGACGGGGAGTTTGCCGACACGCTGGCAATCAATCTCACCACGGCGTTCAACGTGCTGCGTGCCTCGGTCCGCGTTCTCATGCGCCAAGTGGAAGGCGGCAGCATCGTGCTGTGCTCGTCCGCCGCGGCGCGGCGCGGCCTGCTGAACCACGAGGCCATCGCCGCGGCCAAGGCGGGGGTGGAGGGGCTGGCGCTCGCCGCGGCGGCAAGCTACGCGCGGTACCAGGTGCGGGTGAACTGTGTGGCCCCGGGCTTGACACGCACGCCGTTGACCCGCGCCCTGACCCACAACGAGGCCGTGGCAAAGGCGTCCGCCGCGCTCCACCCGCTGGGCCGCATCGGGGAGCCGGCCGAGGTGGCGTCGGCCATTTGCTGGCTCCTCGACAAGGCGCAGTCCTGGGTCACGGGCCAGGTCATCGGCGTGGATGGCGGGCTGAGGACCGTGCAGGCGAAAGCGTGACGTGAGCCCCCGGACCCGGCCCGAAGAGCCGTCACGGCTGCACGGCCTTCTCGCCCCGCGATTTGCTGCCAGTCTGTGCCGCCACCGGTGTGCCGCTGGTTCACGAGGTGCATCACCATCGCTGCCTGCCTGGTGGTGTAGACGTTTTCGCGACCACCGAGCGGACCCGAAAGACGTGGCGGACCGAGCCGCTCTTTCACCTCTCCTGCCCGCTGGCCGGTTGGGACGGTGACAAGCCGGAGCGGCACCGCGACTCCATCGATCCCGCGGACTCCCCCGAGCAGTGGTTGGGTTGGCCGCTCACGGTGGAGGTCGAGGCCAAGGCAAAGGAGCGTGCCGTGCTCGAACTCATTGCTGACCTGCGCACGCGCGCCGAGGCCTGAGCTCGCACCCAGACAGACGTGTTCTGCCGCCGTGCCGTGCGCCTCGCGACTCGTCCCGAGCGGAAGGCATCCGGTCGACCCACCCCGCTGCAGGCGTGGCCCCTTCCGCTCGGGATCGTCGTCGCCGGGTTGGTCCTGCAGGATGCCTGCTTCTCCTGCATCCGCAAGGCGTCGCCCCCCGAGCCCTCACAGCGCCGGATCGAAGAGGGCTTCGAAAGCGGCCGTCACATTCCCGGTGGTCAGCTCCACTACAGGAAGCAGAGCTGCGATCAACCTTCGAGCTGCAGCCCGAACGTCGCGGTCAAGAATACCGCCATCTCGGCTCGTGTCACGATGGCGTCCGGACAGTACAGACTCGGCCCACACCCTCCCGTGATCCCCTCCGCCGCCAGCTCCTCTCGGAGCTGCCGGGGGTGTAGCTCTGCGCGTCGATGGCGACGCTCGAGGGGCTGAGCTGGCCGCCGAGGGTGCCTGGGATCACGAGCAGGCTGATCGAGTTCGCCGGGAAGGTCGCCGCGAACGTCGGAGCGACCGCCAGGTCGCTGTCGCGGATGATGGCCGAGAGGTTGGCCGGCAAGGAGCGCCAGACCTGTGCGAGGCCCGATGGCGCGAAGCCTCCGAGCGTGATCTGACTCGAAAGCCCGCCGCCGGTCTTGTTGATCACGACGATGGTGAGCGCGCCGTCGGCCGCCCGCCTGGCGGCATACACGGAGAGCTTGCCCTGGTCGGTGGATGCGGCGTGGACCGAGGTCTCGCCGAACGCGCCCCTCGCTCCGTCGTAGCTACGGAAGATCTTGAAGGCGAAAGCCCCTGGCTGACCCGGAACGGAAGGGCCCCACAGCGTCGCCACGTCGAGCCCCTCGCGGCCGAAGATCCCGAACACGTCGGCTTGCGCGAGCGTGCCGTTGATGTGGTCGAGCGCCCCCCAGTTGTACTCGGTGATGGCGGTGCCGATGCCCGGGTAGTGATCGGCTGTCCACTGTTTCATTCGCGGCACGAGGTACACAAGCTGGTCGATCCAGCTTTCTTCGCTGTGGGTCGGGTCCCACAGCAACCGCGTGGAGCGCAGTCGAAGCGCCTGTGGGGCGGCGCTTCCGGCCCCCGAGAGTGCCACGCCGGGAGGGTAGAAGTGGAGATCGAGCAGGTCCAGGATGCGCTGGCCGTGCTGACTCTCGTACGCCGCCATCTGCCCGAGGTAGCAGTCGATGAACGGAACGTTCCCGTGCGCGAGCCGATCCTGCGGGTGCTCCCACCAGTTGCCGCCCGACTCCCAGTCGAGCGCCGACTAAAAGTAGGCCGTCCATCCCCACACCACCGGGCCGAGCGTCTTGGCCGTCGGGTCGGCGGCCTTCACCGCCGCGCCGTAGATGTATGTCCGGTCGCGCATCTCGTCGTAGCTCGTGGGCTCGGGGTGGACGTCGCGGTGGGTGTCGTACCAGAGCATCGGCTCGTTATCGAGGTCGTAGTAGGTGACACCCCCGCTCGCCGCCGTGCCGAAGCGGCCGACGAGGTGGCCGACGTATCCCTGCACGAACGAGGCGCTGTTGGGAGTCGAGGTATCCAGGGGGTTGTTGCCGGTGATGAGGGTCCCGTGCGTGCGCACTCCGTCGCCGCAGTCGGTGTCCCACGGGTCCACGGACTGCTGTGCGCCGTAGATCGACACCTTGAAGTCGCAGTCGAACGGATGTCCCGATGTCCGCCGTTTGGCCACGTATCCGATGAGTGGCACGGTGATGATGGTACGGGTGCCGGTGCGACGATCCTGCTCCACGAACCGGTCCACGGTGTTGCCGTCGGGGAGCAGCTCCGGGTGAGGGTTGGGCTGGGGGATGTTCTCGCAATACCAGTCCATACCCGTGTTGTTCGTGTCGTACAGGTAGTTGTACCGCGACGTCGAGTTGCCGCCCCAGCGGCGTACCGGTAGCCGCAGCTCCTACGCGAGCGCCTCGTCGGCGAAGTTCATGCCGTAGATGTCAGGGCTGATCGGGTGACGCGCCGCCGCCGCGTCGATGGACAACGCGGGGCCCTGGTCAGGTGTGGGCGTCGGTGTGGGGGTGCCGGACACACCGACGAGCGTCACATCCAGGGGTGGGGTCACCGCAACGGCTGGCCCGGCGCTGCCCGACCCGTCGTAGACGAGGTTGAGGCGCTGGCCGCCGGCGGAACCGCCGTGGATGAAGAAACGGAGGCTCGCGAAGTCGGCACCCGAGAGCGAAGGCGACACGTGCAGGTACAGACCTGCCCAGGCGGCGGTGTAGGTGGCGGCAATCGACGCCGAGCCCTGGTGCACCGGGCTCGGGTTGGAGAGGTTGACCGTGGTGTTCCACGACCAGTTGGCCCAGCCCGTGCCCAGCGCGTCGGTGTAGACCGCCTGGTCCGCGGCCAGAAGCGACGGCGCCGGTCCCGGCAGCTTGCCGAGCGCCGCTGCCCCGGCTGCCACGAGCAGGAGGGCCAGGCCACTCGATGCCCTTGTGTGTCGCATCCACCCTTCCCGGAGCTGGGGCGATGCTACCCCGTGGGGCTCGAGGAGAAACGGTGAGCGGGATCACCGCGGTGGGTGGGGGACGGAACCCGGGCCAGCCGGCCTCTCTCACCGCAGGGCTGCAGCACCCGTTGACGACGTCCCGCCCCAGCTTTCAACCCTGACCCGAACCACCCAACGATTCATGCACGCCGGGCGAAGGAACACAGGGCCCATGCATCTCGCCGTCTGCCCCCCTCCTTCGCCAGGGGAAGCAGCTCCGAGAACACCGCGCTGTCCTTGACGCTGCGAGCGATGACTCCGGGTCTCTCCCCGAACCGGGACGAGTTCGTCGATCACGCGCCTGGAAACGAGCCACGCGGCGCGCGCGACGATGTCACGAGCGAACAGGGTCGCGTCCCGGCCGCTGACCGCCACTCGCCGGCGCCCGGGCGCGTGCACGGCTGCGTGGTCGCCCTCACGTGGCGAGCCGGCATGGACTCACGAAGTTGCGGCGGCCCCGGCCATCCGCTCCCCCGCCGCCGATCACCGTATCACCTGGCGTCGATCGCGAGTGTGGCCGTGCCTTCGTTGAGCGCCACGTCGTCGCGGACCGTGACCGACACCTTGTGCAGGCCCTTGCGCATGAGGATGTCGAAGGTATACCTGGTGGAGCCCTGCAGGAAAGAGGGGAGGGCCTCGGCCGGCACCTTGATCGGGAACGTCTCCTGGTGGGCGTCGGTGGTGCGGCCGTCGGGGTCGGTCGCGGTGATGACGATCGTGACGCGGCCCTCCTCGCCCGTGCTGTCGACGCCGGGGACCAGCGTCAGCTCGCCGGCCGGGACGGTCACGGTCAGCGTGCTCACGAGCTTGCCTGCATCCTTGCGCGGCGGCTCGGCGGTGACCCGCAGCGACAGCGTGTTGTTGCGCGGCGCCGCGAGCAGCGCGCCGGCGGTCCGGTCGGCGAGCCGCTGGGCGTCGCTCTTGTCGAGGTACCCTTCGCGATGGCGGACCTTCGCCCCGGGCACCAGCACCCGGACCTTGAGGGTGTGGTAGCGGCCGTCCCCGAAGTGCTCGGGGGAAAACCCGAGCGAGTAGAACGCCCCGAAATCCTCGACGAGCTGTGCGAGGGCGGTGCCCAGGCTCGGCGAGGCGATGAGCGATCGGCCGCCGGTGCCGACCGCGAAGTCGGTGAGCGTTTCCTGGCGCTGCGAGAAGTCGGTCTGGTCGGCTTGGATCACGAGCTGCTGGAAGCTGTGCTCGGCGATGAAGCGCGACAACTCGTTGCTGGCGTTGAGGCCGGCGAGTTCCTGGTCCCCGCGGGCGTTGACCGGGTAGAAGCTGACGCGCCCCGCGTTGGCGCGCACGCTGATGCGGCCCAGCTCGTTGCCGAGCGTGGTGAAGCGCTTCGGCCGCAGCCAGGCGATGAGGAAGAGGTCCTCGGCCGGATGCACGGGAATGCCGGTGGACACGAAGACCAACGCCTTGCGGCCCGGCAAGCCGGCACAGGCGTCGAGGTGGCGGACCAGCGCATCGACAAGGTTGCGGTTGAGACGATACAACCTTTCCGCGAACGCCTCGATGGCGTAGCACGTCTCGGGGTTGAGCTGATCGCCCTCGATGCACATCGGGTTGATGGGGTTCGGACGACGGGCGCCGGGATCCATCGGCTCCATCATGCGGACCAGGATGTCCTGCCGGTCGCGGTGAAGCGAGTCGGCCGTGGCCATTTCCCGCCCCACCTCGCGCAACGCCGAGAGAAGTGTCTCGCGGTCGGTCGAAAGCGGCGAGCGTACGCGCAGCGCGGTGTCGAAGCTCACCACCATCGCGCGGTCCCCCGGCCGTAACCGCTCGACCACGAAGCGCTCGAGTTGCTCGATCACCGGCCGCCGCTGCCGCACCGTGGTGTTGAGGGAATCGATGAAAAACACGACGGTGAGGCCGTGTTCCTCGGGGATGAGGGCGGCGTGGGGCGGGGACGGGGCGGCTGCGTCCTTGTCGGTCCGCGGGGTAGGCGTTTCGAGCGCGAGCATGGCCTCCGAGGCGTAGAAGTTGGTGATCGGCACCTCCTGCCCGTCCTCCTCGAGCACGAAGTCGTCCCGTGTCAACCCGCGCAGCGGTGCGCCATCGCGGTCGGTGACGTAGACCTCGACGTTGACGACGCCGACCTGCACCGTCTCCACGAGCCGCCGGTCCGGCGTCACCTGCGCCAGGACCGGGCCGGCCGCCAGCGCCAGCGTGCCGAGCGCCAAGACCCTCATGCGTATCGTGGGCATCGTGCCTCCTCCGCCTTCGGCCAACACGGCGCCGCCGGGCCGCCTTCCGCCGGCAGCGCGCCGGTGCCGGACCGACTGTACCCGATTTCCGCCGTGCACGGTCGACAGCTTGCCCGCGGGTCCGGAGCTCGGCCGGCTCGCGGCGCATCATCCCCTGCCGGGAATAGGTTGGTCGCCTCCGCGCTTGTCGCTCGTGCATGCGGAACGTTCGTCGGTTCGCCGCCTTTTCCGTCCTCGCCGGCCTGGCCCTCGCCGGGTGCACGAAAGTCGATCCCGCGCCTGCGGTCCCGGCTCCGCCGCCGGCCGCTGCCCCCGAGTTGACGCCCATCGCGCCTGAACATGTCCGCGAGGTGCTCGCCTCGCGGCGCGGCAAGGTCGTGCTCGTCAACGTCTGGGCCACGTGGTGCCTGCCGTGCAGGGAGGAGTTCCCCGACCTCATGAGGGTCTATCGCGAGTTGCAGCCGCGCGGGCTCGAACTGGTGCTCATCTCGGCCGACTTCGAGGCGCAACGGGACAGGGCGCGCGCGTTCCTCGCCGAGCAAGGGGTGGACTTTCCCACCTACGTCAAGACCGGGACGGACGAGGCGTTCATCGAGGCCGTGGACCCGGGCTGGTCGGGCTCGATTCCGGCCACGCTGATCCTCGACCGGAACGGCGTCAAGCGCGCGTTCTGGGACGGAGCCGCTGCGTACGAGAGGTTCAAGGCGGCAGTGGAAGAGGTATTGTAAGGGCGGCCGCGGGCGAGGGCCTCAGGGGGGCTCTCGCTCCGGCATGGAGAAACGGAGGAGGACGACATGAAGAAGGTTCTGGCGGCACTGGTGGCCACCGGGCTCGCGGGCGTGGCGGCGGCGCTCGGCCTCGGCGAGAGCATTCCGATGGGCGACGTCAAGATGAAGAACGTGGACGGCAGGGAGGTTTCGATCGCCTCGGTCAAGGGCGCCCGGGGCACCCTCGTCGTGTTCACGTGTAATCACTGCCCGTATGTCAAGGCGTGGGAGGGGCGCCTCACCATGCTCGGCAACGCGGCCCCCGAAATGGGCATCGGGGCGATCTTCATCAACTCGAACGACCCCCAGAAGTACCCGGAGGACAGCTACGAGAACATGCAGGCACGGGCCGCCAAGCTCGGCCTGAAGATCCCCTACGTCGTGGATGCCACCTCCGACGTGGCGCGGGCGTTCGGGGCCGGCAAGACCCCCGAGGTGTTCCTCTTTGACGCTGCCGGCAAGCTGGTCTACCACGGAACGGTGGACGACAATTCCGAGAAGCCGGACGAGGTGACGAAGCTGTACCTCAAGGAAGCACTATCGGCGGTTGCCGAAGGGCGGGTGCCCGCCGTGCAGGAGACCAAGGCGCTCGGCTGCTCGATCAAGTTCCGTCCGAAGGCCTGACGGCGCCGACAGCGATTCTGAGCGCCCGCTCCCGGCTTTTGCGGAGGCGGGCGCTCGTCGTTGTCGGGCGAGTATCCTCGCGGGGGAGAGAGCATGCCGCACACGGCGCTCGTGGTGCTGGACAATTCGATCGACCCGACCTTTTACCGCCCGGTCGAGCACTGGGCGCAGGTGGCCGGTCGCCCGCTCGCTGCCGTGTGGGTGGCGGGCGGCGCGCCGCTGCCCGAGCCGGGCGCCCACACCCACGTGCTGATCACCGGTTCCGAGTCGTCGATTCTCGACCCTCCCCCGTGGGCGAGCGCGGAAATGGCGTGGCTGCGCGCCGCCGTGGCGGCGGGAGCCAGGGTGCTCGGGAGCTGCTGGGGCCACCAGATGATGGCCGCGGCTCTCGGCGGAGCGGGGTGCGTGCGCCGCAGCCCCACTCCCGAGTACGGGTGGTTCGACATCGAGGTCCACGAGCCCGACGCGATCCTGCCGTCGGGCGGGTTTGCGGCCTGCTGCTTGCACTCCGACGAGGTCGTGCCGGGCTCGCACCCCGAGCTGCGCGTGCTAGCGTCGAGCCCGCGCTGCGCCGTGCACGCCTTTCGCTGGGGTAGCCTCCCGGTGTGGGGAGTGCAGTCCCACCCCGAAATCGACCCGCCTACCGGCCGTGCCATGCTGGCCGAGGCGATGGAGCGCTGGCCCGAGGAAGCCGAGCTGTACCGCGCCGCCCTGGCCGGCGAAAGCCGCGACTCCCGCCACGCTCGCGCCATTCTCGACGCCTTCCTCGCCGTCTGACTCGCCGTGGAAGGTGTCGGGCCAGGCCGGAGCAAATGCAGGTACCATGTGGCAGGAGTTGGAACGGGAGGTCCAGATGAGTCGACCGAGGATTGGGGTCCTGCTGGCTGGCTGCGGCGTTTACGACGGCGCCGAAATCCACGAGGCTGTCGTGACGTTGCTCGCGCTCGATCGCGAGGGCGCGGAAGCGGTTTGCCTGGCGCCCTCGGTGGCGCAGTACCACGTCGTGAACCACCTCACGGGGCAACCCATGCCAGGAGCGCAGCGCAACGTGCTCGAGGAAGCGGCGCGCATCGCCAGGGGTGCGGTGCGGGACGTCGCCGGCGTGGCGGCGTCCGAACTCGACGCGCTCGTGATCCCGGGCGGGTTCGGCGCCGCCAAGAACCTCTGCTCCTTCGCCTTCGAAGGGGCGAACTGCTCTGTCCAGCCGGCCGTGGAGTCGCTCGTACGGGCGCTGCACGAGGCGGGCAAGCCGATCGGCGCAATGTGCATCGCCCCGGCCATTCTGGCCCGGGTGCTGGGTCCGCTCCAGCCGCGGCTCACGATCGGCACCGACGCCGCCACCGCGGCGGCCCTCGAGTCGATGGGCGCCCGCCACGTGCCGTGTGCAGTCGATGACATCGTCGTCGACGAGACGGCGAGGGTGGTGAGCACCCCCGCCTACATGCTGGCCGGTCGGATCGGCGAGGCGGCGGCAGGGATCGAAAAGCTGGTGGCGGCCGTTGTCCGCATGGCCCGGGGCTGAAGGGCGTCACTGCTGCGTGCGCGGCAAACGCTCGCCTGTTGGCGACGGGCGCAGCACCTGCCGGAGGTAGACCGAGCTTTCACCGGCCAGTGAGGCTGTGTGCCCGGCAAACACAAGGGGGCTCGTGCGCACCAGGTCCCACAGCACGCCGCCCCGGCGGGCGTGCTGGCAGCTCAGCACCGCGATGTGGGCCATGCGGATCGGCAGGACCGACGCCACGAAGTAGGCCAGCAGCACCCCTCGCCGCAGGCGAGCGCCATTCCGCGGTTGCGGGCGGCGTGCGGCAGCAGCCGCTGGCGCGACTGCTCGTACCTCACCTCGGGGTAGTTCGCCTCCACGATGGCTGCTGTCTCGCCTGTCGGGCTCGAGTCGACCACGATCGCCTCGAAGTCCCTGTAGGTCTGGTGCCGCAGCGCTTCCAGACGGCGCGCAATGGTGAGGTGCGATTGATACGCGGGAAAGATGACAGAGACTTGTGGCACGCGTCTAGTCCGTCGATGTGGGGCAGGTGGCGCGAGGCTCCACGATCTCGAAGCGGGTAAACCGCTCGGCAGCCCGGCCCGGTCCGCAAAGCAGCCCGACGACCTGACCGACGGCGGGGCCGAGCTGGCGCAGGTACACGTGCCCGGCGTGGCGTCGGAAAGTCCTCAGCAGGCCGGGGCTGCGCGCCCGCAAGCGGCGGCCGTACAGCCACATGTAGTAGAGCGGGTAGACGGGCAACAGCACCACGGTGGCCAGCTTGCGGCGCAGCGTCCACCCTTCCGAGCGGACGCGCAGCCCGACCCAGAAGCGGTGGAAGTGGTGGTCCGCAAGCAAGGGGGCGAGGAGCGTCGTCTCGTTGATGTGGGCGAGCCTCACGGCGGACTCTTGCCACAGGCGGCCGCCGCGTCGGTGGAGCTCGTGCCACAGTCCGACGTCCGAAAACGCCGCCGTCTCAGCTGTCGCCGCTCACGGGCAGCCCCGCTGTCCGCCCGCAGCTGTCCGGTGCTGCGGTTGCCAGCCGCCGACACGTGCCCGCCGCAGCGCGCCGCCTCGTCGCACGAGCGGAGGGTATCACGTCGGCAACACGGTGCCGCACGCAACGAAGGGCCGCCCATGGGGCGCCCGCGAGGCACACGCGTGCCTCGCCAGCGGGGGGAGGCGCGGCCCCTGCGGGTGCGCCAAGGCGAGCTGTCTGCCGGCGTTCAGCTCTTGCGGCTGGTCTTGGCGAAGAAGGCCGTGAAGACCCGCTCGACCTTGTCGCTGCCGCACGACGGGCAGGTCACCCGGGCGGTCTCCCTCTCGGCCACGGTCATGCTCTTGTCGAAGCTGTGGTTACAGGCGGTGCAGCGGAACGAGTAGATCGGCATCGTGTCACCTCCCAGGGGCGGTGGGGCCCTCGTCGGCCCCCCGGCCATGCCGGTCTGCCAGCACCATTATCGCGCACGCCGACAAGGCTCGCGGCGACACCGGCGACGGGACGGTCGCCGGCGCGCGGGAGTGGGTGAGGCGTTCACCGGCGCGCGGCCGCTACCTGGCCGGCAGCTTCGCGAGGAGGACCTCGACGGCCTTCTCGAGCTGCTGGTCGCGGCCGGCGGCCTCGAGGGCAGGGTCGTTGTCGACCTCGTGGTCGGGGTCGAGGTGCTGGTTTTCGGTGAGGCGGCCGTTGGAAGCGATGTAGCCGACCATCGGGATGCCGAAGGTGAAGCTGCGGTCCTGCAGCCGCTCCCACCACACCGAGGTGCAGGTGCCGGGGACCTGCATGCCCACGGTCTCGCCCAGCCGCAACGACGTGTACGCGGTCGGGAAGCAATGGGCGTCGGAGTAGTTGCCCTCGTTCATGACCACGATCGAGGGCTTGGTCCAGCGCTGGCCGGGCTCGATGCCGATCTCGCGGCCGCGCGGCACGGCGCGGAAGTAGACCTCCCCGGAAAGGAAGATCGTCAAGGGCTCGACGAGGTTGCCGCCGCCGTTGAAGCGGGTGTCGAGCACGATGGCTTCCTTGCCCACCTCCTGGCCGAAGATCTCCTCGAAGATTTCGCGGTATGCCCCGTCGTTCATGCCCCGGATGTGGGCGTAGCCGAGCCGGCCGCCGGACAGACGCTCGACCTCGGCGCGCCGCGAGCGCACCCAGCGCTGGTAGAGGAGGCGGTTCTGGTCGGCCCAGGAGATCGGTTTGACCGATTCCTCCCAGTACGTCCGGTTCGCCGGGTCGGACAGCGAAAGGCGGACCGGCACGCCGGCCTTGTTGTGCAGCAGCGGATACCAGTTGGCGCCGGCAGCGATGGCCTGGCCGTCGATCGCCTCGATCACGGTGCCGGCCCGGATCTTCGTGCCGGCCTTCTGGAGCGGCGCACCCTCCACGATCTCGAGGATGCGCACGCCGGCACCGGTGTGCGCGGGGTCGGGGAAGAAGCCGAGCGCGCCCGTGGCGTCGCCGTCCGGGCGGTTGGGGCGGAAGCGCCCGCCGGTGTGCGAGGCGTTGAGTTCGCCCTGGAGCTCGGAGATGAGCTCGGCAAAATCTTGGTTGTTGTCGATGTGGGGCAAGAAGCGGGCGTACGCCTGCTTCATCCCGGCCCAGTCGACGCCGTGCATGTCCTCGACATAGAACTTCTTGAGCGTCTGCCGCCAGGCGTGCTCGAACATGTACGCGCGCTCGGCCGCAGCGTCCAGGCGCATCTTGGCGGAGACCTTGATCGGCGTGGTCTTCCCGGATTCGAGCTCGACCGTCATCATCCGGCCGTCGGCGAGCACGAACGCCTTCTTGCCGTCCCGATCGAGCACGAGGTCTGCCGGCCGGCCGGCGTCGAGCTTGGCAACGAGCTTGATTTCCTTCTTGCGGGGGGTGACCTTCCAGAGGTCGTAGCCCTTCTCGAAACTGGCCAGGTACACGAGCGTCTCGCGGTCCGCGGTGAGCTCGGCGGCGGCGAGGTCGGCCGAGTGCATCGACAGTCGCGCGGTGCGGTCCTTGATGTTGGCGAGCTCGAGAGCCACCGGCTCGGCGAGCCTGGGCGCGGCGTCCTCGGGCCGGTCGGCCTTCCCCTCCTTGCCGCGCTCTTTCGCCTTTTCCCCCTCTTTCTCCTTCTCCCTGAGCTGCTCGTACGCTGCCTCGTCGAGCTTGAAGCGGTCCCAGGCCTTCTGGGTCAGGAACGCGGCGAAGACGTCGGCTTCCCGGCCCCAGCCGGCGTGTGAGCGGGCACCGTGGCGGTCGGTGGCCCAGAGCAGGATCTCGCCGTTGCCGAACCAGCGCGGGTGCTCGTCCTCGTAGCCGCTTTGCGAGACATTGACGAGCCCGCCCTCGCCGGAAGCCGGGACGATCCCCACCTCGGTCGACCAGCGGCCGGGGCTCAGGAACTGCACGGCAAAGCTGCGGCCGTCCGGCGACCACTCGTACCACTGGTCGCCGTCGGCGTACGAGTAGTTGCGTTCGCCGGGCAGCACCGTGCGGGTCTTGCCGGTCGCCAGGTTGATGACCTTGAGGGTGGTGCGTTCCTCGAGGTAGGCGACCTCCTTGCCGTCAGGTGAAAACGCCGGCTGGAACTCCTCTGCCGGGGTGGCTACGACCACCGACTCCCGGAGCGCGGTGGCGTTGAAGAACGCCGGCTCGGCGGGGTCGACACGGTCGGTGCGGTAGATGTTCCAGCTCCCGTCGCGCTCGCCGGCGTACAGCAGGCTCCTGCCGTCCGGGGAGAAGCTCACCGAGCGCTCCTGCTCGGGTGTGTCGGTGATGCGGCGCGTGACACCGTGCTCGGTGGAGACCACGAACACCTCGCCGCGCGCCACGAAGGCAACCTCCTTGCCGTCCGGGGAGGGCGCGAACTCGCTGATCTCGCCGGTGACATCGACGAGCCTCGCCTCGCCGTAACGCCGGTCGGTGGCGACACCGACCGCAAGCTTGCGGCTGGCGGTGGCGCCGGCCGGGCGCACCCAGATCTCGCCGTCCCAGGTGTAGCAGAGGTCGCCCCGGCGGGAGATCGAGAGAAAACGCACGGGGTGGACCGTGTGGGCGGTGACCTGCACGGGGTGGGCCGGGTCGGCGAGGTCGAGGCGCCAGACGTTGAACGACCCGCTGCGCTCGGACAGGTAGTAGAGCGATCGCTCGTCGGGGCTCCACACCGGCTGGCGGTCATCCGCCCCGAAGGCGGTGAGGCGAGTGTGGCAGTTCGCCTTGGCGTCCCAGATCCAGACGTCGCGGGCGAACGAGGAGTTGTCGTGCTTGCGCCACTCCATCTCGTAGCCCTTCTGGTCCGAGTACGCGAGGCGTTCGCCGGCGCGGTCGAAGACGGCGTACATCGCCGGTGTCGTGAGCACCTGTACCGGCATGCCGCCGGCGACGGCCACGCGGTACAGCTCCGGCTGGGCAGGGGTGGGGAAGCCGACGTGCGACGCCGCGTCCAAGCGGGGCGAGGTGAAAAGCACGGCGCTGCCGTCGGGGGTGAAGCTGGTCGGGATGTCGGGCGAGGAGTGGAACGTCAACCGCCGGGCCTGGCCGCCGGTGGCGGGTATGGCGAAGACGTCGAAGTTGCCGTGGCGGTCCGAGGCGAAGGCGACGGTCGTGCCGTCCGGGGACCACACCGGCGCGAAGTCGTAGGCTTCGTGGACCGTGAGCGGCACTGCGGTGCCGCCGGTCACCGGAACCGTCCACAGGTCGCCACGGTAGCTGAACACGACCGTGGATCCATCCGGCGAGATGGCCGGGTAGCGCAACCACAGCGCCGGCTCGCCGGCGGACGCCGCGGCGGCCACGAGCGCCGCAGCAACCAACATCACGACATGGCGACCTGCATGCATTCCGAACCCCCCTCGACGCCGTTGCACAAGACCGACGACACCAGCCGCGTGTACGTCCGAACGCCCGTTTTGGTTCTGTTCTTCCGCCGCCCGTCCCCGAGCGGCGCCCCGCCGCCCGCCCCGGCCGTGCGGCTGGGGGGGCCCTAGAACGACCTTCCCAGCAGCAAGTAGAACGAGTCCTTGCCGCCGGAGGTGGTGCCCCAGCCGAAGTAGAGGGGGCCCAGGAGGGTGTCGGCGCCGAACAGCACGGCGCCGGAGCGGCGCAGGTGGGAGCCGCGGACGGCGCGCGAGGTGTTCCAGGCGTTGCCTGTCTCGAACGACACTCCGGTGTACACGCCGTTGCCGAAGAGCGGGAGCTGGCCGAGTCGGTACAGGTAGACGATCCCGGCCACGCCGCCGTACGAGCCGGACACCTCGCCGGGCGGCAGGCCGGTGAGGTTGAAGAGCCCTCCGAGAGCCAGCCTCTCGTGCGGAGGCAGCGTTCCGCCGAGCGCCGAGGTGCCGTGGGCGAGGCCGACAAGCGTGTGCCGGCCCCGGGAGGCGGCCACGACTGCGTTGAGATCGAGGCGGCGGTAGGGCGTGTCGGCGCCGAGTCCCTGGCGTGCCTCGAAGAACTCGGCCAGAGCGAGAAAACCTGTTCGCGGGAAGTTGACGTTGTCGAGCTGGTCGAGGGCGAGGGCGATCCGCCAGCCGCCGTCGTCGCGGTCGAAGCGCGGCAGCTCCCGGCGCTCGTTTGCTGTGGCGCGGCCCCGCGTGGCGTCGCGCCGCACACCGGCGCGCAGCTCGCCATAGCGCCCGAGAGCGAGCCCGAGGTCGGCGGCGACGCGCTGCGATGCAAATCTATACTGCTCCATTCGATTGCCGATCGCCAGCTGGGTCTTGCGCGACCCGAGGCCGGCGCTGGCAGCCACGAACAGGGGCCCCCCGGCCTGCACCGGCTGGTAGATCTCCCCGAGTGCCAGCGGGTCGCCGCCGGCCTGCACCGACGCCTTGAGCTCGCCGCCGAGCCGGTCGATGCGGGTCATCGTGATGGCGCCGAGCAGGCTGAACCGGCTTTCCCCCTCGAGGTCGGTGGCCATCGACAGACCGACGCGCAGGAAGTTGGGCCCCCAGGACTTGCGGTTGCCCACGAGGCGCAGCTCCCAGCCGGCGTCGGTCGCGACGACGTCGAACGTCACGGTTTCGAACTCCCCCAGCTCCCACAGGCGCCGGAGGTCGTCGCGCAGCCCCTCCGGGTCGAGGTACGTCCCCGGCCGCGCCTTGACCTTCCCGGCGATGGCGCGATGGTCGAGCCCCGGGCCGGGGTCGATGCTCACCGTCGCGATGCGGATGTCTGGCGTTGCGCGGCGGTGCCGCTGCAGGAACGTCTGCCACTCGTCGTCGTCGACGGCGAGGCGGGCCAGCTCGGCAACGTGCTCTTTGGCTGCGGCCTCGCCTTTCGGGAGGATCTCGCGGGCCCGACCGAAGTCGAGCAGGCTGAAGCGACCGACGTCCGGGCGGATGAGGATGGCCACGCCCGGCAGCATGCGCTCGACGTTGACCCGCGTCAGCATGTCCGAGGTACGGGAGAGGATCGAGGCGATCGAGTCGGGGCGTCGCTTGGCCGCCATCGGCGTGCCGACGTCGACCGCGATGACGACGTCGGCACCCATGGCGCGCGCCTGGTCGACGGGGAGGTTGTCGACAAGGCCGCCGTCGACGAGGAGCCGCCCGTCGAGCTCGACCGGCGAGAACACACCGGGCACGGCCATGCTGGCGCGCATCGCGTGCGCGAGTTCGCCGCGCCGCAGGATCACCATCTCGCCGGTACCGATGTCGGCGGCGACAGCCCGGAACGGCAGCGGCAGACGGTCGAAGTCCTCGGTGCCCTGGGCCCGCAGGGTGAGCAGGCGCAGCTCGATGCCGAGGCGGTGGCCGGCGATCAGCCCGGAGGGCATGCGCAGCCGCCCGCCGGAGAGCCCGAGCTGGATCGGCGTCAGGTACGTCTGGTCGTCGACCTTGCGCCGGTACGGGAGGTGGCGCCGGTCGGGCCGGTCCTCGATGAGCTCGCCCCACGGCAGCTCGTACGCAAGCCTCTCGATTTCCTGCGGCGAGTAGCCGGCGGCGTACAGCCCGCCGACGATCGCCCCCATCGAGGTGCCGGCCACGCAGTCCACCGGCACGTGGAGCTCTTCGAGCACCTTGAGCACGCCCACGTGGGCGAGACCGAGCGCTCCGCCGCCCGAGAGCACGAGCCCCACCCTGGGGCGGCCGCCCGCCGCCAGTGGCAGCGCGAGCAGGCATGCGACGAGGAGGAGACGCGGCGCGCGCATGTCGGGCATGGTACGCGCTCCGCACCCGGCGGGGAAAGCCGGATCAGAGCGCCAGGCCGGGCGAGCGGGCTTCGGCTCCCAGCTTGAGCCGTTGTGCCTCCTCGGCACCGAGGTAGCGGTCGATGGCGTGGTGCATGGCGTACAGCAGCGGCGTGATCCCCACGGCGATGGCCAGCTTGTAGACGTAGTTGGTGCCGGCGAGGCGAAGGAAGTCGGGCGTCGCCAGCTTGCCGGGCAGCCAGAACGCGATGCCGAGGATGACAAAGGTGTCGATGAGCTGTGACACGGCGGTGGAGCCGGTGGCACGCAGCCACAGCATCCGTCCGCCGGTGCGGTGGCGGACGAGCCAGAACACCACCACGTCGACGAACTGGCTGACCGCGAACGCCGTGACCGAGCCGGCGAGGATCCACAGCGACTGGCCGAAGACGGTCCGGAAAGGCTCGTCGCCCACCGGCGAGACGCTCGCCGCCGGCACCAGCATCGCCGCGAAGACGATGAGGAAGGCGTAGAGGATCAGGCCGACAGTCAGCAGAGTGAGCCACCGCACGGCCGGCCGGCCGTAGTACTCGTTGACGAGGTCGGTGGCGAGGAACACCGCCGGCCAGGGGATGACCCCCACCGACATGATGAACGGCCCGGCCTGGATCAGCTTGCCGCCGATCAACTCCGCGACGATGGCGTTGGTGACGAAGAACCCGCCCAGCAGGTACAGCAACACGTCGCGCCGCGTCATCCCGGTCATGCAGGCAGCAAGCCAGATCAGTGTACCCGCATTCCCCGAGTGCGGGTGCGAGCTCCTCTGCGTCCAAGCCCCGGTCCGGGTCGAGGTCCAGGAACGTGCTGGTTGGTTGGCGCATGTTGAGTCCCGCCCCTTCCCTGGGCGGCTCGCTTCGCGGGCGGGGTCGTCCCCGCCCGTCTGGGTCACCGCCGAGCTACTGCAGGATCACGAGCATCGTCACGATGCCGGTGCCGGCGTCCAGCCGGCCCAGTGCCTTGCCGATGACGCAGCCGTTCGGAGCGCGGGTGCCGGCGCGCATGGCATGGCCCGGGGTCGAGGAGGCGACGAGCATGTCGCCCGGCCGGATCGGGCCGTTCTCGGCCGAGGCTTTCACCGGCACCACACCCACCACGGCCAGCGGCACCTGCCGTTCGGGATCACCCTCGATCGCCTGGCCGCCGAGGAACGCGGGCCTGGTCGAGTACACGCCTGCCACCGAAGCCTGGTACGCCTCGACGGAGCGTATGAGCTTGCCGTCGACGTCGATGGCGAGCACATCGCCGGGTTCGAGCCCCTCGCGGGCCGGCAGCAGCTCGGCGAAATCCGCGGCCGGGCTCGAGAACGTGCCGTCGGCCCGGACGTTGCCGGTGGCGTCGACGAGAAGCTCGAGATCCCCGCTGGAGCCGCCGTGGAACGAGTATGCCTTGATCAGCGGCCCGGTCCCGTAGTTGGACAGGAGCAGGTTGACGTCGTCGGAGCCGTTGATCGCGTGGATGGCGATGCCGTGCGCGTGCGTCTGCTCAGCCTTGACAGCGACCGAGGCGGTGCCGCCGGACCCGTTGCTGGTTGCGTAGAGCGCGACCCCCGAGGCGCTCTCCGCCTTGACAGCCGGCACGTTGCCGGACAGGACCTTCCCGCCTGCTGCGCCGTCGGCACCGCCGAGGTAGCCCCACCTCGAGGAGCCCGAGGTGGAGTAGGTGCCCTTGACGCCATAGCCGGTGCCGCTCCCAACCTCGCCGTAGACGCCGCTGGTGCCTGACTGCGATGTGCCCCAGACCCCCGTTCCGGTGTAGACCCATCCATAAACGCCCTTGCCGGACGAGCTGCCTCCCTGCACACCGATGCCGGCACCCTGGGCCGCGCCCCAGACCCCGATTGCATCACGGAAGTCGTTCTTGTTCAGTCCCTGGATTGCGGCCTTCGAGGAGGAGTCGTTCTCCGCGTACAGCGCGTTGTTGAGGACGGCGCCGAGCTTGACGGCAGGGCCGCTGCCGGAGTTCGAGATCTCGATCAGCGCCCCGGTGTGCGACTGCGGCGGCGCGACGAGCGGCAGCGTGAGCGCACCCGTCGCGTCGTCGCTCCACGCTGCGGTCGACGCCCCGGTGGCCTTCAGGACTTTGCCGGCGGCGATGCCGGTGGCGTCGATCTTGGCGGCGGTGACGGCGTTGTCGGCGAGCAGCGACGAGGTCACGCCTGCCGCCTTGATGCCGATGACGACATCGCCGTTCTGGCCGCCCCCGGTGAGGCCGACTCCGGCGTTGACTGCGGTGATGTCGCCGCCACCGGAAGCGGTTTGCCATACGAGGCCGTTGCCGGTCGTGCCCAGGACCTTGCCGGCCGCAGCAGCACCCCCGACGAAGAGGTTGGCCTGCGTGACCGCCGCGGCGGCCAGGTCGGCGGTGCGGATCGTGCCGTTGGCGATCTTTTCCGAGGTCACGGCATCGTCGGCGATCTTTCCCGTCGTGACCGCGTTGTTGGCGAGGCCGAGGGGGGAGGCGACGGTGCCGGCGCCGGTGAGGGTGGCGTCGTGGGTGACCTCGGCGAGGCCGCCCGGGCCGCCACCCAGCAGCTCGTCGCGGAACGCCATCTCGACCGTTGCCGGGTCCTGCGAGCCGTTGGCCACCGATGAGCCGAACGCCAGCACGCGCCCGGTGCCGGAGAGCACCTCCACGGTCAGCCGCGCGTTGTCGGTCGAGCGGGTGGGGAACTCGTCCTTGAAGCCTTTCTGGAGCTGCTCCCACTGCCGCACCGTGTAGGTCTTGCTCTCGACCGCGGCGCCGGTGGCGTCCTTGAGCGTGACCCGGACCTGGCAGGTGCCGGTGCCGGTGGTCTCGACGAAGCCGAAGTTGTAGCGGAAGGTGGAGTCGGCGGCGGGCTGCGTCTGCCACACCCCGGTGAGCTCAGTGGACTGGCCCGAGCCGATGGAGAAGGCGGCGGGGAGGCCGGCGAAGTACTGGCCGACCGAGTCGTCGAGGGCGCCGGATTGGGAGTAGATGCGGGCGCCGGCGAGGAGCTTGACGTCGGCGGTGAGCCGGATGGCGCCGAACGTCTCGACGCCGAACATGGTCTTGACGGCGTTGTCGTACCGCCTGGTGTCGCCAGCGGGGATGGTGTCGGTGAAGGCCCTCGGCGCGAGGTTGGCCTGTCGCTCGAGGAGGTAGAAGGTGACGTTGGCCTGGGTGGTGTTCGGGTTGTGGACCCAGACGGTGGTGTACCACACGGCCGGCGGCACGCCGGGCCTGGCCCCCACCGAGGGCAGGAAAAGGTCCGTCCCGGGAAAGCCGGCCAGCGCCGGGGCGGCGGCCGCGAGAACGGCGATGATCGCGATCGTCACGGAGCGCCTCATGCCGGGTGTGGGAGCTGTGCGCATGTTCGTCTTCCTCCGCTGCCGGCCTGGAGCAACCGCCGTGCCAGCCCCGAATCGAGTCGCTGCGATCCGACGAACACTATGAATCCACGATGTTTATGAGAGAAAGCCCGCAGTGGATCGGCGCCGGCGAACCCTCGTTCGGGAGGCGCTGGCGGCCGTGCGGTCCCGCGTGCGGGACGAAGTTCTCAGCTCCGAGACGCTCCGGTGCTGGCTCGCCGTCGCGGGCGGGGGTGAGGCCATGCGTAGAATGGCCGTGCGATGAGAGGGGCAGCGCCTGTCGACGTGTGCGGGGACTGCCGGCCGTGAGGTACGAGACCGGCGTGCCGATCGGTTCGGGTGGGATGGGGACGGTCGTGCGGTCCTACGACCCGGTCCTGCAGCGTCCCGTTGCCCTCAAGCTGCTGCGGCGCGACGACCCGGAGCTGGCGGAGCGGATGCTTCGGGAAGCGCGCGCCCAGGCCGCCGTGGACCACCCCAACGTGGCCAAGGTCTACGAGGTCGGCTACCTCGAGGATGGCCGCCCGTTCATCGCCATGCAGCTCATCGAGGGCAAGCCGCTGGACGAGATCGCGCCCACGCTCACCATCGACCAGAAGGTCGGGCTCGTGGCGACCGTGGCCGAGGCGGTGCGGGCCGCGCACGCCACCGGGCTCGTCCACCGCGACCTCAAGCCGTCCAACATCCTGGTGGAGGAGAACGCCATACAGGGGCTGGTCCCGTACGTGGTCGACTTCGGGATCGCCCGCGAGGAGGCGGCCCCGGGCCTCACGGTCAGCGGGCAGGTCCTCGGCACCCCCGGGTACATGGCGCCCGAACAGGCCTCGGGCGCCGTGCACACGCTCGATCGGCGGGCCGACATCTTCAGCCTGGGCGTGATCCTTTACGAACTGGTCGGGGGGCACCCGCCGTTCGGGGGCGACAGCGCGGTCGAGAAGCTGGTGAGCCTGCTCAACGACGACCCCGCGCCGCTGCGCGCGCGCGCCGGGGGGGTGCCGGCCGATCTCGAGGCGGTGATCTTCACGTGCCTCGAGAAGCGACCCGAGCACCGGTACGCATCGGCAGGTGCGCTGGCTGAGGACCTGCGCCGGTATCTCGCCGGGGAGCCGGTGCTGGCTTGCCGCGTGACGCGCCTTGGGATGCTCTGGCGCCGTGCCCGACGTCACCCTGCCGTCGCCGTGACGATGGCGGCGGCGACGCTTGCCGTCGCGGTGGCGGCGACGGTGGCGATCGGTTCCGTCCTGACCGCCCGCCGCCAGGCGAGGGAGGCGCACGCGCTGGGTCAACGCGTGGCCCGCGCCGAGGCGGCGATGCGGGTTGCGCACTTGCTGCCCCCGCATGACCTGAGCCGCGAGAAAGCGCTGCTGCGCGAGGAAATGGGCGCGGTCCGCCGCGACATGGAGCGCTTGCGGGGAACGGCCCATGCGGCCGGGCACTACGCCCTGGGGCGGGGCCACCTCGCCCTCGGCGAGCCGATCGACGCGCGGCGGGAGCTCGAGGAGGCGTGGCGGGCGGGCCACCGCACGCCGGAGGTGGCCCTGGCGCAGGCCCGGGCTCACGCCGAGCTGCTCCGGGCCCGCCTCGACCGCGTGCGGCGGCAGCGCGACGAGGACGCCCGCAGGCTCGGGCTCGAGCTGGCGGATCGCGAGCTGCGGCAACCGGCGTTGCGGCTGCTCGATGGGGTCGCCGGCGGCGCGCTCGGAGAGGCCATCCTGGTACGGGGGCTGCTCGAGCTGGCGGCGCGCGAGCCAACGGCTGCATTGCAGCGGGCCGAGGAGCTGGTGGGACTCGACCCAAGTTCGGCCGAGGCGGCGGCGCGCGCCGACGGCCTGCGCGGCGAGGCGTACCTGCAGCAGGCCAAGGAGCTGCGATGGGGAGGCGATCGCGAGGCGCATGCCCGGGCTCTCGCCCTGGCGCGCGAGGCGTTCGAGCGAGCCGTCGGAACGCTGCGCTCCGAGCCGGCGTTGCACCTCGGGCTGTGCAGGACCTGGGTCGGTGCGGTCGAGATGGAGGCGGACGCCGGCATCAGGCCGGTCGCGAGCCTGGCGCGCGCCGAGCAGGCGTGCGGAGCGGCGAGGCGCATCGACCCGGCGGCGGTCGGTCCCCTCCTCGAGCTCGGCCTCGCGTACACGACCTCCGCCCAGTTCGACGTGCGGCGTGGCGGCAACCCTGCGGCGCACCTCGACCGGTCGGCGGAGCTGGCGCAGGAGGCGAGACGCGTCGACCCGTCGAGCTACGAGGCGCTGACGATCGAAGGCACAGCCCTCCTGCTGCGCGCCGAACGGGGGTTCGAGCGGCCGACCGAGTCGGCGCCGCTGCTCAGGCAGGCAATCGCCGTGTTCGGGCGGGCGCAGGAGCTCGACCCCGGCCGGCCCGAGGCGTTCCACCTCCAGGGCAACGCGCTCCTCGACCTCGTGGACCGGGAGAGGTCGGTGGGTGACGACCCGATCCCTTCGATCCGCGCCGCGCTGGCGGCGTTCAAGAAGACGCTGGCGCTCCCCGAGGGCCGGACCCGCCGGACCTACAACAGCCTGGGCATGGCACACACGGATCTCGGCTGGGTCCTCCGGCTGCGAGGCGAGGATCCGCGCGATAGCCTGCAGCGCGGGATCGAGGCGATCGACCGGGCGATCGCCATGTCGCCCGGGTACGCGACGGCCTTCAACAGCCGCGGCTTGGCGTACTGGGAGCGCGCCGAGTACGCGGCGGCGACCGGCGGCGACCCCCTGCCCGACTTTCACGAGGCCGAGGCGTCGTTCGGCCGCATGATCGCGATCGACCCCACGCGCATGGTGGCGCACACCAACTCGGCCGGGGTCCTGCTCGGCAAGGCGCGGTGGCAGCTCTTGGAGGGAGTCGACCCCTCTTCCACCTTGGCCGCGGTCGAGGCTCACCTCGCGGTCGCCCGCGAGCGGTTTCCCTGGGACTTCAACCTGGACACCGCAGAGGTCGAGCTGCTGCGGGCGGCGTCGGCGCTCCGGTCGGCGGGCCGGGGCGCCGAGACGCACCTCGCGAAGGCCGCCCGCCACGCCGGCGAGCTGTTGTGCCTGGCCCCCGACGAGCCGAGCGGCGAGATGCTTCTGGCCGAGGTCGAGCGCCTGCGTGCTGAGGCGCTGCAGGCTTCCGGCCCGCGCGACCCGAAGGCGATCGAGGCGGCGTGTCGGCGCGGGCTCGCGCATGCGGAGAAGGCGCTGGCGCTCGGCCCGAGGCTGGCGCGCGCTCACGCCGCGCAGGCCGTGCTGCTGGCGGTCTGTGCCGAGCTGGCTGGCGACCCGGAACGCCGGCGCGAGCTCGCCGGCCGGGCGCGGGAGGCCGCGCGGGCGGCCCTGGCCGCCGAGCCTTTGCTGCGCGACGAGGCGGTGCGCCGCCTCGCCGCGTGACCGTGTGCTAGCCTCCGCACGGGGCATGCCGTGGCGTACCGTCTCGTGATCCAGACCGCTGCCGGCGAGGTCCGGCACGTCCTCGCGTCTGGCGACAACCTCGTCGGCTCGGCGCCCGGGTGCGCGGTGCGCCTGCTCGAACCGACGGTGTCGCGCCGGCACGCCATCCTGAGGGTGGGCGAGAACGGCCTCGAAATCGAGGATCTGGGCTCCCGCAACGGCACGCTGGTCGGGGGCGTGCGCCTGCGCGGAACGAGGCCGCTCGCGGTGGGGGAGCCGCTCGTGCTCGGCGGGGTCTCGGCGGCGGTGGAGGAGGTGCAGGCCGGAGACCTCGAAGCGGCGGTCGTGCTCGGCCGTAACGGGCTGCATGATGCGGGGGCCCCGGCCCCCTCCGGCGGCGCCACCGACGCCATCGGCTCGCTGGTCGCTTTCGCCCTCGAAGCGTTGCCGGCGCTGCTCGAGCGGCTCGCTGGCGGCGCCGACCGCGACACCATGGCGCGGGCGGTGGGAGCGGCGCTGTTCGAAAGCCTGCCGTGTCTCGAGGTCGAAATCCTGACCAGCGGCGGGCCGGCGCCAGCCGTGGCGTTCACCGCCGCGAGGTCGGAGAAGAGCGACAGCGGCTCGCCGGTCGACGAGCACGTGGGCGGTCTCTCGGTTCACGTGCGCTTTCCCGGCACCTCCCAGGCCCGGACCTACAGGCGAATCGTGCGTGCCGCCGCGCAGCTCGTGGCCTGCGCGGGCCCGCCCACCCCCGGCAGGCGCGGGGCGGGCGCGGAGCCTTCCACGCCGCCGCCGTTGCCGGACCCCCCGTCGGTGGAGCCGGCGATGCGGCGCATCTACACCGACGCCGCGCGAGTGGCGCGCGGCGACGTCGGGGTGTTGATCACCGGCGAGTCCGGCACCGGCAAGGAGGTGCTGGCTCGCTTCGTGCACGAGGCGTCGCCGCGACGCCGGGGGCCGTTCGTGGCGCTCAACTGCGCCGCGCTGCCGCGCGACCTCCTGGAGTCCGAACTCTTCGGGATCGAGAAGGGCGTCGCCACGGGCGTCGAGTCGCGGCCCGGCAAGTTCGAGCTGGCGCACGAGGGGACGCTGTTCTTGGACGAGATCGGCGACATGCCGCCCGAGGTGCAGGCCAAGATCCTGCGTGTCCTGCAGGAGGGGAGCGTCTACCGGCTGGGGGCGCGCGAGCCCCGCCCCGCCCAGGTGCGCGTCGTCTCGGCCACCAACCGCGACCTCGACGCGCTGCTCGCCGACGGCAGTTTCCGTGTCGACCTCTTCCACCGCATCGCCGACTGGCGCGTGCATCTCCCGCCACTGCGCGAGCGGCGGGCCGACATCCCGAACCTCGCCGCGCACTTCCTGGCCCGCGAGGGGGACCGCTGCGGCATCCGGCCGGGGGGGATCTCCCGCACGGCCCTGGCGGCGCTGCAGCGTTACGGCTGGCCGGGCAACGTGCGCCAGCTCGAGCGCGAGATGGCGCGGGCCGTGCTGTTCCTCGCCGACGGCGAGTTGCTCGAGACTCGCCACCTGCAGCCGGCGTTGCTTGCCCCGGCCGGCCCGGTGGGACCGGAACTCAAGGACATCCTGGCCGACGCCGAGCGCCGGGCGCTCGTGCGAGCGCTGGAGGCCGCCGGCGGCGACACCGGCCTGGCCGCCGAGCGCCTCGGCATCGGCCGGTCGACTCTCTACCGCCGCATCAAAGAGCTCGGCATCGAGCCCACCTCCGTGTAGGGGAGCGTTCGTGAACGCCTGCGCCTCGAACTGGCCCTCGCGCTCGCCGCGGCGGACGGGGGGCCGCGCCTCGTGCTGCTCGACGAGCCGACGCGCGGCCTGCACCCGGCTGACGTCGAGCGGTTGCTGCGGGTCTTCGACCGGCTCGTGGAGGCCGGTCACTCGCTGGTCGTGGTCGAGCACGACCTCGCCGTCGTGGCCGCCGCGGATCACGTCATCGACCTCGGCCCCGAGGCCGCGCCGGCGGCGGCCGCCTCGTGGTGGCCGGCCGCCCCGAGGAGGTGGCCGCTTGCGAGACCTCCCACACCGGCCGCGCCCTCCGCGCCCGGGCCTCCTGACCGCGGTTTCGGCTGGCCGCCGTGAGATCGGTGGATCCGCGTTGGACGCTCCGAGAGGAGCGTGTGATGAACGAACGGTCGCCAGCTCACGGGGTGATGATGACGCCCTGCTCCTCCTTGCGTCGCTTTTTCTTCTCGACGGCGTACAGGACCTGGTACATGCACCAGACAGCGCCGCCGCCGATGATCGTCCAGGCCGAGACGAGGAAGATCCAGCCGCCCAGCGTGAGCGTCATGCGAGGCCCTCCTTGCGGTGGCGGCGCCGCCAGGCGACGCCGGTCAGGATCATGAAAGTGGCGATCCACCCCAGCATCATGAGCCGGGCGGCCCACAGGTACGGGGCGTCGGCGGCAGACTTGCTCTCCAGCCGCAGCACCGGCAAGGCGTCGAGATAGAACCACGCGCCCAGCAAGATGATGAGGTAGACCGGGGTGATGTACTTGATGACGAAGGCGACGATGCGCGGCAGGCGGATGTCGGCCCCGCGGTTGATTTCGGCCCAGCCCTTTTCCATGCCGAACACCCAGGCGAAGATGATGACCTCGGTGACCGCGAACACGACGAGCAGGAACGTGCCGGCCCAGAAGTCCATCTCGTCGAGGAAGCCGTGCTTGAGGAAGAACACGCACGGCAGGCCGCCCGAGGCCATGGCGAGGCCGGTCAGCGCCACGGCGCGCTTGCGCGGCCACTGGAACTCGTCCTGGAAGAACGAGACCATCGGCTGAGCGAGCGCCACCGAGGAGGTGATCCCGGCGAAGAACAGTAGCCCGAACCACATTGTGCCGTAGAGTGGGCCGAGCACGCCCATCTTCTGGAAGATGAGCGGCATCGCCGCGAACCCGAGGTCGAACGAGCCGGCCTGGGCGATGTGCTGGGTCTGCGCCAGGCCAAAGAACGCGACCGCCACCGGGATGGCGATCGAGCCGCCCAGGATGACCTCGGCGAACTCGTTGGTGGCCGAGGTGGTGAGGCCGGTCAGCGCGATGTCGTCGTCGTCCTTGACGTACGACGCGTAGGTGTGGATCGAGGCGTTGCCGATCGACAGCGTGAAGAAGATCTGCCCGGCGGCGGCGAGCCACACCGAGGGGCTTCCGAGCCGCGAGAAGTCCGGGTTCCAGAGATAGGCGAAACCGGAGGCAACGCTGTTTTCGGGGTGCGCCGGATCGGGGGCGCCGAGGACGATGACCCGCACCACGAGGATCACGGCGAACAGGAACAGCAGCGGCATGGCGATCTTGGCCAGGCGCTCGATCCCCCGTGCGACGCCGTGCCACAGCACCCAGACGTTGATGCCGAGGGCGGCCAGGTAGAAGGTGAGCGCGGTCCCGACGCCGTTGAAGAAGTGGGCGCCGGCCGCAACGTCGACCTTGCCCTGGAACTCGCCCAGGAATCGGCTCATCTCGGCGAAGGTGTCGATCCCCCAGTAGTGCTTGACGGCCGAGAAACACGCGTAGGCGAACGTCCACCCCTCGATGTAGGTGTAGTACATGACGAAGCACAGGGGAATGGCGATCCCGAGCGCCCCCAAATACTTGGCCATCGGGTGGCGCCACATGCGGGCGAACATGCCCGGCGCCGTCCCGTGTCCGTGGCGGCCGCCGTACCGGCCGATCGACCACTCGACCCACATGAGCGGGATGCCGAGCAGCAGCAGAGCGCAGAAGTACGGGATCATGAAGGCGCCGCCGCCGTTCAGCGCCGCCTGCCTCGGGAAGCGGAGGAAGTTGCCGAGGCCGATGGCGTTGCCCGCCATGGCCAGGATCAACCCGATCCGTGTCGCCCAGCGCTCGCGTTCGCTCACACGCACCCCCTCGCGACGGCTCGCGGCAGAGCGTACGGAGGCGCGCGCCGCCCGTCAACCCGCGGCGGCGTACCTGCAGCCCTTTCTGCTATCGTCCCGCCGTGCCAACGCTGCTCGGGTCCCAGACCGAAGCGCTCTCGCGGGCCCCTGGCCTCTGGCCCCGGGCCAGACTGGGGACGCCATGTGCGGCATAGCCGGGTTGGCCGGGCTGCCGCACGCGAGCGGCGGGAAGCGCACACGGGCGATGCTCGACCAGCTCATGCACCGCGGGCCGGACGCCGAGGGGCTGGCAGCCGGTCCGGGGTGGGCGATCGGGGTGCGGCGGCTCGCCATCATCGACCTCGTGAGCGGGGACCAGCCGGTGGCGAACGAGGACGGCCGCGTGCAGGCGGTTCTCAACGGCGAGATCTACAACTACCGCGAACTGCGGCAGGAGCTTGGCGGGCGCGGGCACACGCTGCGCTCGCAGGGCGACACCGAGGTGCTCGTGCACCTGTGGGAGGAACTCGGCCCGGCCATGCTCGGCCGCCTGCGCGGCATGTTCGCCCTGGCACTCGTGGATGAGGGGCGGCGCTGCCTGTTCCTGGCGCGCGACCGCGTGGGCAAGAAACCGCTGTACTGGGCGCGGCCGGAGGGCGGGCTGGTCTTTGCCTCCGAGCTCAAGGCGCTGCGCGCCGCGCTGCCGCAGCGGCCGGCGGTCGACCCCGGGGCGCTGCGGGCGTTCCTGCAGTGGGGGTTCGTGCCCGAAAAGCAGTGCATCGCGCAAGGGGTGCAGAAGCTGCCCCCCGGGTCGTGGTTGCAGCTCGACCTCGCCTCCGGCGAGATCAGGCAGCAGCGCTACTGGGAGGTGCGCCTCGAGCCGCGCCTCGGGCTCGGTGTGGAGGAGGCGGCGCAGCGCCTGCGAGCGGCGCTCGAGGAGGCGGTGCGGTTGCGGTTGCGGGCCGACGTGCCGCTGGCGGTGTTTCTTTCGGGCGGCCTCGACTCGGGGGTGGTGGCGGCTCTGGCGGCTCGCCACCGGGCGGACCTGCGGGCACTGTGCGTCGAGATGGCGGGCGCACCGAGCGAGGTGGGGCTGGCGCGCGCCACGGCCGAGAAGGCCGGCGTGAGGCTGGAGGTGGTCCAGGTCGGGGCCGAGGCCAGCGTGCCGCTGCTGGAAGGGCTCGCCACGGTGTTCGACGAGCCGCTGGCGGACCCCTCCTGCCTGCCAACCCTGCTCGTCGCGCACGCAGCGCGCGGCTACGCCACGGTCGTGCTCAACGGCGACGGGGGGGACGAAGCGCTGGCGGGGTATCGCCGTCACTTGGCGGCGCACCTGCGCGACCGGCCGGGCGCGCGGCTGGCCGCCTTTGCCGGGGCGGCCGTGGCAGCGCGCCTGCCGCTGCGGCGGCAGCGGCGGGACTGGGCGCACCGCCTGTCCGCGGGGCTCGCCCCCGGCGCCGACCCGTACATGGAGTGGGGGCCGGTCAAGCTCTCACCAGCCGAGGTCGCGGCGCTGCTCGACGAGGCGCCGGCACCGTCGCTCCCTCTGGCACTGGGCTTCACCTCGACGGGCGGGGACACCTTCGGAGCGGTGCGGGCGCTCGACCTCGGGTTCTGCTTGCCGGGCGACCTGCTGCCCAAGATGGACCGGGCGACGATGGCGGTCTCGCTCGAGGCGCGCTCGCCGCTGCTCGATCAGGAGGTGATCGAGCTGTGCGCGACGTTTCCAGTCGAGGCGCTGCTCGCCGGGCGGCGCACCAAGGCGGTGCTGCGGGCGCTCGCCGCCGGGCTGCTGCCCGATGAGGTGCGCGAGGCGCCCAAGCGCGGCTTCGAGCCGCCGCTTGCCGCGTGGCTCGCCGGGCCGTGGGGGGGCGAGGTGCGGACGGTGCTCGAGGACCCGCAGGCGGCGCTCTCGGCGCTCGCGCCGGTCGAGCGGCGGAAGGCGTGGGGCAACTGGCAGCGCCGCCCCGACCGCGAGCGCGCCGCCCGTGCCGTGTACACCCTCGTCACCCTCGAGCACTGGCTTCGCCGCTGGGCCTCGTAGCCTCCCCCCCTCCCCGCCCTGGCGCGGCCGGGGACGTCCGCGCCAACCACTGCGTCGCACCGCGCTCGGGAGCGCCGCCGGCCCAATGGTGGGCGCGGACCTCCGGGCCGCGCCGGGTGGGCGGGCGGCGCTCGTGCCTCGTGCCTTGCGCGTCGTGCCAGGCCGTGTGAATGCTACGGACAATCCACGGTGCGCCAGTCGAACGTGTCGCCCTGCGGCCACTCGCGGCTCGGCCAGCGCAGACGGTACGCCGGCGCCGGCTGGAGCTGGCGGCCGAGCGCCGCATTGAGGTCGCGCGCGGAGGGCATCACGGCGGCGGCCGAGCGCGGCAGCCCGAGGAACGCGCCGAGCGGGAACTCGCCCTCGCACGTCTCGCACAGCGAGTGCCGCACCACCGCCACTAGCGGGTCGGGCGCGAGCCACTCGCCCTCGAGCCGCGCCATGGCTTCCCACATCGACAGCGCCGGGACCTCGAATGTGCCGTCCGGCCTCGCCACGAACCCCTCGATCTCGCCCGGCTCCGCCGGCAGGGAGACGGTGGTCGCGGCCGGGAACGGGTCGAAGACGCGCCGCGACAGCTCGTCGAGCGAGTACGCCTCGCCGGAGGGCACCTGCAGGACCTTCACCGCCTCCTGCATGGCGCCGCTCGCGGCCTCAAGCAGCGCCTTCTCGGCGGCGTCGAACTCCCAGCCCTTGTCCCTGTCGCTGACTCCGAGTAGCTCCCCGAGGCACGGCTCGGCACGGTCGGGATGGAGCTCGAGATACCGGTAGAGGTCGCCCACCGCGGCGAGGTAGCGGGAGAGGACGGCGCTCCAGTCGGCGAGGGCGCGCTCCATTCGCCGGCGCTCGGCCGCCGAGGCGCGGCTCGAGCCGCGCGTGAACAGGCTCAACTCGCTCCAGCCGGGCTGCTGCTCGAGCTGGCACTGCACGTCGGTGAACGAGAAGAAGCCGGCCAGCCCTTGCGGGTCACGGGCGAGCGCCTGGCGGACGACCCGCGACACTTCGCCCGAGACGCGCTGCAGCTCGAGCCGCTCCTGCGCCGGGTCCAGCTCCTCGAACCGGGGACTCCACGACGCCCACCCGGCCGCGTAGTCGGCCCGCGCCTCGGCGAGCCGACGGTCGAGCGCCGGGTTCGTCGCCGGGTAGCTCTCCTTGTGCACCACCGCCGCCGCAGTGACGACGAAGCCGCCCCCGGCAGGAAGCACAGGTGGACCCGCTCCGCCACCGGCTGCTCGAAGCAGGCGGAGAGGGCGACGAAGGCGGAGAGCACCGCGACGCGGAGAAGCCGTTTCCTGTGGCGGACCCTTGGCAATGATGCAGGTGTGAGCATTCCGGTCGTCCTCCCCTCGAGGGCCGGGGTCCATTCTCCACGGTTTTCGCTCGGGCGCTACGACGGGCGCCGGCGTCACCGGCTAAGGACGGCGGACCGCAGAGGCACGCGCCGCCCGGTATCCCGGCTGGCCCCCGTTCGGGACGGAAACCGACGCTGAGTGCCCCGTTTCCTGCGGCTTGACAGCGTCTCTTTCGAGCCGTGAAGGCCCACCCTCGAGTAGGCTCACTGCGAGTATGCCTCCCCGGAGGATCTCACTGTAGCGACGGCCACAACCGTCCGGCAGATTGAGGTGCTGATGATTGCACTGGGCCCGGGAAGGACCAACCTCCCAGCCTGGGACAGGGATCGTCGCCACTCCATGCATCCAGTCGACTTTCCGAGTCTCCTCCTCAGTCTTGCCCGTCTTTCACACGGGTGGTCACGCGCGAGCGGGTGCCAAGACGCACCAGCATTGACGAATCGACCCTTTTCCGAAATGTGCGCGTGTGACTACAGCCAGAGGCTCTGCGGGCGCCGTCTGCCTACGCCGTAGCCTTGGCGCTGGCCTTTCGCCGCGCCTTCGCCTCGATCCGCTCGAACCGCGGCGGCGGCGCTACCTGCATCGCCGTGAGGTATTCGTGCTGGAGCGCCGTCAGCTCCGTGCGCTGCACGAACCGACCCGACCTGGTTTCGAATACCCCTCGGTGCAGCCGGTCCATCTCCTGGCGAACCCGCGGCCACGTCTGCTTGCACGTCACCTCGATCAGCCGCACCAGCAGCAACGCCAGCCAGCACAGCAGCACGTGCGCCCGCATGCGCTCCGCCTTGCGGTGGTGCATCGGCCGGATTTCGAGCTCCGACTGCATCGTCCGCCACGCCCGCTCGACCTCGGCCAACTGCGTGTAGCCCAGTGCCACGTCTTCCGGCGAGAGCGAGTCGTCGCTCGTCACAATCAGATACTTCCCATCCAGCCGCTCCTCGGCCTTCACCTTCGCCCGGTCGATCTGCAGCCGCTCCCACACCCCCCGCAGCCGCCAGGCTTCACCCATGGGACGGCTCTCGATGAAGCGGACCGGCTGGCCCTCGACCGCCGAGGCCGCCGCCTTGAGCTCGTCCTCGGGACCCAACAAGCGGGTGATCGAGCGGACCAGCCGGCGCAGCGCCTCGAGATCGACCTCCTCGCGGCGGCCGAAGTGGAAGAAGATCTCGGCCTTGGGGGTGTGGGTCTTGGGGTCGCGGCTGTTGTGCGCGCGAGCTGCACGTAGGCGGCCTGGGAGCCGTCCTTGTTGGTGCGGGAGGTGGCCCACAGGTACATGATTCCTACAGGGCGTGTGATAGCGCCTATGTCAACCCCACACTTCGGTGCCGTGTGTTTCCGACGTTCAAGCTCCGCGAGCCCCCGTACGAGGGGCAACATCCCCCCCAAATGCGTCACTTGCGATTTCGAAGCAAGCCCGTGTGTGCGTTTCCGTGTGGAAGAGGAGTCTTGACATGACTCGACTCCCACTTGTAGGATAGGTCAAGGTCGCTGGACGTTCTTAGGAAACAGGCTGGAAGAAGAAGAGATGCTCATGAAGAAGACCCTCGGTATTGCGCTCATTCTCGTCGCGGTCGTAATCTGCCTCACGGCAGGCGGACGAGCCGCCAACCCTGGGTTGAATGCGGGCCGATAACGAGCTGTGTCCCAGCGCCCCCGTGCGGCTGCATCTGTCTGATCTTTGACGACGCGTGGGCGAGCTGAGAGGTCATGTCTTCTACCAGTGTGACTGATCCTAAGCGATCTCAACATGACTTCGAGCTGAACGTTCTACTGGCGCTGGTGGGACTCCATGCTGGGGTTTGCCTCAGTTGAGGTACCTGGAGGATGCGATGGCACAGCGTGTGTCTTGCTGTTTTGCACTGGTCGTCTTGTCGGCGTCGGTCCTTGCTGCACAGGGCGTCGGCCCAAGCGAGCGGCCCGACTGGGCTAAGGGCGTCCGCGGTTGGGGGGAATACCGCATCAGCGAGACGGCCAGCAACCGCCCACTGGAGAACACTCGGTGGGAGCGCGGGATGCTCGTGGCCCAGGATGGCAAGGACAACATCTATGTTTTCAGCCCATCCGCTGGGAGGGTCGATGTCTTCGCCCCGAACGGCGACAGGCGAGATTCCTGGGTTACCCCTGATTGGGACCTCGCGAAGGAGGTCGCTACTGCAGTCTCGGGGTTCTCATGTGACCGCCGTGGGGAGACCTTCGCGTTCCTCAACCGTGGCACAGTGAGGGTGTTTGATAGGAAGAAGGTGCAGGCGGCGTTCGAGCTGCCGACCTTTGGGACGGGCATTGCCTTCGCCAAGGGAGAGCTCCTCATAGCTAGGGTTCCAATCGAGTTCGGAAGGCGGGCGGGAACGGATCCCAGGATGGCCAGGAAGGAGTCCCTGCTGATGAGGGTGAGCTTCAAAGGGGAGGTGCTTTCCGAGGCACTGGCACCAGATAAAGCCGAGGGAGCGGACGATCTCTCCTTGGGTCTAACCCAAGACCTTGCGATGTCCGCAGACGAGAACGAAGAGGTTTTCTGGGTCGCGGATCGTCACAGGCTGTACCGACTGAGGCAGGTTTCTCCTTCGGGCGAGGTTCGTGAGGAGTGGACCAGCGACACACATCGCGCGGAGGTCTCGTTCAGTGGCGAGACCCCGAAGGAGCCACCACCCGGCCTCTTGCCAGAGGCAGCGGCAGGTTTCAAGGCGATAACCGCGAAGATGACCGTGCGCGACATTGTCGTCCGAAGAGGCGTCGTGTTTGCGCTTCTCAACCGAGGAGTGGCTACAGACGACCAGGTTCTGGACGTATTCTTCGTCGGCTCCGAAGGTCCTTGCTGGCGGATTGCGATTCGAGCGGAAGGCGGTGGGTTCTTCGATCAACTGGCCGTTACGGAGACGGGTTTCTGGGTGTTTCCTGTGGCACCTGGGGCGTCGCCGCGCTGGGTGGAACGTGCCCCAGACTGGCTCATGCAGCAGTCGCTTGCGGGGTCAGGGACTGCGGCGGTTGCGAAGTAGTAGCGACGCGGGAACCTGATTCGGCCTCGCCGAGCTCCAACTGCTGTCAACGAGTGCCCAGGATCACGAGCATGGCGCCGGCGGTGGCGACGAGGATGCCTGCCACCTTGCGGGCGGTCAGGCGCTCGTGCAGGAAGAGCACGGCGAGCACGAACACGAACACGTTCGAAAGCTGGTTGAGGGAGGATGCAACCGAGGCGAGGGTGTACTTCATCCCGAGCACCCACAGCAGCGTCGCACCGTACATGCCGAGGAACGAACCCCACAGCATGCTGGTCCAGTGCGGCCCGCGCAGCGTCGCGAGCACGCGCCCGCCGGCGCGCCCGACCGCGAACGGCAGCAGCGCCACGAACCCCGAACCGACGCGCAAGACGATCGTGTCGAAGACCGCGACCCGGCCGAGGGCGCTCTTCATGAGCACGACGCTGATCGCCACCGAGAGCATCGCCACCACGCCGTAGGCGAGGCCGAGGAGGACCTGCCGGCGCTCGCGGTGCGAGCGGTCGGGCTCGTACACCGCGACGGCGATGGCGACGGCGATCACCGCGACACCCGCGAACTGCAGCGGCGTCAACCGCTCGCCGAGGAAGACGAACGACAGCGCCACAACGAGGCCGACGTACAGGCAGACAACGATGGCGTACAGCCCGGCGCCGAGCGTCTGCAAGGCCTTGAACAGGTAGGTGTCCGAAATGGCAATGCCGAGGACTCCACTGGCCACGAGGGCGAAGAGGTCGCGCCCGGCGATCGAGCCCAGGCCGGAGCCGCCGGCCAGCAGCGAGGTCGGCACGAACAGCGCCAGCGAAAACGCGTTCTTGAAGAGGTTGAGGGCGATCGGGTGGACGGTGTCGGAAACTTTCTTGTAGAGCACAACCGCTACCGCCCAGACGAGCGCGGCGGCCAGCGAGAACGCCTCCCCGGCATGCAGGAACGGGACCTCGGCCACGGCCGGCAAGCCTATCAGCCGTCAGGCGGGAGTCAAACGGCTCGCCGGCTGGGTCACGACTTCTGGGTCGTCTTGGCCTCGGCGAGCTGCTCGGCGCCGCGCAGCAGCCGCACCCGCTGGCGGCTGCGCACGCGCAAGTTGAGCATCTCGACGCCGACCGAGAACCCCATCGCGAAGTAGATGTAGCCCTTCGGGATGTGACGCCCGAACCCCTCCACGACGAGGGCGAACCCGACGAGCAGGAGGAACGACAACGCCAGCATCTTGATCGTGGGGTGGTGCTCGACGAAGGCCGAAACGGCCCCTGCGGACAGCATCATGACGCCGACCGCGATGACGATCGCCGCGATCATCACCGGCAGGTGATCCGACATGCCGATGGCCGTGATCACCGAGTCGAGCGAGAAGACGATGTCGAGGACCATGATCTGGCCGATGACCCCGGCGAAGCTGACGGTGGCGGTCCTGGCCCGCTTCTCGCCCTCCCCTTCGAGGTTGTGGTGGATCTCGAACGTCGCCTTGGCGAGCAGGAAGACGCCGCCGCCAATGAGGATGAGGTCGCGGGCCGTGAAGTCGTGGTCGAGGACGGCGAACAGCCTCAGGGTGAGGTGGGCGAGCCAGGCCACCGAGGCGAGCAGCCCGATGCGGGTGAGCATCGCCAGCGCGAGGCCGACGGTGCGAGCCCGGGCCCGCCTGGCCCCGGGCAGCCGGCCGGCGAGGATCGAGATGAAGATGATGTTATCGATGCCCAGCACGATCTCGAGCGCCGAGAGCGTGAGCAGAGCGAGCCAGGCGTTGGGGTCGGTGAGCAGGCTCATGGCCGGGAATTATCGCCCAGGCGGGCACCCCCGGCCAGGGTCCCCGGCCGGGGGTGGGAGGAAACGTACGGACGGGTGGCGGCGCGGTCAGCCGACGAGCGGCTTGATCACCGTGGTCGCGAACTGCTCGAAGGTGGTCGTGCCGCGCAGGTCGGGGCTGGGCGGCAGGCCCTGGACGATGCGGCCGGTGGCGAAGGCGTCGTACAGCTCGAGGAGCGAGTCGACCATGTCGGCCGTCATCCCCATCCCGAGCATCGCCTGCCGCGCCTGCTCGGGCGTCACCTGCACGTGCGCCACGGGCTTGCCGAGCACCTTCGTGAGTGTGGCGGCGACGTCGCCGTAGCCGAGCTCGGACGGGCCCCAGAGCAGGACCGCCCGCTGGCCGGACCAGCTCGGGTCGAGCAGCAGCTTGGCGGCGGCCTCGGCGATGTCGGCGGTCGCGACCATCGGGATCCTCGCGTCGCCGGGGACCGGCAGGAACATCGCGCTCGCGGTCCTGATCGTCTCGAGCGACATCAGCACGTTCTCCATGAACCCGCCGGGGCGCAGGTGAGTGACGTTGGTCGCGACCTGGCCGATGGCCTGCTCGATGTCGTGCAGCCCGTTGACGGGGCCGGTGCCCCAGCCGAGCTGGGCGCCGACGCTCGAGAGGTTGACGACCCGGCCGATGCGGTTGGCCTGGATCGCCCGGGCGGCGATGGCGCCCATCCGCCGCTGGTAGGCGCGGAAGTCGGGCGCCTGGTAGTTCGGCGGCGTGAGCCAGAACAGCACGTCCGCCCCGCGGGTGGCCTCGAGGACGAACGCCTCGTCCTCCTGCGAGCCCTGCGCGACCCTGGCCCCGCGGGCGACGAACCCGGCCACCTTCTCGGGGTGACGGGCGATGAGGGTGACGTCGGCGCCTGCGGCGAGGAGCCGGTCGGTGAGCTTGGAGCCGATGTTGCCGGTGGGCGTGGTGACGACGATGCGCATGCGGGACCTCCACTGACTCGGGGCCTTCCGGCCGTGTGCTTGCCAACCCCAGCGAGCAAGACGATAATTCCTGCTGCGTGGATGTACAATGACATGAAATCCAGATTTCATGGTCGTTCGTCCACCAGGCCCCGGAGGACAGGCGATGGACGCTCTTTCCGACGTACTCTCGACGCTCCGCCTGCACACCACGCTGTACTGCCGGTCCGAGCTGACGGCCCCGTGGGGCCTGGCGTTCCCGGCCGGGCCGGCGGCGGGGTTCCACGCCGTGCGGCGGGGCACCTGCTGGCTGCGGATGGCGGGGCTCGAGCGGCCGGTGGCGCTGGCGGCCGGCGACATGGTGCTGTTTCCGCACGGGGCGGCACACGAGCTCGCCGACGCCCCGGACCGCCCGGCCGAGGACCTCTTCGCGGTGCTGGCGCGGCGGAAGGCCGCTCCGGGTACGCCGCTCGCGTACGGCGGCAGCGGCGCGCCGGTGACGCTCCTGTGTGGGAGCTTCGGCTTCGAGCGCGCCGGGCTGCACCCGCTGCTCGAGGCGCTGCCGCCGCGCATCCTCCTGCGCGGCGAGGACGGGCGCGCCTCCGGCTGGCTCGAGCCGGTACTCGAGATCCTCGCCCGCGAGTCGGGGCAGGAGCGGCCCGGGTCGCAGGCGGTCATCGCCCGGGCCACCGACATGCTGTTCGTGCAGGTGGTGCGTTCCGTGCTCGAGCAGTCCGAGGGGTGCTGCCAGGGGTGGCTCGCCGGCCTGCGCCACCCGGGTCTCGCCCGCGCCCTGGCGCTGATGCACCGGCAGCCCGAGCAGCCGCTCACGCTGGAGTGGCTCGCGGCGGCGGCCGGAATGTCGCGCTCGGCGTTCTGCGCGCTGTTCGCCGAGCGGGTGGGGGAGACCCCGCACCGCTACCTCACCCGCTGGCGCATGCACCGCGCGGCGGCGCTGTTGCGCGACACGGCGCTCGCGTTGCCCGAGCTCGCCGGCCGCGTCGGCTTCGGCGACGAGACGTCGTTCTCGCGCACCTTCAAGCGCCACCTGGGCGTGCCGCCCGCGACCTACCGCCGGTCCCACCAGCGCGCCGCGTAGGCGCGCAGGAGTCACGGAAGTGGATGTAGGGGCGGGGCTTGCCTTGCCCGGCGCCGCGCGACGTCAGCCGCGCATGTGGCGGCGGCGGAACAGCCAGGTGCCGAGCGCGAAGTAGGCGGCAGTCAGGACCGCCATCCCCGCGAGCTCGAACGCCACGTCGCCGAGGCCGGCGCCCTGGCTCAGGATCTTGCCGAACGCCCGCACGGCCGGCGTGGTGGGGAGCTCGTCGTTGGCGTACACGGCGTGGCCCCAGAGCGTCGCCACCTGCAGGCGCGGCGGCGGGAACATGCTCTCCGAGAAGAACATCAGGACGAAGAACGGGAAGCAGCCGACGGTCAACAGCTCGAACGTGGACTTCAGGAACGCGGCCGTGAGCACCGAGAGCGCGACCACGCCGATCGTCGAGAGCGCTCCGACCGCCAGCACGGCGGCGAGCGGGCCGGTGGTGCGGCAGCCGACCGACCACGGCGCGCCGAACGCCAGGACGAGCGCGGCGGTGCCGATGAGCACCTGGTTGACCGTCACCGCGGTCAGCATCTCGGCGGTGGAGAGCCGCGAAAGCACGAGCCGCGTCATGGTGCGCCTGTCCACCTCGCGGATGAGCGTCGCGGCGGCGGTGAACAGCACCATGATGACGGCCAGCACGAGCAGGGCGGGCACGTAGAGGTCGAAATCGGAGAGCGGCCGAGCGGCGCCCACCCGCTCGATCTCGGGCTAGAACGGCACCGCCACGCCGGAGAGCTTCGCCACGTGGCCGAACGCCACGTAGTCGGCGAACGCCATCGCCATCGAGCTGCGCAGGTTCGACTCGTCGGCGTGGTAGCGGACGCGCGCCGGGTCGCGGGAGGCGTCGCGCCGGGACAGGTCGTACAGGCAGCCGGTGAAGCGGAACTGCTCGAAACAGGTGAGCTGCTCCCAGATCACCAGCTCCTGCGGCGCCACGCCAATCGCCGCGTGGCCCTCCCTGGCGAGAGCGCCGACCGGCCGGCCGTCGAGCTCGACCGTGCCGGCGTCGGGGCGCAGGAGGCCGCACATCTGCGCAGCGTGGTGGTCTTGCCGGCGCCGTTGGGACCGAGCACCGCGAGAACCTCACCGCGGCGGACGTCGAGGGAGAGGCGGTCGACGGCGACCACGTCGCCGAAGCGCTTGGAGAGGTCGACCGCCCGGACCGCGAGGTACGCCTCCGACACGGCGTTTACTCGCCGTAGTAGGTGACGGACGCGAGCTGACGCCGGATGGCGCGGTGGAAGTGCACCGCAGGGTACCCCAGGACGAGGATGAGGCGGGGCAGGTTGCCCGGCGGCAGGCCGTACTTGGCGAGCAGCGGCTGGCGGCGGGCGAGCGCCGGGCTGGCGCAGCCGATCATGGTCGTGCCGAGCCCCGCCGCCTCGGCGGCGAGCATGGCGTAGGTACAGGCGATGGCCGCGTCCTCGGCCTCGGCGTACGGCGAGGAATGGAACAGCAGGGCGGCGGGAGCGTCGTGGAGGACCTTGTCGGCGCCGGCCCGCTGCGCCCGGACGATTTCGCGACCGAGAGGGATGATGAACCCCTCCATCCGCTCGCGGGTCCGGTGCCTCGAGAACACCCGCATGAGCCGGCGTGCCATGGCGTTGTCCATCACCCGCAGCATGCCGCGGTAGACCCTGGCGGTGTCGGCCGCCAGCTCGCGCACCCGCTCGCGCCCCAGGAAAGCGACGATTCCGACCTCCCACGGGGGGATGCCCATCGGCGCGGTGGCGGCGGCGTCGACGACGCGCGCCAGCACCTGGCGGGGCACCTCGTCCGCCCGGAACCGCCGTACGCTCCGGCGCGACACCATGAGCGACTCGAGCTGGTCGGGCGTGGCGTTCCACTCGCGGCTGGGGACCGGTACCAGCGCCGCCCGATCGAGATCACGGCCCTTCACCGTGATCGCCTCGGTGGGGCAGACCATCATGCAGTGCGCGCAGGCAATGCAGCCCAGACCGCGATCCGGCTCGGCGGCCAGCGCACCGTCGCGCATCTCGAGCACGCCTGTCGGGCAGACTTCGGCGCACACCCCGCAGGCGATGCACGTGCCGGTGTCGACCACCGGGAAACCCGACTCCGACCCCCGACTGTATGGAACGCCCATGGCCTCCTCCTTGCCGAGCATAGTATGCGCCCACTCAAACCCCGCAGCGCGCCGGCGGGCGGGGCGAGCGCGAGCCGCGGTACACTCCCCTGGTCGAAGAGGAGGGCGAGATGAGAGCACTCGTGGTGGCAGGGCTCGCACTGGCGGTGATCGGCGTCGCATCGGCCGTGGCGTTCGAGAAGGACGTGCTCGAGACCTCGGCCGGCGATCTCGAAATCACCTTCATCGGCCACGGCTCCCTGATCCTGTCATTCGGCGGCCGGACCATCCACGTGGACCCTTTCGGCAAGCTGGCGGACTACGCGAGCCTGCCGAAGGCCGACCTCGTGCTGATCACGCACGGACACGGCGACCACCTCGACCCCGCGGCGCTGGCGGCGGTTCGCACCGAAAAGACCGTGGTGGTCGCCTCGCCTGTTTGCGAGGGCAGGATCGAGGGCGCGATCGTGATGCGCAACGGCGAGACGCGGGAGCTGCTGGGCCTGCCGATCTTTGCGGTCCCGGCGTACAACCTCGTCCACGTGCGCAAGGACGGCCAGCCGTTCCACCCCCGGGGAGAGGGCAACGGCTACGTGGTGACGTTCGGGGACACCAGGGTGCTGATTGCCGGCGACACCGAGAACGTGCCCGAGCTGAAGGCGTTGCAGGGTATTGCGGTGGCGTTCCTGCCGATGAACCTGCCGTACACCATGACTCCCGAGATGGTTGCCGACCTGGCCCGCGCTCTCAAGCCCAAGATACTCTATCCGTATCACTTCGGTGATACGGACACGGCCAGGATCGTGGCCCTGCTCGAGGACACCCCGGCCCTCGAGGTCCGCATCCGCCCGATGTCGTGAGCCGCCCGGGGGGCAGGCGCGCGGCCCGCCCCTCTCATCCACCCCCGCCCCCACGCCGGGGGCGGTCGGGTGCGAGTGTTCGCCCTTCAACCCATCCGAGTGGGCGCGCGGGCCGCCGTCACAGCAGCCAGCGCAAGCCAAGCAGCGGCAGGACCGTGATGGCGAAAAACACCGCTGCCACCGCGACGAACAGCAGCCAGCCGGTGACGACGAGCACGGCGTCCTCCTCGAGCAACCCGACGGTCGTGATGGCGATGACGAGCGCTGGCATGGTGTTGGTGAACAGGATCGGCAGCGGCAGCGCGAGCTCGACGCCGGAGACGGCGATCACGTCGCCGGCGATGGCGTGTGTCCAGGGGTGGCTGTGGAACCACTTGCCGCGCGGCCGGACGATGCGCTCGGTCCTGGACAGCAGCTTCTGTCCGGCGCGCACGGCTTTCAACACGACCCCGGGCGGCAGCTCGCGGTCGAGCCAGCGCCGGGGCAGCCACGGCGGCTGGCCGAGCGCCATGAGCACGCCGAGCAGCGCGATCGCGAGCCCGATCGGGGTTGAAAACCCCGGCAGCGGAATGGGCTGCAAGAACGGCAGCACGAGAAAGAACGCCAGCAGCGCGTGGCCGCGGGTGGAAAGGTGCTCGATGAGCACGCGCCCGGTCACCGGGCCCCGCTCGGACAGGCGCAGCACGTCGTCGAGCTCCTCGGACAGGCGACAGCAACGCGTCCGGGGCCGGCCCGGGACGGCTGGCTCGACGGGGTCAGAGGCGGCGTTCATGCGCGGCACTATCGAGGACGGATCGCCGGGTCGTCAACCGCCCGCGAGCGGTCACGAAAGCGATGCCAGGCGGCGGGTCAGCGCCCGGCTACGACCAAGGCGAGGTTCTCGCGGCGCGCCACCAGCGCCCGCTCGGCGAGGGGCAGGGCGGCAACCGCGAGAATTCCGGCGACGGCGAGCCAGACCGCCGTCAACACCGGGGCCAGCCAGGGCGTTCCGAGAAGGCGCTGCGCCACGAGGATGCAGGCGGCCGGGGGGACGGCCGCGATGCCCTGGAGCGCGAACACGGCCAGGTGCGCGAGGGGGTGGGGCTGGTCCTCCTGTCCGAGGCGCGAGAGATTGACGGTCTTCGGGAAGGTGGCGGAGACCACGGCCGCCGCCGGGGCGACAGCGAGGTGCGCGGCGAGCCCGGCGAGCGCAATGGCGAGCGCCGTGGGCAGCGCCGCCCGTGGCACGACGAGGAGCAGCGGCACCATCGCGACGACCAGCGACGCCGTACACAGCAGCGCCGACGCGAGCGCCCGCCCGCGCACCATCGCCCGGGCGCTCACCGGCTGCAGCAACTCGAGGACGAGCCCCGTGCCGCTGGCAGCGAACTGGTTGCAGGTCAGCACGCCGAGATTGAGCACCGCCGTGAGCGCCACGAGGACGGGGGCCCAGACTGGGCTGGCGAAGAACCCGGGAACGCCCGAGGGGTTCCAGCGGGTGAGCATGAGCGCCATGAACAGGCCGAGGACCGGTGGGAGCGCCACGGTTGCCTTGCCGCGCACGGTGCGCAGGAAGGTGCTGAGCTGCACCGACGCGACCGCCGCCACGGGCCCGCTAACGAACGGGCTGCCGCTGCCCGCGCCCTCCACCCGCTCGGTCCGCCGGGTGCCGCTCGAGGCCGGGGTCTCGAGCAGGCGGCGGTGGAGCGGTGCGGCGAGCCCGTAAGCGAGCGCCGCGAGCGCCCACAGCGTGCCAAGCGGCAAAGCCGTGGCGGCGAGCTGTCCCCGCGTGGCGCCGGCGAGCGCCTGGGCGAGCTGAAACGACGGCAGCACGCGCAGCCCGAGCGGCAGCTCTTCGAGTTCGGGCGGGCCCGCGTGACCGGGGCGGGCAGCCCCCTCGGCGGTGGCCGGCGGCGACGGCGGGCGCAACGTCCGGGCGTCGGATCGGAAGAGCTGCGGCAGAAAACCCAGCGCCGAGATCGCCAGGATGAAGACCAGCGCCACGAGTTCACCGCGCTGGCGATCGCGCAGCAGGAGCTGGCTGGCGAGCGACAGCAAGCTGGAAAGACAGGCGAGCAGCGCCAGGAAGCCGACGCCGCCGGCCAGCGCCACGAGTGTTACGAGGCCACGGCCGCCGAGCGCGGCCCCTGCGGCGAGCGCCAGCACACCCGGCGCGAAGACGAGGAAGAGCGGGTCGAGCAGCGCCTTGACCAGCTCGAGGTGGCGCAGGAGCCGGGCGGGAATCGGCAGCAGGCGCAGCAACTCTTCGCGCTCGGGGTGGCCTTGCTTGGCCATCACGAACGGCCGCACGAACGCCCAGCCGGTGGGGGCGAGAAGGGAGATCCCGACGATGAACACGACGGCTGCCGACGCTTCCGGCCGGGCAGCGGCTGCCCAGCCGCCGAGCACGCCGAGGAAGGTGAGACCGAGCATGGCCGGGATCACGAGGAGCGCGAGCAGGATCGGCGCTGCCGCCGCGACGGCGCGGGAAAACCGCTCGAGCGTGCCGCGATTCCGGCCGCTCTTTGCGGCGTTGACGGTCAGCCTCCACCGCAGCCAGGCGAGTGCCAGCACGATGCGCCCGGTCACGCCAGCCACTCCAGCTTCGGCGCATTCTCCGCGTCGCCGCCTACGAGGTGGATGAAGATCTCCTCCAGGCTCGCTCCGGCTTTGCTCCCGCTCCGCAGCTCGGCGAGGGAGCCCTGGGCGACCAGCTTGCCATGGTGGATGATGCCGATGTGGTCGGCCAGCCGCTCGACGATCTCGATGATGTGCGAGGTAAGAAACACCGTGCCGCCGCGGGCGACGAACCCGGCCAGCAGCTCCTTGATCTGGCGGGAGGCGACGGCGTCGATGCCCTCGAACGGCTCGTCGAGGAACAGCAGGCGCGGCGCCGGCAGCAGCGCCACCGCCAGGGCGAGCTTCTTGCGCATCCCGTGCGAGTAGTCGGCGACGAGCTTGCCGCTGGCCCCTCCGAGGTCCATGAGATCGAGCAGTTCCTCGATGCGCCGCCTGGTCGTGGCGCGGTCGAGCCCGTGGACGCGAGCCACGAAGGTGAGGGTCTCGACGGCGGACAGCCGCTCGAACAGTGCCTGCTCCTCGGGGATCACGCCGACCTGCCGCTTGATCACGAGGTCGTCTCTCGCCGGGTCGAGCCCGAGGATGCGCATGGACCCGGACGAGGGGCGCAGCAGCCCGGTCAGACACTTGATCGTCGTCGACTTGCCGGCGCCGTTGGGGCCGAGAAAGCCGTAGAAGCTGCCCCGCGGCACCGCGAGGTCGATGGCGTCGACCGCAACCAGCTCGCCGAACCGCCGCGTCAGCCCGTGCGTCTCGATGGCATGGCTCATGCGCGGAGTGTACGCCGTCCCCGGTTGGCCGGTTCTCAAGTTGGAACTGTGACCTTGACGTGGCCCTGGACGTGGTCGTGGACGCAGACGCGGCAGGGGAGAGGCCATCCACGTCCACGACATGCGGTCGTGGGGGAAGCGTTTGCCCCCCGGTCCAGGACCAGGACGAGGTCCAGGACCAGGCTCGCCACCCTCCCTGACGCGGCCGGGGACGTCCGCGCCCACCTCTGCGGCGCTGCGCGCTCGCGAGCGCCGTCGACTCGATGGTGGGCGCGGACCTCCGGGCCGCGCCGGGTGGGTGGGAGGGACGCGGACGGGGTGGGGGAGAAGCCATCCACAGCCACGACGACGACCACGTCCATGACCAGGGCCTGGGCGGTGGCGTTGCTGTGTGGGTGGGGGAGGACTCTCGACCGGGTGGGTGGGTTGGCCGGCCGCCACGGACACCCAGCCGCGACTTGACATCGCGGGCGCGGCGAGGTGGCATGAGCGCCGCCGCCGTCCCGGCGGCAGGAGGCTGCAGCGTGCACGGGCTCGAAGCCATCTTCAACCCCACGCGCATCGCGCTCGTGGGCGTGACCGAAAACCCCAGGGCGGTCGGGGGCACGGTGCTGCGCAACCTCGTCGGCTCGGGGTTTCGCGGTGTCGTGTACCCGGTCCACCCCAGGCTCGAGGCGGTGCTGGGCGTGCCGTGCTTTGCGAGCGTGCAGGCGCTTCCGCGCGTGCCCGACGTCGCGGTCGTGTGCACGGCGCCGCAGCAGGTGCCGGGCGTGGTGGCGGAGTGCGGCGAGGCCGGCGTGAGGGGTGTGGTCGTGATGTCGTCGGGGTTCGGGGAGGCGGGGGAGGAAGGCAAGGCACTCGAAGCGGAGCTGCGCGAGGTGCGCCGACGCCACCCCGCCATGCGGCTCGTCGGCCCCAACTGCCTCGGGGTCATGGTGCCGCGCCTGGCGCTCAACATGACGTTCGCCGGGGCGGTGGCGAAGCCAGGCAAGGTGGCGTTCCTGTCGCAATCGGGGGCGCTGTGCACGTCGGTGCTGGACTGGGCGCTCGAGCAGGGGATCGGCTTCTCGTTCTTCGTCTCGGTCGGCAACATGCTCGACATCGGCTTCGCGGAGCTCATCGACCACGTGGCCGAGGACCCCGAGACCGACTCGATCATCCTCTACATGGAGTCGCTCACCGACGCGCGGGCGTTCATGACCGCGGCGCGGGCGTTCGCGCGCGCGAAGCCGATCGTGGCTTTCAAGGCAGGGCGGTTCGCCGAGTCGGCGCGGGCCGCGGCGTCGCACACCGGGGCGCTCGCCTCCGAGGACGCCGTGTACGAAGCGGCGTTCGCGCGCGCCGGCATCGTGCGAGTGAGCGAGATCGGCGAGATCTTCCACTGTGCCGAACTGGTGGGCCGGCACCGCCGCCCGGCCGGGCCGCGGCTGGCGATCGTCACCAACGCCGGCGGGCCGGGCGTCATGGCCACCGACGCCCTGATGGCGCGGCAAGGCGTGCTCGCGGAGCTGAACGCCGCCACCCTGGCCCAGCTCGACGAGGTCCTGCCGCCAGCCTGGTCGCACGGCAACCCGGTGGACGTGCTGGGGGACGCGCGCTCCAGGCGCGTTGGCAGGGCGGTCGAAATCGTGCTCGCCGACCCCGGCGTGGACGCGGTGCTGGTCATCCTCACGCCGCAGGCCATGACCAACCCCACCGCCACTGCGAAGGAGCTGGCCGAACTGGGGGCAAAGGCGCGCAAGCCGATCCTGGCGGCGTGGATGGGTGGCGCGGCGATGCGGGAGGGGTTGCGGGTGCTGGCCGCCGCCGGGATCCCCGCCTACGCGACCCCGGACGAGGCCATCAAGGCCTTCATGACGTTGGTGGCGTACGCGCGCAATCTCGAGGCGCTGTACGAGACGCCGAAAGACGTGCCGGTGACGTTTACGCTCGACCGCCAGCGCATTGCCGAGCGCGTGCAGGCGTTTGGTGCCGCATCCGGCGGCTGGCTGTCGGAGGCTGACGCCAAGGAGTTGCTGGAGGCATACGGGATCCCCACCACGCGGCCGCGTCCCGCCGCCACGGCCGAGGAGGCGGTTGCGGCCGCCGAGGCCCTCGGCTACCCCGTGGTCCTCAAGCTGGCGAGCCCCGACATCACCCACAAGTCCGACGTCGGCGGCGTGGCGCTCGAACTCCGCGACGCCGAGGCGGTGCGAGCTGCGTTCACGCGCATCCTCGCCGGGGCCCGGCAGGCCCGCCCGGGAGCGCGCGTCGACGGCGTCACCGTGCAACCAATGGCCGACACCCGCGACGGCGTGGAGCTCATCGTCGGCGCCAGGCGTGACCCGGTCATGGGAAGCGTCATTCTCGTCGGGCTCGGAGGGGTGGCCGCGGAGGTACTCCAGGACCGCGCCCTCGGCCTGCCGCCGCTGTCCGAGCGCCTGGCGCGCCGCCTCCTCGAGTCGCTGCGCTCCTACCCGCTGCTGGAGGGGTTCCGCGGCCGCCCGCCGGTCGACACCGAGCGGCTCGTCGAGACGCTCATCCGCTTCTCGTACCTCGTGGCCGACCTGCCCCAGGTGCGCGAGCTCGACGTTAACCCCTTGCTCGCCACCCCGCGCGGCGTCGTCGCGCTGGATGCACGGGTGCTCGTGGACCGGGGGCCTGGCGGCGCGCCCGGGCGCCCCTACGCCCACCTTGCGCTGCGCCCGTACCCCGAGGAGTACGTGCGCACCGCCTCGCTGCGCGACGGGAGCGAGGTGCTGCTGCGCCCGATCCGCCCCGAGGACGAGCCGGCGTGGCTCGAGCTGCTCGGCTCCTGCTCGCGGGAAACCATCTACGCCCGCTTCCGGTACCTGTTCCACTGGGCCAGCCACCAGGTCGCGACGCGCTTTTGTTTCATCGACTACGATCGCGAGATCGCCATTGTGGCCGAGGTCGGGGAAGGCGCCGGGCGGCGGCTCGTGGGCGTCGGGCGGCTGGTCGCGGCCCCGGACCTGTCGAGTGTCGAGTACGCGGTGCTCGTCACCGACGCGTGGCAGAACCGCGGCCTCGGGCAGGTCCTCACCGACCACTGCCTGGAAATCGCCAGGAGCTGGGGGATCACCCGCGTCGAGGCGCAGACCACCGCCGACAACGTGCGCGTGGTGGCAATCCTCACCGAGCGCGGCTTCACCCTCGAGAACGACGAGGAGGGTCTCGTCCGCGCCACGCTCACGCTGTAGAGGCAGGGCGCCCAACCACCAACCGACCACCGGCCGGGGTGGGCGGGCGGGTCTTCCCGTGATATCGTCCGCGGCGCCAACGACCGTCGGGACGTCAGGTCAGGTCGGACGAGGTGGAGATACTCGGACTCTCGGTGGTGCTCGCGCTGTTGCCGGTCGTGGTCATCCTGCTGCTGCTCGTGATCCGCAAGACCCCGGCCGATCTCGCGGGGCTCGTGGGGTGGGCCCTGGCGCTCGGGCTCGCGGTCGCATACTTCCACACCCCGCTCGCCACCGCGCTGTGGGCCAGCCTGGCGGGGAGCATCGCCTCCTGGCCGATCGCGCTCATGGTCGCGACCTCGATCTTCCAGATCACGGTGATGGGAGAGACCGGTGCGCTCGGGCGCATCGTCACGCTCATCAAGACGGTGTCGCCCAACGACAAGGTCGTGCAGGTGCTGATCATCAACTTCGGGTTTGGCACGCTGATCGCGGCGATGGGGGCGACGCCGGTGTCGATCCTGCCGCCGATCATGCTGGCCCTCGGCTACACCTCGTTCGTGTCGATCGCCCTGCCGGCGCTGGGGTACGACGCGCTGTGCACGTACGCGCTGCTCGGGGTGCCGGTGGTGGTCTTCTCGGACCTCGTGGGGCTGCCGGTGGCCGAGGTGGGCGGGTACTTCGCCCGCTACATGCCGGTGATCTCGACCTGCATCGCCTTCGGGATGATGTGGATCGTCGGACGCTGGAAGATGATGCTCAAGGGGCTCGTGCCGACGCTCGTATCCGGGCTGGTGGCGGGGTTCATCACGATCGGGATGAACGAGCTCGAGCTCATCCCGCTCACCGGGATCGTGGCGGGGCTCGGGGTGATCCTGGTGATGCTCGCCTACCTCAAGGTGCGCGGGCTGCCGCTTGTCGACCGCAGCGTGCTCACGGCCGAGGACCTGGCCCAGGAGCAGAAGATGTCGCTTTGGCGGGCGCTCTCGCCGTGGCTGATCCTGGTGGCGTTCTCGTTCCTCGTGAACCTGCCGCAGCTCCCGTTCTACGAGCTGACCTTCAAGAAGCTGGCGATGCCGATCGAGATCATCCCCGGGCGGCCGGAGCGGGTGCGCCTGCTCTGGCAGGCGTACTTCTGGATCCTCGTCAGCACGCTGCTGGCGCTGCCGCCGCTGCGCGCAAGCGGGGCTCAGATGGCGAGCTCGCTGCGCAAGTGGGGCAAGCGCGCGCCACGGCCCGTGCTGGCGGCGGCGGTGTTCTTCGCCCTCGCGTACGTGCTCAACCACTCGGGCAAGGGTCTCGACTGGAAGCTCGCGGAGCCCTTGCACAACATGATCTTCGTGGTCGCCGACGCGAGCGCCCGCGTGTTCGGTCAGGCGTACCCGCTGATCGCGCCGTTCCTCGGCCTGCTGGGCGGGTTCATCTCGGGCTCGGAGGCGTCGTCGCTGGCGATCCTCACCAAGCTTCATCTCACAACCTCCGAGAAGATCGGCGCGCTGGGGCTTCTGGTCGCCGCGGCGAGCGGCATCGGCGGCGGGCTCGCCAGCGTCATCTCGCCGGCCAAGCTGCAGAACGCGGCGGCGACGATCGACCGCATCGGCGAGGAGGGGAAGGTCATCCCGGTGTGCGCCGTCATCTCGGTTACGATCACCGCGGTGTGCGCCCTCATGACCATGCTCTGGGCGTACTGAGCCCGCCGGAGGCTGTCCGATGAAGACTGCATGTGTCGCTGTCGCCGTGGTCCTGGCCGGCTGCATCCCGGCGCTCGCCCAGACGAGTGGCACAACCGCTCCCCCGAAAGCCGAGATCGGCCTCGAGGAGCGTGTGCGCTCGGAGGACTGGGAGAACCTCACCGACTTCTCGAGCGCCAGAGATGACGCCCGCACGCAGTACCGGTTCCGCAGCCGGCTGTGGGTGACACTGCGGCCCTCCGCCAAGCTCGAGGCAGTGGCGGGGCTCATCAACGAAAACCGCAAGATCGCCGAGCCGGACATGGCGTTCCACGGGCGCGAGGTGGTGTTCGAGACGCTGTACGTCGACTGGAAGCTCGAGAAGAGGTGGGCGGTCCGCGCCGGGAGGCAAAACCTCATGCGCGGCGAGGGGTTCGTACTGTTCGACGGCAGCCCGCTCGACGGCTCGCGCACGGCGTACTTCAACGCGCTCGACCTCTACCGGAGCTTCGGGACGTCGAAGCTCGAGCTGCTGGCGATCTCGAACCCGCGCACCGACCGCTACCTGCCGCGTTTCAAGGAGGCGACGAAGCCCTCCGAGCGGCAGCGGCTCGTGGAGTGGGACGAGCGGGCGCTGGGGGCCTACCTGACGTACGCCGAGCGGCCGGGGACGGCGCTCGAGGCGTACGCGTTCTACAAGACCGAAACCGACGACGCCCGGCCTGCCGCACATCCGCTGTTCCAGCCCAACCGCCGGTTCGGCGCACTCGGTGGCCGGGTCGTGCACTCGCTCGGGATGGGGTTCACGCTGACAGGCGAGGGCGCGGTCGAGGCCGGCACCGAGAAGGCGCGGCCGGGTACCGGCGGGGCCTCGCGCGACCTCCGGGCCTGGGGGGGGTACCTCAGGCTGCGCAAGGACCTCGGCGGCAAGGCCAGGCCCGCCGTTTCACTGGGCTACATCGGGCTGTCCGGCGACGACCCGTCGACCGACAGGATCGAGGGCTGGGACCCGCTCTTCTCGCGCTGGCCGAGGTGGAGCGAGCTGTGCATCTACAGCCTCGGCCCCGAAAAGGGCCCGGCGTACTGGTCCAACACCGGCATGTGGGAGGCCGAGCTGCGCCTGACGCCCGCGAAGTGGCTCGCGCTGCGGGCGACGTACTACCGCATGGAGGCGTACGAGAGCCTCGGCGCGCGGGGCGGGATCTTCGGCCCGGGCACGCATCGCGGCGAGCTGGTGCAAATCCGCGGTGATGTCACGCTTGGCGCGAGCTGGAAGGGCCACGTCCTCTACGAGCACCTCGACCCCGGCGACTTTTACGCCGGGCGGGACGCGGCTCACTTCTTGCGCTTCGAGATCATCTACACGTTCAAGACGCTCTGACACCCGCCCGGCGGCAGGGCGGGGCCCGGACCCATGCTCTCGATCACCGCAGGCGGACGTGCGCGAGCGGCGTCGGAAGCGCGTTCGCGTCGACGACGAAAAGCTCGCCGTTTGCGTTGCCGGCCGCCAGGCGGGTGCTGCCGGGCAGCGCGGCGCACATCCCCAGCTCGCCGAGGTCGGTCGACAGGCCGATGGCGACCTCGACATCGAGCCCGCCCTCGACGCGCGTCACCCGGTAGCGAGCGAGCTTGTGAAGGCCGACGACCACGAAGTCGTTGTCGTTCATGGCTGCAGCCCAGTCGAGGTGGTGATCAGGCGGCTCGAGCTCCCAGGCCCGGCCGGTCGGCACGTCGTACAGCCACAGGGAGGCGGGGCGGATTCCGACGACGAACACCACGTCCAGGGCCGGGTGCGCGCACACGGAGTAGGCGCCGTCCGAGCCGATCGGCTGCGTTCGGGTTGGCTTCCACCCGTCGCCCTGGCGGCGCAGCTCCATCCAGCTCTTTTCCCACGTGCCGACGAGCGCGAGGCCGCGCCGGGAGTCGATCCAGAGGGCGGCCTTGGCGCCGCCGCCCGGCGTGATCGAGGCGGTCTCGACGAGGTCGGGCAGGCGCCAGGCCTTGATCGAGTGGTCGGACGAGGTCGACCACAACGTCCGGGTGGCCTCTTCCCAGAAGAGGTAGTTGACGAGGTAGCCGTGGGCCTTGCTTCTCGCCAGGACCGCGAGGCGGTCAGCGTCCCACAGCGCGATCGTCTTGTCGTCCGAGGCGGTGACGATCCGGTCGCCGACCGCGACCAGCGAGGTCAGGCCCTGGGTGTGTTCTCGCCGTGACTCGAGGGTGGAAGTCCCGAGGTCGTAGCGGTGGAGCTGCCCGTCCGCGGTCCCGAGCAGGAGCCGCCGGCCGTCCTCGCTGGCGGCCATGGCCCAGATTGGCACCCCGGCCACAGCGCCGCGGCGCTCCACGGCAATGGCGCGATAGGCGAACGAGACCACTTTCTGGTTCGCGGCGTCGCGCGCCAGGAGCCCCGACGGCCCGAAGCTGAGGTCGAGAAAGCCGGCCGCCGGCGCCTCGATTTCGGCTACCTTCCCCTCGCGCTCGCGCACCAGCGCCAGTCGGCCTTCCTTCCCGACGCCGAGCGTGGGGTGGTCCGGCAGGTAAGCCAGGGCGTGCGTCTGGCCCGGCAAGGCGTGACGGACCGGGGGACGACCCCCGGCGAGGTCGTACTCGATCACCTCGTCGAACCAGCCGCCGACCGCCAGGCGGCCGGACAGGTCGTCGATCGCCAGCGCGTTGGCCTGGCCTTCCCAGTCGCGCGCCGACAGCACCTCTCGCCCGGTCGCCAGCTCCACCGCGTGCACCGTACGGCCGGCCGTAAGCCACGCCACGTATCGGCCACTCACCGTGAGTGCGCGCGGCGCCGCGTCGAGGCGGCGATCGACCAGGGCTGGCCGCCGAGGATTGGCGAGCGACAGCACGCGCAGCCGCGTGGCCTCGGCGCGGGCCAGCACCGTGCTGCGGCGGTCGAGCGCCAGCCGCTCCTGGTTGCCGAGCCCCTCGGCGACCACCCGCTCGGTGACCCTTCCCTCGCGAGGGAAGAGGTCGCGCACCACGAGCCGGCCCCCCGAGCGGATCGCCAGCTCGCCGACGCCGGCGCCGCCCACCACTTCCTCGTCCGCCGATAGCGGCGCAAAAACCGGCGCCGAGGCGCCTTCGAGGTCCACGAGGTAGACGCCCTGCCGGCCCACGGCCAGCACCATGCCCGGCTGCGGCCCGCTTCCGAGAAGCCGCACCACGTCTTTCGGAAGCCTCACCTCGCGCAGGAGTTCCAGCAACACGCCCGGCGTGGCCGCGGCGGCACCCGGCCGGGCGGCCCGAGCCGGGGCGAGCGCCGCGATGCGCTCCTCGTACGGTCTGGCCAGGTCGTAGCGGCCCTGCTCGCGGTACAGGAGGGCGAGGTGCTCGAGCGTCGTCGTCACGTCGGGGTGGCGCGCCCCGAGCGCCTTTTCGCGCGCGGCGAGCGCCTCGCCGAGGAGCTTTTCGGCCTGATCGTACTGGCGGAGCCGGACGGCCAAAAAACCGGCGCTGTCGAGCGAGGCCGCGAGATCGGGGTGGCCCGGCGGGAGCAGCTCCCGGCGCGTCTGCAGGGCGCTGTCGACGAGACCCTTGGCGCGGCCCAGAAGGCCGAGCTTGACGTAGGCAGCCCCCATGGCGTCGGCGAGGCGAGCCTGGGTGAGGCGCTCGCCCCCCGCCTCCTCCTGCATCCGCCGGGCACCCTGGTCGAGCAGCTCGCGGGCGGTCACCGTCTCGCCCCGGCCGCGGGTGGAGCCGGCCACGTCGAACAGGTCGACGAGGAAGCGCGAGACCTCGCGGGCGGCGGCGGCCTCGCGCTCGGCCCGCTCGGCCTCCAGCGCGATGCGGCGCGCCTGGATCGCCATCGCCAGTGCAAACACGGCGACGGCGGCGAAGGCCGGCACGAGCAGGCGCCGCCGCCGTCGGGCGCGCTCGGCCTGGGCGCGCGCAGCGCGCTCTGCCTCCAGCGCCGCTCGTCGCTGTTCGAGCGAGCGCAGGCGAGCTGCCAGCTCGGCCGCCGAGACCAGCCGCCGCTCCGGGCGGCCGTCCACGCAGGCGGCGATGTCCTCGCGCAGGAGTTCGTCGCTGACGTCGCGCTCCCACCCCGATGCCAGCGGCCGGTCGAGGTCGCCGGCGGCGAGCTGGTAGAGCACGACGCCGAGGGCAAAGATGTCGGCCTGTACCGTGGCGGGGCGGCCGGTGAGCAGCTCCGGCGCCATGTACGTGGGAGTGCCGGAGGACGTGCTCTTGGTGCCGGCGAGCTCGGTCATCCCCACCGTGATGCCGTACTGGGCGAGGCGCGAGGTGTCGGTCACCAGGCCGATCCCGAAGTCGGTGAGCTGCGCCTGCGGACGCCCCCCCGCTCCTTCGGTGATGAGGATGTTGGCGGGCTTGAGGTCCTTGTGCAGCACCCCCACGGAGTGGGCGGCGGCCAGCGCCTCGGCGGCCTGGGCGGCGAGCTCGAGCCGGGTTGGCAGCGGTACCGACGCGATCCCGCCCTTGCCCTTCGCCCAGTCCGCGAGGCTGCCGCCGGCCGTGTACTCCGACTCCAGGAAGTACGGCTGCTCGTCGAAGTTCCAGTCGCGCACCCGGGCGATGTCAGGCCGTTCGCCGAGCGCCTCCTTGAGCAGCCGGAACAACGTCACCTCGCGCTTGAGGCCGCGCAACCGCTCGGCCTCGAAGCAGAACTTGAACACCAGCCGGTCGCCGGTCTTGATGTGGCGCGCCAGCCACACCTCGCCGAACCCGCCCTCGCCAAGTTTTTCGACGAGCATCCAGTGCTCGCGGTGCGGCACCTGCTGGCCCGGCGCCGGCCGCCAGCCCAGGATCGTCTGGTCGCCCGTGACCCGGCGGGCTTTTTCCGAGTCCGGAGGCGGCGCCAGCGGCGCGTGGGCGGGATCGCCGACCTCGAACACCTCGACGGGCTCCTCGACGCCCTTGAGCAGGTACGACCCGTGCGCAATCCAGCGCATGTCGGCAATCGGCAGCTCCACACCCACCGAGGCGCGCCGGGCAACGTCGAAGGCGGTGCGCGTGAGCAGCGTCTGCCCGCCGCCAGCAAGGCCCATGAGCCGGGCGGCGAGCGGCTTGGCGAGGCCCTCGACCTCCACCGGCTTGGCGCCGCGCGCCACATCCTCGGGAGGGTTGCGCCGCAGGTAGACCTCGCCGAGGTGGAGCCCTGCGCGGGCCGCGAGCGGCGTGCCGATCTCGCGGCCAAGCTCGCGCAGCGCCCCGTGGTAGGCGAGCGCGTACGCCACCGCGTCGAGCGGCCGCTCGAACAGCAGCAGGAAGCCGTCGGTCTTGTCAATCTCGAGGCCATTGTGGGCGGCGAGGAGGTCGCGGGCGAGGCGGTCGTGGCGGCCGAAAAGGGCGAACGCGCGCTCGTCGCCAAGCTGCGCCACGAGCCTGGTGCTGTCCACCAGGTCGGTGACCAGCAGCGTGCGCAGCACGGCGCCGGAGGAGGGCGCGGACATCGGGATGTCAGGGGGTCGGCTGCTCGCCGCGCGCCGCGGTCTCCTCGCGCGAGCCCAGCCGCCGGTCGCAGAAGTCGCGGATCACGAGCGACACCTGCGGGTGTTTCTCGCCGATGACGCGCAGCGAGCCCTGGTGCAGCTCGAGCAGCTCGCACGGCGTGGCGGCGACGATGGTGGCGGTGCGCGGCTGCCCCGTGACCAGCGAGATCTCGCCGAAGAACTCGCCCTCGTCGAGGAGACGGACCTGGCGGTTGCGGCCCGCCCGATCGCGCGCGTACACGCGCACCCGCCCCGAGGAAAGCACGAAAAGGGAATCGCCAGGCTCGCCCTCGGTGACCACGATTTCGCCCGGTTCGAAGGTGAGCAGTCGCAACCCCTGCATGAGCGCCACGAGGTCCGGGTCGGACAGCTCGGAAAACAGCGGCGAGCGGCCGACCCCCTTGTAGCGGGCGCGCTCCTCGCTCGGCTCCTCGAGGCCGAACAGCTCGACGACCAGCTCCTCCTCCTCGGGCGTCGCCGGCTTTTGGGCGATCCTCAACGGGGGCGGCGGGGCAGGCGCGGCGGGAGCGGGTGCCGGTTCCGGCTCCGGAGCGGCCTCGGCCGGCGCCGGAGGCGTCTCCCCCAGCCGGGCGAAGCGCGTCTGGTCGGGGCGGCGCAGGGCAGCCCGGAAGCGCTGCTGTTCCGCGTCCTCGCTCATCATGACCGTGAGCTTTTCCTCGAGATCAGTGCGCGACGGGTCGATCCGCTGCATCTTCTTGATCACGGCGATCGCCTTGGCGTGGAAGCCGCCCTGGGCGAAGGAGTCGGCCAGCCGCGAGAGAATGGCCATCGCCAGGTCCTTCTGCCCGTCGAGCACCAGCACGTCGGCGAGTTGCTGGCGCAGCCAGATATTCTCCGGGTCGGCCTGCAGGTTCTGCCGCAGCAGCACGATCGCCTTCTTGTACTGCCTGGCGGCAATGAGCTTGCCGACCTCGTCCACCTTGCCGAGCCACATCGCCATGTGCGCCTCCCGCCCTGGGCGTCCGCGCCTGCCTGGTCTGTCGTCTCTCGGCCCCGGGCCCACCTGTCTCGTATGATACGGCACGTGGAAGCGTCCCGACCCGCTGCGCCGGAGCGTCTGCTCGAGCCGGGCGAACTCGAGGTGGTCGCCGCCTTCGGCGTGCCCAGGAGCCTGCCCGAGGGAGGCCGCATCTTCGCCGCCGGCGAGGTGGGCCGGTCGATGTTCTTCGTGCTCGAGGGCGAGGTGGAGCTCGTGCTCGCCGGCGGCAGCCGGCGCAAGACGCTCGGTGCGGGCGTGTTCTTCGGCGAGCTGGCGCTGCTGCTGGCGGGCGAGGGCCGCAGCGGCGACGCCGTGGCGCGGCGCGGGACGCGGCTGCTCGAGCTCGACGAGCGGGGGTTCGCGAGCCTCGCCGCAGCCCATCCGGCGCTGGCCATCACGCTGCTGGTGCGCAGCGCCCGCGCCCTCCTCGACTCGGAGCGCCGCCTGGTCGCCGAGCTCGAGGCGCGCAACCGCGAGCTGGAGCGCACCCTCGACTACCTGCGGCGCACGCGCGAGGAGCTGTCCTCGGCCGAGCTGCAGGCCCAGACCGACCCGCTCACGGGCCTGTACAACCGGCGCTGCCTCGACGCCCAGCTCCCGCGCCTGGTCGAGCGCGCCGTCGGCGGTGGTCCTTCCCTCGCGGTCATCCTCCTCGACCTCGACCGCTTCAAGCTGGTCAACGACACCTACGGACACGCCGGCGGCGACGCCGTGCTCCGCGCTGTCGCCGCCCAGTTGCGCGCCGCGGTGCGCTGGAGCGACCTGCCGTGCCGCATCGGCGGCGACGAACTCGCCGTCGTGCTCGTGGACATCCCGAGTCCGGCGGCCGCCGTCGCCCGCGCCCGCGCCATCTTCGACACCCTCGCGGACCTCGCGGTCGAGCTGGCCGGCGAGCGGGTCTCGGTGGGCACCAGCCACGGCGGCGCCTTCCTGCGCCCCGGCGAGACGCCCGAGGAGCTGTTGCGGCGCGCCGATGCGGCGCTGTACGCCGCCAAGGCGTGCGGCCGCGGCGCCCTCGTGTGGGAAGGCGAACTGGTTGCCTCGCGGCCAGGCCGTGACTAGAATCCGCCATGGCTGACCACTCGATTCCGCTCGCCCTCACCTTCGACGATGTCCTGCTGGTGCCCGCGCACTCCTCGGTGCACCCGGCGCAGGTCGACATTTCCTCGCGGCTGGTGGCCGACATCCGCCTCAACGTGCCGGTGCTCTCGGCGGCCATGGACACGGTCACCGAGGCGCACATGGCGATTGCCATGGCGCAGCAGGGCGGCATCGGTGTGATCCACCGCAACCTCTCGATCAGGCGCCAGGCCGAGGAGGTGGACCTCGTGAAGCGGTCGGAGTCGGGGATGATCGTGGACCCGGTCACGATCCGCCCCGAGCAGCTCGTCACCGAGGCGCTCGAAACCATGGCGCGGTTCAAGATCTCGGGGCTGCCGGTGGTCGACGAGCACGGACAGCTCAAGGGAATCCTCACCAACCGCGACCTGCGGTTCTGCACCGAGTTCGACCGCCCGATCTCGGACTTCATGACCCGCGACGACCTCATCACGGCGCCGGTCGGGATCACTCTCGAGGACGCCAAGGCGCTGCTGCATAGGCACCGCATCGAGAAACTGCTGGTGGTGGACGAGCGGGGCGGTCTCAAGGGTCTCATCACGGTCAAGGACATCAAGAAGGCGCAGGAGTACCCCAATGCCTGCAAGGACGCTCTCGGGCGGCTGCGGGTGGCGGCGGCGATCGGCGCCGGACCGGACCTCGAGGAGCGCTGCGCGGCGCTGGTGGCGGCCAAGGTGGATGTGCTGTGCCTCGACTCCTCGCACGGCCACGCCGAGGCGGTGATGCGGGCGGCGGAGCTGGTCAAGGCGAAGTATCCCCAGGTGCCGCTCATCGCCGGCAACGTCGCCACCTGCGAGGGGGCGCGCGATCTCGCGGCTCTGGGCGTCGACGGGGTCAAGGTCGGGATCGGTCCCGGGTCGATCTGCACGACACGGGTGGTGACGGGGGCCGGCATGCCACAGATCACCGCCATCCAGGAATGCGCCCGGGCGTGCCGCGAGAAGGGGATCACGCTGATCGCCGACGGCGGGATCAAGTACTCAGGGGACATCACCAAGGCGCTGGCCGCGGGGGCCGACACGGTCATGATCGGTGCCCTGTTCGCGGGCGTGGACGAGTCGCCGGGCGAGCAGATCCTCTACCAGGGCCGGACGTTCAAGGCGTACCGCGGGATGGGCTCGCTGGGCGCGATGAAGGCGGGCGAGGGCGCGCGCGAGCGCTACTTCCAGGCCGAGGAGGAACTCGCCAAGCTGGTGCCCGAGGGGATCGAGGGTATGGTGCCGTACAAGGGACCGCTGCAGGCCCAGCTCACCCAGCTCGTGGGCGGGCTGCGGGCCGGGATGGGGCTCGCGGGCGCCGCCACGGTGGCGGAACTGCAGGCCAAGGCTCGGTTCGTGCGCATCACCGCGGCAGGCCTCAAGGAGTCCCACGCCCACGACGTCACGATCACCAAGGAAGCCCCCAACTACCGCATCGAGCGGTGATGGCCGGGCGAGTCCCGGGCGCCGGCTCGGCGCGGGTTGAGCGCAGGCGCGGTTGCGTCTAGCATGCGCCGGCTGGAGGCGGTCATGAAGCTCGTCGAGTGCGTCCCCAACATCTCCGAAGGTCGTCGTCCCGAGGTCTGGGAGGCGGTGGCGAAGGCAGCGGCCAGCGTTGCTGGTGTCACGGTCCTCAACGTCGACCCGGGGGCCGAGACCAACCGCACTGTCATCACCTTCGTAGGCGACCCGGAGGCGGTGCTCGAGGGGGCGTTCCGGCTCGTCGCCAGGGCCGCCGAACTGATCGACATGACGGCCCACAAGGGGGCGCACCCTCGCCTCGGCGCCACGGACGTGGTGCCGTTCGTGCCGGTGGCGGGGGTGACGATGGACGAGTGCGTCGAGCTGGCCCGCCGCCTCGGTGCGCGGGTCGGTTCCGAGCTCGGGATCCCGGTGTATCTGTACGAGTTCGCGGCCTCGGCGCCGCACCGCCGCAACCTTGCCGACATCCGGGCCGGGGAGTACGAGGGGCTGGCCGAGAAGCTCCAGGACCCGCAGTGGCAGCCCGACTTCGGACCGGCCGTGTTCTCGCCGCGCTCCGGCGCGACCGTCATCGGAGCCCGCAAGTTTCTCATCGCCTATAACATCAACCTCAACACCCGGGACAAGCGCCTGGCCACGCGAGTGGCGCTCGACGTGCGCGAGAAGGGGCGGATGCGCCGCGACGAGCACGGCCAGCCGGTGCTGGACGAGCGTGGCCAGCCGGTGTGGGACCCCGGCATCCTCAAGTCCGTGAAGGCCGTGGGGTGGTACATCCCGGAGTACGGCTGCGCCCAGATCTCGATGAACCTCACGGACATGGACGTGACGCCGCTGCACGTGGCGTTCGACTGCTGCGACGAGCGGGCGCGCGAGCGCGGGCTGCGCGTCACCGGCTCGGAGCTCGTCGGGCTCGTGCCCAGGCAGGCTTTGCTCGACGCCGGGCGAGCGTACCTCCAGCGCATGGGTCGCTCCACCGGCGTCCCGGAAGCCGCGATCATGGAAGTCGCGATCCGCACGCTCGGGCTGGCGGAGGTCAAGCCGTTCGATCCCCGCGAGCGGGTCATCGAGTACCGCCTGGCCCGCCCGACGCCGCTCGTGGACATGACGCTCTCGGCGTTCGTGGACGAGCTATCCTCCGACTCGCCGGCTCCTGGCGGCGGCTCGGTGGCAGCGGTAGCGGGAGCGCTGGGCGCGGCACTGGCGGCCATGGTCGCCAACCTTTCGCACCCCAAGAAGGGGTTCGAGAGCGTGCAGCCGCGGCTCGTCGAGATCGCCGAGCGCGGTCAGGCGCTGAAGGCCAAGTTGCTGGCGGCGGTTGACGACGATACCCGGGCTTTCGACGGCCTGCTCGCGGCCATGCGGCTGCCCAAGGGGACACCCGAGGAGCAGGCAGCCCGCGCCGCGGCGATCGACGAGGCCACGGTGGCGGCCATCGAGGTGCCGCTGTCGGTGCTGGAGGCGTGCCCGGAAATCATCGAGCTGTGCCGGGAAGTGGCGCGCATCGGGCTGCAGGCGTCGCGCTCCGACGGCGGCACCGGCGCCCAGGTGGCCCGCGCCGCGGCGGCCGGGGCGTATCAGAACGTCTGCATCAACCTGCCCGGCCTCGCCGACAAGTCGCGCGCTGCCGCCCTGCTGGCCCGCACCGACGCCGCCTGGGAGCGCGCCCAGGAGCTGCACCGCCTCGCCGAGCAAGAGATCCTCGCCGCTCTCCGCGCTGCTGCTGCCTCGGTTCCTCAATAGGCTTTGATCCTGCGGGAGCCGCCGCATGGCGGCCCCGGGAGCGCCGGCGCCGGGCCGCAGGCCGCGTGCCGTCACGAGGCGAAAAAATTGGTGGTGCCAGGCACCACCCGGAGGAACGGCCAGCTCCCACCTTGCAACTCCAAGGCTCACCTCGCGGCGCCCGGATTTCAATCCCACGAAAGTGGGATTTTTGCCCCCGAAAAAGGGCCTGCAGGCGGGAGTGTGAGGCCGATCACACGACCCGTTGTTCGGTATGTCTTGACGAAGGTCAAGGTGCAGCGGGCGAATGCGAGCCACACTGTTCTCGGGGCTGGCAGTTGAGCCTGCTCCCTGGAGGACGAGATGGCGACACGCAAGATCATCCGGATCGACGAGGCGAAGTGCGACGGCTGCGGGCTGTGCGTCACGTCCTGCGCGGAGGGCGCGATTGCCGTGGTGGACGGCAAGGCGCGGCTGGTGAGCGAGACGTACTGCGACGGGCTCGGCGCCTGCCTGGGCGAGTGCCCGCAGGGTGCCATCAGCCTGGTCGAGACCGAGGCGGCGCCGTTCGACGAGGCCGCCGTTGCGGCGCACCTCTCCGCCCGGGGGCCGTCGCCCGCGGCGCACCCGCCGCGCCCGGCTGCACCCGAGCCGGCGCCGGTCGCGCCGGCCCACGGCGGGTGCCCCGGCTCGCGGGCGATGAGCTTCGCACCTCCTCCGCAGGAGGCGGCGAGTGGCCCCGGCGCGCGGCCGTCGGCGCTCCGCCAGTGGCCGGTGCAGCTCCATCTCCTGAATCCCCAGGCGCCGTACCTGGCCGGCGCCAACCTGTTGCTGGCCGCCGACTGCGTGGCGTTCGCGGTCGGAGACTTCCACGAGAACTGGCTGGCCGGCAAGGCTCTCGCCATCGCCTGCCCGAAGCTCGACGGCAGCCAGGAGGTCTACCTCGACAAGCTCGTCGCCATGATCGACCAAGCCCGGGTCGACACCATCACGGTGATGATCATGGAGGTGCCGTGCTGCCGCGGCCTGCTGCAGCTGGCCCGCACGGCCGTCGCGCGCGCCCGGCGCAAGGTCCCGGTCAAGGCAGTGGTGGTCGGCCTGCAGGGACAGGTGCTCGATCAGCAGTGGGTGTGAAGACAGTTCACAGTTCACAGTTGTCGGGCAGGGGGATGCAGCCTGTGAACTGGCGCCTGCGAACTGTCAACTGGCCTGGCGGGCGGCGCGGAAGTACTCGATGGTGCGGCGCAGCCCCTCCTCGAGCGGGACGCGCGGCTCCCAGCCGAGCCGGGTGCGAGCCAGCGAAATGTCGGGTTGCCGCACCCTGGGGTCGTCGACAGGCAGCGGGCGATGCTCGATCGCCACGTGGTCGCCGACCAGTCTTCGGATCGCCTCGGCGAACTCGAGCACCGTCATCTCGGCCGGGTTTCCGATGTTGACCGGGTCGGTGATCTCCGAGAACAACAACCGGACGATCCCCTCGATCTCGTCGTCCACGTAGCAAAACGAGCGCGTCTGACGACCGTCCCCGAAGACCGTGAGAGGCTGGCCGGCGAGCGCCTGGCTGATGAACGCCGGCACGACGCGGCCGTCGTGGGCTCGCATGCGCGGCCCGTAGGTGTTGAAGATGCGCACGATGCGAGTGTCGACACCGTGGTAGCGGTGGTACGCCATGGTCATCGCCTCGGCGAAGCGCTTGGCCTCGTCGTAGACGCCGCGCGGCCCCACCGGGTTGACGTTGCCCCAGTACTCCTCGGGTTGCGGGTGGACGAGCGGGTCGCCGTAGACCTCCGAGGTGGAAGCGAGCAGGAAACGCGCGCCCTTGGCCTTGGCGAGACCGAGCGCCTTGTGGGTGCCGAGCGACCCGACCTTGAGGGTCTGGATCGGCAGCTCGAGGTAGTCGATCGGGGAGGCGGGCGAGGCGAAGTGGAGCACGAACCGCACCGGGCCGGGGACGTGGATGTAGTCGGTGACGTCCACTTTCACGAAGACGAAGCCGTCGCGGCCGAAGAGGTGCTCGATGTTGGCCAGGCTGCCGGTGAGCAGGTTGTCGAGGCAGATGACTTCCAGCCCCTCGGCCAGCAGCCGCTCGCACAGGTGCGAGCCGAGGAAGCCGGCCCCACCGGTCACCACCGCGCGTGCTCGTGCCATGTCGTCCTCCCCTCCCGGGCTCCGGGATGCGGGCCCGGGGTGCGCAAGACTAGCAGCTTCCGCTCGGGGTGATCTCCGCTCGCCGTTCAGCTCGTCCGGGCGGAGGCGGCGTGGCGGTGGCGGAGGGAGAGGATGAGGCACCGCAGCGCCACGAACGTGAGCGGGCCGACGATCACGCTGATGAGCGAGGAGCCGATGCCCCAGGTGAGAACGACCGAGCGCACGAAGTGGTTGCCCGACTCCCAGAACGCCCGGCTGAGCAGCTCGGCCGGGGCCGGCACCGCCTCCCAGGCGAGCCTGACCCCGGTCAGCTTGGTGCCGAGCCAGATGGCGGCCGGGAAGTACAGCGGCTGTGTCCAGGGGTTCATGACCAGGGTGCCCAGCACCACGTCGGGCTTGTTGAGGCGAAACAGGAAGGCCAGGGCGAGGGCCAGGACCGTGTGGAGGAAAACGAACGGGCTCAGCGCGATGGCGACACCGAGCGCCCACGCGGCAGCCACCCGCTCGGCGGATTCGTGGGCGCCCAAGGCCGCCCGCAGGCGGTCGCGGAAGTGGCGCGCGATGAACCTCACGCCGACTCGCCCGACGGGGCGGTGGCGGCGGGCCGCAGCGCCAGCGCCAGGACCTCCTGCGCCTGCTCGACGAACGTGGGGCGCACCATGGCCCGCAGCTCGGGGGCCAGCTCTACGAGGTCGCGCCGGTTTTGCGCCGGCAGCACCACCTCGACGATCCCGGCCTGCAGCGCAGCCAGCACCTTTTCCTTGATGCCGCCGACCGGCAGCACTTGCCCCCGCAGGGTGATCTCGCCGGTCATGGCGAGGTCCCGGCGGACCGCCCGGCCCGAGGCCGCGGAGGCCAGCGCGCACAGCAGGGTCACGCCGGCGGACGGACCGTCCTTGGGGATCGCTCCGGCCGGGACGTGGACGTGGAACGCGCGCTCGGTGAAGACCGAGGCCGAAATCCCCAGGGCCTCGGCGTTGGCGCGCAGGAACGACAGCGCGGCCTGGGCCGACTCCTTCATGACCTCGCCGAGGTGCCCGGTGAGGATGAGCTCGCCCTTGCCCGGCAGGGCGAGCGCCTCGACGTGGAGGATGTCGCCCCCGACCGGCGTCCAGGCGAGCCCGGTGGCGACGCCGACGCGATCCTGGGCGAGCTGCTCCTCCGGGAGGAACTTCACGGGGCCGAGGTGCTTTTCGATCATGCGCGGGGTCACCGTGTGGCGGCGGGTACTGCCCTCGGCCACCGCCACGGCCACCTTGCGGCAGAGCGAACCGATCTCGCGTTCGAGGTTGCGCAGGCCCGCCTCGCGTGTGTAGCGGGTGATGAGGAAGCGCAGGCCGCTTTCGGTGAAACGCACGTGCTGCGGCTTGAGGCCGTTTTCCGAAACTTGCTTGGGAATGAGGTGTCGACGAGCGATGTGGAGCTTCTCGTCCTCGGTGTAGCCAGACAGCCGGATGACCTCCATGCGGTCGAGGAACGCCGGGTGGATGGTCTCGGTGACGTTGGCGGTGGCGATGAACATCACGGTCGAGAGGTCGAAGGCAACGTCGAGGTAGTGGTCGCGGAACGAGAAGTTCTGCTCCGGGTCGAGCACTTCGAGCAGCGCCGCCGAGGGGTCCCCCCGGTAGTCGGCGCCGATCTTGTCGATCTCGTCGAGCATGAAGACCGGGTTCGCGGTGCCGGCCTGGTTGATCCCCTGGATGATGCGACCCGGCATCGCGCCGACGTAGGTGCGGCGGTGGCCGCGGATCTCGGCCTCGTCGTGTACCCCGCCGAGCGAGATACGCACGAACCTGCGGCCGAGGGCGCGGGCGATCGAGCGCCCGAGCGAGGTCTTGCCGACCCCGGGCGGGCCGACGAAGCAGAGGATCGGGCCGCGGCTGTCGGCCTTGAGCTTGCGCACGGCCAGGAACTCGAGGATGCGCTGCTTGATCTTCTCGAGGTCGTAGTGGTCCTCGTCGAGCACCTGCCGGCCGTGGGCGAGATCGAGGTTGTCCTCCGAAAAGGTGCCCCACGGCAGGCCGACGAGCCAGTCGAGGTAGGTGCGGATGACGGCCGCCTCCGCCGACTCCCCGTGCATGGTGCGCAGCCGCTTGAGCTGCTTGCCGGCCTCGTTTTTGGCCTCCTCGGAAAGTGGCTTGCTTTCGACCAGCTCGCGGTAGCGGGCGATCTCCTGGTCCATGTCGTCGGTCTCGCCCAGCTCCTTCTGGATCTGGCGGAGCTGCTGGCGCAGCAGGTACTCGCGCTGGTTGCGGTCGACCTCGCCCTGCACTTGCGTGGAGATCTCGCGCTGCACCTCGAGCAGCGCCAGCTCGTGCTCCAGCATCTCGTTGACGATCCGCATCCGCTCCTTGAGGTCGGTGGCCTCCAGCACCCTCTGAGCCTCGTCGGGGCGAAGGGTGAGGTTGGAGGCCACGAGGTCGGCGAGGCGGCCTCCGTCCTCCAGCGACCCGGCGATCAGCATGACCTCGGGCGAGATGGACTTGCCGAGCTCGACCACCTTCTCGAGGTTGGCGCGGAGGGTGCGGATGAACGCCTCGACCTCGAGGTCGCCGGAAGGCATCGCCGGCTCCTCGAGGCGGGTGATGTGGGCGCGGAAGTACGGCTCCTCCTGCGTGAAGAAGTCGACGCGGGCGCGCGCCAGCCCCTGCACGAGGATGCGGACGCGCCCGTCCGGCAGCTTGATCATGCGGAGGATGCCGGCCACCGTGCCGACGGTGTAGAGGTCGGCCGCCGAGGGGCTCTCGAGGTTGGGGTCGCGCTGCGAGAGCAGCAGCAGGAGGCGGTTTTCGGCCAGCGCCTGGTCGACGGCGGCGACCGAGCGATCGCGCCCGACCGACAGCGGTACCATGACGAAGGGAAACAGCACCGCGTCCTTCAGCGCCATGGCCGGCAGCTCGTCGGGAATGACGATGACCTGCTCGCGGGACTCCTGGTCGTTGGCGGGCTTCTCGCTCATGGCTCCTCGTCGTGGATTGAAATCGTGTACGAAGCGCGCCTCCGCTCGTGGAGGCGCGGCAGCTCGATCTCGAGCACCCCGTGGCGCAGCCGCGCCCGCGCGGCGCCGGAGGCGACGGGCCCGGGCAGCGGGATTTCGAGCTCGAAAGGCCCGAACCCCCGTTCGACGGCGTGAAACCGGCGGTGGGGAACGGGCTGCTTCGGTGCCGGCTTGCAGCCGCTCACCCGCAGCTCGTCGCCGCTCAGGGTGATCGCGATGGCCTCGCGGCCGACGCCGGGGAGATCGACCCGCACCACGAACCGGTCGGGCAGCGCGAGGATGTCGACCGGCGGTGTCCACCCGCCTTCGGCTGGCCCGTCGATCGTCGCCAGCATGTCCAGCAGCTCGGCGACGTGCCGCCGCAGGTGCTCCAGCTCGAGCCCGGACGGGATGCGCCGCCTCACCGCTTTCCCCTCTTGCGGCGCAGCAGCCGCAGCTCCTCGACGAACTGCTCGATGTCCTCGAACCGCCGGTAGACGCTGGCGAAGCGCACGTACGCAACCTGGTCGAGCTCGCGCAGGCGCTGCATGAGGATGTGGCCGATCTCATGCGAGGCGATCTCGCGGTCGTCCTTGCGGTTGAGGGCAAGCTCGACGGCGTCCGCCATGGCCTCGAGCTGGGCCTGGGAGACGGCCCGCTTCTGACAGGCGCGGAGCAGGCCGTCGAGCACCTTGGCGCGGTCGTACGGCTCGCGGCGGCCGTCGCGCTTGATGACCAGGGCCGGCGTATCCTCGATCCGCTCGTAGGTCGTGAAGCGCCGGCAGCACTTGAGGCACTCGCGCCGGCGGCGGACCTGGCTGCCTTCGGCGTGCTCGCGGGAGTCCACGACGCGGTCCTCGGGGTGGGCGCAATACGGGCAGCGCACCTAGCCCTCCGCCGCCGACTCCCCCTCGCCGAGCTCGGTGGCCCGCCCGAGCGAAAGCCCGGTCGCGCCCAGGTAGGCGAGGCCGATGAGAGTGATCGGGAAGAAGCAAATCGCGTGATGGATCAGGGCGTAGGCGGTGGCGGTCGCCGCCGCCACGCCGAGGAGCTGCGTCAGCGCGATCTGGATCGCGGTGTGGAAGCCTCCCACGCCGGCCGGGGTCGGCACGGCGAGCCCGATGACGCTCACCGCGATGACGATGAACGACTCGGGCAGCGAGAGCGGCATCCCGAACGCCCTGGCCAGCGCCACGAGCTGAAAGCCGATGACGAGCCAGAGCCCGAGGCTCCACAGCGTGATCTCCGCCAGCCGCAGAGGCGTCCCGAGCACCGCCAGCCCCTCCAGGAGGTGAGACAGGAAGCTCTCGACGCGCGACCGGAAACGGGCCGGCGAGACCCGCCCCAGCCGCCGGATCGCGCCTTCCTTGCGGCGCAGCAGCAACGCCACGAGGGCGACGGCGGCCACGACGGCCGCCCCGGCGAGGAGGGCGGCGCGCTGCAGAAGCGCGAGGTGGGCGGCAGGAAGGTCACGCCCCGCCACCAGGATGCTGGCGGCGAAGAGGATGAGCACCGAGGCCCCGTCCAGGAGTCGCTCGGTGAGGATCGAGGCGAGCGTGGCCGCGGCGGGTATCCGGGTCCTGGCGGTGAGCAGCAGCGGCCGCACCAGCTCGCCGGCCCGGGCGGGAAGAACGGCGGAGGTCGCGAACCCCGCCGCGGTGCAGCCGAAGAGCTGGCCGGCGCCGGCGCGCCCGGCGGGCCGGAGGATGAGGCCCCAGCGCAGGGCGCGCAGGAGGTAGGTCAAGAGCGCAATCGCGGTGGTGATCGCCACCCACCCGAGGTGGACCTGCCCGAGCGCGCGGCCGACTTCGGCCAGCGGCGCCTGGTACAGGAAGTAGGCCAGCAGCGCCGCGGCCAGCGCCACGCTCAGCGCCACCTTCCACGGGGCGATGCGGTGCCTCATCCCGCGCAGGGTACCCTCGCCGGCCAACCCCCGCAACCGCCGCTCCCTAGCCCGGTCGCCCCTCGCAGCTCGAGCCCCTCCAGGAGACTTGCCCGCTGCCGGTTGCCCGGTGCCCGCCAGGGTGGCCGGCAAACAGCGCTGGTAGCGAGCTTCGATCGGGGTGGGGAGGCGGCGAGCGTGGTGGCGATGGACGGACTCCCGGACGCCCCTTGACTTTGGCCCGTCCCGCTTGTAATGTGGCTGCAAAGGTGTTCGCGTGACTGAAAGACTGCGAGGAGGCAAGGCGATGCGCAGGATATTCCAGGGAGCAGCTCTGGTTGCCGCCGCGGTGGTGGTGGCGGGCGCCGTGGAAGCAGGCGGAATCACGAAGCGCGGCGACGTGACGCCGACGCGCCAGACGATGTTCCGCATCGACTCCCCCAAGCCGAACGCGACGGTCTTCGGCATCGTCGACGTGACCGGCTACGTGTTCGACCTCGAACGGGGTGTGTCGCAGATCACGTTGATGCTCGACGGGGCGCCGGTGCACGACGCCGACATCAACCTGCCCCGCGAGGACGTGCGCGCGAAGTACCCGGGGTTCCAGGGGGAGCCGCTCGCCGTGGGCTTCGCGACCTCGTTTTTGGCCCGCAACTACGCGACGGGCTCGCACACGCTGGCGATCCGCGTGCGCTACTCGAACGGCGACCAGGAGCTGCTCGGGGCGCGGACCGTCAACATCGACAACGCCCGCTACCAGGCGCCGATCGGGGGGCTCGACCGGCCCCGGCCGACCAACCCGGCTGACCCGTACGGCTCGAGCGACATCGTCTCGGGGCCTTTCGCGATCACCGGCTGGGTGCTGGACGACGTCGGGATCCGCAAGCGCCTGAGCCCGACCGGCTGCACCGGCGCGCCGTCGATCGACTGCCGCTGGCTGGCCGACATCGAGGTCATGGTCGACGGCCGGGTGGTCGGGCAGTCGGTGTTTTACCTGCCGCGGCCGGACGTCCTGCACGCCCACCCCGACGTGCCGGGCGCCCTCAACTCCGGGTTCCAGATGAACCTCGACACGACCAAGTACTCCAACGGCCCCCACACCATCTCGGTGCGGGCCTGGGACGCCGACCCCGACTACGCGAAGAGCTCGATCATCGGCACGCGCGAGATCTGGATCGACAACAACTACGCCACCCTCGGGCCGTTCGGGCGCATCGACTTCCCGATGCCCAACGGGCACTTCTTCACCTGCTCGTGCAACGGCCTGCCTCCGGTGTCGGGGATCGAGTACACGCCGGGGAACCACCTCGACTGGGTGGCCGGCTGGGTCATCGACCAGAACGACAACTGGATGTACGAGGGGATCAAGTACGTCGAGCTGCTGTTCGACGGCGTTCCCGTCAAGAGCACGTGGCTGGACTGCCAACCGGTCTGCATGGCACCGGGCGGTACGCCGATGTACGCCAACTGCTATGGCATCCAGCGCCACGACATCGAGTACCTCTACCCGCAGTTCCTCAACGACGCCAAGTACTCCGGGTTCTTCTTCGCGGTCGACACCGACTACTGGCTGCGCCAGGGCAAGCTCCACCGCGGCCTGAACTACATCTCGATCCGGGTGGGGACGATGGACCCGACACGGCCGCCCAAGATCATCGACCAGATCCCGGTCATGGTGCGCTGCAACGAGGACCTCGACGAGCCGGCGTTCGGCGAGCTCGAACGCCCCGAGGTCATGCAGGACATGGTGGGGGTGGAGCTGGTCAAGGGCTGGGTCATCGACTACTACGTGAAGGAGCTGTGGGTGTGGGTGGACGGCAACCTCGACGGCAAGATCACGACCGGCTGCGACGGTGTGAACCTCTGCATCCGGCGGGACGACGTGGCCTTCAAGTACCCCTGGCTGCCGTACCCCAACGTGCTGTTCAACGGCTTCCAGTACCAGCTCGACACCCGCAAGTACGTAGACGGCATCCACACCCTGGTCCTCGAGATCCGCGACGCCGCCAACAACCGCAACTTCTGGGTGCAGCGGCAGGTGCGGTTCAACAACTTCAACCGCTGAGGTCAGGCCGACTCGATGCTGCCGCCCCGGCCCGCGCCGGGGCGGTTTTCCTTTGGCCGGCCTTGCGATACGATACGCGGCGCCGCGTCGTCGACGCCGCGCCTGTCCGGGTGCGCCGCACGCCGCGGTGGGTGAGACAGCGCCCCGCATGAACGATCCCTACCGCGATGATGGCTTCCTTCCGCCTCCGGGGCCGAGGGTCCTGGCGCGGGCCGAGCACGGCCTGTCGCGGAGCATGGTCTCTCCGAACGCCCTCAAGGTGCTGTACCGGCTCCACCACGCCGGCTTCCTCGCTTTCCTCGTGGGCGGTGCGGTGCGCGACCTGCTGCTGGGGCGCCGTCCCAAGGACTTCGACGTCGGCACCAACGCGCGCCCGCAGCAGGTGCGCCAGCTCTTCCGCAACGCTCGCGTCATCGGCCGGCGGTTCCGGCTGGTGATGATCACGTTCGCCGAAGAGATCGTCGAGGTGGCCACGTTCCGCTGCTCGCCGGAGCCGCCCGACATGGAGGACGGTGATACCGCCGACGCGCTGGCGCCCGCTGTCGAGGTCGAGGAGTTCGGAACCCCCGAGGAGGACGCCCGGCGCCGCGACTTCACGGTCAACGGCCTGTTCTACAACATCGCCGACTTCACGATCATCGACCACGTCGGGGGACTTGGGGACCTGGATCGCCGGATCATCCGCTCGATCGGCCCTGCTCGCCAGCGGTTCGGGGAGGACCCGGTGCGCATGATGCGGGCGATCGAGTACTCGGCCCGCCTCGGTTTCGCTCTCGACGACGAGGCGGCGGGCGCCATCGCCGAGCTGCGCGGCGAGATCCGCCGCGCCGCCCCGGCTCGCATCGCCTACGAGCTGGGCGAGAGCCTGTGCGGCGGCCAGTCCGAGCCCATCTTCCGCGGCCTCGACGAGACCGGGCTGCTGGAACTGATCGGGCCGGAAATGGCGCTGGCGGCGAGGGCGAGCGGTCCGGTGCGCCTTTGGCCGCTGCTCGCCGCCGGGGACGCGGCCGTGCAGGCGGGGGAGCGGCCGCCCGAGGATGCGCTGCTCGGGGTGCTGCTCCTGCCGTTGTTCGTCCCCGCCCTCGAGCGGGCGCTGGCGAGCGGGGTGGCCGGTGGCGAGGCCGAGCGCGCGGCCCGGGACCTGTGGGCGGAAGTGGCGCGGCGCCTATGTTTTTCGCACTACCGGACGCACGTGCTGCGGAGCGCGTATTACCTCGTGGCGCGGATGCTGCTGTCGCCCCGCTCGGCCAAGCAGGTGGTGCGGATCGTGCGCCACGAGGCGTTCGGCGTGGCGAGCTGGCTGGCGAGGCTCCTCGCCGCCACCAGCGAGCCGTTCCGCCCCGCGCTGGAGCGCTGGAGGGTGGCGGCGGCCCGGGTCGCGGAGGGGCTGTCGCCGCTCCCGGAGGCGGGGGAGGCGCCGGCTCGCCCGGCCCGGCATCGTCGTCGCCGCCGTCGCAGGCGCCCCGGGGCGGCAAGGGAGGGATCGTGAGCGAGGACGTGCGAGCGCGTGTGGAGGCCCTGCGGGCCGAGATCCGGCGCCACGAGCACCTGTACTACGTGCTGGCGCGTCCGGAAATCTCGGACCAAGCCTTCGACCTGCTCATGGCCGAGTTGCGACGGCTGGAGGCCGAGCACCCCGAACTCGCGTCCGACGACTCGCCGACCGTGCGAGTGGGGGGGCAGCCGCTCGACGAACTCGTGCAGGTGCGGCACGCCGTGCCGATGATGTCGCTCGACAACACCTACAGCGAGACGGAACTCGAGGAGTGGTACGAGCGCGTCGTGCGCGGCCTCGGCCGGCCGCCGTCGGGGCTCGTCGCCGAGCTCAAGATCGACGGGGTGTCGCTGTCATGCGTCTACGAGGCCGGACGGCTCGCCTTGGCGGTGACGCGCGGCAACGGCGAGGTGGGGGACGATGTGACCGCCAACGCCCGCACGATCCGCACCTTGCCGTTGCAGCTTTCGGATGCACCGCCGCGGCTGGAGGTGCGGGGCGAGGTCTTCATGCCGCGGGAGGTGTTCGCCGCGCTCAACCGCCGGCGGCGCGAGGAGGGCGAGGAGCCGTTCGCCAACCCGCGCAACGCCACGGCCGGCACGATCCGGCTCCTCGATCCGCAGGAGTGCGCCCGCCGCTCGCTGTCGTTTTTCGCCTACCAGGTCCCCCGCGTCGGAGGGCTCGCCCTCGAGCGGCACTCTCAGGCGCTCGAGCGGCTCGCGGCCTGGGGGTTCGCCGTCAACCCGGGCTGGCGCCGCTGCGAGGGCATGGCGGAGGTCCACGCCGTGATTGCCGAGTGGGGGGCGCGCCGGGCGTCGCTGGGGTTCGACATCGACGGCATCGTCGTCAAGGTCGACAGCCTCGACGAGCAGCGGGCGCTGGGCGCGACGAGCAAGTTCCCGCGCTGGGCAGTGGCGTTCAAGTACCCGCCGGAGGGGGTGCAGACGCGGGTCCGGGACATTGTCGTGCAGGTCGGGCGCACGGGCGTGCTGACGCCGGTGGCGGAGCTGGAGCCGGTGCTGCTGGCCGGCAGCACCGTGTCGCGCGCCACGTTGCACAACGCCGACGAGGTGGCGCGGCTCGACGTACGGGTCGGGGACCTCGTCTGGGTGGCCAAAGGCGGCGACGTGATCCCCAAGGTGGAGGCGGTCGACGTCGCGGCGCGGCCCGAAGGCAGCGTCCCGTTCGCCATGCCCGCGGTGTGCCCCGAGTGTTCCACGCCCGTCATCCGCGAGGAGGGCGAGGTCGCCGTGCGCTGCCCCAACCGCGCCTGCCCCGGGGTGCTGCGCCAGCGTCTCGCCTTTTTTTGCTCGCGGGCCGGGCTCGACATCGAGGGCCTCGGCCGGCGGCTCGTCGAGCAGCTCCTGGCGGCGGGTCTCGTATCCGACCCCGCCTCGCTGTGGGACCTCGACTGGGAGAAGCTGGCCCGGCTCCCCGGCTGGGGCGAGAAGTCGGCGGCCAACCTGCGTGAGCAGCTCGAGCATGCGCGCCGGCGCCCGCTCTGGAGGCTGCTCGTGGCGCTCGGCATCCGGCACGTCGGAGAGAAGGCGGCCAGACTCCTGGCTGCTCGCTTCGGGTCGCTGGCGGCCCTGGCGGCGGCGACCGAGGACGAGTTGCAGCACATCGAGGGCGTGGGACCCACCATCGCCGCCAGCGTGGTCGGGTTCTTCGGCGACGCCGCCAACCGGCAGCTCGTACAGCGCCTCGTCGAGCGGGGGGTGGACCCCCTCGAAGAGCCCACGGCGCCGGGCAGCGGGCCCCTGGCGGGCCTGACCTTCGTGCTCACGGGCACGCTGTCCCGCCCCCGCCCGGAGGTGAAGGCGCGGCTGGAAGCGGCGGGGGCCAGGGTCGTCGAGAGCCCCTCCCGCACGACCAGCTACGTGGTCGTGGGCAGCGACCCCGGTTCGAAAGCGGGCAAGGCGGAAAGGCTCGGGGTGCCGCGGCTGGACGAGGCAGGGCTCGTGAAGTTGCTGGAAGAGAAAGGGGTGAGCTGGTGAGCCGTGCACGGGTGTTGCTGGTGGATGACGACGACGGCTCGCGCGGCGCCATGGCGCTCGGGCTCCGCCGGATCGGCCTCGATGTCGTCGAGGTGGACTGCGGCGAGGCGGCGTTGCGCTTCTTCGAGGGCGGCGAGGATGCCGACGCGCTGATCACCGATGTGCGCATGCCGGGGATCGACGGCTACGAGGTGGCACGCCGGGCCCGCGAACTGCGTCCGGAAATCGCAATCCTCATGGTCACCGCGTTCGGCGACGTGGACGGGGCGGTGCGGGCGCTGCAGGGGAGTGCCGACGACTACCTCACCAAGCCCGTGAACCTGCTCGAGCTGCGCCGCAGGGTGGAGCTGCTGCTCGATCGGCGCCGCCTCGGGCGCGAAAACCGCGAGCTGCTGGAGCGCATCGACAAGCACTTCGGGTTCGAGAACATCATCGGGCGCTCCGCGGCCATGGAGCAGGTGTTCGAGCGCGTGCGGGTGGTGGCGCCGGCGCCCTCGACGGTGCTCATCCTGGGCGAGTCAGGGACCGGCAAGGAACTCATCGCCAACGCGATCCACCAGCACTCTCCGCGCGCCGCCGGGCACTTCGTGGCGCTCAACTGCGGCGCGATTCCCGGCGAGATCCTCGAGGCCGAGCTATTCGGGCACGAGAAGGGGGCGTTCACCGGCGCCCACCAGCGCCGCATCGGCAAGATCGAGCTGGCGAGCGGCGGCACGCTGTTTTTGGACGAGATTTCCGAGCTGTCCGCCGACCTGCAGGTCAAGCTCCTGCGGGTGCTCGAGGAGCGCAAGATCGTGCGGGTCGGGGGCAACGACGAAATTGCAGTGGATTTCCGCCTCGTGGCCGCGACCAACCGCGACCTGGAGGCGGAAATCGCCGCCGGCCGGTTCCGCCGGGACCTCTTCTATCGGCTCAAGGTGGTGACCATCGCGCTTCCGCCGTTGCGCCAGCGGCCGGAAGATATTCCTCTGCTGGTCAATCACTTCATCGAAGTGTTCAACCGCCAGATCGGACGTCGGATCAAGGGGGCCGCACCGGCGCTCATCGAGGCGCTGCGCGCCCAGCCCTGGCCCGGCAACGTCCGGGAGCTGCGCAACGTCATGGAAAACATGGTGTTGTTCTGCCAGGGCGACACGCTGACGCTGCAAGACCTTCCGGCCGAGTACCGGCAGCCGGCCAGCGGCGGCGCCAGCTCTCGGCCTCCGGCTGCCGCCGCCCCGCCGCCCGAGGGCTTCCGGCCGCGGACCATGGCCGACATCGAAAAGGAAGCCATCCTGCAGACCCTGGAGTTCACCGGGGGGCACCGCGCCAGGGCGGCCCAGATCCTCGACATCGGGCTCCGCACCCTGCAACGCAAGCTCAAGGAGTACGGCGCCGTCGCGAGCGACGAGCCCGAGGAGGTCTGACCGCCCCCCCCAGTGGCTGGCATCCTGCCGCCACCTCTGTCGCTGGCCACCAGTCACCAGCCACGAAGCATGCCCGAGAGGGTACAATCGCGGCAAGTGAGGGCGTGATCATGGAGCTGCCTGCAAAGGTCATGGTGTACAGCCAGATTCTGGGGCTTTCTGGGACCCAGGGCACACTCGTGGCGATCCGGTCGGATGGCTGCTACGAGCTGCGCCTGCTCAGCCAGGGACGCACCCACTCCGTGTTGCTCCCGGTCGGCCAGACCGGCATCGTGTTCGCCGAGCCTGAGCCCGACGTGCCCCTGGAAGTCGGCATCGAGCGCTAGCCGGGAGAACCCACGCGAGGCCGGGTCCGCCATGGTCCAGCGGCGGCAGGCGGCCGCCCGCGGCGGTGAGCGGAATCGGCCCGTGGCACGTGATGTTGTCGCGCGCGATGGGGCGAAAGCGTTCGCCGAGGCCCGCGAGATGGGCCGCGGCGTGGTCGAGCGGCAGTCGCGCCGACCCCTCACACCCGCAGTGCACGAGCTTGCACAGTGAACGGTCAACGCCCCGCAGGGTACACGGGCGGGCCGGGGAAGACGGCCACGGTGGCACCAGGAGCCTCGGCGCGCCAGCGCTCGAGGATGGTCCCCATCTCGCGGGCCGGCGTCATGCCGAGACGCTCGAGCAGCTCGGCGGGCAGCTCCGAGACGGCGGTGACCCGGTAGCGGGCCGTCTTCTCGACGAGGCGCAGGGTGGTCTGCCCGTACTGCACGTAGTTCTCGGCCAGCATGGCGAGGATGCGCTCGGGGCGTGGATCGGCGAGAAACGGCTCCATTGCCGCCGAACCCGCGCCGCCCGCGCAGGCGCTCACGAACACGACCTCGGCGCTCGGGCTGGCGAACCGGCAGGCGGCGTCGAGCGCCTTGTGGGCCTGGATGAGGGTGTGGTCGCGAGGAGCGCCGCCGGCGCTCACGATGATGCGGTCGAACGGGCCTCCCTCGACCTCGAACATCGAGCGAGCCCGGGCGCAGGCGGCCGGGAACGCCACCTCCAGAGGCCCGCCGGCCGACCATACCGGCACGCCCTCCCCGCCGTCCACGAGCAGCACGGCGAGGTCGGGCGGGCGCAGCGCCGCCGCGGCGGCGATCTCCTCCGCCACGGGGTTCCCGGCGAGCACCCCGGGCTCGCAGGCGGGGTGGCGATGCGGCGGGTCGGTGGCGAGATCCAGGACGCGGCTGTGATTGACCTGTACCTCGTGGTAGCCGGCCACGCCTGGAAACACGAGCTTGGGACCGCCCCCGAACCCGGCAAAGTAGTGGTGCTGGACCTTGGACACCGCCACCACGAGATCGGCTTCGAGGAGCAGGCGGTTGAGTCGCACCGCGAGGCCGGTGGAAAGCGTGCCGGCCAGCTGCAGCGCAGCGTCGTCGCGCGCGTCGTGCTGCACGAGCGCCACGCCGGCCGGCAGAGGCCCGACGAGCGCGCGGGCATCGGCCTCGGACACCGCCGGATGCGTGCCGCAGGCCACCAGCACGGTCGTGGCCTCGGGTCCCAGGCCGGCGGCGGCCAGACGGGCGAAGATGGCCGGAAGCACCTCCGGCAGCGATGCGGAGCGGGTTGCGTCGGGAACCAGCACAACGGCGCGCCGCCGCCCCCTGGCCAGGGAGGCGAGCGGCGGGCCTGCTAGCGGCCGGTCGAGAGCGTCGCGCACGAGTTCGGCGAGCGGGGGCGCGGTGCGAGGTACGGCCGGCCGCAGCTCGAGGCAGCGCAGACCACGCAGGTCGGCAGTGAGGAGCGTGGTGCCGTAACGCAGGCGGAGGATCACCCGCCTACTTTACTCCGGTTCCCGGCGGCACCTCGCCCTCCACGCTCAGCAGGTACGGAGCGCCCTCGATCGAGGCAGCCAGGATCATGCCTTCCGACTCCAGCCCCATGAGCTTCGCCGGCTTGAGGTTGGCGACGAAGACGGCGCGCCGGCCGGCGAGCTGCTCGGGAGCGTAGGTGGCCCCGATCCCGGCCACGATCTGGCGCAGCCGCCCCTCGCCGAGATCGACGTCCATGCGCACCAGCTTCTTGGATTTGGGCACCCGCTCCGCGGCCTGGATCACGCCCACCTTCAGCTTGATGCGCACGAACTCGTCGATCGAAACCAGCTCCTCCTCGGGCGGCGCGGCCTTGGCCACGGCTGCGGCCACGACCTCGGGCTCCAGCGAACCGGTTTTCGCCGGCTCGACCGGGGGCGCCGGGGGCTCGGGTGCGGCGGGCGGCTCGGGGGCCGGCTCCGCCGCGACGAGTTGCTCGGCGAAGAACTCCCTGGCGTCGACGCGCGGGAAGAGCACCCCCTCCGGCCCCAGCGGATGATCGGTCGGAAGCCCCAGCCACTGCAGGTCGGCGGCCGAGAACGGCTTCATCTCGAGCCCGAGCTGGCCGTACAGCGCGCTCGCCGTGCGCGGCATCACCGGCGACACCAGGACCGCGACGATGCGCAGCGTCTCGAGGCAGTTGTAGATCACGCGCTGGAGCGCCTCGGAGGAGGCGCCGCCGATCTTGAAGAGTGTCCACGGCGCCTTGTCGTTGACGTACCCATCGACGGTCGAGAGCAGCTCCCACGCGGCCTCGAGGGCGGCCTGCAGCTCGAGCCCGTCCATGGCCTGCACGTAGCGCTGCACGACCTCGTCGGCCTTGAGGCGGAGATGGTTGGCGCCGCACGAGCGCGGCGGCGTCCGGCCGCCGAAGTAGCGGCGGGCCATGGCGAGCACGCGCGAGGCGGCGTTACCGAGGCCGTTGGCGAGGTCGGCGTTGTAACGGGCCACAAACGCCTCGTCCGAAAACGAGGCGTCGAGACCGAACGTCATCTCGCGCAGCAGGAAGTAGCGCAGTGGATCGGGCCCGAAGCGCTCCAGGAGGTGGTCCGGGCGCACGACGTTGCCGAGCGACTTGGACATCTTGGCCTCGTCCTTGAGCCACCAGCCGTGGCCGAACACCTGTCTGGGCAGCGGCAGCTCGGCGGACATCAAGAACGCCGGCCAGTACACGCAGTGGAAACGCAGGATGTCCTTGCCCACGAGATGCAGGTTCGCCGGCCAGTACCGCTGGTAGAGACGGTCATCGCCGGAGCCGAACCCGAGGGCGGAGATGTAGTTGGTGAGGGCGTCCAACCAGACGTACACGACGTGCGAGGGATCGGAAGGGAACGGGATCCCCCACTTGAGGCTGGCGCGCGAGATCGACAAATCCTTCAGGCCCGACTCGACAAATCGCACCACCTCGTTGTAGCGCGAGGTCGGGCGAATGAAATCGGGGTTTTGCGCGTAGAAGTCGAGCAGCCTCTGCTGGTACTCGGAGAGCCGGAAGAAGTAGGAGTCCTCCTTCGTCAGCTCGACCGGGTGCCCCTGGTCCGGGCAGCGCCCGTCCACGAGCTGGGTCTGGGGGAAGAACGCCTCGCACCCCGAGCAGTACCACCCCTCGTAGTCGCCGCGGTAGATGTCGCCCTTCGCCACCATGCGGGCGATGACGGCGTTCACGCTGGTGTGGTGGCGGGGTTCCGTGGTGCGAATGAAGTCGTCGTGGGTGATGTCGAGCTGACGCCACAGCTCGTGGAAGCGCCCGACCACGCGGTCGGCGAGCTCGCGCGGGGTGATCCCCTGGGCGGCGGCGCTCCGGTCGATCTTTTGCCCGTGCTCGTCGGTGCCGGTGAGGAAGCGGACGTCGAGCCCCCGCATGCGCTTGTAGCGAGCGATCGTGTCGGCCACGACCGTGGTGTAGATGTGGCCGATGTGGGGCAGGTCGTTCACGTAGTAAATCGGGGTCGTGATGTAGTACGTCGTGGCGCTCACGGCTGCCTCCGCTTCAGGAGGGAGAGTATACCGCTGCCTCACGCCCGGCCGGTCGAAGGTTCGGGAGGACGAGAGCCAGGATCAGGGGGGAGGGGCGGCAGCCACGGCGGCTGCTCGCGGGCCGGGCAGCGCGCTCCGATTTCCCGGACCCCGGGCCACCGCCCCATGTGCTAGCGTTCGGGCATGAGACGGATGGCCTTTCTGCTCGCGGCCTTCACGATGCTCGCGCTCCCGGTCGGGGCCCAGGGGCCGGCCGCCGAGTGGCGCACGGTGGCGACGCCGCACTTCCGGGTGCACTACCCGACAACGGCCGAGGCGTGGACGCTGCGCGCCGTCGCCCGGATGGAGGCGATTCACGAGCGGGTGGCCGCCGAGGTGGGGTGGACACCCTCGCAGATCGTCGACGTGATCGTGCAGGACCCGGTGGCACAGCCCAACGGGATGTCGCTACCGCTGCTCGATGCACCCCGCATGGTGCTGTGGACGAGCCCACCCGGGCCCGACTCGGCGATCGGCAACTACGCGGACTGGGCCGAGGCGCTCATCGTCCACGAGGATCTCCATACTGTGCACCTGCTGCAGCCCTCCCGCAACCCGCTACGCCGGTTCGCGAGCAAGCTGCTGCCGCTCGGGCCGGTGACGACCAAGGCGCCGCGGTGGGTGCACGAGGGGTACGCGACGCTGGTCGAGGGCACGTTGACTGGGCGCGGGCGTCCCAACGGCGACCTTCGCGCCGCCATCCTGCGGCGGTGGGCCGAGGCAGGCCGGCTCCCGAGCTACAGCCAGATGTCGAACGACAAACAGATTTTCCTCGGTCCGAGCATGGCCTACCTCGTGGGTTCGGCGTACCTGGAGTGGCTGGTCGAGCGGAGCGGGCCGGACAGCCTCCGCCACCTCTGGGCGCGCTTGACAGCCCGCGCCGACCGCAGCTTCGAGCAGGCGTTCGAGGGAGTGTTCGGCGACTCCCCGGCTCGCCTGTACGGACGGTTCACCGCCGAGCTGACGTGGCGGGCGATGGAGGTCGAGCGGCGGCTGGGGGTCACGCGCCACGACGGCGAACTGTGGCAGGACCTCGCATGGGGGACCGGGGAGCCTGCTGTCTCGCCGGACGGGTCGAGGGTCGCGGTCGTGCGGCGCAGCCGCAACGTGGCTTCCCGGATCGTGGTGTGGTCGACCGGACCTGACGCCGAGGCGGAAGAGAAACGGCGGCGACGAGTCGAGCGGGCGCTCGCTCGCGACCCGCAGGACGTCGCGCCGGTGCGCGGCAAGCCGCCTGCCCGCAAGCCGCTGTTCGAGCTTCCGACCCGCAACGGCGCCGAGCCGTCTTCGCTGCGCTTTATGCCGGACGGCAGGCGGCTGCTGTACGTGCGATTCGAGCCCGATGGCGAGGGCTTCCTGCACCCGGATCTTTTCCTCTGGAACTGCGAGGAGGGCACGGTGCAGCGGCTCACCACGCTCGCCGACGTGCGTGCCGCCGACCCCTCGCCCGACGGCACCTGGGCGGTCGGCGTGCGCCACCGCCATGGCTTCTCCCAGCTCGTGCGCGTCGATCTCGCCACCGGCGAGGTCGGCGAGTTGACCCCTCCGTCTGTGGAGGAAGTCTGGGCGTGGCCGCGGGTGAGCCCCGACGGCACGCGCGTGGCCGTGATGTGCCACCGGGAAGGGCGCTGGCGCCTGCTCGTGCGCTCGCTGGCCGACGGCGCGGAGCGGGAGGTGGCGACGCCGCCCGGATCGCTCGTCGCCCACCTTGCCTGGCTGCCAGACGGGCGCTCCCTGCTTGCGACGTTCGGACTCGACGGGCTCGTCAACGTCGCCCGCCTCGGCCTCGCCCACGAGGGACCTCCCCAGCTCATCACGCGTTCCTCGGCGGCCTGCCTGGCACCGGCGCCGGCGCCCGACGGCAAGGTCTTTTTCCTCGCGCTGGAGCACGACGGGCTCGATGTGCGCGTGGCTTCCCTCGATCTCGCGTCGGCCCTGCCGCCGGACGCCGCCGACAGCTCGCTCGCGCCGGCCGTCCGCCCGCTGCCGCCGCCGGAGCCGGAACCGTTTCGGGTCGATCCGCTCGGGCCGGGGAGGCCGTACGGGATCGGCCGGCAAGAGCTGCGGCTCCTGGCCGGCGGGGTCACGGCCCCCTCCGGGCGCTCGCTGGAGCTCGGCGTGCGCCTTGGGGACGTGGTCGGGCGGCTCTCCACGCTGGCCGTCGGCGCGGTCGGCCGCGGCGGTGGCGCCTCCGGCGGTGCGCTGGCTGCGGCCTGGCGGGGCTGGCCGGTGGAGGTCGGGGTGCAGGCGTTTTCTGTCGAGACCCGGCCGTCTGAGCAAGGTGACCCGCCGCCCGGCCTCGGCGAGTCTCTCGACACCCGGCGCGCCGGCGTCGCGGCGCGGGTGGGCTGGAGCCGCGCCTGGCGCGCGAGCCGGCTTTCGGCCGGGATCGGCCTCGCTGCGGTCCGGGTCGACCCCGAGGTCGGGGAGCGTCTGGACCAGACCCTCGCGTCGTTCCACGTCGCGCTCGAGCGACAGCCGTCGCTCCGGCCGTGGCGGCTCTCGGAGTCGCTGCGCCTCCGCCTCGATGCCGGGACAAACGAAGGTGAGTCGTGGCGGCGCCTCGGTGGCGAGGTGGGGCTCGGACTGTCGTACGAGGACAACGGCGTCGCGGCGTCATGGCAGCGCCACTGGGTGCGTGGCAGCCCCTCGCGGGTCGACCTCTTGCAGGTGGGGGGCGTGGCCGGCTCGCTGCTGCCGCCGGCGGCGGGCGGTGCGCAGGTCGAGGTGCCGGCCTTGCCGGCGGCGATCCTTGTCGGGGAAGAGCACGAGGGCCAGCGCGGTGCGCTGCTGCTCGCGGGGCTGCCGCTGTTTTTCGAGCGGCACCGGGTGTGGGCGCGCGGCGGCCCGAGAGGCGAGTGGCTGCGGCTGGCAGGGTTCGAGATTGACCTCGCCAGCGGCCCGATGCCGCTGCTCAAGCTCCCCGGGCTGCGCCTGCGCCTGGGGGCCGCCCGCGTGCTCGACCCGCCGCTCGAGGGCGACAACCGGTTCTGGACAATGCTGGCCTACCACCCTTGACGACCGTCGAGGGTGGGCGCCCGTTCACCCGGATGCCGGTTCACCCTCCGGCTGGTCGAAGGTCTCACGACCTGCGCCCGCTGCGGCACGCCGCTCGAGGCGGAGCCGGCCGTCCCCCACCTGCAGTGACGACGCCTCCGTCGCCGGTTGAGGTCACCGCTCCCCGAGTGACGTTTGCTGGCTGCTGCCGTTGTCGTTCGGGTCGAACCACTGCGGCGGGACGCGGCCGAGCAGCTCCTCGACCAGCGTCTCGACCGGCCGCGAGCGGTCGAGCACGACGGTCTGCTCGGGCGGGATCTCGACCGGCGGCTCGAACGTCTCGAGCTGCTTTTGGTAGATTTCCCAGCGCCCGTCCGACACGCCCTTGGACTTCGCCGCGCGGCGCTCGAGCCGTTCGCGGATGAGTTCCTCCGAGCAGCGGCAGTCCAGCACGAGCAGCGGCACCTGCATGCGATTGGCGAGGGCGACCGCACGGGCGCGCTGGGCACGTTTGGTGAAGCAGCCGTCGAGGATCACCGACTGGCCGGCGAGAAGCAGCGCCTCGGCGCGGTCGATCATCGCCGCGTAGGTGCGCTCGGTGATCGAGGGTGCGTACACCCCATGGTCGAAGGCGTCGTAATGGCGCTCGCGGGGGTCGATGCCGAGCAGGTTCTTGCGGGTCTCGTCGGTGGAGACGACCTGCAGCGCGCACCGCGCCGCGAGCCTGCGGGCGAGCGTGCTCTTGCCGGAGCCGGTGAGGCCGACCGTGACCAGCAACATTTGCGGGTTGAACTCTGTGGCGTAGCGCGCCGCCAGCTCGTAGTAGCGCGAGGCGGTGGCGGCCAGCTCGACCCTGCGCCCTTCCGGAATCCCCGCGTCGTCGGTCTGGAACGAGTGGATCTTGGCCCGCACGTAGGCGCGGTACGACTTGTAGAACGACAGCAGGTCGGCGAGCTCGCGGTCGCCGGAGGCGGCGATGTACTCCTCGATGACCGCCTGCGCCAGCTCGGGGTACCCCGCGAACTCGAGGTCCATGGCGAGGAACCCCATTTCCTCGGCGGTGTCCTGGATGCGGAAGCGTTCGTTGAACTCGATGCAGTCGAAGATTTGCACCGGGTCGGTGGCGCAGATGGAGTCGAGGTGCAGGTCGCCGTGGCCGTCGACGATGCGCCCGTCGGCCAGCCGCCTGGCAAGCAACGTCTGCTTGCGCTGCAGGAACAGCTCCGTGGACGTGCGGATGAAGTTGAACATCTCGTCCGTGAGCAGCGTGCCGATGTAGCGCTCGGTCTGCTGGAAGTTCTCGACGCAGTTGAAGCGCACGCCGTCCGGTCCCTTGAGCGCCTGCAGCTCGGGGCTGACGAAGGCAGCGGCGTGGAACGCCGCCAGCTGGCGGGCGATCTGCCGCACGAGGTCGGGCCCCCCCTCGCCGCGCTCCAGCACGCGCCGCAGCATTCGCTCCTCGGGGAGGCGCACCATCTTGACCGCCACCTCGACCACCTCGCCGTCGCCGCCGATGGCGAGCGTGCCGTCCTTCTCGCGGATCTCGACGACGCCCAGGTACGCTTCGGGCGACAGGCGCGAGTTGAGCGCGATCTCGCGGTGGCACAGCCGCCGCCGGCGTTCGAGCGTCGTGTAGTCGAGGAACCCGAAGTCCACCGCCTTCTTGACCTTGTACGCGTAGCGGTCGGTCAGGAAAATGTACGAGATGTGCGTCTGCACCACCTCCACGCGGGTCGTGGGCTCGGGGTAAAACGCGGGGTTCGACATGGCCTCGACGAGTGTTCTGGGGTCGATCACGGGTGGATTATATCCAGTCTCCCGCCCCACGGCGGCCACCCCGAACTCCAGAGCCTGCTCGCACGTGCAACGAGATGGCGGGCGTCCGCGCCGGGCGTCCGGCCGTGCCAGGCCAGAGGCTACCGGCTTCCTACCAGGGCGAGCTTGGCGAGGTCGGGTTTTTGCGGCGCCTCCTCGACGAGGAAGGCGTGGCAGTTCTCGCACTCGCCGGTGATGGCGCGGCTGCCGTCGGAGGCGATCATCTCGCCGTCGTGGCAACGGAAGCAGCCGGGGAAGTCGTCGTGACCGATGTGGTTGGGGTGTGTCTGCCAGTCGGTCTTCATTTCCGGGAAGAACGTCCGGTCGTAAATCGCGCCCACCGCTTCCGCGGCCCTGGCGGCCAGCGCGAGACGTTCCGGTGTGGCCTCCGGCCCGCCCCAGCGGGCCCGCACCGCCTCCCGGACGCTGCGCCCGCCGCCCGCGTGCGTCGGGTACGGGGTCGTGAGGATGGCGAGCGCCTCTTTCTTGAAGAACGGCAGGGTGCGCAGCGCCTCGTCGCGCTCGAGGAGGTCGTCGAGCGCCTTGGCCGGGTTCTGGTAGCGGTGGGAGGGGCGGTTGTGGCAGTCGATGCAGTCCATCACGCGCGCCTGCCGCGCGATCTCCTCCGGGTCGGGAGCTTCCGTCCCGTCGCGGTGGAACGTCGTGACCGTGCCGTCCGCCGTCGTGAGCTCGACCCAGCGCATGCTGGCGCGGCGCTCATCGCCGGCGAGGTAGCGGATGCGGTTGTCGGAGTAAATGTGCCACCAGTGGATGCCGCCGTGCCGGCCGGCATCGAGGGTGCCGCCGCCGGTGCGGACGAGCATCACCGAGTATGCCGGAGTGCTCGATTCGTCCTCGGCGAAGCGGGCAAAGGCGCGCAGCTTGTCGCCGTGGTGCATCGACGGCCAGTGGCACGCCTCGCAGGTCTCGCGCGCCGGGCGCAGGGTGCGCAGCGGGGTGAGGATCGGCCGGTGGTACGTGTTCATCGCCGTGTGCCAGACCTGGCGCAGGCCGTCGAGCTTGGAGCGCACGAACCACGAGGCGCCCGGCCCGATGTGGCACTGGACGCAGGCCACGCGGGAGTGGGCCGAGTTCTGGTAGGCGATGTGCTCCGGGTGCATGACCGAGTGGCACGTCTCGCCGCAGAACTGCACGCTTTCCATGTGCTCGATGCCGAGGTAGGAGGCGGAGCCGACGATGATCACGTTGACGGCGGTGAGCACGATGACGACGGTCGCGACCTTGCGCACGTGCGGGTCGTTGAAGTCGAGGCGCGGGTAGGCGTCGAGCTCGCCCTCGCTGGCGCCGCTGCGCACGAGCCGCCGGCGGCGGCGCCACATGCCGATCGGCATGAGGAGGAGGCCCACGATGAAGACCGGCGGCAGCACGAGATAGGCGAAGCCCGACACGTACGGATTGCGGACCCCGCCCGCCACCTCCACGACCGCGAGCGTGAGGATGAGCACCCCGGAAACGGTGGTGAGGATGGCTCCTATCACCGTCAAGGGGTTGTTGGCGAAGTTCCACAGCCGTCCCCAAACGTGCCTGAACCCCCGGCTCGGTGCATTCATCGTTCCCCCCTGGCAGCGGTGCCGCCGCTGCGAGCCTATCGCGCCCGGCCGACCGGCGCAATGCGGGCCGTCGGCGCGCCTGCGGGCCTTGCCGCCGGTCGCCCTCGGTCGCCCGCGTCCCGGCGGGTTGCAGAACGCGTTGCGCCCGACGGTGGCGGGTGACGGAGATCACCCTGGCCGGCGCGGATTGACGCCAGGTGAGGTATGATCGTGGTCGAGCAATTGAAGGGCTGGTGTCGAGACGACACGCGGAGGTCAACATGCGGTGCGCTGGTGTCAGCGTGGTGCTTCTGGCAGGAATGGCAACTGTGGCCGGCGCGAGCAGCTGGGTGCCGATCGGGCCGTTCGGCGGCACGGTCACGGTTCTCGTGGCCGTCCCGGCCCACCCGGACAGGGTGCTGGCAGGGACGGAGCGAGGGGTGTACTTGAGCGAGGACCGCGGCGAAAGCTGGCAGCTTGTCGGCCTCGCGGGGCGCGTGATTCAGGCGCTGGCGGTCGCGCCCTCCGACCCGGACGTGGTGTACGCGACCGACCGCACGGAGGGGTGGGATGCCGGGCGGCTGTTCCGCAGCACCGACGGCGGCAGGACCTGGAGCGAGCGTACCCCGCTGCCCTGGCTTGCGGGGGGCACGGGATCGCCGGTCGGCGTCGATATCGCGGTCCACCCCTCGGACTCCCGGACGCTGCTCGTGGCCTCGGCGCACGCTCTCTTCCGCTCGCGCGACGGCGGCGCGAGCTGGCAGGCGCTGGGCTGCGGCTACTCCAGCGCGGTGGCGATCGATCCCTCGCGCCCGGACACGTACTACGCCGCCTTCGCTCCGCAGCGAGTCGGTAGCACCTGCGACGGCATACAGGTCAGCCGCGACGCCGGGCTCACCTGGGAGGTGGCCAGCGCGGGGCTGGAGCGCGCTCGCCCCGCCGGACGCAGCGGGTACGCCTGGATCGACCGCATCTTCGTGGTGCCCGGGGACGGCCCGCTGCTGCTGGCCACGACCCGCGGAGGCGCAGGGACGGGCCAGGACCGCGACGGCATCGTGCGCTCGCGGGACGGCGGCCAGCACTGGGAAACCGTCCTCGAGCTGCCGCCCGCCGCGAGCTGGTATGGTGACGAGCGGGCGGTCCTCGCCACCGTGCCGGGGGATCCACAGCAGCTCTTCCTCGCGACCTTCGGGTCCGGAGTGCGGCGCAGCGACGATGGCGGCGCGAGCTGGGAGGACGCAACGGGTGAGCTGGCGTTCGGCGAGGTCGGTCCGGAGGCCAAGCCGGCGCACGAGCTGCACGCTGCCGTCGTGCTGCCGGGCACACCGGTGCGCGTGCTCGTGGGGAGCGATCGCGAGGGCGTGTGGGTCTCGGACGACCTGGGCGGCTCCTGGAGGCAGTCGAATCAGGGCCTGGCGGCCTTGAACGTCAACGATGCGCTTCTCCTTCCGGAGGCGCCAGGGACGCTGCTTGCGGCCACCAGCGAGCGAGCCGTGCAGCGCACGGCCGACGGAGGGCGACTGTGGACCACGGGCGAGGGTATGGTCAGCCCCCGCCCCCCGTACCGCGGGGAGGCCCCGGCGCCGGTGCCCTACTGTGGGAACGCCTCCCGGCTGGCGATGGTGCCCGGAGGCGACGCGTTGGCGCTGTCCTGCCAGGGGTACCGGAGCGCCGACCGGGGGGCCACCTGGCAGGAGGACGCGAGCGTCGACTGGGGCACGCTGGTGGTGGCGCTGCCGGGCGAGCCGGGAGCGCTCCTGGCTGTGCCGCGGTGGGTGCGCCCGGAGCTCGCGCTCGAGGATCGGCCGCGGCGCAGCCGGGATGGCGGAGCCACCTGGGAGCCGTGCGGTGCCCTCCCCGAGCTGCCGGTGTACGCCGTCTCGGTCCACGACGCGGTTGTGGACGGCGGAAACGGCGCCTCGATCCATCTCGCCACGAGCTGGGGTGTGTACACGAGCACGGATGGCTGCCAGTCCTGGCAGCCGCGCAACACGGGCCTGCGCGCGCCGTGCGGGAACGAACCCAGGGCCAGCGTGCTGGCGATGGCTGCCGTGTCGCAGCCGCCGTTCCGGCTCGTGGCCGCGACCTCGTGCGGGCTGTACTCCAGTCTGGACGGAGGGGCGAGCTGGGTCGCGACCACGGGGGAGGGGGTGGCCGCCACGTCGCTGCTGAGCGACCCGCGTTCACCCGGCGTGCTGTACGCCTCGACCCGCGGTCACGGAGTACTGCGCTCGCTCGACGGCGGCGCCACGTGGGCGCCGCTCGGCGAGGGGCTCCCGGCGGTGGCCGCGAACCGCCTCCTGCTCACCGCCGACAGGACGCTGCTCGCCGCCACCGCCGGGGCTGGCGTGTGGCGGCTCGAACTGCCGTCGGTGGTGCGGCGAACCGTCCGCCGCAGCGGCCCGCCGGCCTCTCCCGCGACCTCGCGCGCCAGCGGTCGGGAGTGACGGCGTCGAGCCCTCCCCGGGATCCCGCCGGGGGGACAGACGCGGGCACGAGTGCCACGGGGAGCCGTGCCTCCGCGAGCGCGGCACGATCCGCCCTCGCGACAGGACCCGGCTGGGGTTTCCCGGCCGGGGGAGATCGGCGATGATTCGCGACAGCACGGGGCCGCGAGGTGGGCACGTGGCCGGCTCGGTTCGGCAGCCCGCCGGTGAGGAGCGAGGTTTTCGATGCGAGCGACGTGCTCCTGATCGGGAGGAAGCATACGTCACGTATTTGCGGCAGTCCTTGTACTTTTCCTCGCGGGGCCGGTCACAACCGCCCAACCCGGGGGCGGAGCGGTGCGGCCGGACGCCTTCGCGGAAATCGGGGAGGTCATCCCGGACATCGTCGTGGACATCCGCTACTACACAGAGCACAACTTCGTCGGCAGCAGGGTGGATGGATACGAGGCCCCGCTGTGCTACCTCACCCGGGAGGCAGCCCGGGCGCTCGCCGGGGTGGAGAGCGAACTGAGGCGATTCGGTTTCGGCCTCAAGGTGCACGACTGCTATCGGCCGCAGCGGGCCGTGGACCACTTCGTCCGCTGGGCCAAGGACGTGGAGGACACTCTCACACGCAAGGAGTTCTATCCCACCGTGGCCAAGAGTGACCTCTTTCGGGATGACTACATCGCAGAACGCTCCGGGTACAGTCGCGGCAGCACCGTCGACCTCACCATCGTCGAGCGGCCCCCGGCCGCCCAGCCTGTCTTCGAACCGGGGCCGGGGCAGCGCCGCGCCGCTGTGCTGCGCGTGGCACAGGAAGCACTCCACGACGCGATCGCGGTCGGGCCCACTGGCGCCGACCGCGAGCCAGAGACCATGGAGCCTGCACCCTCCTTCCGCTCGTAGGGTTGGGGTAGCCTTGGCGAGCAGCTCATCGAGGTCGGGCACCGCCAGTGCAATCTTGCAGGTAAGCGAACGGTCCCCGAGGGTGGACTCTCGGGTGCCCATGACGAGGTGGTGTGCGAGTGACCGTTGATAACCCGCGGTGCCTTGCGGAGAATACCCAAAGCTTGCATCAAGTGAAAGGAGTCTCCTCCGAGAGGAGGGCGAGGTGAGTAAAGTGAGGATTGGCAGGACGATAGGGGTCCTACTGCTGGTTTCGACGGTGGCGCCGGGTGCCACAGCCCAGCCTGTCGCAAGCGCCGAGCAGGGCACGGTGGTCGTGAGCGGCGTCAGCTTGCTCCTCGTATGCATGCGACACGGTACCCAAGGACAAGTCCGGGACCCTCAAGAAGATCGACTTGCCGACCGGCGGCATCATCGAGTGGACCTATGCCGCCTGGGTGAACCCCCAGGGCTCCTCGACGTGCTACCAGGATGGCGAGTGGTTTCAGACGGTTGTTGCCGAGTCGATGGGGGTGGCGTCCAAGACGGTGACCGATCCCACGGGGGGCAGCTCTGGAGGCACGTGGACATACTCCCATGATGCGCCGCGGCTTCCTTCGGGAGAGGTCGACACCTCCGCTGACTTCTCGTGGACCGATGTCCTCGCACCCGACGGCAACGTGACCCGCCACTACTTCGACACCCACTACTGCGGTCTGCCCGGGACGGGCTGGGCGTATAGCTTGCCGTTCAAGCACCTCGGCCAGAACTCCAGGGTGTCCTCGGAGGTGTACGAAGGGCCGACGGTCACGCCAGCGGCCAAGAAGCGGAGCACCTATCTCGATTATGACCACGACGTGCTGGACACCAGCTCGTGGGTCAAGGAGCAGCAGTCGAACCGGCGCGTGAAGTGGGAGAAGACCGTGTTCCACGACGATGGCGACCGCTGGGCGAGGACGGACTACTCGAGCTTTGACGGCTTCGGCCACTTCCGCACGGCGACGACAAGCGGCAACTTTGACAGCGGGAACTCCCGTGTCACGACGACGAACTACAACCCCACGCACGGCGTGTACGGCACGAGTGGCTTCGTGCCTTGGGGTATCGATGCCCCTTGGGTTCTCGGCACCTTCGACTACCAAGAGGTCACGGAGCCTGGGGGTGGCAGCGCTCGTACCGAGTACTGCTTCTGGAAGGACGACCTTGGCAACCCCATCAACGGCAAGATTTTGCGCCAGCGGATGCGGGCTGGGTCGAGCCGAGGCAGAAACGACCTGGTCGCAGTGTTTTCCCATGATGATGCCGGCAACCGCAGTAAGGAGGAGTACTTCGGCGGCGATGTGAACCTTCTCCCTGCGGCCCACGACCTCCCGCTCTGCAGCCTGATTTTTGACGGAGTGGCCCCCGACTACGCGATCCAGCACACGTACTCCGGGGGCACACTCGCCACCAGCCGCTACCTGGATGCCGCCGGCCATCCACTTTCCTTCTACCTCGTGGATCGTGACATCGACCCGAGCACCGGGCTCGTGCGGAAGAGCCGCGACAGCGCCGGCGTCGAGACCACCTTCACCTTCGACGCCATGGGCCGCGAGCTGTGGGCCAAGAGCTCGAGCGGCCCTTGGATTCAGAGCTGTTACACCGCCGCCTCGGGCGGCAGCCCTTTCAAGGTCGACGCGTACTGGCGTCGCAACGGCGAGACCTGCGAGCAGAACGACGGGTGCCAGTGCAACCGGTCGCCCGACAACACCAACATCAAGTACGCGCTCAACCGGCAGGGCTTCCACCTCGACGGGTTCGGGCGCCTGTGGCGGGAGTATCAGGTCAGGCCCGACACCGAGCCCTTTGCGCCTGTCGGTGATCCCAGTTCGCCTGACGGCACGGCCGACTGGAACGTCCGCTCGACCCTCCATAACGCCATGGGCTGGAAGACCCAGGTCTCCGAGTGGCAGCGCAACGCGCCGCCGACGATCAAGGCGACCGTCTTCTCCAATTTCGACCCCTTTGGCCGGCCCCGCACCGTCACGGCTCCGGACGGGACGACCGTCACCCTGGCCTACGCCGGCGTCCGACAGACCCAGCGGACCGTCACAGTCGACGGCCAGAGCGCGACCACGACCGAGACCTACGACCGGCTCGGCCGGCTCGCCTCCGTGACGGAACCCGCGGGAGAGTCCGGCAGTCAGGTTGTCACCGCGTACACGTACGACGTGGGCAACCGCCTGAGCCGGGTGTGTGCCAACCAGACCCTCAGTAGGTGCGGGCAGACTCGCCTGTTCACCTACGACAACCGCGGCTTCCTGCAGAGCGAGACCCTGCCTGAGGTCGGCACCTCCGGCAACGGCCAGATCAGCTACGGCCGGTACGACGCACGGGGCCACGCCCACTGGAAGCACGACGGCGCCCACGCCCTGGCCTTGGACTTCGACCGCGCCGAGCGCCTGATCAGGGTTTCGGAAGCCGACGCCAGCCAGCTCCCGACCACCGTGAAGCTCAAGGAGTACACCTACGCCACCGCCAATGTAGGCACCGACCTGGCCAACGGCAAGCTGAGGACCGCGTGGACGAAGCACATCGCCCCGACCGGGTCGCCCGACCCGGCACTGAGCGCCGTGATTCAGGAGACCTACACCTACGCGGGGGTGGGAGGGGCGGTGTCGGCCAAGACCACCGCGGTGACCGTGACCGGCTCCACCGTGGCCAACCCCGTGCAGACCTTCAGCCAGGCGTTCACCTGGACCGACCTCGGCCTGCTGGCGAGCCAGAGCTACCCCGCGTGCACCGGGGCCGCGTGCGCCGAGACCCCCGGGCGGACCGTGTACAACACGTACGCGGCGGGGTTTCTCACCGCCGTGGAGCCGTACTACGCGACGGCGATCACGTACAATGCGAGCGGCATGACCGACAGCATCACGCATGCGAAGCGGATCGTGAGCGTGGAGCCGGGCGTCGTCGACCGGCAGAGCATCGCCACCAACGAGATGGCGCGGCCGGCGCGGATCTGGACCGAGGGTGCGACCTTGCCCGGCACCGGCGCCGACGGCGACTGGGACACCGGCGTCTACGCGTACGACGGCGCGGGCAATATCACCCAGATGGGCTCGGCCCAGACATTCCACTACGACAAGGTGAGCCGGCTCATCGCCGGCACCGTGACCGGCTTCGGGAGCGAGAGCTACACGTACGACGTCTACGGCAACCTCACCGCGAACGGCGCCACGACCCTGACCACCGACCCGGCGACGAACCACCTCGACGCCGCCGTGACCGGCGCCGCGTACGACGGCGCGGGCAACCTGACGAGCCTCGGCTTCGCACCGAGCAAGACCACCTTCACGTACGACCGGTTCAATCAGCTCGCGAGCGTGGTGGGGCCGGGGATCAACCGCAGCCAGGCGACCACCGCGGAGGGGGAGCGGTTGTTCGTGCGGGACGGCACGACCTACCTGTTCACCCTGCGGGACCTGGGGGGCAACGTTGTGCGGGAGTTCGAGTACACCGCGTCTGGCGGGTGGCGGTGGAAGCGGGACAACATCTTTCGGGGCGGGCTGCTGCTGGCGTCGGAGGCGCGCGGCGAGGGGATCAGGCACTACCACCTCGACCACCTGGGGTCGCCGCGGCTGGTGACGAACCGGTGCGGGGAGAAGCTCACCCTGTTCGCCACGAGCCCGTTCGGGAAGGACCCGACGGCGACGCAGAGCGCCGAACGGATGCGGTTCACCGTCCACGAGCGGGACGTGGGGCAGCTCACCGACGTCCTCGACGACATCGACTACATGCACGCGCGGAGCTACAGCCCGAGGCTGGGGAGGTTCACTGGGATCGATCTCCTGCGAGGCAACCCCTTTGCTCCACGGACGATGAACCTCTACGCGTATGTGGTTGCAAACCCCATGAGGTTCTTCGACCCCCACGGACTGAGCCCAAACGATAAGGCAGCGGCATCTGTCACGGTCGAAGCTGCGGATCCCTGTCCGTGGGCGCCGGCTGGCATGTCGTGTGAGGAGTGGGAGGTGAAGAAGCAGATCGACGCGATGAGCCTGCGGATGCGCTTGGCCCTTTTGCAGTTTGAGTTCTCGCTCCTCAAGCAGCAGATCAACTCTCGAATCGAAAATGAACTCGAGAACCTCAACTGGGTCGATTCCTCCGACTCGCATCTGATGAGGCTAATGTCTCAGAGCCGCATACCGTGCTCGAGAGGATGGACGGAGCGCTTCCTGCGTGGTTTTGGAGAAACAAACGCACTTCCTGGTACCCTGGCTCCACCGCTGTTCTCGGTCGGGATGGCGCCTGTGTTCGCTCAGGAGGTCGGCTGGCCCACCTTTGGTTCGCTGGCTCTACAGATGGTCAGGAGCGGAGGTTTGGATGTGCTCGTCGGGGGGGTGGAAATGTCAGGGGTTGAGGCACTTGGCTTGGCACGGGCTATAGGGCCGATCTCGTTCATGGGAACTGGGATCGCCTTCGAAGCAGGGGTCGCGGCTGGCTCAGCGATCAACGCATGGATAGGGCCATGCGACTTCTAGGGCGACGGCGCGATTTCGTTGTGGTGCCGGGAAGTCAGCCGCGAACCCGTGCGCAGCTGTGGATTATCAACGCACTCACTCTCGGCTATTCCCTCGCCTGGCTGTCGCTAGTCTTGCTGATTTCAGTTGGTCTGAGATGGGGTTGGCCACTCAGGATAGCCGCGCTCGTCGTGCTCTTCGCGTTTGTTCCGAGCCTCGATGGCCCATGGCGGTATTCCAAGTACCTCGAATGGTGGCAAGAGCAGCACCGGCGCGCGGCGGAGGCACGCAGAGCATCCGCAGGAAGGGTGGCGACGCTCCCGAGCGAGAACGGCGACGGAAATGGAGCGCAGCGACCCGAGAAGTGTTGCGGACTCATTGCGGGTCGGCTCGCTGGTGGTGTGGGGCCTCGACGGGCGTTGGAAAGGGGAGCTGCTATCGGTAACCATGAAGAGAGTAAAACGAGACGGTAAGCAACGCATGACGACGCGCCACGTGGAGAGACCCTCGATCGAAGTGGTGGTCGGGATCCTCCTTCCGATGGGGGCGCTGCCGACGATGCTCCGCTGGGTGGAGCCGCAGGCTGCCGGCGGTCCCGGCGCGCGCTCGCACGTAGAGGCATCCCGGGCTGAGAGGTCGGCGGCGTGATCGCAGCGGCTCTGCCCTGCCGAGGTGGGGGCCGGGCGGTGACGCCCGACGCGGGCACCCCTGTGACCGGCTTCGGTAGCGAGAGCCGCGGCTGCAGGCAATCGAATCAGCTCGCGAGCGTGGTGGGGCCGGGGATCAACCGCAGCCAGGCGACCACCGCGGAGGGGGAGCGGTTGTTCGTGCGGGACGGCACGACCTACCTGTTCACCCTGCGGGACCTGGGGGGCAACGTTGTGCGGGAGTTCGAGTACACCGCGTCTGGCGGGTGGCGGTGGAAGCGGGACAACATCTTTCGGGGCGGGCTGCTGCTGGCGTCGGAGGCGCGCGGCGAGGGGATCAGGCACTACCACCTCGACCACCTGGGGTCGCCGCGGCTGGTGACGAACCGGTGCGGGGAGAAGCTCACCCTGTTCGCCACGAGCCCGTTCGGGAAGGACCCGACGGCGACGCAGAGCGCCGAACGGATGCGGTTCACCGTCCACGAGCGGGACGTGGGGCAGCTCACCGACGTCCTCGACGACATCGACTACATGCACGCGCGGAGCTACAGCCCGAGGCTGGGGAGGTTCACTGGGATCGATCTCCTGCGAGGCAACCCCTTTGCTCCACGGACGATGAACCTCTACGCGTATGTGGTTGCAAACCCCATGAGGTTCTTCGACCCCCACGGACTGAGCCCAAACGATAAGGCAGCGGCATCTGTCACGGTCGAAGCTGCGGATCCCTGTCCGTGGGCGCCGGCTGGCATGTCGTGTGAGGAGTGGGAGGTGAAGAAGCAGATCGACGCGATGAGCCTGCGGATGCGCTTGGCCCTTTTGCAGTTTGAGTTCTCGCTCCTCAAGCAGCAGATCAACTCTCGAATCGAAAATGAACTCGAGAACCTCAACTGGGTCGATTCCTCCGACCTCGTTTCTGCGCGTGCAACGGGATACGGCCTCGCTGGGTTCGTCGATGGAGTGGTGCCCTTTTACGACCCGCTTGCTGCAGCGGGAGCGTACGACCCCGGCTTTCCTGGAGTGGCCGCGAGCCAGCAGATTGGGGCCCTTACTCGCGACATTGACCTTGCACTCTGGAGCGCTGGCGCAACCATGGAAACCCAAGCAGCCGCCACGAGCGGGGGCAACTGGGTGACGAGAAACGTATTTCGATGGGGAACCTATCACCACGGCCCTCACTTTCATCTGGGTCCGGGTACAAGAGTCGTGGAGGCGCACAGGATCCTGCTCCCCAGCTTCCAGGGTGCAAGGGGCTGGTGGTTCCATGCAAACGCCGTAGTCAGCCGTTGGATGCGGAGCCTGTGATGCTCTGGGATCGTCTGCTCGGCCGGCACAGACAGGGAGCGTGGGCCCCCCCGCCAGAGGGCCTTTCGTTCTTGACTTTCTATCATCCGTCGCAGTTCAGGTTGAGCCGTGAGGACTTCATGAAGGAGGATGGCGACTCTGACCTGGGGACGGAGATCCTCCCGAGCATCCTCGAAAGCGAGGATCTGAAGGCGGTGTTCCTCTTTGGCGACTTCACGGAGAGCATCCTGCGGACTGCGACTGGTGATCATGTGTTCCTTGGGACGCAGGTGACAAGCCTAGGAGACAGGGTGGCCGAGATGCCCCTGGCCAGCATTCGCGAGGAGCGCATCAGGCGCGCGATCTGCTGGGCGAGTACCATTGGTAACATGTGGGTGCTCTTTCAGTTCGACCTTCGGGCGCCGGCCGCTGGGAGAATCGCCACCAGGTGGAGGTTCTCGGATTCGCTGCCGCCGGCAGTTGCTCGCCGGCCGGGTGACACGGAGAGACTCACTTTGCGGAGTCAGGACTGGGCGGAGCTGAAGAAGCTGCTGGAGGGTGCACCGGACGGGACGGGTCTCCTGTCTCTCGCGGATGAGGGAATCGCCATTTGCATCTTCGGGGCGGATCCGGATTTGGAGCCGATCCGGAAGATGGTAGCCGATGGTGCTCGCACTTCGTCGTGACCGGATGGGAGAGCATCACCTCTCGTGCACTGTGGCTTGGTAGGTGGCGCGGAGAAGGCAGGACAACGGGGTACGAAGCAGCACCGCAGACAAAGGGACTCCAGGTGCGAAAGCGAGTGAGAGCATGACGGCGCAGAGACGAAAAGAGTCCCCCTCGGAGCAATGGTCGGGATCCTGGTCGTGGTGGCGGCGCTGCTGGTGGTGCTGCGGTCGGTGGAGCCGCAGGCCGCGGGTGAGGCCGGCGCGGGTGAGCTTGCGAGCGCGCCGCATCCTGGGGGGCCAGCGGCATGATCGGAGCGGCTCTCCGCTGCCGAGGTGCGGGCCATGCAGCGAAGCCCGGGACCTTCGCCACCGTGACCGGCTTCGGGAGCGAGAGCTACGCGTACGACGCCTACGGCAACCTCACCGCGAACGGCGCCACGACCCTGACCACCGACCCGGCGACGAACCACCTCGACGCCGCCGTGACTGGGGCCGCGTACGACGGCGCGGGCAACCTGACGAGCCTCGGCTTCGCACCGAGCAAGACCACCTTCACGTACGACCGGTTCAACCAGCTTGCGAGCGTGGTGGGGCCGGGGATCAACCGCAGCCAGGCGACCACCGCGGACGGGGAGCGGTTGTTCGTGCGGGACGGCCCGACGTACCTGTTCACCCTCCGGGACCTGGGGGGCAACGTCGTGCGGGAGTTCGAGTACACCGCGGCTGGCGGGTGGGGGTGGAAGCGGGACAACGTGTACCGGGGCGGGGTGCTGCTGGCCTCGGAGGCGCGCGGCGAGGGGATCAAGCACTATCACCTCGATCACCTGGGCTCGCCGCGGCTGGTGACGAACCGGACGGGGGAGCAGCTCCGGGTGTTCGCCACGAGCCCGTTCGGGAAGGACCCGACGGCGACGCAGAGCAGCGAGCGGATGCGGTTCACCGTCCACGAGCGGGACGTGGGGCAGCTCACCGACTCCCTCGACGACATCGACTACATGCACGCGCGGAGCTACAGCCCGAGGCTGGGGAGGTTCTTCAGTATTGATCCGGTCCGGGGAAGCCCGAAACGGCCGCAGAGCCTGAACCTTCGTGCGTATGTGCGTGGCAACCCCGTTGGGTCACTCGATCCCAGCGGGGAACTCGTGTACATCGTCACGTACACGACCGGCAACTCTCGTGCCGATGAGGAGCTGAGGCGGGCAGCCGAGACGCGGGCGCAGGAGATCATGAAGGCGAACAAGGCCTTCTGGGATGATCGCTACGACAAGGTCCTCGTGGTAGGTGTGAGCAGCAAGGCGGAGTTCGCCGATGCGCTGAAGCAGGCAAGGGCTCTCGAGGCGCAGTTTGGGAAGGTGGCGAGCCTGGACATGTACTCCCACGCCAGTCTGGCGGATGGTCCGACGTTTCCATCGGGCGAGAAGCACTTCTCGAAGGAAGAACTCTCGGGAATGGCGGTCAACTGGGCATCTGGTGCGACCGCCACCTTTCACGGCTGCAACACCGGCAAAAGGTTCTCGGCGGCCTTTGCCTCCGCCCAAGGAGTGACGACCTACGGCAACCCCCGTTTCGCGTACTTCTCGGGGAGCCCCACCGAGCGGACACCCATCGCACCGCGTGGACCCGTCTATCTGCCGAGTGTTCCTGGCCGATACAATCCGGGGATCTTCCTTACTGACTGGGTTCGATGGGCGCTTGGAAATACATGGGCTGACCCTATGACCAGGAGTGAGCCATGAGGAGATGGAAGTGGATTGTGCCCGCCGTGTGTGGTGTGGTGGCGGCAGCAGCAGCCATCGTTGGCGTGCGCGCGGCACGAACCCCGGATCCGGTCCTCTGGTCATGGACTGAAGAGGGTGACCCAATGGGCGAACCGGCTCTAATTCTGTTGAATCCCTTTCGTGACCGCTCGCCCGAGAGAGCGTGCGACAAGTTCTTCCGTCGTTTGAAGGTCGGTGACTTCGACACGGCGTCGGCGTCGGCGAGACTGCCGACAGCGGAATGGGGCTACCTTGTCGAGAAGGAGCGGGAGCATCCGCTGGTCTCTTGGAGTCTGGCGAACAGGAGCAACAAGGAAGGCAGCGTGGACTTGTTCTACTGGGTTCGGCGGAGAGATTATGACGGGGACAAGGGTCCGCTCTGGATAACTGTCTCTCGGAGTGGAAACGGGGGGAAGTGGACTGTAGAGAGGTTCGAGGCATGGTACTGAAAAGCGCCAGCGAGACAGTGTCGCTGACGAGTGCCTGCGTCATGATGATCACCAGATGAGTACCAGATGAGTATCGGGTATCACATCTCGTGCATTGTGGGTAGGTAGGTGGTCCGGAGACGTGAGCACAACGGGGTACGAATCGCGTGCCAAAGGCGAGTGGAGCTTGGACGGGAAAGCGAGTGAACGCATGACGACGCAAAGACGGAAGAAGCCTGCGATCGGAGCAATGGTCGGGATCCTGGTCCCGATGGCGGCGCTGCTGGTGGTGCTGCGGTCGGCGGAGCCGCAGTCGGGCGGTGAGGCCGGGGCCGGAGTGCTCGCGACCGCGACCCCGACGCGGACGAGGACCCGCACGCCGACCAAGACGCCCACGCGGACCGCGACCGCGACCCCGACCTGCCACCCGCCCGTGACCCGCACGCCGGCCACGTGCGCCACCCAGCCGACCCCGGTATTCAAGGACTCCGTCGGGCACTGGGGGCGCTGCATGATGGAGAAGGCCAGCGCCCAGGGCGTCATGCCCGGGTGCGGCTCGACCTACTACTGCCCCGAGGAGTTCGTGACCCGCGAGGACATGGCAGTCTTCATCGAGAAGTACCTGCAGGGCTCGGCGTACACCCCGCCAGCGCTGCCCCCGGGGACACCGACCTTTGTGGACGTGCCCAACACTTACGGCCTGGCGCCGTGGATCCAGAAGCTCTACACGGACGGGATCACCGGAGGCTGCGCCACTGGCGGCGGTCCGCCGCCCACCCCGATGACCACCAACTACTGCCCATACGACCACGTGCTGCGCAAGGACATGGCGGTGTTCCTCGCGGTGGCGCTGTCGCGGAAGCTGGGGGAGTGCATTCCGACCCAGGGTACGGCGCAGGGGCGGTCCTACAACTGCGTCAGCGGCGGCACCTCGGCGTTCGCCGACGTGTCGCCAACGGACGGCCAGTGCAAATTCATCCACTACCTGTGCCTGCACAACGTGACCTCGGGCTGCAGCTACTCCGGTGGGCAGTACTACTACTGCCCGAACGGCTTCGTCAAGCGCGCCGAGATGGCCACCTTCCTCTGCGCCTGCATCAACTGACTTCCCGCGCGGCCGGAGCGGCCTTGCAGGCGCCTCCGCGGTCGTGGACCAGGCAGTGTGACGGACCACGGTTGTGGAGAGTTGCTACGCGACGGCGATCACGTACCATGCGAGCGGCATGACCGACAGCATCACGCATGCGAAGCGGATCGTGAGCGTCGAGCCGGGCGTCGTCGACCGGCAGAGCATCGCCACCAACGAGATGGCGCGGCCGGCGCAGATCTGGACCGAGGGTGCGACGCTGTCCGGCACCGGTGCCGACGCCGACTGGGACACCGGGGTGCACGCGTACGATGGAGCAGGGACCTCGCGGGGCCGGGTGTGGGGCGAGACGCGGGCGGCAGGGCGGTTGTGCTGCGTGGAGGGCGAGGGCGAAGCCTTTCGACTCTCGATCTGGTGGGGCGGGAGAGGAAGGGAGATGCGGGCCTGCGGGCCCGCGGTCCGGTGAGTCGCGGCAGCCCAGGAAAAGTGGCAGAACCGCGTCAGGGGGTGGGCGAGGACACAGTCCGTACAACTCGCCCCAACTCGTCCACGATGCCTTGCCGTCGATGCCCGTGCGCTGTTGCCGGGTCGGTGCTCGTCTGAGGGGATCGTGGACCGCCTCAGCGCTGGGCTCGGCGGCCTACTCGACCCGCCAGTACTCGCCGCCGCCCGGCTCGCGGTCCATGAGGCCGTAGTCGATGAGGTAGCGGCGCAGCGTCACGTACTCCTCGGCCGAGAACTCGCGGAGGATGTCGTTCACCTCGTTTTGCGTGTAGCGGCGGCCGGGCTCGAACGCGGCGAGGCAGTGGCGTAGCACGATGAGCCTCTTTTTCTGCTGCGCCGGCAGGGCCCTGAGGCGGCCGTCGGGGCCGAGGTACCGCTTGACCACGGTGTCCTCTGCGAATGGCTGGCGGACCTCGGCCGGCGGTGGCGCCTGCTGCGCCTTCTCGCTCAGGAGGGTGGCGGCGCGCGCCAGCGCCTGGGGCTCGAATCGGTACACGTTGTAGTAGCTCGACGGTCGGGCGCTCACGAGGCCGACTTCGGCGAGGCGCGCGAGGTGGTGCGACACGGTCGACGCCCGCAGCCCCAGCGTCTCGGCGAGCTGCTCCACGGTGTGGGCGCGCGTGGCGAGCAGGCCGATGACCTTCAGGCGCGTCTCGTCGGCGAGTGCCTTGAGCAGGGGCAGCAGCTCCTGAACGTGCTCGTTCTGGTTGTGTGTCGGTGCGCCGGTTGACTGAATCGACTGTTGTTCCTGCATGTCGTCCTCACTCAATCTAATACGACTTCAATCGATTTAATTCTACACGTGAGGTGACGGATGTCAAGCCTGCGGCGTCGGCGTGACGCGCCGATCTTCGGCGTGACGGGACGAGCTCGGGATCGCGTCAGTCCCTGATGCCGCGCATCCAGCCGGCGATCCTGCGGGCCGCCTGTGACGCGCTCGGGGGGCGAGGTTGGTGAGCACGACGACCACGGTGTGGGTCGGGACGTCCACCTCGAGGCCGGCGGAAATGCCCGGCGCGCTGCCGGCGAACCTCAGGCTGCCGGCATCCTGATCGACAGGGCTCGGGAAGAAGCGTTGCAGCGAGACGGCCGGCAGCAGCGTCCCGTCCCGCAGGGCGGCGACGAAGCGCGCCATGTCGCCCACTGTCCAGCAGCTCCGCTTGCCGAGCGACCGCGTGCCGGTCGGTTTCCGGTGGCTCCTTCGAGGCGCCGAGACGAACGCGAGAGCCTCTCGATCGGGAGATGCGCGCCCCGGCTGCTTGGCTGCAGGCGAGGTGCAGAGGGTGGGCCAGGACCGGCCGTTCAGCGCGACGAGGCGGACCGGACGCTGAGGTCGAGGCGCACCGGGGGGCACACCGCCTCGGCGCTGGCCGGAATCGCCGTGAGGAGCACGCGGGAAAGCCCGGGCTCCACGGCCTCGAAATCGTAGTGGAGCGTGGCCACGCCGCCGTCCACGTCGGCAGGTGGGTGCTCGATGCGCCGTCCGGCAAAGCGGACGGAGGCGCCCGCGATCTGAGGGGCGGCGGGCCACTCGCACCCGAGCCGGGGCGGGATGGCGACCGGTCGGGTGAGCACCAGGTCGACCGTCGACCCCACCTCCACCTCGGCCTCCGTCTGCTCCCACGCCCTCACGACCATCTGGCTTCGCACGCGGCGATGGTACCCTGCGTCGCGAGGAGCCGGAAGCTACCATGCGCGTCACCACCCTCGCCCTGTGTCTCGTCGCCGTTGCCGGCTGCACGACGCGCGCGGTGCCGTCGGAGCGTACCTACGTCGACCCCGACAGTGTGGTGTTCGACCTCGTGAGCGTGGCGGCCTCGAATCTCCGCGGCCGCGTGCTGGCGGCGGATCGGCTCTCGGGGACGGTCACCGCGTCGTTCCCGTCTGCGGGCGAGGGACCGGAGCTGATTCTCGATGCGAGGCTCGACCGCCACATGGACGAGACGGTGGTCAACGTCGTCGTGCACGCCGGGTCTCGGACGGCCGAGCCGGAAGCGCTGGAGGAGCTGCGGGCGCGCTTTTTCGCGGAGCTCGACGCACTCGCCGAGCGAGCGCTCCCGGGCAGTCGCCTCCCGCCTGGTGGGGCGCTCGCGCCGAGACCGTCCCCTGGCCGGCGGTCGCCGGGCGGCCGCCGAGAGCGGCTCGCGTGCAGTTGTGTCGACGAGGCGAAGAGGCTATCTTCGAGGGGCGATGGCAGACCCCCCCGTCGACCCCCGGTCATGGAACTCCGAGGAAGAGCTGCGCATGGTTCTGCGCAAGCTTGCTCACGAGATTCGCAACCCGCTCGCCTGCCTGCAGGCGGGCGTGCAGGTCATGCAGCGACTGGGCGGCTCCGGCAGCGACACCGGCGAGCAGCTTGCCGAGCTGCTGGGGCACATCGCGCGAATCGACAAGGTGACGCAGGGCATCCACCAGATCGCCAGGCTCGCCCCCGGCGAGCGCTCCTCGGTGCCGGTCGCGGAGGTGATGGACAGGGTCTTCCGGGAGTTCCGCTTCTATGCCGCCCAGGCAGGTGTGGAGCTGGTGCAGGGAGGGGGGCCGGGGTGCGCGGTGTGGACCGAGCCGACCCTCCTCGCCACGGCGCTCGGCGAGCTCGTCAGCAACGCGATCAAGGCGGCGCCGGCCGATACCGCCGTCAGGCTGTGGTGGGAGCGGACAACCGACGGCGGGGTCGCGCTCCACGTCGACGACGAGGGGCCCGGCGTGCCGCCCGAAAACACCGACAGGATCATGCTGCCGTTCTTCTCGACGCAGCCCAACGGCCGCGGGCTGGGGCTTACGGTGGCGCTGCGGGCGTGCCGGCTGGCCGGGGCGAGCCTCGCGTGGCACAACCGTGCCGAGGCTGGGTGCCGATTCTCGGTGCTAGTGCCGGCTGGCCCGGAGGCCGGGGCATGAGGACCGTGCTGATCGTCGACGACGAGGCCGCCCTCGTCCGCAGCATCGCCACGTATCTGCAGTCGTTCGGCGACGATCTCGAGGTGCTCACGGCGACGTCGGGCGAGGAAGGCCTGCAGATCCTCACCGCTCACCACGTGGACGTGCTGCTCACCGACGTCTCGATGCCGGGCCTCGACGGGATCGCGCTGGTCCGCCACGCCGTCGATCTCCGGCCGGGGATCCGGGTCATCGTGATGACCGCGTTCGGCACGCCCGAGCTCGAGGCGCTGGCGCTGCGCGAGGGTGCGATGCGGTTCGTCGACAAGCCAGTGGACCTCGAAGAGCTGCGCAACCTCATCCAGCTCTCGGCAATGGCCGAGTCGGGCTGGGCGGGGATGGTAGGCGGTCTCGACATCCTCGACGTGGCGCAGCTCATCACGCTGTCCGGCGCGACCGCCGTTGTGCACGTCGGCTGCGGGAGCGAGAGCGGGGTGCTGGTGTTTCGCGACCGCAGCGTCGTCCACGCCTCGACCGGCGCCACGCAGGGGGAAGCGGCGTTCTTCGAGATGGCGCTGTGGGACGGGGGCACGTTCCAGGAGGTCCTCACGGCCGACGTCAGGGGGTATCCGAGCAACATCGGGATGCGCGCCAATCACCTCTTCATGGAGGCAGCCCGGCGGCGCGACGAGGTGTTTGGCCGGAGGGCCGGGCGCGGTGCGGTGGCAGGGAGCCTCGACGAGGCGCTCGACCACGCGCTCGCAACGCCGGTCCAGCCGCTCGACGGCGGTGCGGAGTGCCCCGCGCCCGGCCCCGAGGCCCGCGAGCGGCTCGGGGAGCTGCTCGCCGAACTCGCGGGCGAGCACGGGTGCCTCGGTGCCGTGGTGCTGCTCCCGGGTGGCGAGCACGTGGGGTGGTACGCCGAGGGACAGGCCGATCTCTGCGAGCTGCTCCGCACCGCCGGCGACAGCTTGCAGGCGCTCACCACGCTCGGTCGGCGGCTGGGGATCGGCCGCACCGACCTCGCTCTCCTGCGCTCGGCTCGCGCGACCTGTGCAGTGCGCTGGCTGGACGGACGCACCGGCCGCGGCGCGGCAACCTGCCGGCTGGTGCTCCTCGCACGCCCGGATGCCCCGGCTGCTGCGGCGGAGCGCCTTGCCGACACTCTGGGCGAGAGGGTGATCGCCGTGTTGCGGGAGTCCGCACCCGAGACGTGACTCTCGCTCGTTGCGGCTACACGCCGTCGGCGAGCGCGAAGGCGGCGAGGAACGCCAGCCGGGCCACCTTTTCCATCAGCGCGGGGTCGGTCTTGTCGACAGTGTCGCTGGGTTGGTGGTAGTCGGCGGTGATCGCGGTGTCCAGAAAGCCCCAGGGCACGCCCCTGAGGGCGAACGGCGCGTGGTCGCTGCCGCCGGCGCCCATGCCCTCGGCCTCGGCCTCGCGGGCCAGCAGTGCGAGGCCGACGTGGCGGTTGGCGTCCACCACGGCCTGCCGCACCTTGCCGGAGGGGTCTCTGAACGACAGGCTCGCGAGGTTGCCGACGTCGATAGCGGCAAGCTCCTCCTCGCCGATCCCCTCGCCGAACATGCGTGCGAGGCGCCCGAGCCGCTCCCGATCCCACGGCCGGCTCACCATGTCGAGGTTGAGCGTGGCCACGGTCCTGTCGATCGGGAACGCCGGGTGGAGCACATAGTGGCGCGAGCCCAAAAGCCCCTGCTCCTCCCCGGTCCAGAGGGCGAACAGCACGCTGCGGCGCGGTCGGGCGGGGTTCTGTGCGAACGCCCGGGCGATTGCCAGCACCGCCACCGATCCGGAGCCGTTGTCGTCGGCGCCGTTGAAGATGTAGTCACCGCGCCGGCCGAGGTGGTCGATGTGGGCGCCGACGACCACCACCTCGTCCTTGACGCCGGGATCGGAACCTTCGAGCACGCCGAGCACGTTGACCGAGCGCACGAGTCGGGTCGTGACCTGGCTTGCGAGCGTGAGCGTGACGCCGCGCAGCGGCATCGACTGGGGCCTGGAGCCGGTGTCAATGCGCTGCTTGAGCGTCTCCACACTGGAACCGGCGAGCTTGAGGATCTCGTCGGCCATTTGCCGCGAGGCGCGCACGGTCGGCAGCTGCGCGAACTGCGCCTGGCCCGAGGCGTCGGGCAATGTCAGGCGGCGCCGCTCGCCCGGGATGATCGGCTCCTCGTCGTTGACCGCCCGGGCGTCCAGGACCCGCTGGGCCACGTCGCCGTTTCCGTCCGGGGCGCTCTCAACCAGCACGATGGCCACCGCGCCAGCCTTTTGCGCGGCGAGATCCCGCGCCGACGGACCGAATCGCATCCGCCGCCCGAGCGCTGGCGGGTCGTACTTGCGCCTGATTTCGTCGCTGGCGAGCGGCGAGCCGGGCGACGCGGCGGCAGGCAGGCCGCTCAGCATGAGCACGATCTTGCCCCTGGCGTCGATCCCGGCATAGTCGTCCCAGCCGCGTTCCTTCTCGCTGACGCCGTAGCCGACGAAGACCACCGGCGCCGAGATCTGCTGTGAACCGGTGAGGCCGGAGCCCCTTTCGCCGAGCTGAAAGTCCACGTCCAGCTCGAACGAGAGGGTGCGGGCCAAGCTGCCGTCGCGCCAGTCGGCCTTCATGCTGGCGCTGGTGGCGACGATTTCCTTGAGCTCGACGCGCTGCAGGAAGGTGCGGGCGGGCGGCTCGCCGGTGGGCGGCGGCCCTGTCATCGCTCGCGGGCGCGGTCGCTGCGGCGGGGGGTCGCCGGCCGGAGCCAGCCCCCACAGCGCCATCATCGTGGCCGCGTACTCGGCCGCGACCTGGTGGCCGGTGGTGGCAGTCTCACGTCCCTCGAGCGCATCCGAGGCGAGGAACGCGAGGTGCGTCTGCAGCTCGCGGCCGGTGATCGACTCGAGCCCCACCCTGACCTTCTCGGACGGCGGCTCGACCGTGTCGACGGTGAGCAGCGACGGGGGTTTGCGCTCCGGTGCCGGGGCGGTGGGCCGGGCAGCAGCCGGGGACGGCGTCCCAGCCCGCGGCGCGGCCGGGGCGGCCGGCGGGGGCGCGGGCGGCGTCGCGGGTCGCGCGGCGGGAGGGGGTGCCGGCGTCGCGGGTGCGGCGGGAGCCGCTGTGGCCGGGGCCTGCCCCGCCCCCTCGCGAACCGCCTTCCACGGCATCGTGCGATCCATCATCACGACTTCGCCGGCCATCGTTTCACCGGTGATCTTGCCCCTGTACGTGGCGGTCATCTCTCCCATCGGGGTCTGACGGGTGATCGTCCACTCGACGGTGTCGCCCTTGACCGTCCCTGTCCCGGCGCTCTCGCCGCGCTCGCCCGTGATCTTCACGGTGAGCTTGTCGCCGGCCTGGGACAGCACCATCGTCGAGGTGCGTTCCCCGCGCGGCGTGGTCGAGGTCAGCGTCCAGGTGCCGGTCAGGTCCCCGGCAGAAGCCCCTGCCGCGACCAGCCCGAGCAGCAGTCCGACCGCCATCACGCTCCGCCTTGCTCTCATCGTCGTACCTCCTCCCGGTGCAACCGGACAGGGATTGATACGGACCGCAGTGTAAAGAAGCGCAAAGAACCCTTCTGTCATGGCAAACGCGGCGCTCCTGGCCGGCCGGAGCCCGACCCGCGGGAGGTCTCGGCAGGCCCGGCCGCTACCCGTAGCGGCCCTCGATGTACTCCATCGTCTTCGGGTTGCGCGGGTTGAGGAAGAGCTCCTCGGTGCGGGCGTGCTCGACAAGGCGGCCCATGAGCATGAAGATGCTCTCGTCGGAGGCGCGACGGGCTTGTGCCATGTTGTGGGTCACGATGACGATCGTGTAGCGGCCGCGCAGCTCGAACATCAGCTCCTCGATCGCCCGCGTGCCCTCGACGTCGAGCGCCGAGCACGGCTCGTCCATGAGGATGACCTCGGGCTTGAGCGGCAGCAGGCGGGCGATGCACAGCTTCTGCTGCTGCTCGAGCTGCAGCGACGTGGCGCGGGCGTCGAGCCGGTCGCGGAGGTCGCGCCAGAGCCCGACCTCGGTGAGCGCCTTCTCGACCGCGACGTCGAGGTCGGCGCGCTTGAGTTCACTTCGCCGGGAGTGGATGCGCAGGCCGAAGACGACGTTCTCGTACACCGAAACCGGCAAGGGATTGGGGCGCTGGAACACCATGCCGACGGCTTTGCGCAGCTCGACGAGCGAGACGTCGGGGTCGTGGATGTTCTTGCCGAGGATCTCGATGTCCCCCGCCGTCCGCACGCCCTCGTAGCGTTCGTTGACGCGGTTGAAGCAACGCAGCAGCGTCGTCTTGCCGCACCCCGACGGGCCGATGAGCGAGGTGACGATCCCCTGGCGGATGTTGACCGAGACGTCGATGAGCGCCTGGAACGTGCCGTACCACAGGCAGAGTTTGCGGGTGACGATGGCGTCGGCGTGCTCGCCGTTCATCCGAAAACCCCGTTCACGTATTCGTAGGTGCGGCGGTCGGCCGGGTGCTCGGAGAACACCACTTCGGTCGGTCCCATTTCGACGATTTCGCCGTTCCACAGGAACATCGTGCGATCGGCCAGACGCCGTGCCTGCTGCACGAGGTTGGTCACGAGCACGATCGTCATCTCGTGCCGCAGCTCCCTGAGGACCTCCTCGATCCGCATCGTCGTGACCGGGTCGATGGCGATCGAGAACTCGTCGAGGCAGAGGATCTCCGGCTGGTGCGAGAGGGCGCGGGCGATGGTGAGGCGCTGCTGCTGTCCGCCAGACAGCGCGGTGCCGAGGCTTCGGAGCCGGTCCTTCACCTCGTCCCACAGTGCCGCCTGGCGCAGGCACCGCTCGACGATCACGTCGAGCTCGGAGCGGCTCCGGACGCCGGCGCAGCGCGGGGCGAACGCCACGTTGTCGTAGATCGACATCGGCAGCCCCACGGGCAGCGGCGCCACCATCCCGACCTTTCGGCGCAGCGTGAAGACGTCCTTGACCCGCCGCACGTCCTCGCCATCCACCCGCACCGTGCCGGTGACCCTGGCTTCGGCGACGAAGTCGATGGTGCGGCCGAAGCAGCGCAGCAGCGAGGTCTTTCCTGACTGCGCCGGGCCGATGATCGCGAAGATCTCGCCCCGCCGTACCTCGAAGGAGAGCCCGTGCAGCACCTCCCTGGCGCCGTAGGCGAGCCGCAGGTCGGCGACCTCGAGGGCGTTCACGGTGTCACCATTTCTTGCGGCCGCGCAGCCACACCCGCAGGGCGATGGCGGTGGCGTTGACGAGCAGCACCGAGCCGAGCAGCACCACGGCGGTGGCGTAGGGGATCGACTCGCGCACGTTGGGGACCTGGGTCGAGACCGTATACAGGTGCATCGACAGCGCCATGCACTGGTCGCCGAGGCGGTAGGGGAAGAAATCGCCGCGCTGCACCGCCTTGAAGAACACCGCTCCGGTGAACATGATTGGGGCGGTCTCGCCGGCCGCCCGGCTGACCTGCAGTATGACGCCGGTAAGGATGCCGGAAATCGAGTTGGGCAGCACCACAGCGCGGATCGTCTGCCAGCGCGTGGCGCCGACGTTCCAGCACGCTTCGCGGAACGAGCGCGGCACCGAGGCGAGCGCCTCGCGCGTGCTGGCGATGATCACCGGCAGCGTCATGATCGCCAGCGTGAGCGAGGCCGAAAGGATCGAGAACCCGAAGCGCGCCGCGTAGACGAAGGCGCCGAGGCCGAACAGCGCGTGGACGATCGACGGCACCCCGGCGAGGTTGATGACGGCGAGGTTGATGAGGCGGTTGAGCCAGTTGTCCCGCGCGTACTCGTTGAGGTAGATGGCCGCCAGCACGCCGATCGGCGCCGCGGCGGCGAGCGAAATCCCCACGAGGTAGAGCGTGCCCACGAACGCCGGCCAGATGCCACCCTCGCGCATCCCCTTGCGCGGCACGTCGGCGATGAACTCCCAGCCGAGCGACGGCCACGCCTTGACCAGCAGGTAGGCGACGATCGCCACGAGCGGCAGCACCATCGCCCCGGCCATGGCACCGAACACCCACTTCGCGATCCTCTGCGCGCGCTCGCGCCGGAGCACGTCGGGGGTGGCGCCAAACCGCCGGGCCGGCGAGGGGGAGGGTGTCGCGCTCACTTCTTCCGCACCCCGCGCACCGCCAGGTCGGCGGCGACGTTGACGGCCAGCGTGATCCAGAACAGCAGCACGCCGGTCAGGAACAGCACGCGGTAGTGGCTCGAGCCGGCCGGCGCTTCGCCGAGCTCGGCCGCCACGTTGGCGGTGAGCGTGCGCACCGACTGCAACAGCCCGTCCGGGATGTGCACCGCGTGGCCGGTGGCCATGAGCACGGCCATGGTCTCACCCACGGCCCGCCCGACCCCGAGCAGCACCGCGGCGAGCAGGCCGTTCCTGGCGGCGGGCAGGAGCACTCTGTAGACCGTCTGCCAGCGCGTCGCGCCGAGCGCCAGCGCCGCCTCGCGGTACGAGTCGGGCACCGCCTTGAGCGCGTCCTCCCCGATCGAGACGATGATCGGGACGCTCATGAGGGCGAGGATGACGCCGCCGTTGAGCAGGTTGACGCCCACCGGCGCGCCGGTGAGAGCCACAATCACCTTGCTCATCACGGTCAGCCCCACGAACCCCCACACCACGCTCGGGATGGCGGCGAGCAGCTCGATGACGATCTTGAGCGTCTCGCGGAGGCGGCGGGAGCAGAACTCCGACACGAACACCGCGCCGCCGAGCCCGAACGGGACCGCCAAGGCAATGGCGAGGGCGGTGACCGAGAGCGTTCCAACCGTGAGCGCCAGCGTGCCGTAGCGGACGTTGGTGGCAGAGGTCGGGTACCACTCGCTGGAGAACAGGAACTCGAGGATGTGGAAGTCCTTGTGCCACAGCACCGGGGCGGCTTCGCGGAAGATGAAGAAGAAGATCGCCGCCACGAAGACGACGGCCGACACTCCGGAGACCCGGATCACGGTCTCGATGACGCGCTCGCCGGCCACCGACCACAGCGGCCGGGTGGTGGGCGGGCGCGGACGGAGAGCCTCGCCGCTCACGTCGTTTGGGGGTTCACCGGCACGTAGCCGTTGTCCTCGAGGATCTTCTGGCCGGCCGGGGAGAGGATCCAGTCGATATAGGCGCGTACGGCGCCCTGGGGCTCGCCCAGCGTATAGAGGTGCAGCGAGCGGGCCAGCGGGTACACCCTGGCCACGGTGTTGGAGACGTTGGGCTCGTACGCCGGCTCGCCCGCCCTGGCCGCGAGCTTGAGCATCTTGACCGTCGGCATGGTGTACGCCATGCCGCTGTAGCCGATCGCTGTGCTGGTGTTGCCGACCAGTTCCACGACCTCCTTGGAGCCGTTCATGTCGCGCGAGCCGAGCCTGAAATCGCGCTTGCCCAGCACGTGGTCGCGGAAGAACTCGTACGTGCCCGAGCTCGACTGGCGGCTGACCCGGACGATCGTGTCGTCCGCCACCCCCGGGATCGTCACGCCGATCTGCGACCAGCGTGTCACCTTTCCATCCTCGGCGAAGATCTCGGCGAGCTGCTCGAGCCCGATCTCGTCGAGCGGGTTGGTGCGGTGGACGAAGACCGCCAGACCGTCGAAGCCGACCACGAACTCTTTCGGCTCCTTCCCGGTGTTGCGGCGCGTCAGCTCCACTTCCTCCGCCTTCATGTCGCGGCTTGCGGTGGCGATGTCGATGGTGCCCTTCTCGAGCGCCGCGATGCCGACCCCCGAGCCGCCGCCCGAGACCTCGATGGCGACGCCGGGCTCGACCTTTTGGTACTCCTCGGCCCATGCCTGGGCCACGTTGACCATGGTGTCCGAGCCGCGCACCTGGATCGTGGTGCCGCCCGTCCGGCCGCCGCTCTTGCCGCAGGCGGCGAGAACGAGCATCGCTGTCGAGAGCACAAGAGCCGTTCGCAGGGCGGGCAAGGCGTTCGCTTGAGTTGCGTGGCGCATGAGCATCGTCCTTTCGGCTAGCGGGGAGTCGTCCCAGCCCCCGGACCGCGGCACGATCCCCGCCCGAGGCCGGGATCGGCCGGGGCTCCCCGGCTCTGGGCGACGCACTGGGCCAAGGCCAGATCGAAGCGGCCTTCCACGAGCCGAGAGTCTAGCATGTGAAGGTGGCGTGAAGGCTGTGAAGTCCGCCCCTCCACGTGCGCCGCCACGCGCTGGCGTGTGCCGCCGGCCCGACGGCGCCAACGCCGCAGTGCCGGGTGAGGAGGGGATCGCCAAGGAAGACGGGGCGATGACCGGGCGAGCTACGCCCTGCCGGCGTCCCGGATCGCCGAGACCAGGTCGCGGATCTGCGCCTCCAGGTAGGAGTAGACGCGCTGGAGGGCGGCGTCGAGCGCCTCGCGGGTCTCGGAGGAGGCGATCGGGTCCTCGACGCTCCAGTCCAGCAGCACGGTGTGGCGAGGGCGGCGAGGGAACGCCCGCTTGGCCTCCGGCGCCAGCAGGACGATGACGTCGTGGTGATCCACGTTGGGGACCTGGGCGAGGGAACGGGGGACGGCGCGCGCCACGTCGACGCCCTTGCTCGCCATGAACTCCACGGTGGCAGGGTGGAGCGGCTGCGGGTCGATGCCGGCGCTCGAGAACGTGAAGTTGGGTTCGTGCAGCGACGTTCCGATCACCTCGGCGATGAGGCTGCGACAGGCGTTGTGTTCGTCGACGAACAGCACCTTGAAGACGTCCGAGCCCGGGTGCTTGGCGATCTCGCCGGTGCACATGTAGAGCGTTTCCATGCCGATATTGCGGGCCTGGTCGGAGACGCGCTCGAGCCGGCGGGCGACCTGGACGAGCGGGTTGAGCGCCTCGAACGGCAGACCGCCCTTCTTGTAGAGCGACGTGAGATCGTCGGTGAGCCTGTCGCGGAGCAGGTCGACGGCCTCGTCGGTCTCGATGGTGCGGCGCGCGAGCTCGGCATCCTGGTTGACGAACGCCTGGACGGCGTCGTGGAGCATCGGCACCGCCAGGTTGACGACCTGCTGCAGCCGTTCGAACGGCAGCGGCGCCTCGACCTGCGTCAGCTTGAGCGCCTGGCGGGCGATCGACTCGGCGTAGTCGCCGACGCGCTCGAGTTCGAGGTTGACCTTGATCGCCGAGTAGGCGAAGCGCAACACGCTGGCGACAGGCTGGTGCCGGACGAGGAAGCTCTGGCAGAGCCGGTCGAGCTGCTTTTCCGCCTCGTCGATGAAGGCGTCACGCAGGATCACCGCGAAGGCGAGCTGGCGGTCCCTCTCGATCACGGCGCGGACGCTGGAGCGGATCGCCCGCTCGGCGAGGTCACCCATCTCCACGATCTTGGCGCGGATGAGCGCCAGGTCAGTCTGCAAGGCGGCGTCGAGGTGTGTCGGCATAGGGTGATCTCCGATCCCTCCAGAAGGTTAGCAGAGTGCGGACCGGATCGGCCAGGGACCGACTTCACCGCGACTTCACACAGTGTTGCCCCCCCTGGACGAGACTCGGGGCGGTGCGGCGCGGCCTGACCGGGCGCAGCGCGAGCCTCGTCCGGAGGACGCCGACACACGGAAAGGGGGAGCGTTGCCATGAGGCGTTCGGGGACGATGCTGGGCTGGTTCGCCGTGGGGTGGCTGCTGACGGCCATGAGCGCAGGCGGCAGCTCCGCCACGGTGTCGGACACCTTGCCGCTGCACCGGGTCAGGCCGCGGCCGGGAACCTACGAGGAGGGGGTGGTGGTGGGCGGGATCGAGCGACGGTTCAGGCTTCATCTGCCGCCCGCCTACAACCACTCGACCGAGTTTCCTGTCCTGGTCCTGCTCCACGATCGCGGCGGCGACCCGCGGCAAGTCGAGGCTCAGAGCCAGTTCGTGGCCGAGGCGAAGCGGAACGGGCTGATCCTCGTGGTGCCGTGGGGCGAGGGAACGCCGGCAGGCTGGCACGCCGACCGAGACGTTGCCATGCTCGAGCGCGTGCTCGATGCCGTGACGGCACGGCTGGTGGTCGACAGGAGCAGGCTCGTGCTGGTGGGGTTCGGCGCTGGCGGAACACTGGCGCTCGAGGCCGCGGGCGCAATCGAGGACAGGCTCGCCGTGGTCGTGGCCGTGGCCGCTCCGTCACCGGCCACGCCGCCCCCCCCGCCCGAGGGTGGGGCTGGCCGCGTAGCCGTGCTCTTCATTGCCGGGACAGCGGACAGGTCAGTGCCGTACCAGGACGGCAGCTCCGGCTCGCAGGCCGCTTTGGCGGCCCAGTGGGCGGCACGCAACGGCTGCGACGCCGCGCCACGCCTCCAGCCGCTCCCGGACGGCGGCGGGTACGGGCAGCTCTTTCCTGGCTGCCGTGACGGGGTGGACGTCATGCTCGTGGGGGTTCCGGACGGTGGGCACGCCTGGCCGGGCGGCCGCGCCGTGCCCGGAGGCGATGCGCCGCCGCCCTGGCCTTCGGCCACCGAGCTGATCGTCGATTTCGTGACGAGGCACCCGAAACTCTGACTCGGGTGGGTGCGGCCGGCGGTGCCCGCCGCGCCCGTGCAGGCCCGCACCGCTGATCGTGGTGGAGCGCTGACGACCGATGATATCCCCGCCGGCGAGGCGCGGGCGGGCCTGCAGTGTCCTGCTACAGCGTGGTCGAAAGTGCAGAGCCGCGGCGCCGCCGCGCGCCGGTGGAACGGAACCGCGATGGAGGCGGCCACTCGGCGCGCGGCCCCGCGGGCAGGTCTTCGCGCCGGCTCGACACGACGGTCACGGGTGCTTCATGCCTCTTCTCGATGCTGCCGCCGCGTGGAAGGGAAAAAGAGATGGCGCGCATCGCATACAGCATGTCGGGAGAGGGTCGCGGGCACGCGACGCGGGTGCGAGGGATGGTCGAGATGCTACGCAGCTCGCACGAGGTCGTGCTCTACGCCTCCGGTGACGCCAGCGAGCTGCTCGCCGCACCCTACGCCGGCACCGGTGTCGAGGTCCGGGAGCTGCCGTGTCTTCGGTTCGCGTACGGGCCCGGTGGGCGAGTGGATCGGCTTCGGACTCTGGCCGCGGCTGTGCCGTTCGTGCGCCGCCTGTCGTCACTCGGCGCCCGGCTGGCCAGCGATCTCCGTCGCGAGCGCTTCGACCTGGCCATCACCGACTTCGAGCCAGCGCTCCCGCGAGCGGCACGCCGGTGTGGCGTCCCGGTGGTCTCCCTCGACCACCAGCACCTCCTGGTCGAGAGCGAGCTTTCCTTCCTGCCGATCCGACTGCGCTGGCACGCTGCGGTGATGGGCTTAGTGGTGCGCGCGTTCGTGCCGCACGCCGACGCGACGATCGTGTCGTCGTTCCACCAGCCGCCGGCCCGCCGGACTCGCCGTGACGTGCGCCACATCGGCGTCGTCTTGCGGCCCGAGCTGCTCGCGGCTGCCCCCCGACGGGGCGAGCACCTGACCGTCTACCTGCGACGCTCGGTTCCCGAGTCGCTGCTCGATACACTCGCCGCGACCGGACGGCCGGTGCATGTGTTCGGCCTCGGACCGAGGCCGCCGCGAGGCACACTGCGCTTCGAGCCGGTGAGCGAGAGCGCCTTCGTTTCCAGCCTCGCGTCCGCGGCGGCGCTGGTCACGACGGCCGGCAACCAGGTGGTGGGTGAGGCCATCTTCCTGGGCAAGCCGGTGCTCGCCCTTCCCGAGCCCGGCAATGCGGAGCAGGAGATCAACGCGCACCTCCTGGCGGTTTCGGGTGCCGGTCTCTGGGCGGCAATGGGCGAGGTCGACGAGAGTCGTCTCGGCGAGTTCGAGTCGCGCCTCGAGGACCTGCGGAGCCGGTGCCTCCAGCTCTCGCCGAACGGCAACGCCGCGGCGCTGGCAGCGGTGGCACGCCACCTGCCGACGCGCCCGGCGCCGGTGCGCCAGCCGCGCGTCGTGCGCGCGCCTCTGCGCCCCGCCCCGCTCGGGGGCCGGCCGTAGGCACGGTACCGGCTGCCGCCACCGCGCTCGCCTGGAAAGACCGGTGTCCACCGGTCGGCTCGCCGCCCCTCACCCATGCCAGGCATGCGGCTGGCGGCCGCCATCGCGAGGTGGGGCGAGGTGGAGCTGCTGGCGGTTCGAGCTAGCCGGGAGTCGTCGGGAGGATCGGGCAGCGGCGACCGGAACTCCTCGCCCGCGCGGGTGCAGGGCGGAACGGACCTGCAAGCCGGGGGGGTTCCGGTCCAGCGAGCGGGCGGCGGTCGCGCGGGCCGGGCCGGCAGGGGTTTTAGCCCCTGCTCCGCTCGTCCGCGGCCATGCCCTCCACGCTCGAGCTCCACAGCACGAGCCTCAAAACGGGCACGGGCGAGCGCCGCCGCCCTTTCGGCATCGAAGCGAGAACACGGTTCCACCACGCCCGGACGGGACGGTGGCGGCCGCTCGACGCGGTGCGAACCTGGCGCCACACCGCCAGGTAGTGGCGCGGATCGACCAGCCCTCGAGGTGCGCTCATGAAGCCTCCGTGCGCCGGTCAAACCGGCGAGGTGTAGTGAATGAAAGAGTCATACGTCGAAAGCCTAGCGAGCCACGACGGCCCCGAGTCATGCGCAGGCGGGGGTAACTCCGTCGGCGAAGCGTTGACAGGGGTACGTGCGGGCTGGGTATTGAGCCGCGAAAACCATGCCCCACCGCGAGGT
>Ga0209506_1000047_pt1 | contig 157229 bp, 130 predicted proteins | sample AD_JPNHG2_MetaG_FD_184409 | JGI IMG/M metagenome (GOLD analysis project Ga0209506, IMG submission 184409) | Active sludge microbial communities of municipal wastewater-treating anaerobic digesters from Japan - AD_JPNHG2_MetaG (SPAdes) (version 2) | ecosystem: Engineered > Bioreactor >...
GACCCCATGGGAGGGTAGTATCAACGGGCGCCTTTTCAACTATTTGAAAACCCGGGACTAACCTGCCCTTCGCACGACCCCATGCGAGGGTAGTATCAACGGGCGCCTTTTCAACTATTTGAAAACCCGGGACTAACCTGCCCTTCGCACGACCCCATGGGGGGGTGTCCTCGTCGGTTATGCATAAAGTCCATCGGACTAAAATGTACAAACTCCAGAGCGCCGATGTATCGGCGCCCGCCATTGGGCGTTTATTATACATTACCGGGTTTACACCAAGAGAACTACGGCAACACCACCAAATTGTTCCGGTGGATCACTTCGTCGAAGTCTTTCTGTCCGAGAATGGCCCGGATCTTTTGGCTTGACTTTCCCTTTATCTGCTCCAATTCCCCGCTGGAATAATTGGTGAGCCCGCGCGCGATTTCGCGGCCCGCCGCATCGAGCACCTTAAGGGCGGCCCCGGCCGCGAAACGGCCCTGCACGCCCACGATACCGGCCGCCAGAAGGCTTTTGCCCCGTTCGAGCAACGCCGCGCGCGCCCCGTCGTCAATGCACACCGCGCCTTGCGCCTTGCGGCCAAAGGCAATCCATCGCTTGCGGTGCGGCAGCACGTCCGCCGACGCAGAAAACAACGTCGCGCGCGCGCGGCCTTCGAGCACATCGGGGATGATATGCGGGGCGCGTCCGTTGGCCAGCACGACCGGCAAGCCCGCGCTGCACGCGATTTTGGCCGCCGCGAGTTTCGTTTTCATGCCGCCGACGGAGGTCTCGACGACGGTGTCGCCCGCGAGGGCTTCGATTTCCGGCGTGATGGCTTCCACGCGCTCGATCAGTTTCGCCGACTTGTAGCGCGCGGGATTCTTGTCGAACAGGCCGTCCACATCGCTGAGGATAATCAAGAGATCCGCGTCTATCTTCGCCGCAATCTTCGCGGCAAGCGTGTCGTTGTCGCCGAATTTGAGTTCTTCGGTCGCGGTCGAATCGTTTTCGTTGACGATGGGCACAACCGTTCCCATGTCGAACAGGGCGTGAATGGTGTTGCGCACGTTGAGGTAGGTCTGCCGGTTGTCGAGATCCGAAGCGGACAACAGCACCTGCGCGGTCTTGATTCCGCCGCCCGCGGCGCGGAACAGTGTTTCGTAGATGTGCATCAGCGCGGCCTGTCCGACGGCGGCGGTGGCCTGCTTGAGCGGCAGCGGTTTCGGACGCTCGGACAGTCCGAGCGCGTTCATTCCGCAGCCGATGGCGCCCGACGACACAATCAGCACGTTCATGCCGCGATCGCGTTTCAGGCGCGCCACGTCCGCGACGATTCCCTCGAGAAGCCGCGCATCGAAGGGCCGCTTGTCGCTCAAGAGCGTCGTGCCGATTTTGATGACCAGCGTTTTGATGTCAGTCGGGATGGTATTCAAATTCGACATCCCCTATCGCAATGGTTTGTCCGGCTTCGGCGCCCATCCGTTTGAGGGCGCGAAACACGCCCATCCGTTTCAGGCGGTCGTGAAAATGCCGCACGGCGGCCTCGTTGTCGAAATTGGTCATCTGCGCGGCCTGCAACGGCCGTCGTCCAGCGATCCGAAAACCGTTCTTGAGCCGTTCGACCGTAAACGGCGGTTCGTAAGTATACTCCATTTCCCCGGGTTCCTGCTCTTGGATCGCCGGTTCCCGCCGAAGACGATCCACGGCGGCCCACAGTTCCTCGAGCAACGCGTCCATTCCTTCGCCCGTGGCGGCGGAAATGCAGTGCGGTTTTCCAAACAGGGGCGCCAGCCCGGCGAACCGCGCGCGGTTCTCCGGCACATCGGCTTTGTTCAACGCATAAACGCGCGGACGTTCCGCGAAGACAGGACTGTGCTGTGCGAGTTCGTTTTCGAGGATGCCGCGTGTTCGTAGGGGGTCCTCGTCGCCGAGATCGATGAGAAACAAGAGCACCCGGGTCCGTTCGATGTGGCGCAGGAAATCGTGGCCGAGTCCCTTGCCTTGCGCGGCGCCCTCGATGATGCCGGGGATGTCGGCAAGGGTCAGCGTGCGATGGCCGGAGAGCATGGCGACGCCCAGATTGGGCGAAAGCGTCGTGAACGGATAACTGTCAATCTTGGGCCGGGCGGCGGTCGAAGCGGCAAGGAAGGTGGATTTGCCGGCGTTCGGCAACCCCACGATGCCGACTTCCGCGATGACTTTCAGTTCGAGGAGATATTCGCGTTCCTCGCCGGGTTCGCCGAGTTCCGCAAAACGCGGCGCGCGGTCCGTGGACGTGACAAACCGGGCGTTGCCCTTGCCTCCGCGTCCCCCGCGGGCCGCGAGAAAACGCCGGCCGGGTTCGACAAGATCGGCCACAATCTCCCCTGTGTTGTAGTCGCGAACCACGGTTCCGGGCGGCACGCGGACTATGGCGTCTTCACCCGTCCGGCCGTGGCAGTCGCTGCCCTGGCCGTGCTCGCCGCGCCCCGCCTTCCAGACGGAATGGTATTTCACGTCGAGCAGGGAAGCGAGTTGTTCGTCCGCGACGAAATAGACGCCGCCCCCGTCGCCCCCATCGCCGCCGCTGGGGCCGCCTCGGGGCACATATTTCTCCCGCCGGAAGGCGCAACAGCCGTTGCCCCCGGCGCCGGCGACGACTTTGATCCTTGCGCGATCCACCAGCATGGGAGGCGTTGCCTTTTATCGGGAAACGAAAATGGAACGCTACTCGGCCTTGGCCGCGGGAAGCACGTCAATGCACTGGCGTTGCTTGCTCTGATGGCGGAAATGGACGACGCCGTCCGCCAGCGCGAACAGGGTGTCGTCGCCGCCGATGCCCACGTTGCGGCCGGGATGGAATTTCGTTCCGCGCTGCCGCACCAGGATATTGCCCGCGACGACCTGCTGGCCGCCATACTTTTTAATGCCCAGCCGCTGCGCGTTGCTGTCGCGGCCGTTGCGCGCGCTGCCGCCCGATTTCTTGTGCGCCATGACTCGTCTCCTGCCTCACCGGGCCTCCCGGCCCGGGTCATGTTCCCGTTGCGGTTTGATCGAACCGGAAAAACGTCAACCGGCGATCTCGACGACCCTGAGTTCCGTAAACGCCTGGCGATGGCCCTGCGTCCGGTGGTAATTGTTCTTCCGCTTGCGCTTGTAGACGCGGATTTTGCGGCCGCGGCCCTGCTTCAGCACATGACAGACCACCTTGGCGTCCGCCAGGGCCGCCGGATCGCTCACGATGCCGTCGTCCTTGACCAAAAGCCGCACGGGACGCAACTCGATCGTCTCGCCGACCGGCGCGTCAATCAATTCGACGCGGATCGTGTCGTCCACGAATACTTTTTCCTGTTTGCCGCCGGTTGCCACTACTGCGTACATGTCTTTTTCTCCCAAACCGTCGTCGGTTCGCTGCCCGATTCAACTCCGGCGCGCCGCGAACGCCATGGCCGCCGCGCGCAATTCCGCGCACGCGCTCAGCGAGGCCAGATAACTCGACTTCGCGTTGCGCGGCGACGGCAGATTTTCCGTTACCGTTTGCAGGCGCCCAAAGGCGCCTTCCGCCACGACCTCGTGGCTGTTGACCGTTGCCCGCGGGTCCGCGATGATCCGCACCCGCGTTTCCTTTGGGCCGATGCCCGTCAAACTCAGCGCCGCCGCCACGTTCACGTTCTGCGGGAAGGACTGGAACGCATCCAGCGCGTTTCCCTCGAAAATCACGAGCGGCTCCGCGAGGTTGTCCAGCGAAATGCCGCGCTCCGCCAAATACGGCGCGCCCGCCAAACCCTTCGGCGGCTTCCGCGTCGTCAGCGTCACGCTGTGCAGGCCCGCCTCCATCGCCGCGCGAATGCCGTCCAGCCCGCACAAAGCGCCGGAGGGAATCCGCACCTGGATACCGGCTTCCCGCGCGCGGTCGCGAAGGTCCGAACATTGCAGCAGCCCGCCCACGCTCATCACCAGACAGTCCCTGCGATGGCGCAGGCACGCCTCGACGACATCCCGTACCGCGCCGGCTACCGCGCATTCGATGACGAAGTCCGACGACGACACGTTTTCGTCGAGCGCGCAAATGGCCGCGTTCAACTGGAACGTCCGCTGGAGCACTTTCGCGCGGTTTTCGTCAATATCCGTCAACGCGACGATTTCCGCCGGGATCGTGCCCTTCTGCAACGCTATGCACAAGTCGGCGCCGATGTTGCCGCAGCCGACCAGTCCAACTTTCATCAGTGCCATGAATGGCGCCACTCTGTGTTTATGAACAAAACAAAACGCCCCGCCCTCTGAACGGTCGAGGCTCCGTGCGCACGCCGCGCACCGCATCTAAAAAACAGAACGGCAAATAGCATAGCAAACGGACGCGCCGGAAATCAAATGGGCCATGGGGTCATTGAGCGCGACGCGCAACAGCTTCCGAATGGAAACATAAGAGGAATACGCGAATGTTGCGAACCGAAACAGGAACCCCCGCGGAAGTCCGCGGGGGTTCCCGATACCTGCGTTGCTTTACGCGAGAGCCTTAGAACTTGATCTGGGTCTCGGCGTAGAAGTAGTTGACGTCGTCCGTGATGGCGAGATTGCTATTGGAAAACGTTTCCAACGGGGCCACATCGTTGTCGCCCAGGTTGAAGAAGTGGGTGTAACCGGCCTTGATCGCAAGGTCTTCGGAGTACTTGTACAGACCGGAGACGTTGATTTCGGCGCCGATTTCATCGTTGTCGGTGTTGTAGTCTTCGACGCGCGCGAAGTAGCCGCCGCTCAGTTCCAGCTTGACTTTCTCGACCGGCATGACGCTGACGCCGCCCTGGACCGTCCAGAAATTGGTCATGGCGTTGTTCAGCAGCGTGTCCAGCACCTTGCTGTACCGGATATCCGAGTACAGGCGGTTGAAGGACAGATTGTCGTTGTCATCGTCGCCGGAGTAGGCCGCGCCGGACAGGAACACCCGGGGCGTATAGGTCGTGTCGAAGGTGTAACCCAGAACGGCGTTGACCGCCCACGCATCGGACGAATCAATGATGTCCTCCCAATCAACCAGCTGGTAAGCCGCTTCGGCTTCGAAATCGAAGGCGCCAAGCGTGCCGGCTCCGCGGAGGCCGAACGTATGGGTGTCGAGCGAACCCGCACTTGCGGGATCGATGATCGCGCCGTCAATGACGCTGCCCGAGTCACGGATGAACAGCCAGTAGGCATCCAACGTGACGTTTTCGATGCCGAGATAGCTGCCATACACGCCGTACAGGTCAACATCGGAGTCTTCTTGGACCGGGCTGTTTTCGGCAACCTTCGCCATGATTGCATCCACGCTGAACTGATCCGTCGCGTAGGTCAGGCGCAGCGCATCGAAGGACAGGCCGGTGAAGAAGGGCGCGGACTCATTGGCGCCGACCAGCATGCTGCCGCCCAGTTTGATTTCCTGGCGGCCGATACGGGCCTTCAGGGCCGTGCCCCACATTTCCTTCGCCTCGATGTAGGCCTGGTGAACGGCCACGTCGCCTTGGGGACGCGAATCAAGGCCCGTCAAATAATCCGAACGGGTTTCTTCGCCCCAAATGCTGTATTCATCGAGTTCGATGAACGCGCTGACGTTGTCGGTGAAGTCCGCGCGGACGCTCAGGCGCGTGCGTTGCTCGGTAAGCGCGAGGGCGTTTGCATCGTTGTCGAAATCGTACCAGTTGCCGCGGATGCGAATCTCGCCGCCCACAACCACATTCTGCAGTTCGGCGAACGCCGGCACCGCCAGCGCAACCGTTACCGCAACCAACAGTAATGCCATGCTTTTCTTCATGGTATCTTTTTCTCCTCGTTACATGCCGGCGGGTCAATCCCGCGCCGTGCATGGCGCCGTCTTTCAGGCGCGTTGATTCCACACTTCAATTTTTCGGTATTTGACGCATCATCGCGCAACAGTCTTCGGAGTTTCAATCCTGTCCGCTGCATCCCTCCTTCCGTCTCCGCGATTCAGGACTGTCCGCAATGGTTTTGTTGTCTCTTCACACTCCGCCGCTACAACAAATCCGAACTCAAATTCCATTCGGATTGTGCGAAGTATACCAACCGCCTTGGCGCTTGTCAAGTCTTTTCCGCGCCAGCCGGATCGCATTATTCTTATTTTTGTTATCGGGCCGTTTTGTCAGGAGGTACACAACCCGCTGGGGGATCACAGCAAAAATGGCACTGGAGATTGTATGCGATAAAGTAATCAATGAAACAGGTTTTTTGGGGTACGGGCGGGGGCATGAAGGGTATAAAGTGGAAGGAGGGGATAAAATGATCGACTCAGAGCGTGTAAACAAATTCGATACAACGGCCTGCAACGCCGAATTCCGATTCGGTACGGACATTGATGGCTCGGCCGAATCGGAATTCGGCGTCACGCTTTCGATGGCGCGAATAAATTCACAAACTCTCAGCGAAGGCTGTTTGATGCGATCAACCCGTGGCGGCGCGGCAATTTGGACAAAGGCGGCGGACAATATATAATTCCCGCGAGTCGTGTTCGGATATCGGGTAACATCGGGAAAGGGATTGTGAAGCATGTTCAGCGGTTCCATCGTGGCATTGGCGACGCCGTTCAAAGCGAATGGCGCAATTGATTTTGAGGCGTACGGGCGTCTCATAGACTGGCAATTGTCCGAGGGGACCGACGGCATTGTGCCGTGCGGCTGCACGGGCGAGGCGGCGACGCTTTCGCACGACGAGCAGAAGGAGTGTATCCGTTTCGCCGTCGAGCGTGTGTCGGGCCGTGTGCCGGTGATCGCGGGTACGGGATCGAACAGCACGATCGAGGCGATTTCGCTGACCCGTTATGCAAAGGAGGCGGGCGCCGACGCGGCGTTGCACATCACGCCGTATTACAACAAGCCGACGCCGGCGGGCCAGATTGCGCACTACACGGCCGTGGCCAAGGCGGCCGACATTCCCATCATGTTGTATAACGTGCCCAGCCGGACGGGGATCAGCCTGCTCCCGCAAACGGTCGCCGAACTAGCCAAAATCCCGAACATTGTCTCGATCAAGGAGGCCTCCGGCAGCCTCGATCAGGTGTCGCAGATCCTGGACCTGTGCGATATCAACGTCCTGTCGGGCGACGACAGCCTCACGCTGCCGATGATGGCGGTCGGCGCGTCGGGCGTCGTGTCCGTTGCGGCGAACGTGGTTCCGGCGAAAGTCGCCGGCCTGTGCGCGGCGTTCCGCGCGGGCGACCTCGAGGAAGCACGCGAAATTCATTATGAACTTTTCCCGTTGTTCAAGGCGCTTTTCATCGAAACGAATCCGATGCCGGTAAAAGCGGCGCTCGCCCGCATGGGCCTGATCGAAAACGTCCTGCGCCTGCCGCTCACGCCGATGCTGCCGGACAAATTTGCGCAACTCGAAAAGGTGTTGAAAAAACTCGGCGTCGTGTGACGCATTGAAACGGAGCCATTATGGAGCGTGTCGTAATCAGCGGCGGAGCGGGTTTTCTGGGATCGCACCTGTGCGATCGCATGATCGCCGACGGACTGGCGGTGGTGGTGTTCGACAATTTCGTCACGGGCCGCCGAAAGAACATCGAACATCTGTTCGGCCATCCGAACTTCACGTTCGTCGAGCAGGACGTAAGCGTTTCGTGTGACATCGAGGGCCGCGTGGATTACGTCATGCACCTGGCCTCGCCCGCGAGTCCCGCCGATTTCAGGCGGATCCCGTTCGATTGCCTGCGCGCCGGATCATACGCCACGCATGTCATGCTCGACCTCGCGCGCAAGAAGGGCGCGCGGTTCTTCCTGGCGAGCACGTCCGAGGTTTACGGCGATCCGCCGCCGGAGCATCACCCGCAGGTCGAGACCTATTTCGGCAACGTCAATCCCAACGGTCCGCGCAGCGTGTACGACGAGGCCAAACGCTACGCCGAGGCGGTCACGATGGCTTATCATCGCCAGTATGACCTCGACACGCGCATCGTCCGCATCTTCAACACCTACGGTCCGCGCATGCGGCCCGACGACGGGCGCGTGGTCACCAATCTCGTGTGCCAGGCGCTGCGCGGGGCGCCGTTGACGCTCTACGGGGACGGTTCGCAAACGCGCAGTTTCTGCTACGTCGGCGATCTCATCGAGGGGTTTGTCCGCCTGCTCCGATCCGAGGAGACCGCGCCCGTCAATATCGGCAATCCGGGCGAATTCACCGTTCGGGAACTCGCCGAACTGATCCTTGACCTCACCGGAAGCGCAAGCACGATCATTACCGTGCCCCTGCCCTATGCCGACGATCCCAAACAGCGCCGGCCCGATATCTCGAAAGCCAAACGCATCCTCGGCTGGGAGCCGACGGTCCCCCTTCGCGAAGGTCTCGCCAAGACGATCGAATACCTTCGGACGGAAATCCGGTAAGATACCCGCGCACCGAGCAACAATCACGCCTTCGCTTCCGTTTCTTTTCCTTCCTCGCGCCCGCATCGCGATCCCGTCGCGCGGCGGCGACCGGTCCACACGATAAAAATGCGAGCAAATTGCGAGTCCGGCAAAAGTATTTTTCGGGGCATCCGGGGCACCATGACGGCATAACGAGTTTACAGGCCGTACAACCCGGAATGGAGGATGATCCCAATGTCAACGTCAAGGAAAAAGCGGGCGCCGCGCGTCGTACCGCTCGACCCCGGCTACTTTGCATCAATCAGCGAGAAGTCGAGTCCGTGGCACGAAGATGAACAAGCCATCGAGGAAGGATTGGAATGGGGCCGCCAAAAAGCCCGTCTGTTGCGATGGGTCCGGCTGGAGGCGGGGCGGCGGCTCACGGCCCGCGAACGGCAGTGCCTTGAAATGCACTTTTTCGAGGGCATCACGTTTGCCGAAATGGGCGCAAGGACCGGCACAAACGCGTCCAGCGCCCATCGCGCGGTCCGCCGGTCTCTGCGGAAATTGCGCGAGGCGGCTCGTTCGGCCCGGTTTCGCGGCTGGCCCTTTATCCTGTCGGAACCCGGCGCAAACAAAAGAATGGAAAAATAAATCTGGAATCGCGGCCGAAAAAGGCTCTTTCGCCTAAATCAGTGGGCGAAGTGGGCGAAGTGGGCGAGGTGGGCGAGGTGGACTTTTCCTGGAAAGAGAAACCCTTCACGGGTTCATCTTATCCATTTGATCTACTTCGTCCACTTCGTCCTTGTGAAAAACGGGGGAGGGACAGTTCCGCGGCCGTATTCCGAATCACCAATGATCCATTTCACACAGGCGGCGGCGGTAGTACAGGTAATTTTCGAGGCTGACCTCGACGGGGACTCCGTGATCGCAGGTGGGTATGTAACCGCCGCGTTCAAGCATGGGGGGGATAATGTGTTCGAGGTGCTTGTTGATGGCGTCTTTTCCGGCGGCGAGGACGCGCTTGTCAATGCCGCCGGTCAGCACGAGTTCGGGCCACTGTCTGCCCGCGCGGACGACGTCGCATCCGCTGGCGACCTCCCACGGATCCATGACGTCCATGCCCGCTTCGAGGTACAGCGGCACGGCCCTATCGGCGAACCCATCCGTATCCACGTTGAAGTAGAGTTTGCGCCGTTGCCGCCGGCGGGCGTTGCCCACCACGTCTTGGTAATAGGGCAGCAGGAATTCGCGGACCATGTCGGGCGAGATGAGAAGGCCCTTCACATAGCAGATGTCCTCGCCCATGGCCAATTCGTCCAGTTCGACATGCGCCTGGATGCGTTTGAGCCCTTCGTTCATGATTGCGGCCCATTGCCGCATCATGGCGTGGATGAGGTCCGGCTGCTCGCAGAATGCGACCAGCAAGTCTTCCGGCCCCATGAGGGCGCGCAAATACATGTAGCCGCCGACCATTCCCTGCCGGATCATCAGCCCGCCGGATTGCCGCTGCGTTTCGGCATAAATACATTGTCCGTTCAGCGCGGCATAGCGGTCCGCGTCGTCCGGATTCAGCCGCGGCGCCACTTCGTTTTCCCAATCGCGCATGGATGTCACCGGATGCCTGATGTAGTCCGGCATGAACCCGTGTCGGCGGCCCTTGAACACCCGGAGCCATCGCCCCGCGGTATCCTGGATGATTTCGGTGCCGCCCTCGTCGCGAATTACTTTATCCTCGTATCCCGGCAGAAAAGGCGGTTCGCACCAGCCGAGGTTCAAGCCGATGTCTACTATGCCCGGCGGATCGAAATTGAACAGATTCCGTTCCTCGAAATCGTCCGGCAAGCCTTCGGCCTTCCATCGTTCGATAGTCTCCGCCCAGATGTAGAATTCCCGGCGGAACAGGTGGTCCACGGGCTTGAATTCATAGGTGGCGCGCATGCGTTCGCCTGCATTCATGCGGATTCGTCTCCTGCATTGTTGGCCGGCGCCAGCCTACGCGATGCGCGGAAGGTTGTCAACGCGGCGCTGTCTTTTTGCTTTCCCGCACGGGCCTTGATACCATGCGTCGCGGCAAATCCGGTGAACGGATGGGAGGAAAGGCAAACATGGCAAAGAAACTGCGTATTGGTTTTATTGCGGCGGGCGGCATTTCACACGGTCATTGGCATCGCATGCACGCGACGGGCAAGGCGGAGGTCGTCGCGCTCAACGATCCCAGTCCGGCGTCGTTGAAGCGGTTCTACGAGCGTTGTCCCGGTTCGGACAAATTGCCCGTGTACAAGGATTACCGCGACATGCTCAAGAACGAGCAACTCGACGGCGTCGTGGTGCAAAGCCCCCACTACGTCCATTTCGAGCAGAACATGGCGGCGCTCAAGGCGGGGTTGCACGTCCTTAGCGAAAAGCCCATGGTCTGCACGATCAAGCACGCCAAGACGCTCATCGCCCAGGCGAAGGCGTCCGGGAAGGTGTTGATGATTTCGTACCAGCGCCATTTCGATCCGGCGTTCCGCTACATCCGCGATCAAATCGCGAAGGGGGCGATCGGCGAGGTGCAATACGTCCAGGCCATTCAGAGCCAGGAGTGGCTGCGCGCCGTGAAGGGCACGTGGCGGCAGAAACTCGCCGAATCGTGCGGCGGCCAGCTCAACGATTCCGGCAGCCATCTCGTGGACATCGTCATGTGGGTCACGGGCATGAAGGTGACGGAAGTGGCCGCCTATTCGGTCAATTTCGGCACGGAAGTGGACATCAATTCGACGCTCGCGATGAAATTCGAGAACGGCGCGCTGGGCAGCATGTCGGTTATCGGCAACGCCCCGTGCTGGTACGAGGATCACACGATCGTCGGCAGCAAGGGTGCGTTTTATCTGCGCCAGGACGGCAAGGAAACGCTGGTTCAGCAGGACGCCGTCGGACGGCGGGTCAAGATCAAGTTTCCGAAATACGACAAGAATCCCGATTCCAATTTCGTGGACTCGATTCTCGGCAAGGACACGCCGCAGACGCCGCCCGAATGCGGACTGCGCACCATCGAAGTCACCGAGGCCGCATGGAAATCCGCGGCCGCGGGCGGCAAGCCCTGCCGGGTGCCGTGAAACCGGAACGACAGTGGACGGGGCGGACTTCGCCGGGAAGGCGAAAGAGGGCCGGAGTCCCTCTCGTCTCTGGGATCAGTTGCTCGCTTCCGCAATCCAATCCGGATCGAGCGCAATGTGCCTGATGGACTTACCGCCCTCGTTGAACGTGTAGGTGGCGTGCAGTTGGCCGTCCCGTGATTGGATCAGCGAAGGATAGGCATAGGACGTCTTGCCCTTTTCTCCGTTTTCGATGTGGCGCTTCCATTTCCACGTTTGGCCTTCGTCGTCGGACATGGCAAGAGCCAGTCTGTGGCGCCCGTCCTCGGTGTCGTTGAAAATCATGACCCAGCGTCCGTCTTTCAGCGCAATGACTTCGAGGCTCGATCCCGGATTCGGGATGTCCACGTCGCGCGCCACGGACCAGGTCTGGCCGTCGTCGGATGAACCGGCCAACAGTACGCGCTGTGGCAGCGATCCGGAATCCCGCATGTAGGCCAGAATGGTTCCGTCTTTCTTGCGCACGAGGGAGGGCTGGATGGGTCCCAGGCCGACGATGGGCTTGCCGCATCGCCACGTCGCGCCGCAATCGTCCGAAATCGCCACGAGCGACACGTTGAATCCGTCTGAATACAACGGCAACAGGATTCGGCCCGTCGGCAGGGCGATCGGATGGATGCGCGTCATCCAGCCCAGTTGCCGTTTCAAGGGGTCCTTCGCGGCCTCGGCCAGCATGTCGGGATAGGTCGGCGCATAGCCCGCCCACATGGATTCATCGAATTCCAGTTCCTTGAAGCCCGCCTTCAGAGCGGCGCCGAAGTCCTCCCCCGGTTTGAGGTGAATCAGGTCCTGCCACGACCATTTGGGCGCTCCGCGGCCCATGTAGTCCTCCGCGCGGCGGAACATCAGCAGCGAATTTTCCCACAACCCCGCGCGAACCGAGATCCAGAACAGCCAAAGCCGCTTCTGGCCGTCTATATACAGGACCGGGTTGCAATCCGGGAAATCCGGCGTGTCGGCCATGGGAAACACGGGACTCCACGCGGTCGCGCCTTTTTTGAGCCGCGCGCCGAGCACCGCGACGTCGTCGGCGGTCCGTTCGCCCGACCCGTGGAACCAGCAGGCCAACAAATCGCTGTTGGGACACTCGACGATGCTGCTGCCGTGGCAATGCTTGTCCTGCAATGGAAAAATCAACTCTCCGCGCACGCCCGGTACGGCCCATGCCGCCGTGGCAGAACAACCCAACAGAACGCCAAGAAGAAAACGCTTATGCATCGTTCGTCCTCCTTCCATGTTGCCGGTACAGGGGACGCATTGTAAGCGATGCCGCCACAGGGAACAAACGGTGGGAAGGGAGTCGTACGCGATGCCGAAAACGAATTATCTTGAGGCCGCCAGGTTCTCCCGCAAAGGATGTAACAGCGTTTTCCCGGATTGTCCCGCAAGCGATGGAAGTTTTTCATAACTCCTTGCTTCACGCACGAGCACGCGCACGATTACGAGCACGCGCACGAGTACGAGGCGGCATGAGCAAGGATCGATCAGGTCCGGTAAAATGCCTATAATCGGCGGGACAATGGCTAACAAACCGGATCGGCAACAAGTAAATTGAAGGCATTGTTTACACGACGCAACATGGCGGCAGGCGCAGCGGCAACGGTATCGTGCCTTGTCGCTGTCCTTGCGCTTTCAGCGTGGTTCGGCCGGGAATCCGCGGCGCCGGCGGACGTTCGTGTGCCGGGTACGGACGGCACGCCGGCGGGCATGCGGGGCGAAGACGCGCCCGTGGATCTTCGCGGTACGTTTCAGGCGTTCGAGGGCGTGCCTGGCGATCTTCCCGGCGCATGGCCGTCGTTTCGCGGCGCCGATCGCGACAACATCGTCAAGGACGGCGTTCCGCTTGCCGATTCGTGGGGAAAAGGCGGCCCACCGCTCCTTTGGAAGGTCGAACTGGGCGAGGGATATGCCGGGGCGGCGGTATGGGGAGGACGGGTGTATGTGCTGGACTACGACGAGTCGGCCAAGGCGGACGCGATTCGGTGTTTCTCGCTTGCGGACGGACGCGAGATTTGGCGGCGATCCTATGCGGTCGTCGTGAAGAAGAATCATGGCATGTCGCGCACCGTGCCAGCCGTCACGGAAAAACACTTGGTTACCATCGGTCCGCGCTGCCATGTCGTGTGCCTCGATCCGATCACGGGCGATTTCAAATGGGGAATGGACCTTCAGCGCGAATACGGAACCGAGGAACCCTTGTGGTATACGGGGCAATGTCCCTTGATTGACGGTTCCCGGCTTGTTGTGGCGCCGGGCGGACCGGATGCGTTGATCATGGCAGTAGACCTTGAAACCGGGGCGCCGGTATGGAAAACGCCCAATCCGCACGGGTGGAAAATGTCGCATTCGTCCGTGATGCCGGCAGTCGTCGCCGGAAAGCGCATGTACGTGTACGCGGCCGTCGGCGGCGTCAGCGGCGTGGATTGCGAAACGGGCGCGTTGTTGTGGGAGTTGCCGTGGAGCGCGAAGGTCGTCGCGCCGTCGCCGGTCGCGCTGGACGACGGCCGGATCTTTCTGGCGGCCGGTTACGGCGAGGGCGGCATGATGATCCGCGTCAGGATGGAAAATGGGATGTTTACCGCCGGCATCGAATACAAGCACGGGCCGAAAGACGGCCTTGCCTGCGAACAACAGACACCGATCTATCACGACGGGCTTCTGTTCGGCATCATGCCCAAGGATGCCGGCGCATTGCGGGGGCAATTCGTGTGCTACAATCCCGACGGCACGCGGGTCTGGTCGAGCGGCCAGACGAACCGGTTCGGGCTGGGTCCGTTCATTCTGGCGGACGGCAAGTTCTATGTGCTGGACGATGAAGGCGTGCTGACCCTGCTTCGGGCGAGTCGCGCGGGCTACGAGCAGATTGCGCAGGCCAAGGTCCTCGACGGGCATGACGCCTGGGGACCGATTGCGCTGGCGCACGGGCGCATGCTGCTGCGCGACTCGACGCACATGGCCTGCATCGCCGTGGACAAGAAGGAATCCCAAGATGGAAACCGATAGACGCTTGGTTCCGGCATGGCTGTGGACGCTTGTCGCCGTGGGTATTCTGGGCGTCGTGATAGCGTTGGCGGTTTCAGACAGACGCCGCGAGCCCGGCCCTTCGCTCCAGTTCGACGTGACGCCCTTCGCGGCGGTGGATCCGGCGAAAGTCAATTTCAGGCAAACGGCCCGTTTTCCCGTGATTGTCACGAAACCGGCGGCCTTGGCGCGGGGCCGGGGCGGACGCATGTTCGTGGCCGGCGAAGACGCCGTCGTTGCGATGGACGCCAACGGCAAGGAAACCGTCCGTTATGCCGTGAAGGGAACGCCCGACTGTCTGGCCGAAGCGCCGGACGGGCGCATTTTCCTCGGCATGCGCGACCATGTCGAGGCGATCGATCCGAAAGGCGCGCCGGTTGCCGCATGGTCCGCTTTGGACGGGCAGGCATGGATTACCGCGCTGGCCGCGGACGAGCAGAATCTTTATGTGGCGGACGCGGGCAACCGCGTAATCTGGCGGTTCGACCATGCCGGCGCAATGCTGAACAAAATCGGCGAACGCAAGCCCGGCGACGCCGATGCCGGGTTCGTCATTCCCAGTCCGTATTTCGACGTCCTGCTCGATCCGTCCGGCGCGCTGTGGGCGGTCAATCCCGGTAAGCACGGTTTTGAAAACTACCGGCCGAACGGGGAATTGATCAGTTCGTGGTACAGACCCGGCATAAACACCGAAGGCTTCTGCGGATGCTGCAATCCGATTCATGCGGCCTATCGCAGCGATGGATCGGTCGTTACCATGGAAAAGGGCCTCAACCGGATCAAGGTCTACACGCCCGATGCAAAATTGCTCGGCGTCGTGGCGACAGCCGACATGCTCGGGGCGCCAGCGGACGCCGCCACGTCCTGCCAGTTGGAGACTCCCGTGCCGGACATCGCCGTGGACGATCAGGACCGGATATGGGTGTTGCACGGCCCGTGGCAGGCCGTTTTGGTGTATGAACAGGAAAAAGACAGGGAAGTAAGCCCCCGGTAAAACAGGCAGAAAGGTTTTTTGAATGGTAACGGAAGAAGCCGTATTGGACGCGTTGCGCGTCGTCATGGATCCGGATCTTGGACGCGACATTGTCTCGTTGGGATTTATCAAGGACTTGAACATTGCAAAGGGCGAGGTCTCGTTCACGGTCGAATTGACAACGCCCGCCTGTCCCGTTCGGGAACGGTTCAAGACGCAATGCGAGCAGGCGGTCGGCGCGCTGCCGGGCGTTCGCGCGGTCAAGGTGAAGATGAGCGCGCGCGAGGCGCAGCGTCCGCAAACGCCCCAGGCAAGTTCGCTCGAAACGGTCAACACCCTCATCGCCGTGTCGGCCTGCAAGGGCGGCGTCGGCAAGAGCACGATTGCGGTGTTGCTCGCGCGGGCCTTGCGTGAACAGGGTCTTGCGGTCGGATTGCTGGACGCGGACCTGTTCGGCCCGTCGTTGCCGACGTTGCTCAATCTGCATCAGCCGGACGTGTACATGCAGGGGGGGCGCATCGTGCCGATCGAGGCGCACGGGCTGGCCACCATGTCGTTCGGCTATCTTATCGGCGACTCGCCCGCGGTCATGCGGGGACCGATGGTCGCCGGCTATATCGAACAGATCCTGACGCAGACCGACTGGGGCCGGCTCGACTACCTTGTCTTAGACATGCCGCCCGGCACCGGCGACGTCCAATTGACGATCACCCAGCGCGCAAGGATTGACGGCGCGGTAATCGTCACCACGCCGCAGGCCCTGTCGCTCGCCGACGTGGCCAAGGGCATCGTCATGTTCGAACACGTGGACGTACCCGTGCTCGGACTCGTCGAAAACATGAGCCATTTTGTCTGCGACGGGTGCGGCAAGGAACACTTCATCTTCGGATCGGGATCGGATCTGCTGCAACGGCGTTTCGGGCTGCCGACGCTCGCGCGCATCCCCGTCACGCCGGGTATTTCGTCCGAGGATTCCGTTTGCAAGGCGCCCGTGCCACAACCGATTTTGGAACTGTGCGATCATCTGACACGCGAACTGGGCAAGCGCCGGGCGTCGGGCCTTCCCAAGCCCGCCGTGACCGTCATTCCCGGCCATCTGCACATCCGCTGGCCCGACGGATCCGAAAGCGTCCTGCCGAACGCAAAAGTCCGCGCGGCGTGCACCTGCGCGCGGTGCGTGAACGAATACACCGGCGAGGCGATACTCGATCCGTCCACCATCCCGCCCAACATCAAGGCCGAAACCATTCAGCCGCTTGGCCACTACGCGGTGTCCATCGCGTGGAGCGACGGGCATGCCTCCGGTATTTTCACGTGGGATCGCCTTAGGGAATTGGCGGCGATGTAGCGCATTCGACGAAGAGTCCGGCGTCGCGCGGGGCGGGCAACGGGGTTCCGAGCCGGCACAGCGATTCCGCCAGATGCGCGTATTTTATGACGAATTTGCGCCGGCAGACCGATGTCCACGTTTCGATAGCATAGGGCCGGTTTTCACGCAGCCATAGCGATCGCATATCCGACTCGATCGCCTTGTGGCGATTGCTTATGTCTTCCAGCAACGACGCCGCTCGATCGAGCAGCGGCTTGGCGGCCTCGGCGGCGGAGTCGCCTGCCTGTTCATAAAGGTCCACGGCGTCGAGGGAGCCGGTCACGCGGCGCGCGAGCGTTTCGAGACGGGCGACGCCGAAGAGGAAGTAATCGAGCATGTCGCGGTTGGCGGTGGCTTCGGCCTGGCACGCCAGCAGGTGTTCGCGGGCTTCCTCGACTAGGGCCATCAATTGCGCGGCCTCGGCGCGCATGGCGTCGGCGCTTGGAATCTTCCATTCGCCGCCGAGGAGGTCGGTCCAGAAGGCGTCGTCAATCTTGTCGCGGACGAGGGGGATGTCGTAGGCGCGTTGCAAGACTTCGATTGCTTGCCCAAAACGATCGCTTTTTTCTCCAAACAGGACCGCACCGACGCGCCGGTTGAACGTTTCGATGGATGTCACGGAGGCGTTCCATGCGCATTCGGCGCCCCACGCGAACCCGTGCCAGTTCGGCGCGTTGAAGGTCCGCGCGCCATCGTCCCACGCGGTCATGATCGCGCCCATGGCGCCGTTCTTGACGCCGTCGCGCACGAAGCGCTCAATGTTGAGTACCGCCTTTCGGAAATCCGGGACGATGCGCCCCCAGTTGTTCACGCCGGGACAGATGAAGAAGTCAAACCCGGCCTTCGCGAACGGATCGAACCAATGGTCGAAATGGTCCAGCGCCTCGTAGCACCATGCCAGCATGATCGTGTCTTTGGGAATATCGGGCAATTGTTCGGGATGCCGGATGATGATGTCGCCCCACATCATCATCCGCTTGCCGTATTTTTCCTTGAGGATGTCGTGGATGCGGTTGATGTGGCGCACGTACACGCCGCCCACGCCGATTTGGTCCGCGAGCGGTTTGGACGGTCCCGTGCCGAGCCCGTCGGTCTCGTCGCAGCACACGTTGAAAAACGGACACGGCAGCAGCGGCGCGACTTCGCTGTACATGTCGTCGAGCAGGGCGTAACTTTCCTCCTTGACGGGGCATAGGATGTGCGGCGTTTCAGCGAGCGGCGCAAATTCCTCGTGCGCAAGAATATTGTAGAAGTGCGCGAAGGATTGCTGGTTGCCGAGCATTTCGATATGGTGCGCGGCGGCATGCGCGACGAGCGCCTTCATTTCCTCCGGCGTCAGGGATCCGTCCACGGGGCCGATTTCGGGATGCTTGCGGAATTGGAACTGGTCTTCCATGTAGTACGTGAACATGTTGTATTTAAAGAACGCGCCGAGCGCGATTTCCCGCGCGAGTTGCTCATAGGTGGAGCTCGGTCCGCGCGTGAGATCGTCCTGAAACGCGCGCCATTGCAGCGCGCAAGGCCAGTCGCGGATTGAGACGCATGGCAGACCGTTTCCGGTGCGGTTCGCGCGGATCAATTGGCGCAGGGTCTGCACGCCGTGGAATAAGCCGGCCGGCTCCTTGCCCAGGACGACGATCGCGTCTTTGGCGATTTCGATCGTGTACTCGTCCGGCACGGCGTGTTCGCGCAAGGCGGGTTCTGGACCTGCCTGCGCGCCCGGCGGCGCAATGCGTAGCGCGCCGGCCTTGTCCTGCGCGGCGGCCAGGCGCGGACGCGGCCACCCCGCCGTGCGGCATTCTTCCCGCAACTGCGTTCCGAGCAGCCAGAGATTGTCCGAAGGGGCGGTAATTTCCAGGGGACGATCCATCTCGAAAACGCCTTCGGCGATTTGTGCCTCCTTCGGATAGGGAATCAGGCGAAGGCCGGCATCGGCGGCCAACAGAACGATCAGGATGGAGCTGGTCATCATGTCAGAACTCCTTGTGCTTTGCCGTTGCTGCCCGCCATCGTACTCTTAATCGCAAATCCGATCGAATCGTTTTTATGGCGCTGAAGCGGCGTTTATGCGGAAGACCACACGATCCGCAGATGACGCAGATACACGCAGATGAAAAACAGGGCATGGATGTTCGGGTCAGGCGATTCCACACTCGAATCCGCATGTCGGTGCTGTCCAAAAGAATTGTAAAAAAACCACAATACCGCAAGGAGTCACGTTTTACCTCGTTATCCCGTTCTTTTTTTCGAGATCTGCGTGTATCTGCGGAAGACCACACGATCCGCAGATGACGCAGATACACGCAGATGGAAAACAGGGCATGGATGTTCGGGTCAGGCAATTCCAAACTCGAATCCGCATGTCGGTGCTGTCCAAAAGAATTGTAAAAAAACCACAATACCGCAAGGAGTCACGTTTTACCTCGTTATCCCGTTCTTTTTTTCGAGATCTGCGTGTATCTGCGGAGGACCACACGATCCGCAGATGACGCAGATACACGCAGATGAAAAACAGGGCATGGATGTTCGGGTCAGGCAATTCCAAACTCGAATCCGCATGTCAGTGCTGTCCAAAACAAGATTGATCGGAGAAACTCCTTCTTCATCGCGAAAAAGAGGTTTTCCAAGAACGCCATCCTGAAAACCCGTTGTCTATTTACTCAAAATGGCTTTCTGCCAGCCGCAATTTGGATAGAGATGAAACAGGATCCGCCCGATGCCCTCCGGTTTTTTCAAGGCTGGCGGTTGCGATATCATAGGGTCATGAATGAACGTCCGGATATGCCCATTTATGCGTTTATCAAGCGCGAGTTGAAAAACCAGATCGAAAGCGGCGAGCTGCCGGAAGGGGCACGGGTGCCCTCCGAATTTGAACTGGCGCGCCAGTACGGCGTCAGCCGCAATCCGACCCGGCAGGCCTTGCGGGATCTGGAACTCGAAGGGTATCTTGTTCGTACACCGGGCCGCGGATCGTTCGTCACCCCCAAGACGCAGTGGCAAAAACTGTTCAATGTAAACGGCTGGCGTGCCGTGGCCATTGCGTGCCCGGAACTCGAATTTCATTATACACGGACGGTCATCCGGGGGTTCGTGGAACGAGCCGCCGAGGAATCGTATCTTGCCATGGTGTATTTCATCCGGTTCAGCGGCGAATCCGAGTTTCAGTTTCTGGCGGACATGCGCAACAGCGGCATCCAGGGGATGGCGTTTTGGCTGCAGCATGCGTCGGATCGCGTGCTCGATCTGCTGCGGAAATTTCAGCGGTCCGGGTTTCCCTTTGTGCTGATTGACCGCTATGTCCGGGGGCTTGAAAGCGATTTTGTGGTGACGGACAACGAGGATGCGGCTTATCGGCTGACGCGGGCCCTGCTCGAACGCGGCCACAAAGACATCGGACTGGTGACGTCCGCGCTGGACAACACGTCCGCGGAGGACCGCCTGGCCGGGCATCAACGCGCCTTGCGCGAGGCCGGGATACGGTTTTCCGAGGAGTTGCTGGGCGTCTTCGACATGGAAGACGAATCCAATTCGGCGGTCGTTCACCGGATCATGGCGCACCGGCGGCATCCGACCGCGTTTTTGTGCAATAACGACGGTATTGCGGCCACGCTGCTCGACGAACTGAACGCGCTGGAATTCAGCGTGCCGGACGACGTGGAAGTCGCCACGTTGGACGACAACGAGCTGGCCGCCGCGCTGGACGTGCCCCTGATTACCGCCTCGCAGCAGGCGTATGAAATGGGCCGGGCGAGCGCGGAGATTCTCATCCATCGCATTGCCGACGCCTCGTCTCCGCCGCAGCAGCGATTCCTCAAGGCTGTGATGAATCCCGCGCCCGGCCGTGGGATTTCATGAACGGGAATCTTGCCTGGCAATAAAAGCCGTGGTAGGCTGTGGATGCAACGTGTCAGCCGTTTTTTGGGAGATCACGCATTCATGCGATATTCGGCCTGTTTTTTTGCGATCGAATTTTTTATTTCGTGCGCATTCGCCGATTTTCGGGAGCAAGTCGAGTCGGACTGGTTGTTGCAGGAACAGTTGCGGTCGCGAAACGCGACGGTTACAGCGCAGTCCGACGCGGCGGGGGGATGCGATGGAATCAAGAACGGCCGGTGGGGATTTCACACGAACTGCGTCGAATCGCCGTGGTGGCAGGTGGATTTGGGCAAAGTCGCGCCGGTGGATCGGGTGGTGGTATGGAATCGGTGCGATGCGGCGGATCGCGCCACGCGGATTCGGATCCTGTTTTCGGACGACGGGGCGTCGTGGCGGACGGTGTACATGCACGACGGAACGTTGTTTTACGGGATGCAGGGCGGACCGCCGTTGTCGGTGACCTTGGCGGGTGAAAAGACGCAGTATGTGCGCATCACGACGCCGGGCGTCAATTTTCTGCACTTTGACGAGGTCGAAGTGTTTGGGCCGTCGGAACCGGCAAAGAATCTGGCGCTGAACCGTCCCGCGAACCAGTGCGGCACGTCGCCGTGGTCGGCGAACCATCTTCCCGGCGCTCCGGACTGGCCCGCCCGGACGCGCGCCGTGCTCGAACATGCGCGGGCGCTGGCGCATGAATTTGCCCTCGAACCGGACGCGCTGAAGCGGATCGAAAAGATGGAGGCGAGCCTGCATTCCGATCGTTCCGCCAAGAATGCGAAGCGGGATTACCTCGAGGCGCGCTGGGTGTTGCGGACAATTGCGCTGAAAAATCCGCTGCTGGATTTCGACACGATTCTTTTTGTGAAACGCGTACCCGGCCGTTTCAGCCACATGTCGGATCAGTATTACGGCTGGTGGTCGCGTCCGGGCGGGGGGGTGTATCTTTTGCGCGACTTCAGGTCCGACGCGCCGACCTTGACCTGTTTGAGCGGCGCCTTCGCGGAGCCGGGCAGTTTCCTTCGTCCATCGCTGTCGTTCGACGGGCGCAAAGTTCTGTTTGCGTGGTGCAAGCATTATCCGAAACTCGCGAAATGCAACGACAAATTGAACAAGGACAATGTGCCGGAGGACGCGTTCTATCACGTGTTCGAGATGAACGTGGACGGCAGCGGCCTACGTCAATTGACGTCGGGCAAATACGACGATTTCGACGCGCGGTATCTGCCTAACGGCCGCATCGTGTTTCTCTCGACGCGGCGGGGCCAGGCGATTCAGTGCGGTCCGGACACGGCGCGCGAAACGCAGACGCATCCGGCGCTGCCGGACTCGTATGTGCGGTGCGGGGGCGGTCCGGAGCGCCCCGTGGCCGTGTACACGCTGCATACGATGGACGCGGACGGCGGGGATCTGTGCGCGATATCGCCGTTCGAGATGTTCGAGTGGACGCCGAGCGTGGCGAACGACGGCACGATTCTCTATTCACGGTGGGACTACATCGATCGCTCGAACATGCCGTACATGGGCTTGTGGTCCATTCATCCCGACGGCACGCATGCGCGGATCGTGTACAAGAACTTCACGCTTGCCCCGCATTGCACCTTCGAGCCGCAGAGCATACCGGGGTCGAACAAAATCGTGTTTACCGGATCGGCGCATCACGCACAGACGATGGGCGGGCTTGTCCTGCTCGATCCGGCCGCGGGCACGGAAGGCGAGGCGGCGATCAGGCGCCTGACGCCGGAAATCGTCTTTCCGGAAATCGAGGGATGGCCGGACAACTATTACGCGAGTCCTTGGCCGCTGTCCGAGCGGTTTTACCTTGTGTCGTGGTCGCACGAGGAGTCCGTGTCGCAGGGATCGTTGCGCACGCCCAACGGCATGGGCCTGTACCTGTTCGACGCGGACGGGTTCAGGGAACTGCTTCACCGCGATCCCGCCATTGGCTGCGAGAGTCCGCTGCCGGTCCGTTCGCGCGCCGTGCCACCGTCTCTTGTGGATGTGCCGAGGTGGGATGCGGCCAAGGAGGGGCGTTTTGTTCTGGCGGATGTATATCGCGGCCTCAGGGACACGCAACGCGGCGCGATCAAATCGCTGCGCATCGTCGCGGTGCCGCCGAAGACGCATCCGACGATGAATTATCCGGTACTCGGCATCATGGCGGACGATCCGGGGAAATGCGTTTTGGGGACCGTTCCGGTCGAGGAAGACGGTTCGGCGTATTTCCGCGTGCCGGCGAGCGTGATTGTGTTTTTTCAGGCGCTGGACGAGCGCGGGATGGCCATTCAAAGCATGCGCAGCGCAACCTATGTCCACCCCGGCCAAACACTGAGTTGCATCGGCTGCCACGAGAACCGCCATCAGGCGCCGGATGCAAAGCGCATCGCGGCCATGCGCCGCGAACCGTCGCGTATTGCGCCCGGTCCGGAGGGGTCGTGGCCGCTCCGTTTCGACCGGCTCGTGCAGCCGGTGCTCGACCAGTCCTGCGTGAAGTGCCACAATCCCAAGGGGGCGGACGCCGTCGCGGCCAAGTTTGATCTCACGGCGGATAAAGCCTACGACACGCTTGTCAATTACGGGGAACCCAGCCTGTTGCAGTCCGTGAAGGCGTCGTATGCGCGGGGCAATTCGATCGAGGGCGATTGCGGCGCGCGGATCAGTCCCGTGCTCCGGAAATTGTTCGAGCCGTCCGGACACCACGGGGTCGCGCTCGATTCGGATTCTTTCAATCGAATCGTTACCTGGCTGGACACCTACGGGCAGCGCGTCGGATCGTTCAGCGAGGAGCAGGAACGGCAACTCGTCGCGCTCAGAGAACAGCACAAGGATCTTCTGGCCGTTTCTCCGTAGGGAAGCGGCAAAGCACGAGGCGAAGAGCGCGAAGGGCGTGAAACGCGCAGCGGTTTTTGCGCGTGTAATGACAGGCTGAACAATTTGTCCGCTTTGTTCGCTTTCTTGATTGATGTCCGATGCGCCGCGTATTCTATCGTTCTGGCTGAACGACCCGAAGGAAAACCTATCCATGGATTTGAGGCAGTACTGCGATGTGTTTTGCGCGGAGATGGCGCGCGTGGACGCGGCGGCGGTGGGTCGTCTGGCGGACGCCATCGAGGAGGCGTATCGCGCGGGGCGCATGGTGTTTGTAATCGGTAACGGCGGCAGCGGCGCGAACGCGTCGCATCTGTGCGAGGATCTCGGCAAGGGCACGTTGAGCGATTTCGACCGCCAAAAGCGACTGCGCATCATCAGCCTGACGGACAACACGCCTTACATTCTGGCGTGGGGCAACGATTCGGGTTTCGACCGCGTCTTTTCCGAGCAATTGAAAAACCTTGCGTCGCCGGGGGATCTGCTCATTGCGATCAGCGGATCGGGCAACAGTCCGAACATTCTGCGGGCGGTCGAATATGCGAACAGCATCGGCATGAAGACTTTCGGGGTATCCGGATACGATGGCGGCAAACTGCTTGGGCTTGCCTCGGACAACTGGCATGTCGCGTGCAACAACATGGGCATGGCGGAAGCCGTCCACGGGGTCGTCTTTCACTATCTGACCGAGGAACTCGCGCGGAGATTCGCCCGGTGAAGACCCGCGTGATCGGCATCGAAATCGGCGGCACGAAATTGCAGGCCGCAATCGGACGCGAAGACGGAACCATCGAGAAGACGATTCGCGGCGCGGCGCCGCCGGGCGGCGCGGAAGCCATTCTCGGCTGGTTCGAGAAGGAATTGCCGGGTTTTATCCGCGGCATGAAGGAAATCGATCGGATCGGCATCGGGTTCGGCGGACCCGTGGACAGCCGGACGGGCACGGTGCTCACGTCGCACCAGGTCGAAGGATGGAGCGGGTTTCCGCTGGCTGATTGGTTTGAGGACCATTTCGAATACGAGACGTACGTGTTCAACGATTCAAACGCGGCAGGCTGGGCCGAATACTGTCTTGGCGCGGGCAAGGGCACGGACCATTTTCTCTACATGAATATCGGCAGCGGGATCGGCGGCGCGCTAATTATAAAGAGAGTTCTTCACAACGGGCAGGGGCTTGGCGCGTCGGAACTCGGCCATACGCACGTGCCCGATTGGGAAGCGGCCCATTCACCGCGCAAACTCGAAGACCTGTGCAGCGGGTGGTCCATCGAACGGCGGCAACGTGCGATGGCCGATCCCGATCCGCAGTCGCCGCTCGGCGCGCTTTGCGGGGGAAAATCGGCGAATATTACGTGCGCGATGCTCGGCCAGGCCGCGGAACAGGGCGATCCGCGCGCATGCGAGGAAATCGAACATGTCGCGCAAAGCGTCGGCGTTGCGCTTGCGAACGCGGTCACGCTGTTCCACCCCGAACGCATCGCGCTGGGCGGCGGCGTGCCGTTGATGGGCGACGTTCTTGTTGGACCGATTCGGCGGTACGCGAACCAATATGCGTTTGGGCCGTTTCAGAATCGTTTCGAAATTGTTCCGTGCAAACTAGGTGAATCCGTCGTGCTGGCGGGAGCGATCCTGCTGGCGAACAAGGATGTAGATGAATAGGGAGGACGGATCGGTCGGATCCGTCGGATCGGCATAACGCCACAAGGGAGTTTGGAGCCATGAGACTGAAGAACAAGGTAGCGATTATCACCGGAGCCGGCATGGGCATGGGGCGCGAGGCGGCGCTTTTGTTCGCGGCGGAAGGCGCGAAAGTCGTCGTGTTCGACCTGAACAAGAAGGCCGCGCAGGAAACCTGCTCGATCATCGCAAAGGCGGGCGGAAAGGCCTTGTGCGTCGTCGGGGACGTCAGCAAGGAGGCCGACGTCAAGAAGGCCATCAAGAAAGGCGTCAAGGAATTTGGCGCGATGCACATCCTGTATGCGAACGCGGGGGTGCTGTGGAAGGATCGCGACCGTTCCGTGATCGAAACCACCGAGGAAAACTGGGATATCGTCCAGGCGATCAACCTGAAGGGACCATTCTTTTTGACCAAACACGGCATACCGGAATTGCAGAAGTCGGGCGGGGGTTCGATTATTCTGGTGGGTTCCATTTCGGCGCTGGTGGGCTTCACGCTGGCGCAGGATTCGTATACCTGCGCGAAGGGCGCGCTGATATCGCTTTGCAAATCGCTCGCCGTCCAGTTCGGCCCGGACAATATTCGCTGCAACATCATTCATCCCGGCATGATTGACACGCCCCTTCAGGCGCCGTATCTAAACGACGAGAAGAAGGCCGCCATCGCGGAGTGCCTGCCGATGAAACGGCTTGGCGTCGCGCGCGACATCGCCAATGCCGCCCTGTTCCTTGCGTCGGACGAATCCAGTTTCATGACCGGCGCGGAGATGATCGTGGACGGTGGTTTCATCGCCACGTGAGCGCAAGAGACTGAACCGCCAAGGCGCGAAGGTAGAAAAATGGTACGGGCGCCGCAGGATCTTCGCGTTGGACGCTTCACGCACGCATGATTCGGTGTCTGGAATGTCGTGGTAGCCGCCCGGACAAGCAGGAGAATTCGGCCGCATGAAGGGCGAGTTATTCTTGTTGATTCCGTTTATCTTGGCGATCGGCGTTTCATTTGCCGGCGCGCAGAATCTTCTCTGCGAGAACGATTCGGTATCCATCGAATTTTCCGGGCACAACGGAACGGTCCTTCGATTTTACGACAAGGCCAATGGCTGCGATATCACGCGCGCGGACGATGGAGAACTATGGCGAGTAATGCTCACGACGGAAAGCGGGACAAAAGTCCTTACGCCTTCGGATGCGGGGCAATTCATTTCCCATTCGAACAGCCCGTCCGAAATCCAAATGTCGTGGTTCGATTTTCCGGGCATGGACAAGGATTTAGCGATCCATGCAAGTGTTCGGATCCAAACGTGCTGGCCTCCAACCTCCTGGGAGTTGGTGATTCATAAAACGCCTTCGGCGCGCGTACCGGTGGCCCATTTCCCGAGGCTGTCCAATCTCACCAAACACGAAGAGGAGTCGCTCGCCGTTCCGGTATGGACCGGCCAACTTTTGCCCAATCCGCGATCCGTGCTCTGTGCGTCCGACGACGCACGCTTGGCATGGAATTATCCGGGCATGATGGCCATGCAGTGCGTGGCGTACTGTGCGAAAGGCGGATCCGGACTCTATGCGGCATGTGACGATACGGCGGCGTATCGCAAGACCTTCGCTTTTTGGGGGAACGTATCCGGCAAGGTTGATTTCGAGATGGTTCACTATCCCGAGAACGGCGCGGCAAATTCCGGCGAATGGCGCATGCCTTACGCCGCGATACTCGGAGCATTGCACGGCGACTGGTTCGATGCGGCAGAACGCTACCGAAGTTGGGCGCTCCAACAAACATGGACCAAAGAAAGCCGCATGCGGCGCGGCCTCGTGCCCGCGTGGATTGAAGAAACCGGTATGTGGATCTGGAACCGCGGGCGCTCGGAAGGCGTGTTGCCGCCGGCCATAGCCTTGCAGGAGACGCTGGGCTTGCCGGTGCGCGTGTTCTGGCACTGGTGGCATGGCTGTCCGTATGACGCGGGTTTCCCCGAATACCTCCCGCCAAGGGAAGGCGCCGATCAGTTCCGCAAAGCCGTCTTGGACGCACATGCGCATGACGTCCGGTGTGTCGTATACATGAACCAGCGGCTATGGGGCATGGAAACTGAAAGTTGGCGCGTGGAGAACGCGGAGCGGTTCGCCGTCAAAGGCGAAGACGGAAAGGTCCACCCCGAGGTTTACAACCTTTTCACGAAATCGCCGATGGCTTCGATGTGCATTGCTACGCCGTTTTGGCGCGGCGCCTACGCTGGTCTCGCACAGCGCGCCATCACGGAGTTGGGCGTGGACGGCATCTACATGGATCAGGCCTGCGACAGCATGCCCTGTTACGATTCGTCGCACGGCCATCCCATCGGTGGTGGACGTTACTGGCTCGACGGATTTCGGTTGTTGTCCGGCGACATTCGCAAACGCGCCGCCGAGAAGCGCGTCGCCCTAACAGGGGAAGGCTGCTGCGAGGCATGGTTGCCATACCTCGACGCGATGTTGACGCTGCAAGTGAGCAAGGAACGCTACTCCGCGCCGACGGACCCGTGGGAACCGATCCCGTTTTTTCATTCGGTCTATCATCCCGTCGCGATTACCTACGGCAATTATTCCTCACTCACCATGCCCCCCTACGATGACCTTTGGCCGAAGGCGTCCGCGCCCAAGAAACCGCTCGCGTTGATCGACCGGAAATTTTCTCGCCAGTTTTACCTCGAACAGGCCCGCGCGTTCATCTGGGGCCAACAACCCACGCTTGCCAATTTTCTTCCAAACCAACTCACCGAACGCGCAGAAGAACTCGACTATGTGATGCGCATTGCAAAGGTTCGCCGCCTTGCGAGGCAATATCTCGAACATGGCGAATTCCTTCGTCCACCCCAATTGACCGTTGCGAACGCCACCTCGCCTTTTTCGCGTCTGAGCATCTATGCCGGCCAAGGCGAACATCTCGCCGAATTTGCCAAGACACATCCGTTGGCGCTGTCCACGGCATGGCGAGCGCGCGACGGCAACGTTGCCATCGCCATCGCCAGTCTTGCGGACGCCCCCCTGTCCGTTTCTCTTTCCTGGAACCCGAAGGAATACGGCATATCCTCCAACGGCACGATTTTTCGGATTGCCGAATCCGGCCGCATACCTGTCGAACCCTTCACGTTTCCTCCATCCAGCCGCGCGCTTACGCTTCCGCCGCGGGCTGTTTGTCTTTTTGAATTCATCGGAGGTTCACCTCCTTCCTGATTCTCGAATCCCGGTTTTGGGACGGAATTCGCTTCCATTCCCCGCGGATTGTGCACAGGTCCACGGTCGAATTTGATTGGATCTTGATGTTTTGTTACCGTTTGCGGCCATGAGGAAGAAAAAGAAGGGGGAATGGCGGCGAGACCGGCGTGTCTTGTGAGCGGAGTAGTGCAGTATGCCTGAAGATCGAAAACTGTTGAGCGGCAATGAGGCGGTGGCGTTGGCCGCGCGCCATGCGGGCATTGCGCTGGCGACGGCGTATCCCGGAACGCCGTCCACGGAGATCATGGAGGAAATCGCGGCGTTGGGCGGCCCGTCGCAATGGTCGCCCAACGAAAAGGTCGCGTACGAGGTGGCCCTTGGGGCGGCTTACGGCGGCGCGCGGGCGCTGGTGGCGATGAAACATGTCGGCCTGAACGTCGCCGCGGACCCGTTGTTCACTTCGACGTACACGGGCGTGAGCGGGGCGCTGGTGGTGGTTTCCTGTGACGATCCCGGGATGGCGTCGAGCCAGAACGAACAGGACAACCGGCGTTACGCCGTGGCGGCGGGTATTCCCATGCTTGAACCGTCCGACTCGCAGGAGTCGTATGATTTCACGTTGCTGGCGGTCGGGATTTCGGAACGCTGGGGGCTGCCTGTGATGTTGCGCATGACGACCCGGGTTTGCCATTCAAAGACCGTGGTGCGCCCCCGCGAAAATGCGCAAGCGCCGCCCGGCGCGCATTTTGTGCGCGACATTCCGGGCCGGGTCATGATTCCCGCCTTTGCGCGGCCCGCGCACCGGCGCCTGCGCGCGAAACTCGCCGAAATTCTGGCGTGGAACGAATCGGAGGGCCCGCGGGAGGAGATCCGGGGCCAATCCTCGCTTGGCATCATCGCGTCCGGCGTGGCATACGTTCATGCCCGCGAGGCGGCGCCCGACGCCCATTTCCTGAAACTCGGCATGACGTATCCATTGCCAATGGATCGCATCCGCTCATTCGTCCAGTCCGTGGAACGGTGCGTCGTCATCGAAGAGAACGATCCGTATCTTGTGGATGCGATCCGGGCGGCCGGCCTGAACGTCGAAGGCAAGTCGGAGATGTACCGGTTCGGCGAATTGAACGTCGGCCGGGTTCGGCGGATTCTGGCCGGCGATGATACGCCCGAATTCGTTCCGCCGCCGGGCAAGCCCCCGCAATTGTGCATCGGTTGCCCTCACCGGACGGTCCTTTCGGTCTTGCATCGCCTCGGCTGTATCATCGCGGGAGATATCGGGTGCTATACGCTGGCGGCGCTTCCGCCGCTCGAAGCGATGGACACGTGCGTGTGCATGGGCGCGAGCGTGGGTCTCGGGCTCGGCCTGCGGCACGTGCTGCCGGACGACGAGTCGCGGCGCGTCGTAAGCGTCATCGGCGACAGCACGTTCGTTCACAGCGGCATCACGGGAATGGTGGAGATGATCTACAATCCGCCGAAGACGGGGCACGTTCTTCTTATTCTCGACAACGGCACGACGGCCATGACCGGCCTTCAGGAGCATCCCGGCACGGGCCGCACGCTCAAGCATGAACCGACAGGACGGCTCGTGGCCGAGGATCTCGCCCGCGCGCTCGGTATCCGGCGCGTACATGTGATTGATCCGGTGGCGGAGGTGGCCGCGTTTCGGCGATTGATGGAAGACACACTGGCCAGCGGCGAACTCGCGGTTGTCATTGCGCGCAAGCCGTGCAAACTGGCGGAAGGCCGGATTCAGGCCATCCCGGATCCCGCGCGGCCTTGCGGCGGGGAAGGGAGCGCGTGTCATGGATAACGGAACCGTGACGAATGTCGTGTTTGCCGGCCTTGGGGGCCAGGGCGTGTTGAAGGCCTCGGACATTCTTTCGGACGCGGCGTTCATGGCCGGTTTCGACGTCAAGAAGAGCGAAATCCACGGCATGAGCCAGCGCGGCGGTTCCGTTACGAGCGATGTCCGCTACGGTCCGCGCGTGTACAGTCCGATGGTTCCGGCGGGGGAATCGGATTTTCTGGTGGCGCTCGACGGCATGCAGATCGCGCCCGCCCGGCATTTTCTCAAGGAAGACGGCGTTCTGATTGTGCCGGAACTTCTTCTCAAAGAGGGACAGGACCTGGACGATTTGGAAACGGATCCGTCAACCCCGATCACAAAACGGGGGTTGAACGTCGCGCTTTTAGGCGTTTTGAGCGTTTACCTCGATCTGCCTGAATCATGCTGGCGCGCCGCGCTACGCAACAATCTTCCCCCCAAAACACATGCCGTCAATGACAAGATATTCGAGTTCGGAAGGGCCGCCGGCATGACGCATTCCGTGTCACGTCCGTAGGATGGGCTGTTCCGCATCTTATTTTTCGTTTTTCCGGGATTCGAGGTCTTGCCATCGTTCGTAGAGCGCATCCAGCCGTTTTCGGGCGGAATCGAGTTGATCGAGAACGGCCTGCACGCGGGTGTATTCCTGTTCATAAAAGGCGCATTCATGGATGAGGCTTTCGATGCACGCGATTTCATTTTCGGTTTCCATGACGGCCTGTTCCATGCCCGCCAGTTCCTGCTGTTCCTTGTAGGTGAGCCGCAACGTGTTGCGCGGGGTGGATTTGGGTGTTGGTTTGGCCGGCGCGGAAACGGCAGGGGTTTCGGCGGCCTGTTTCTCCTTGTACAGGAGATAATCGTCATAGTTTCCCGCAAGAAACAGCAGTTCGTCCGTGTCCGTGAACACAATGAGGTGCGTGCACAGGCGGTTCAGGAAATAACGGTCATGACTGACGATGAACGCGCAGCCCTCGAAATCGAGGATGATTTCCTCGAGGATGCGCAGGGTCGGCAGATCGAGGTCGTTCGTGGGTTCATCGAGGACGAGGACATTTCCGCCCTGTAGGAGGCTTTTTGCGAGCGCCATGCGGTTTTTTTCGCCGCCGGACAGGTTGTGCATGGGCATGCGGATGCTGTCGCGGTCGAAGAGGAAATGTTCGAGATACGAGGGAATGTAGATGCGCCGATCGTTGACGGTCCAGTAATTGCACCCGTTCGCGACGTAATCCATGATGGTCTGATTCGGGTTGATGTCGTCGCGGGTCTGCCCGACGTACAGGAATTGTGTCGAGTCGCCGATAAGCACGCGGCCTTTTTTCGGCGGGATTTGGCCCATCAGGGCGCGCAGCAGCGTCGTTTTGCCGCATCCGTTGGGGCCGACGATGCCGACGCGCATGCCGTGCCGCACAATGAGCGAGAAATTTCTGAAAAGAAAATGGCGGTCGAACGCGACGCCGAGTTCTTCAACGTCAATGATGCGTTTGCCGAGGCGCGGCGGACGCGGCATCTCAAACCGGAATTCGCGGTGTTTTTCCGGGGGGCCTTGCCCGACGAGATCGTCGTAGCGCTGGAGGCGCGCTTTCTGTTTGCCGGTCCGGGCCTTCGCGCCGCGCTTGACCCATGCGAGTTCCCGCCGCAGCATGCGCCGGCGCGCCTCTTCGGTTCGGTCCACGACGTCCTCGATTTGGGCCTTGTATTCGAGAAATCGTTCGTAGTTTCCGGGGAAACTGTAAATGCGGCGGAATTCGATTTCGACGATGCGCGTGCAGATCATTTCGAGGAAATAGCGGTCGTGGGTGACCAGGACGCAACTGCCCCGGTACGCGCGGAGGAACGACTCGATCCACTCGACGCTTTTCGTGTCAATATGGTTCGTCGGTTCGTCGAGCATGAGCACGTCGGGCCGCGCGAGGATCGCGGCCGCGAGGGCGACGCGCCGCTGCTCGCCGCCGGAAAGCGTGCCTATGACACGTTCGGGCGGGGGGAGATCGATCGCATGGGCGATGCGTTTGATGTCCACTGCAAGTTCCCACGCGCCGGTGATGTCGAGTTCATGATGCAGCGCCGCATGACGCGATTCGAGCGCGCGCCGTTCGGGATCCCTGAGATCGTGAAGGGCGAGCCGCCGGGTGACGTGATCATATTCGGCCAACAAGGCGCGGATGTCCGCCTGGGCGTCTTCGAGGACGCGGCCGACCGTCGCTTCACGCGCAAGACGGCAATCTTGGGTCAACAGGGCGGTGCGCAGGCCTTGGCGCCGGGTAACGAGACCCTCGTCCGGCGCGTCCACGCCCGCGAGAATCCGCATCAGGGTTGATTTGCCGCAGCCGTTTCGCCCGATGAGTCCCAGCCGCTCGCCTTCGTGAATCGTTAGGGAGATGTCCTGCAATACCGGCTGCGCGCCGTAGCCCTTGGTAATGGACTGCGCGCTGAGAATGGCTTCGCGTGTGGTTCCTGTTCCTGCCATGAACACTCCCGGGGGGAATTGTCCAACAAGCGCGCCGGGGATGTCCAGAGACCGGCGTGAACGGGACGACGAAAGGCGCCGCCATTTCAATCCTGGAAGGATGCCTTTTTTCTGCCTGTCCAGTGCAATGGGGTTGCCTGATCTTACAGAGGCATGTGGATGAACAGCGAGGGTACGGCAATGGCGCGATGGCTGGACAGGTGGCTGGGCAAGACGGAGAAGCGCGGGCGTGTGCGGGGTCCGATGGAGACGTTCCGGACGATCTCGATGGCGGAGGATGCGACGGTATTCAACCGGGCGTTTCCGGGGTTCGTGCCGCTGCCGAACGCGACGCCCTTTTGCATGTTGCAGGTGTACCGGTTTCTGCGGGACGCGATTCCGGACGTGTCGGACGCGGTCTGGACGTGGAAACGGCTTTGCCAGACAGGGTACGACATCGAAATCACGGGGGCATCGTCGGATGCGGCGAAGCGTCGGGCGGAACGGCTGCTTCGGGATCTCGATCGTCGGGTGAACGGCGGCGATCGGGGCATGGACGGTTTGTTGGACGTCTTTCTGGGGTCATTGTTCACGTATGGGGCGGCGGCAATCGAAATGGTGCTGTCGCAGAACCGGGAAACGATCGTGGATGTCGTGCCGGTGGACGTGTGGACGGTGCGTTTTCGGCGTGAAAACGGTGAACTCCATCCGTACCAGGTTCACGATGGGGAAGAAATTGCGCTGCCGCGGGATCGGTTCATCTACGTGGGCATGGATCGGGACGGAACGAATCCGTACGGGCGATCGATGCTCCGATCCATCCCCTTCGTCGTGAAGATTCAGCAGCGCCTGATGGAGGACATGGCAAAGGCGACACACAACGCGGGGTGGTCGAAACTGCATGTGACCTATATGCCCGAGGAGCGGCAGCGGGGCGAGTCGCCGGAGGCATACGAGCGCCGGATCGGCGGGAACTTCGAGGCGCTTCGGTCGAAACTGGGCGGTCTGGAAGCGGACCAGAACTTGGTGACGTACGACAATGTCCGGGTGTCGGTCATCCAGGGGCATCAGGGCGCACAGGTCTTCTATGAAAACCACAAGGCGATCGAGGAGCAAGTGATCACGGGGATGCACCTGATGCCGATTCTGCTGGGGCGCAATTACGGGACGACGGAGACGTACGGCACCGCGCAATTCGAGATCATCAACCGGCACGTCGAGGCGGTCAACCGGAGCGTCAAGCGGATCCTGGAGCGGCTGTACAACTTCGAGTTGGCGCTGATGTGGGGCGAGGCCGGGGCCCGGGTCCATATGCGAACCAACCGGACGGTGGATGTGCTGAAGGAATCGAATGCGCGGGCCAAGGAAATCGCGAACGCGGCGGCGCTTCGGGATCTGGGCTTCATGGATCACGCGGCGGCGGCGCGATTGCTTGGGATAGGCGAATAGGAGACGCAAGATGGAACTTGAACCTTTTGTATTCCGGCACGAGGGCGTGTTGTTGGCTATGCGATCGCGGGCGGAGGCGGAGTCAATCGCGGGCGAGGTGAACCGCTTCGCGTTGCGCCCGTTGCGCGGCGATGAGTACGCGGTGTTCACGCTGGATCTGTGCAACAACCAGGTGGATCGCCATTTCAGCCGGTTTCCTGACGAGGAATTGCGGACCATCAACGCGATGACGCCGGGGCGACCGCTGATGGAACGGCATGACTTGCGGGGGACGCTTCCGCGCGGGACGTTTTTCCGGTCGGAACTGCACCAGGACGGGGAGGTGTTGTCGGTGCGCCCGGACGTGTATGTGTTGCGAACGCGGGAGAACGAGGATTTCATTTTGAACATCGAGGGCGGGGTGTACCGCGAGACGTCCATCGGTTTTTCGTTCCGGCGCCCGGAATGCTCGATCTGCGGCAAGGATCTGCGGACCTGCGACCATGTGCCGGGGCGGACGTACGGCGGGGCGCTGTGTCATTACGTGATGCGCGAGGTCGTCGAGGTAATCGAGGGATCGGTCGTTTCGTCGGGATCGCAGGGTACGGGATTCGTGGCGCAGCAGCGGCGGTTGGACTTGCCGCGCGCGCTGGAAGATGCGCGTCGCGATTTCCACGCGCCGGTGGAACTGTGGTCGAAACGCCTGTGGGCGGACGAGTAAAGGGAGGCGCGGACGATGCGCAAGTGGACTTTGATTACTGGATTGAGCGCGCTGGCGCTGATGGGGATGGGCGCGACGCCTCGCTACCTCGAAGAACTGAGGATTGGCGGCGGATATCACGAAGCGGCGGATGGCGGCGCGGATTTCGACAAGGCCGGGAACATTTCAACCGATGGGTCGGTCGTCGCGGACGGCGGCCTCGAGGCCGGTCGCGAGGGCGCGGCGCGCGGGGTGGCGACGGCGTGGGACGGGTCTGGAGGCGACGCGCCGGGATGCCTGCGACTGGGCACGGCGAACGGCAGCGAGGGTTACGTGTTTCTCTCGAACGACAGGGCCGGTCTTCGTGTGAGCGCGACGCTGCCCGCCGCCGACACGGACGGCGCGTATCTTGCTTGCGGGAAATACCGGGGCACGGGATCGGCGACGGACGCGGTGGACTTGGGGACGGCGGAAGTGTCGGGCACGTTGCCGGCGTCGAAGGTGGGCAATGGGATCACCGACGCGCAGATCGCGGACAATTTGACGGTCGTCGCGGGCGCGATCAACGACACGCCGGTCGGCGCGGCGGTGGCTTCGACGGGCCGATTCACGAGTCTCCAGGCCACGGGGGATTTGCAGGTGGACGGCGGCGACATCGGGATTTCGTCGGACGCGGATTTGATCGGCCTTGGTCCGAATGCCGTGACCGTGCGGGGGACCCTCGCGTCGGGGATCGAGGATACAACGACGGGCGTCTTGCGTCTTTACGGCGACAATGCCTCGACAGGAGGTTGGATAGCGCTGGAAAACGGCGCAAATTTGGACAGCGCCATCGAGAATTGGACCGTGGGCTGCGGATTGTTCGGGACATTCGCGATCGGAGGCCACGGCGGAACGGCCAACTTGGGCAATGTGTTCACGATCAATTCGGGATCGGGCCACGCCTATTTCGCCTATGATGCGACGGTTCAGGGCGGATTTCTGAACGTGGGCGCGACTGGCGTCCAGCGCGGGATGGTATCCGCCTTCGCATCGGGCGGCGCGCCGGGATGCCTTCGGATGGGCACGGCGAACGGTTCGCTGTATCACGTGTTCGCGTCGAACGACGGCGCGGGTCTGCGCATCAGCCCGTCGGCTCCCACATCGGACACGGACGGGACCTGGATTGCGTCGGGTGTGTTTCGCGGCACGGGATCGACGACGGACGCGGTGGACCTCGGCACGGCGGAAGTGGCGGGGACGCTGGCCGCGTCCAAGGTGGGCAACGGCCTGACGGACGCGCAGGTAAGCGACGCGCTGACCATCAACGGCGGGACCATCAACAACACGGCGATCGGGGCGGCGTCGGCCTCGACGGGCGTGTTTTCGCGGCTGACGGTTCAGGGGGCGCTTGTCACGAGCAACATCATGAATGTGACCGTGAACGATACAACGCCGGACGTGGCGAACACGCACCTTTGCAGGATACCGAACACGTGGCAGGCGGGGAACGACATCACGATGTTCGACGGCGGCACGGCGGGCCAAGAACTGGTGGTGATAGGCGGCGATTCGGATTGCACGGTGGTTGACGGCGGGCATTTGCGCCTGGCGGGGAACTGGGTCGCGGCGGCCTACGGCGCGTTGAGCCTTTTGTTCGATGGAACCGACTGGATCGAAACGGGCCGGTCGGTCAACTGACGAGGATTCCCAATATGTACTGGAAAGTTCGGCGGGAAACGCTTGCGGAAGAGACAGCGGCGGAACGCGTGGACGGGCGCTTTGTATTGCACCGGCATTGCGACGCGGACGGCGCGCATCTGGATCTGCGATTGGAACAGGACGGGTATCTGCTGGGCTGGCGGATTGAGGGCGTGTCGTTCGAGAAGGAGCCATGGGCGACGGAAAAGGCGCCGCATCCGCCGGCGTGGCTGGAACGCGACGGCGACGCCGTGCGCGAGGACGCGGGGGTGTATGCGTGGATCGAACGGGGGGCGGACCGGCGGGAATTGATTCTTCGCGGCGGCAAGGGAACGTGTTCCGTCCGTTTTGAACGGGAATGCACTCTGGGTCCGGCGTGCGTGAAAGCGGTTCGCGATGCGTTGCGTTTGTGCGGGGCCAATCCTGCGGAGGCGGGCGCGCTCATCGCGGACGGCGCGACGGCGCGCCAGCGCGCGATCCAGCGCCTGTGCGGGCTGGGCCGTGAATTGGATGGTCCGGCCTTCGATTCGGACGCGTGGAAACGGCTGCTGAAGGGCTTGTCGCTCGAAGAGATTCAGAGCCATCTTCGCGCATTCGAGGTGCGCTTCGATCAGAAGTATCCGCCGATGCCCGTGTCGCGCGCGGAGACGCTCGCGGAGGATTCGGCGGAGGACGTGCGCGCGGTGGCGGCGTTCGCCATCGCGAGGGAGTAGTGGTTGGTGGTTGGCGGACGGTGGACGGGACTTCAGGCGCCAGGCCCGAAACCCAAAACCCGAAACTCGAAACAAAGACCTGCGGCGCCGAGAACGCCGCATCACAGGAGAACAAGACATGGCACTTGGAGACATTGGAGGCGTGGTGACGGAACTGGTCCTTTCGTGCAGGACGCCGGAATCGGGCGAGGTGGACATCGCAAAGGGCGATGCGCTGAAACTGTCGGGTTCGTACACGGTGACGAACGCGACGGATGCGGAAGACGCGGTATTCGGCCAGGCGCTGGCTTCCACGCAGGAAAACGGCGCCCACATTCCGGTGAAGGTGCGCGGCATTTGTGTGTTTCCGTACACGGGCGAAACGGCGCCGGTCGTGGACGGCGCGTCGGGCATTCTGGCTTCGGCGACCGCGGGCCGCGTGAAGAAACCGGCGTCGGGCAACGGCTCGGGCATCAACGTGAAGGTGGACACAACGGCGCAGTTGGTCCACGTGCTTCTGTAGGAGGATGAGTGAATGATGGGACATCTCGATGGATTGGTGAAAGAACGGGTGAAGTTCCTGAGCCAGGAACCCGACCGGCTGCGCGGCCTGCGCGGGCGCGAGCTGTACGAGTCGCTGGGCCAACTGGGCCTGACGCACACGCAGTTCTTCCGCGCACTGGGCACGAATGTTCAAGACTACTGCGCGCAGGAATTCGGAATTGACGTGAGCAAGATCACGGTCGAGCGGTTTTTCCAGTCGGACCCGAACGCGAAATGGCTGTTTCCGGACATTGTGCGCGAGGCGGTGCTGACGGGGATTCGGCGGCGGCCGGCGTACCGTTCGCTGATTGCACGGGACGAACCGGTTCCGGGGACGGCGTACGACATTCCGTATGTGGTCGAAAACACCGAGGAAGAAGAGCCGCGTGTGGTGGCGGAAGGCGCGGCGATTCCGGAAGCGGAACTGACATACGGGGATCGTGTGGTCCGGTTGACGAAACTGGGGCGCGGCGTGATTGCGTCGTATGAGGCGATCCGGCGCATGTCGGTGGATTTGCTGCGGGTTCATTTGCAGCGAATCGGCGAGCGGATGGGCCGGCAGTACGATTATGTGCTGGCGGCGACGCTCGTGTCCGGCGACGCGCCGGACGGCGCCAACGCGGCGACCGTGGTGAACACCGCGACGGCGGATGCGTGGGTGTACGGCGACATCGTGGCGGGATTCCTGAAACTGGGGGTCGAGCACTATTTCACGCCGACGCACATGCTGGCGAACGCGGACCTGTGCAAGACGATCCTGGGCATGGACGAGTTCAAGGATGCGGCGGCCTTCGATTTCGCGAAGACGGGCAATCTGCCGTCGCCGCTGGGCATGAAACTCGTGCCGATGGAGGATCAGCCGGCGAACACCCTGACGATTCTCGACGCGAATTATGCGGCCATCAAACTGACGGAACAGGATGTGCTGGTCGAGAGCGACAAACTCATCAACCAGCAATGGGAGCGGACGTATCTGACGACCGTCACGGCGTTCGCGCTGCTGTATCCGAAGGCCCGCGTGGTCGTGAAGAGCGACTGGACGTAAGAAGAAAGGAGTCAGGAGTTGGGAGAGAGAAGACGGGGACAAGACATGTCAATCGCCAACCCCAACTTCAAATCTCCAACTTCTGACTCCTAACTCTTGGAAAGGCGGTGAAACATGGCGAATTTCGCATCGGAATCGGACGTGCGGCTGGCGTTGCAGGTGAACGACGCCGTGATGGTTCCGGCTTCGCTGGTGGCGGCGGGCATCGCCGCGGCGCATGAGGCATTGCTTCGGCGAATCGATCCCACACTGGAGGCGGGAACGCCGCCGACGGCCGTGGTGCGCGGCGAGGCGTTGCTGGCGGGCGCCTGTTTGTTGCGATCGCTGGCCGCGAAAGACGCGGTTGAACAGAAACATCTGGCGATCGGCAGCCAGCGCATCGAGGCGGGCGCTCGGCATTTGGCGCTGACGGTCATGGCGGACACGCTGGAGGAAGAGGCGTGGAAGACGCTGGCGCCGTATGCGGCGGATTGGGCCGGACGCCAACCGGCGGCTGCGACCGATTCCGTCGCGGTTCTTGGGGAGGCGTAAGCCATGGCCATCATGCTGGGTGCGGTAACGTTCGACGAGACGCACACCACGGTGCAGGAAAAGCACGCGGAGACAGGAGGCCGGGACGCGCGAAAGATCACGATTACGGGCATGATCCGGGGCGAGACGTCCGTCGAGGCCATCGAGGCGCGGCTGGACGCGATTGCGGAGGCGGCATCGGAATCCGGTTTCACGGCGCTGTCGCTTCGTCCGGGGCGCCGTCTGTGGGTTCGGCGCACGGCGTTTGCCCGCGAAGTGGCCCGCGGATCGCTGGCGGGATCGTTCACGCTTCAGTTGGAAGCGCCGGACCCGTTCGAGGAATCCGCCGCTGTCCATGAAACGGAGTGGGCGATTGCCGCTTCTGGCGACACGATCGAACTCGCGGCGTCAGGCAATGCGGCGTCGCGGACGGTGATCGCCATCACGGCCGCGGGACGCCTGGTCAATCCGTCCATGAGCGACGGATCGGCCACGCTGACATACGAGGGGATTGTCGAGGCAGGCTGCACGCTCGTCCTGGACGGCGCGCAATCGCGCGCGTTGCTGGATGGCGAGGACGTAACGCCTTACACGAGCGGAACATTCCCGCGCATCGCGCCGGAAGGCACGACGCTGGCCTATTACGACGACGCGTCGAGCGCCCATGCGTGCTCGGCCGTGGTGTCGTTTCGCGACCGGTGGTGGTGACGGCCATGACGTACCGAATCGAGGTGCTGGATCCTTCGGGACGGCGCGTGGCGGTGCATGAGGAGGTGACGCTGCTCGACGCGACGCGCGGCGCGCCGGACGAGGCGGATCGCATTGCGGGCATCCTGCCGTCGGCGGCGGAACTCGGCATTGGGTACCGCGTGCGCGTGTGGGTGGAAGGCGAATTGTTCTGCGAAGCGCCCGTGACCGTGATCAACCCGCAGTGGGGCGACATGCAGAAGTTGATTCTCGACCGGTATGTGACGTTCCACGAAATGCTGGCGTTCGAGGCCGAACGCACGTGGGCGGACGTGGACGGCGCGGTTCCGGCGGGCTTCGCGAACGCGGCGATCGGCGATATCGTCAAGGCGCTGATCAACCGCACGCCGGGTGATGTGCATTACCGCGTCGCGCATGGGGCCTATCCGGACGGCGCGCAACGGGAATGGAACAAGTTTCTCGCGCGCAGGCGTCCGGAAAACGAAATGGGGATGGGCGGCATCTCCGAAGGCCAATGGGTTGGCCCGGTCCGCATTGACGCAAGCAACGCATACGCGAAAGACGGCGACACCCTATCGGGATTGATTGTGGACGGCGTGTCGTGGCCGGATCTGCGGCTCATGCTGGTGGACGCGGAAGAGCCGGCGCTAAACTCGCACGCGCGGAACATCCACCCGGAAACGAGCGATTGGACCGATGCGCGATACGCGATCAGCGGCTACAAGGTGCGGGCCGATGCCGCGACGGCCGCGCTGCAGACGCTCATCGAGACGAAAGGCGTCGAATACATCGAATTGAACCCGCACCGCGACACGACGGGCGCATTCGACGATCGGGTGGACCGGTACGGGCGGTATCTCGGCATGGTGTACGGCGGCGGAGAATGTTTCAATGCGGCCCTGATCGAGAAGGGCCACGGGACGGTGTATCTGTGGCAAGACGGGAAATTTCTCGAACCGGATCTCGAATTGAAGGATTTCTTTTCGTATGCGGGACCGAGCGAGGATTCCATCGAACCGATCGCAACAGTGTTGACGGGATACGGCGTAACGGGAAGCCTCTTCGAGGCGCTGACGCAACTGGCCTACCTCGCGGAAGGGTGCGTCTGGTCCATCGGCCCCGACATGGCGGTTTCGTTCCGGCGTGCCGCCGTGGAGCGTGTGCTGTGCCACGACCCGGCCATCATGGGGGCCGGCCTTGCCGCGGATGCGGACAGCATCGCGAATGTGTTGCTGTTCAGCGGCAATCCGGCGCCGGCGGGCTTGTCGAAGACATACCGGCGATACGCGAGCATGCGCCTGTACGGGGATCGTGTAGGGCGCTTGCGTTGCCATGCAATCGCGTATGAGGACGACGCGGATCGCCTTGTGCGCGGCCTGTTGGACGATCTCGCCTACCCGAACCGGAGCGGATTCGTGCTGTTTCATGCGGGCGACGCGGCAATCCGGCAAGGCGACCTTGTCGAATTGCGCGGCGCGCCGTTGCGCCGGCTGGATCCGGCGGCGGCGGATGAATGGGGCGGACGGTTTGCGGGGCGGATCGTTGCGCGCGCACGGTCCGTTACGCACCGGTTTCACGGGAAACACGTACGGACGATTGTGCGGTTCGAGGCGCCCCTGCGGACGGTCGCGAATCCGTTGTCGTTCATGGCGCGCGGCCAAGAGTCGGCGACGGAGTTGTATCAGTTTCGGTTGGACGATGCGACGGTTGGACTGGACATGGGTTACCACTTGGATTGATGGTGGACCGGGAGAAAGACTGAAGGCGATCAGCGGGGCGGATCGGCCGGATCAGTCGGATCGGCCGGATCGGTCCGAACGGTTCGAACGGAGCGCCATCTCATCTACCAGCCACCAACCTATAAGGAGAAGGCAATGGCCATTAGGGGCAGCAGTTACACGAAGACGACGTGGACGTTCCAGGAACGCCCGGTGTCGTCGTCGAAATTGAATTTGTGGGACGACCGGATCGAGGCGGCGCTGGAGTTGGCGTTCTGGCTCCTGAACCTGGCGTGGGGCGGCGGCGACGGTGTGTTGCGCGGCGCGACGCCGGACGATTTGAAGGTTGAAGCGAAATCGCCGGCGGGCATGACGGTCACGGTGAAGCATGGCTACGCGTTTATCTCGAAAATGCCGTTCCGGCTTTCGGCGGCCATGGACACACCGGTCTTTCTGCCGCCCGCGGTCTATCCGCGCATGGATCTTGTGCAGGCGCGGCTCGACACATGGGGCGTGAGCGTGAAGTCCGGCGTCGAGGCGGCGTCGCCGTCGCCGCCGGCCACGGACGCGGACTGTCTCGCGCTGGCGCAGGTGTACCTGCGTCCGGGCATGACGTGCATCAAGAACGCCGACGATTCGGTGAACGGGTATCTGACCGATGTGCGCGCGTTCCTGTAGCGGGCGCAACGACGTGTCGCTGATCGCGCGCGTGGACGGCGAGGCGATGAGCCATTTCAGGTTGCGCGAATTCGAGAACGCGGACGGCTTGGCGATGGTCCATGCGTCCACGCTGGAATCGTTGGAACGCGTGCGCCGGGATCTGTGCGCATGGGCGGGACAGGAGGTTTGGCTCATCGTGAAAGACGCGGTGCGGACGCCGGCGGATCTGGAACGTCTCGCGCGGCGTCTGGGCTGGACGGACGAGGGCGGGCTGGTCGCGCGGCGATCGATGCACCTCGCCGAGTTCGGCGGGATTGCGGTGGATTTGACGGCGGTGGTGGCGGCCACGCGTGCGCGGATTCCGCAACGGATTCTCGGCGATCGGTGCCGCCGCCACTTCGATTGGGTGAAGGACGACTACGCGGACGGCCATGTGCACGCGGACAATCGCGAACGAGGCGGGCCCGCCGCAAACGAAAGGAAACGGACATGACTTTGGGACACGTGCTGCAATCGGATGCGGCATTGACGCTGATTGGCGGACTCTTGGGGCTGGCGTGGACGGCGTTTCGTTCGAGCGACCTGCTGCGAAACGCGCGGAACCGGCGGTTTGAACGGGCGTTGCAGGCGCTCGAAGCAGGCGTCGAGTTGACCTACCGGACCTATGTGCAGGCCATCAAGGAGGCCAAGGCGGACGGCAAACTCACCACCGAAGAGGCTCGCGAGGCGCGGCGGCGCGCCCGCGACGCGGCTATCGAGTTCGGCCGCGCACAGGGACTGAACGTGCTCGATGAACTCGGTCCGGCCTATGTTGACCTATGGATTGCGAAACTGGTCAAACGGCTCAAGGCGAAATGAAGCGGCGGCTGGTGGTCGGTGGTCGGTGTGGACGGAACAGACCATTGTCCTTCCCTTCTTCCTCCATCCCGCTTTCAACCGCCAAGAGAAAATACAAAAGTCCCTTGGTTGCGGGCCGTGGGACAGGCTGTCCAGCCTGTCCTGCTTTCAACCACCAAGAGAGGATACAAAACGTCTCTTGGCTGCGGACCGTGGGCCTGTCCTGCGCTTCGCAAAGTTAGAAACTTTATGGACAGGCTGGACAGCCTGTCCCACGGTCCGCAAACACCTTGAGCCTCTGCCGTTTCTTTCCTATAATTCCAACGAGTCGCTGAATTCACAACCACATAGGCGGTTCAAGGAGGATGTACGATGGGAACGTTCAGGCTGGGTTATATCGGTGCGGGATTTATTGCCAAGTTTCAGGCGAAGGCGCTGCAATGCGTGCGGGGCATTGACCTTGTGGGCGTGCATGCGCTGAAGGGCGCGGAGGAATTGGCGGCCTATGCACGGGAGAACGGCCTCGGCGACTGCAAGGTGTATTCGACCGTCGAGGAACTGTGCAACCGTTGCGACGCCGTGGCCGTGTTTGCGCCGAATTTTGCGCGCATCGAGATCGTGGAGCGTATTCGGGACGCCGTCAAGGCGGGCGCGCCGCTCAAGGGCGTGATCTGCGAAAAACCGCTCGGCCGCACCGTCGCGGAGGCCCGGCGGCTTGTCGAACTTGGCCGCGAAATGAACCTTCCGACCGCGTATTTCGAGAACCAGATTCACATGAAAACCATCGCGGCGCAACTGGCCCAACTTGCGCCGCAGCAACGCTCGATGGGCCCGTTCACGCTGTCGCGCGCCGCGGAAGAGCACGCGGGGCCGCACGAGGGCTGGTTCTGGGATCCGACGAAACAGGGCGGGGGGGTGTTGTGCGACATGGCGTGCCACTGTATCGCGGCGGTGTGGTATGTGCTGACGCCGCTCGGCAAGCCGGTTGATTTTCTGCAGCCGGTGTCGGTGACGGCCGAGACAGCGCTGCTCAAGTGGGGCCAGCCGCAATGGCGCAAGCGCCTGCTCGACAAAATGGGCGTGGATTACGGAAAGGTTCCCGCCGAAGACTTCGCGACGGGGCTGGTCACGTTCCGCAACCCGGACAACGGCCAGTTGGTCAAGGGCCAGTTCACGAGTTCGTGGATGTACGACAAACAGGGCATGCGCCTTTCGATGGACGCGCTCGGACCGGGGTATGCCTTCGAGATGAACAGCCTCCAGACTCCGCTGCAGATTTTCATCGGCGATGAGGCGGCCGATGCCGCGGCCGATGTCGAGTCCGCGCTCGAAAAATCCACCGCGAGCCGGGGATTGCTGCCCGTCGAGCCGAACGAGGCGGATCTCTACGGCTACACGGACGAGCATATAGACGCGTGCCGCGCGTTTGCGGCGGGAAAGGATGCGAAGCTGAACTGGGCGTACGGTCTCGAAATCACGAAGTTGTGCCAGGCCGCTTACATGGCCGCCGAACGCGGCCGGACGCTCGACCTGACGGCGCCGGACGTGCAAAAGGATTTGGAATCCTACGTTTCGCTCATCGCCCAGGGCCGCGGCGGCGAGATCCTGTTTGGACGAAACGCATAATGCGCCGCGCGCGCCGGTATGGCTTGCCGGAGCCGGGACCGGTGGTTTAGCATAGCGGCATGGGCGACTATCGGACACGAATGGCGGAAGCCTTGCGCCGGGGCCGCCGGTTTGTCATGCACGACGTGTGGCATATCGGGCGGCCGGGCGAGGAGATTCCGCATGGTTTCATTCCCAAGCACATCCGCATGATCGTTCTGCTGGCCAAGCATCTTTGGGAGGACGATCTGCTTCTGCGCGCGTCCGCGCTGACGTTTGCGACGATCCTGTCCATCGTGCCGTTTCTCGCGATCATGTTTTTCATCATTCAGACCTTCAATGTCGGGGAGGCCATCGGGGATCTGCTCGAGCCCTCGTTGCCCTCCGGCGTCGCGGCCGTCCCATCGGAAAGCGCGGAGCGCAACCGCGAGTTGTGGGAGACCCTGATTGCGCTGCTGTTCGGGGGGTTCGAGCAGCCGGGGAACATTGCGCCGGACGGGCGGCAACTGACGAATCCGGTCAAGATGATCATGCTCTACGCGGAGCGAAGCTCGAATCCCCGGACGTTGACGCTGGCGGGGATCGTGTTCGTCCTGAGCGCCGTTTTCGGATTGATGATGAACGTCGAGGCGTCATTCAACAAGATCTGGAACCTGCCGTGGAGCCGGTCGTGGTACCGGATATTGAGCGACTACCTCATGATCCTGCTGCTGTTGCCGTTCATGGTGTCGGCGGTGCTCAGCGCCACGGCCGTGCTCGAAAGCGCCGTGATTACCCGAAGACTCGGCTCGTTTGCGGTCGGCCTTCGCGGCATCCAGTTCGTGTTGAGTTACGTCGTCCTCACGCTCATGTATTATTTCATTCCGAAGACCCGCGTGAAGTTCCGGTACGCCCTGTTCGCGGGCATCGTGGCCGGGACCATCTGGTGCCTGATGTCGTGGGCCTACGTGCGGTTCCAGTTCGGGCTGCCGCGCTACAATATCGTGTATTTGACCTTCGCGCAGATCCCCATATTGCTGATGTGGGTGTATTTCAGTTGGCTGACGCTGCTGTTCGGGGCGGTGCTGGCCTTCGCCTATCAGCATGAGCCGACCTTTGCGATGGAACGCTTTATGGACACGTCGAGTTTTGCCTACAAAGAAAGCCTGGGAATCTGGGCGGCCATCGAGGTGTGCCGCCGCTTCGACGCGGGACTGCCGGGCATGTCCATCGAGGATTGCTCGCGCCAGTGGAACGTGCCGTCGCGCATGTTGAACACGACGTTCGATGTGCTCGAAAAGGCGAACATTTTTGTGAAGTCCGCGTCGAACCCGCCCACGTATCAGCCCGCGCGATCCATTGACAAAATCACGATGGCGGACGTGATGAATTGCCTGCGCAACGCCGGCGACAATCCCTCGGCCCTGCGGCAAGATCCGGTGTTGCGGGACGCAATGCAAACCGCTTTGCGGATCGGCCCGGAACGATGCAGTATGGCCGATTTGGTGAGGCGGGCCGGCAGCGACGAGTCCGCGGCGCGCACATAAGGAGAAGCCTTTGGAACCGATGGCGTTACAGGACACGGTGGCGTTGATTACGGGCGCGGGACGCGGGATCGGGCGTGGCATCGCGTTGGCGTTTGCCCGACAAGGCTGCGACATTGCGGCGATTGCGCGGACGGCGCGCGAAATCGAGGAGACGGCCGATGCCGTGCGCCGGCTGGGCCGGCGCGCGCGGGCGATTGTGTGTGACGTGACGTCGGCCCGCGGCGTTTCCGAGGCTGTACGGATGGCCGAATGCGAGTTGGGCCCCATTGACATCCTCGTGAACAACGCGGGGTACGGATCGTTCAAGCCGTTTATAGAAACGGATGAGGCGTCGTGGCGGCGGACGCTCGACGTCAACCTGACGGGGCCGTTTTTGTGCATTCAGGCCGTCTTGCCCGGAATGATGGCGCGCAGGCGTGGCCGGATCATCAACATTTCGAGCGTGGCGGGACTCAAGCCCATCGCGGAACAGGCCGCGTATTGTGCATCCAAGCATGGATTGAACGGCCTGACGAAAGTTCTCGCGATGGAATTGCGCCCCTACGGAATAGGCGTGCATGCGATATGCCCCGGCGGCGTGGACACGCAGCTCGCCCGCGAAAACATGCCGGATCGCGACAAGACGAACTGGCTTCAGCCGGAGGACATCGCGCACGTGGCGTTGTTTCTCGCCACGCAGAGTCCGCGCGCCGCGACGGACGAGATCGTCGTGCGCCGTTTCGACAGCGTGCCCATCGGAGGCTGAGAACCGCGGCTCATGGATCTATTCGACCCCGCCCACACCGACAGCGACCCTGAAACCATCGAGGGCGTCGTCGAGCGGATTGTCTACGAAAACGCCGAGTCGGGTTTCGTCGTGGGCCGCTTGCGCGCGGCGGGCCATCCGGAACTGGTTCCGTTCACCGGGCACGCCATGGCGTTGACGCCCGGCGCGACAGTGCGCCTGTCCGGCCGCTGGAACGAGAATCCCAAGTACGGGAAGGAATTTCGCGCCGACAACTATGACATTGTCGCGCCGACGAGCCTTGAAGCCGTGGAAAAATACCTCGGTTCCGGCCTGATCAAAGGGATCGGGGCGCAGTATGCGAAGCGGCTGGTGAAGGCCTTTGGGCTCGACACGCTGCGCGTAATCGAGGAAGAACCGGAACGGTTGAAGGGGGTTTCCGGCATTGGACTCAGGCGCGCGAAACAAATCAGCCAGGCTTGGCGCGCGCAGCAGGGCGCGCGGGCCGTCATGCTGTTCCTGCAGGAACACGGGATTGCCGGCGCGCAGGCCGCGCGCATCCAGAAGCAGTATGGCGACACGGCCGCGTCGGTGTTGCGCGAAAATCCCTACCGGCTTGCGGACGAAGTCGCGGGAATCGGATTCAAGAAGGCCGACGCAATCGCTGTGCGGCTTGGCATGGCGCCGACGGCGCCGCAGCGGCTCGAGGCCGGCCTCGTGTATGCGCTCGAACAGGCCACGGCCAACGGCCATGTTTTTTTGCCGGAAAACGATCTGATCGCTCAGGCGTCGGGATTGCTGGGCGCCGAGGCCGGATTGGTGGGTAAATCGCTGGTGGCGCTGGTGGCGAAGCAGGCGGTGGTCCGCGAACATGATGCCATTTATCTGCGGCCGATGCACCGTGCCGAAACCGAATGCGACGCCTGCCTGAAGCGGTTGCTGCACACGCCGGCAAAACCCGTGCAAATAGACGCCGAAAAGGCCTGCGCGTGGATCGAGCGGACCGGAGCCATTCAACTGTCCGAAGGCCAGCGCGAGGCGATTCACACCGCGGCCGCCGCGAAGGTCATGGTCGTTACCGGCGGACCAGGCACGGGCAAGACCACGTTGATTCGCAGCCTCTGGACGATTTTCGGGAAAAAAGAGTTGCGCGTGCTCCTCGCCGCCCCGACGGGCCGCGCCGCGAAACGCATGGAAACCGCGTCCGGCGCGCCCGCCCGCACCTTACACCGGCTGCTCGAATTCAGTCCGAAGGAAGGGCATTTCATGCGCGACGAGAACAATCCGCTTGCTGCGGACGTCGTGATCGTGGACGAGAGTTCGATGGTGGATCTGCCGCTGATGCAGCATTTGCTGAAGGCGATCCCCCCGTATGCACGGCTCATTCTGGTCGGCGACGTGGATCAGTTGCCGAGCGTCGGGCCGGGCACGGTGCTCATGGACATCATATCGAGCGGGGTCGTGCCGGTCATTTGGCTCAAGACCGTGTTCCGCCAGGCCGCGCAGAGCGGGATCGTCGCGAATGCGCACCGCATCAACAACGGCCAGTACCCCGAATTCAACGCGACCGACTTTTTCTTTGTCGAGCGCAAGGATCCGGAAAAGGCTGCCGAAACGGTTGTCGAACTGGTTTGCGGGCGGATGCCGCGCAAGTTTGGGCTTGATCCGCTGCGCGACATCCAGGTGCTGGCGCCGATGCACCGCGGCGCGGCGGGCGTCGAACGCCTGAACGAGGCATTGCAGGCCGCGCTGAATCCGTCGGGCGCGGCCATCCCGCGCAAGCCGTTCCGAAAAGGCGATAAGGTGATCCAGTTGCGGAACAATTACGAACTGGACGTGTACAATGGCGACGTGGGCGTCATCACGGTCGTTGACGTCGAGGCGGCGGAACTTGAAGTGCGTTTCGACGACCGGACGGTCATCTATCCCTTCCTGGAGACGGACGACCTCGCCCCGGCCTATGCGATGACGGTCCACAAGTCGCAGGGCAGCGAATATCCCGCCATCGTGCTTGTCCTGCTTGCGCAGCATTATTTGCTGCTTCAGCGCAACATGCTTTACACCGCCGTCACACGGGGGAAAAAACTGGTCATCGTCGTTGGCGATTCGAAAGCCGTCGGCATGGCGATCCGCAACACCCAGGTCGCCGCGCGCCATTCCCGTCTGGTCGAACGCCTCCGTAACGCCCGGTAACCCCGCGCCCGCGATCCGAACAAAATGACGACCGATCCCGGCGCGGCCGCATGAAGGCGGTCAATGGCCTCCTGAATCGCATTGTCGTCTATCGGTCTCGTCACGCACTGACGCTTTCGTTATGTCCGCGTGGCGGTCCGGCGTCCCGATCCGTTACCTGCCTCATTGAATTCCCATGAGTGCGGCATTTCCAATCCCACGCCGCGCTCGTCCGTTGCTTGCAGGCCGGCGCTGGGGTATCATGGGGGCGGCACAAGATCGTTGCGTGCCGCGGAACCGGGGATTTGAGATGGATATCAAAGCGCTGCTCGATGCGGTTGTAAAGGAAAAGGCGTCCGATCTGATCGTCACGGCGGGTGCGCCGCCCATGCTGCGGATTCACGGCGAACTGCGGCCCGCGCCGCGCTGGGAGGCCCTGACGGCGGAGCAGGCGCGCGCACTGATTTACGGCCTGCTCTCGGCCGAACAGCGAAAATTCTTCGAGGAACGGAAGGAACTCGATTTTTCGATGACGCCGGGGCGCAAACAGCGGTTTCGCGTCAACGTCTACCTGCAACGGCAGACGGTTGCGGCGGCGTTGCGGCCGATTCCCGAAACGGTGCCGTCGTTCAAGGAACTCGGCCTGCCCGGGGATGTCGCGGCGCTGGCTCTGATGAAACAGGGCCTGATCCTCGTGACCGGCCCGACGGGCCACGGCAAGACGACCACGCTGGCGTCCATCGTGGATTTCATCAACGCATCGCGCGCATGCCATATCATCACCATCGAGGATCCCGTGGAATATGTCCATTCGCACAAGAAAAGCATCGTGGATCAGCGTGAAATCGGCGGCGACACGCTGACGTTTCCCAACGCGCTCAAATACGTGCTGCGGCAGAGTCCCGACGTCATCATGATCGGCGAGATGCGCGACCTTGAGACGATCCAGGCCGCGCTGCGCGCCGCCGAGACCGGCCATCTCGTGTTCGCGACGCTGCACACGAACGACGCGGTGCAGACCGTGGACCGCATCGTGGACGTGTTTCCCGGCGAACAGCAGCAGCAGATCCGGGTCCAATTGTCCATGACGCTGCTCGCGGTGCTGTCGCAGCGGCTGTTGCCGCGCGAGGACGGCAAGGGCCGCGTGCTGGCCTACGAACTGATGAAAAACAACACTGCGGTGTCGAACCTGATCCGCGAGGGGAAAACGCACCAGGTGTACAGCATCATCGAAACCGCGACACGCGACGGCATGTTGACGCTCGACAAGTGCATCAAGAACCTTTATATGGAAGGCGCGATCACGCACGACGACGCCGTCGCCCACCTGCGCAATCCAAAGACGATCGACGCGGCGTAAGCCCCCCTGCCGCGCCCGGACACGAAAACGGCCGGAGCGATTCGCAGCCGGCAACACCCGATTTTGAGCGCCACTCGATGCGCCTGCCTTGACGCTGGCCGGGCCCGCGGGGGATCGGGCGTTTGGCGCCGCCTGCGGGGTTTGCTATACTGTGCGCCCGACATTGGCACACAAATCCAAGGGCCGCGAGGCGGCGCGGCCAATCGCAATCAGGAGCATAGGCAGCCACGCATGGACAAAGTGTATGTGACCCGGGAAGGGCTGGAAAAACTCAAGGCGGAACTGGCCGAATGCAACGCGCGGCGCATGAAAGTGGCGGAGGCCATCGAACTGGCGCGCAGCTACGGTGATCTCAGCGAAAACGCCGATTACCATGCGGCGAAAGAAGAGCAGGCCATGCTCCACGCACGCATTCGCGACATGGAAGACAAGTTGACGCGCGCCGTGGTGATTGAAGACAAGGATATTGACGCCACAAAAGCGTATCTGGGATCCACGGTCCGGGTGCTCAACAAAAAAACCAACAAGGAAATGGTGTATTCGCTGGTGAGTCCGTTGGAAATGGATTTGGCGCATGGCCGGCTTTCCGTTCAGTCGCCGGTGGGCAAAGCCCTGCTGGGCCTGTCGGTGGGCGATACGGCGGTGGCGAAAGTGCCCGCGGGCGATATGGTCCTGGAAATATTGGAGATTACGCGGCAAACCAATTGATTCGTCGAATCCGCCGGATCCGGTGGAACGATCTCGGTTCACGAAACTTGGAGCCTGTTACCTGAAATGCCCAAACGAACGGATCTGCACAAAATCCTGCTGATTGGTTCCGGCCCCATCGTCATTGGCCAGGCCTGCGAATTCGATTATTCCGGCACGCAAGCCTGCAAGGCTCTGCGCGAAGAGGGATACGAGGTTGTCCTGGTCAACAGCAATCCCGCGACAATCATGACCGATCCGGAAACGGCGGACCGGACCTACATCGAGCCGTTGACCGCCGCCATGCTCGAACAGATAATCGCGCGGGAACGGCCCGATGCCCTATTGCCGACCGTGGGCGGGCAAACGGGGCTGAATCTTTCGGTCGAACTGGCCGAGACGGGCATTCTGGAAAAATACGACTGCGAACTCATCGGCGCGCGTCTGGGCGCAATCAAGAAGGCCGAGGATCGCGGCCTGTTTCGCGAGGCCATGTTGCGCATCGGGCTCGAAGTGCCCCGTAGCCGGGTCGTCCATTCGCTCGCGGAAGCCCGCGAATTCGGCGCCGAACTCAATTACAACGCGATCGTTCGTCCGGCCTTCACGCTGGGCGGGATGGGCGCGGGCGTGTCCTACAACCGCGATGAATACGATGGCGTGGTCGAATGGGGGCTTTCGTGCAGCCCCATCAACGAGGTGCTGATAGAGGAATCGGTCATCGGATGGAAGGAATACGAACTCGAGGTGATGCGCGACATGAACGACAACGTCGTGATCATCTGCTCGATCGAAAATTTCGATCCCATGGGGATTCATACCGGTGACAGCATCACGGTTGCGCCGGCTCAGACGCTGACCGACAAGGAATACCAGGTCATGCGCGATGCGGCCATCGCGATTATCCGCGAAATCGGCGTGGATACCGGCGGGTCGAACATCCAGTTTGCCGTGCATCCGGGCAACGGGCGGATGGTTGTCATTGAAATGAATCCCCGCGTGTCGCGCAGTTCCGCGCTCGCTTCGAAAGCCACGGGATTTCCCATCGCCAAGATTGCGGCCAAACTGGCCGTGGGTTACTTCCTCAATGAAATTCCGAACGATATCACGCGCGAAACGCCGGCCTCGTTCGAGCCGACCATTGACTATTGCGTGACGAAGATCCCGCGCTGGGCCTTTGAAAAGTTCCGCGGCGCCGACTCGAACCTGACGGTCCAGATGAAAAGTGTCGGCGAAACGATGAGCATCGGCCGGACCTTCAAGGAATCGCTCCAAAAGGGCATCCGCGGCCTCGAAATCGGGCGTTTCGGCCTTGGCGCCGATGGCCGGGACAAGCCGCTGACCGGAAATCCCTGCTCGCCGGAGGAAAAGGAAGCCCTGTTGCGCGAGATCCGCACGCCGCGCCCCGAACGCCTGGTCCGGTTGGCGCAGGCGTTCCGCGCGGGGGCCAGCGTCGAGGAATTGTTCGAGGCGACGAAGATTGACCCGTGGTTCCTTGAAAACATGCGGCAGATTGTCGAAGAAGAAGAGGCGCTGCGCACGGCGAATCCCGACGATTCCGGCGTGCTGCGCAAGGCCAAACAATGCGGCTTTTCGGACCGTCAACTGGGTTTCCTGTGGAACATGGATCCGATCGAAGTCCGGGCGCTGCGCACGAAACATGGCGTCGTCCCGACCTATCGCCTCGTGGATACCTGCGCGTCGGAATTCGAGGCCTATACACCCTATTACTACTCGACCTACGGCGACGAGGACGAGGTGCGGCCGGCCGCGAAGGACAAGATAATGATTCTGGGCGGCGGCCCGAACCGCATCGGGCAGGGCATCGAATTCGACTACTGTTGCGTGCACGCCGTCTTTGCGCTCAAGGAAGACGGATACGAGACCATCATGGTCAACAGCAATCCGGAAACGGTCTCGACCGATTACGACACCGCGGACCGGCTCTATTTCGAGCCGGTCACGTTCGAGGACGTCCTGAACATCGTCGAACGCGAAAAACCCAAGGGGGTCATCGTGCAATTCGGCGGCCAGACGCCCCTCAATCTCGCCGTCGCGCTTGAAAAGGCCGGCGTGCCGATTATCGGAACATCGCCGGACAGCATCGCGCGCGCCGAAGATCGCAAGCGTTTTCGTGAGGTGGTCGAAAAACTCAACCTGCTTCAGCCCGCGAACGACACGGCGACGTCGCTCGCGGAAGCCCGTGTCATCGCGGAGCGGATCGGCTATCCCGTGGTCGTGCGGCCGTCGTTCGTGCTCGGCGGGCGCGCCATGGAAATCGTCTACGACCGGGAATCGCTCGACCGTTACATGACGATGGCCGTGGATGCGTCGCCCGAACATCCCATCCTGATTGACAAATTCCTTGAGGCGGCCATTGAAATTGACGTGGACGCCCTCGGCGACGGAACCGATGTGATCGTAGCGGGCGTCATGCAGCATATCGAGGAAGCCGGCATCCACTCCGGCGACAGTGCGTGCATTCTGCCGCCCTACGATTTGCCGGCATTCGTCATTGAACGCATCAAGGACCAGACGCGCGCACTGGCGCACGAACTGGGCGTCGTCGGTCTCATGAACGTGCAATATGCCGTGCGCGACGACGATATCTACATTCTCGAAGTGAATCCGCGCGCTTCGCGGACCGTGCCGTTCGTGAGCAAGGCGACGGGATTGCCGCTGGCGAAAATCGCCGCGCGCGTCATGGCCGGCAAGACCCTTCGCGAACTCGGCGTGACCGCGGATCCCGTGCCCAATTATGTCTCGGCCAAGGAAGTTGTTCTGCCGTTCATCAAATTCCCCGGGGTGGACATTCTGCTCGGACCCGAAATGCGCAGCACGGGCGAGGTCATGGGCATTGACCGCAACATGGGCCTTGCCTTTGCGAAGAGCCAGATCGCCGCGGGCAATTCCATGCCGCAATCCGGCGCCGTCTTTTTGAGTCTCAACCGCCTCGACCGCGCCAAAATGGGGACCATCGGCCAAGACCTTGCGGATCTGGGTTTCAAACTCCTGGCCACCAAGGCCACGGCCGCCGCCTTGCGCGAGCAGGGCATCGAAGTCGAAACGGTCCACAAGGTCGGCGAGGGCCGGCCCCATATCGTGGACCGCATGATCAACGGCGAGGTGGACTGGATTATCAACACGCCGCTCGGAAGCGAGTCCAGCGCGGACAGCAAGGCCATCCGGCGCACCGCCATCGAGCGGGGACTGCCGATCATGACCACCCTCGCCGCCGCCCGCGCCGGTATCCAAGCCCTGCGCGCCATGCGCGAATCCGAAATGTGCGTTCTATCCCTGCATGAATACCATGCCTCCCTTACGATGTAAGGCGGGTTCCCGGTTTCGGCCGTTATCGCCGGAATGAATAGGCCCCCCGTCCTTTGCGTCCTTGCGTCCATTTCCCTTTTCCATTGTGGGTCACCGGGGGGCTCAACCCGCCTGAGAGACAGGGGCCTATTCCCTTTTCTTTACTGTAACCGTCTGTCTTGAAATAATTTACGATTTTATAACAACCTATCCAGCCCCAAAATCCTTGACAAACGGTATGGGGTATGCTACACTCAGACGAGTTGTTAGCACTCTCTTCTGTCGAGTGCTAAGGTGGTTTCATGGATCAAAATACGAAACTGAATGAACGGGAAGAGTTGATACTCCGCGCGGTCGTCCAGTGTTACATCACGACAGCGGAACCGGTGGGTTCTCGCGTGATCGTAAAGCGGTTTGGATTGGATTTCAGCCCGGCCACGGTGCGCAATGTGATGGCCGATCTCGAAGAGGCTGGTTACTTGCAGCAGTTGCACACGAGTTCGGGCCGCGTGCCGACGGATCGCGGATACCGGTATTACGTGGATTATCTGATGGGCGTCCAGGAATTGACGCTGGCCGAGCGCGCGCGGATCGAGCGCGAGATGTCTTCCCGCCTGAACGACGCGGACGAGATCATGCGCCAGACCAGCCAGTTGTTGGCGCTGGTGTCCCATCAGACCGGCATGGTCCAGGCGCCGGACGAGGACAATGCCCGGGTGCAGCACATCGAAGTGATGCCGGTGTCGCCGACGCGCGCGGCGGTGATGGTGGCGGATAGTTACGGGCGTGTGCACACGGCCATACTTCAATGGGACGACGGATCGGGGCCGGATGAATTCGTAAAGTTGAGCCGTTTTTTGAATGAACATATGCGCGGGGTATCCTGCGACCAGATGGTAGCGCGGATGCATGGGATCGTACGGATGGTCTTGGATGAAAACCGGATCCTGGCGGAGCGTGCGCTGCGCATACTGCAACTGTTGCCGGCCAACCGGCCCGCGCCGTTGTATCTGGAAGGGGCCGCGCAATTGTTTGAGCAGCCGGAATTTCGCGACATTGACCGGGCACGCGAGGTGTTCGGCGTGCTCGAGGAACGTGAACGCCTGGCGGCCCTATTGCGGGCGAATGTGGCCAAAGCCGGGAAGGGCGCGTCGGTTTGGATAGGATCGGAAAGCCAAGAACCCGGCCTGCGTGAAATCAGTGTCGTGGCATCGCCTTACCATGTGGGCAATGAGCCGGCGGGCGTGATAGGCATATTGGGCCCCCGCCGGATGCCGTATCAGCGGTTGACGGCGGTGGTGGATTATACGGCCGCCATGTTGAGCCGGTTTCTGACCCGCCTGGCGGGCGTATAGCACAGGGTCGCGGGCATGTTTTGAAGGGAATTATGAAGAAAGACGCCTTGAAAAAAACCGAATTGGAGAAAAAACTCGAAGCGGAGGCGGCCCAGGAGAAAACCGGGACGCAACCGGAACCGCCGCCGCCGCCGGAAGTGGATGTGGCGGCGCTGCTGGCCGAACGGGACGCCTTGCGGGCCGAATGCGATGCGCAGAAGGATCAGTTTCTACGGACGCGGGCGGATTTCGACAACTATCGCAAACGAATGTTGCGCGAAATGGATCAAATCCGGATCATGGCCGCGGAACGGCTCGTGCAGGATCTGTTGCCGGTGCTGGACAATCTGGAACGGGCGGTTGAACATGCCCAAGCGGAACCGGCCGGTCTAATCGAAGGGGTTGAAATGGTGGCAAAACAATTCCGCGATGCGTTGGGCCGCCATGGTGTAGAGCCGATTGCCGCGGCGGGCCAGCCGTTCGATCCGGCCTGCCACGAGGCGGTGGCCTGCCTTGAGACGGCCGATTGTCCGCCTGATCATGTGGCACGGGAAATGCTAAAGGGATATCGAATGGGCGGCTCGGTGATACGGCCCGCCAAGGTCGTTGTGGGCAAAGCGCCCGCCGAGGAACCGCCTGCGGAAACAAACGAATCGGAAACCAGTACAGAATAGCGCATAGGCGCGCGTGGAGGATACGACATTATGGGCAAGGTAATCGGAATTGACCTCGGAACAACGAACTCGTGCGTCGCCGTCATGGAAGCCGGCGAACCGGTCGTCATAGCCAATGCGGAAGGTAGCCGGACAACCCCGTCCGTCGTGGCGTTCACCAAGGACGGCGAGCGGCTGGTGGGCACTGTCGCCAAGCGCCAGGCCGTGACCAATCCCCAAAACACGGTGTTTTCCATCAAACGTTTCATGGGACGCCGCTACAACGAAGTCGGATCGGAAGAGAAACTCGTCCCGTACAAGGTCTCGGCCACCTCGACCGGCGACTGTCAGGTCATGGTCCAGGGGAAAACGTATCGCCCGCCGGAAATCTCCGCGATGATCCTGCAAAAAATGAAGGAAACGGCGGAAACTTACCTCGGTGAAAAAGTGACCCAGGCGGTCATCACGGTGCCCGCCTATTTCAACGACGCCCAGCGGCAAGCCACCAAAGACGCGGGCCGCATTGCGGGACTCGATGTGCTGCGCATCATCAACGAGCCCACGGCCGCCGCGCTGGCCTATGGCCTCGACAAAAAGAAAAGCGAAAAGGTCGCCGTGTACGACTTGGGCGGCGGCACGTTCGACATCTCGATCCTCGCCATTGGCGACGACAGTTTCGAGGTGAAAAGCACCAACGGCGACACGCACCTGGGCGGGGACGATTTCGACCAGTGCATCATCACATGGCTGGCGGACGAATTCCTGCGCGACCAGGGCATCGATCTGCGCAAGGATCCCATGGCCCTGCAACGCCTCAAGGAAGCCGCCGAAAAGGCCAAGTGCGAACTTTCCACCGTTATGTCCACCGACATCAATCTGCCGTTTATCACGGCCGATGCCTCGGGGCCGAAACACATGAACTACACGCTTACCCGAGCCAAACTTGAACAACTGTGCGATGCCCTCCTGCAGCGCACCAAGCAACCGTGTTTCCGCGCGCTCGAGGATGCCGGACTCAAGGCGTCGGACATTGATGAAGTGATCCTGGTAGGCGGTATGACGCGCATGCCGGCCGTCGGGGCCATTGTAAAGAACATTTTCGGCAAGGAGCCCCATCGGGGCGTGAATCCGGACGAGGTCGTGGCGATCGGCGCCGCCATTCAGGCGGGCGTGCTGGGGGGTGAAGTGAAGGATGTTCTACTGCTCGATGTTACACCACTATCGCTCGGAATTGAAACACTTGGCGGCATCTGCACCAAGTTGATCGAACGAAACACGACTATCCCGGTCACCAAACGGCAAATATTTTCAACCGCCGCGGACAACCAGACAGCCGTCACGATCCACGTTCTTCAGGGCGAGCGTGAACTGGCCGCGGACAACCGCACGCTGGGCCGTTTCGACTTGGTGGGCATTCCGCCGGCGCCGCGCGGCATCCCCCAGATCGAAGTGGCGTTCGACATTGACGCAAACGGGATCGTGCACGTGTCGGCCAAGGATCTTGCCACGGGCAAGGAACAGAAGATACGTATTGAATCGTCGAGCGGCCTGAGCGAGGAAGAAATCAAAAAGATGGTTCGCGACGCCGAATCGCACGCCAAGGAAGATCAGGAACGCAAACACAAGATTGAGGTCCACAACAATGCGGACACGCTCGCCTATGGCACGGAGAAGATGCTGCGTGAAAACGCGGACAAAGTTTCGGCGCAGGACAAGGCGGCCATCGAGTCGGCGTTGGCCGAACTGCGGTCGGTGATGAACGGCGACGACATTCCCGCCATCGAGGCCGCCATGCAGAAAGTGACGCAGGCGTCGCACAAGATGGCCGAGGCGATGTATGCCGCGGCGGCCGCGCAGCAACAACAGGCCGGCGGATCGGGATCGGGACAGGCAGGGCCTTCGGAAGGGCGTGACCCACAGCCCAAGGATGGCACAATGGACGCCGATTTCACCGTGGTGGATGATGGTACGAAGAATTGAGGCAAGGCGGGTTTCCCGATAACGGAACCCACGGCTGGGAGCACAGATGCCTGAACGCGATCCGTATGAAGTGCTGGGCGTCTCGCGGGGAGCCTCGGACGAGGAAATCCGCAAGGCGTACCTCAAACTTGCGCACAAATACCATCCGGACAAGACCGGCGGCGACAAGGCCGCAGAGGAAAAGTTGAAGGAGATCAACGCCTCTTACGACATTCTCAAGAATCCGGAGAAACGCAAGCAGTATGACCGGTTCGGCCATGCCGGCGATCCGTTCGGCGGCGCGGGCGGACCGTTCAGCGGCGGATTCGGAGGGTTCGGCGGCGCGGGCCAAGGGTTTGAAAACGCCTTTGAAGATGTCTTCGACATGTTCTTTGGGCGATCGGGCGGCGGCGGCCGCCGCCAACGCGGTCCGCGGGCCGGCAACGATCTCGAATACAAGGTTTCGATTACCTTGCGCGAGGCCGCGGCCGGCGTGAAAAAGACGATCCGCTTTGGCCGGATGGAGACATGCAACGAATGCGCGGGATCCGGCGCGGCGGCTGGGTCGCGCCCCGAAGTCTGCCCGGCCTGCCAAGGGTCGGGGCAGACCCATATCGCCCGCGGATTCTTCAGCGTGACGCAGACCTGCGGACGCTGTCGCGGGACGGGGCGGACGGTTTCAAAACCCTGCCACCGTTGCGGCGGGGAGGGCCGGACGCGTATCCAGCGGGAGATTGCCGTTGATATTCCGGCGGGAGTTGACACCGGCCTGCGCCTGCGTGTCGCGGGCGAGGGTGAACCGGGTGAAAACGGCGGACCGCGCGGCGATTTGCACATCTATATCGAAGTCCAACAGGATGAACTCTTCGTGCGCGAAGGATCGGATATCCTGTGCGAGGTCCCCGTCAGTTTTCCGAAGGCGGTCCTTGGCGCGACGATTCGCGTGCCCACGCTCAGCGGAGAAGCCGAATTGAAAGTGCCCGCCGGAACGCAGTCCGGCGCGATACTGCGGCTGCGCGGACTGGGTATGCCCGACTTGCGCGGCTATCGCCACGGGGATCAACTCGTTCGGATCGTCGTCGAGGTTCCCACGCGTCTCACCCGGCGCCAGCGCGAACTCATGCAGGAATTTGAAAACGAAAGCGACGAGAAAGCCTATCCGCTTTATCGCCGCTTTGTGGACAAGATCAAGAAATTTCAGGGATAGGGCGGAGACGCTGTGGAATTCCGCCCCCTTGCGTGGCGTTACTTCATGATTTCCTGGATACGCGCGGCGATTTCCTGGGGCGACCACAAGGCCCCGGCCGCGTCGGCCCCGTCGGTGATCTGATACCGGAATTCGCAATAGTGGCCGCCTTGCGCACCGAATAGGCGTCCGGTCAGTCCGCTGGACAATTCCGATGCCAGAAAGACGACGAGCGGACTGATCTTTTCGGGGGTCAGATCATCCGGTACGGCGGCAATGTCCGCGGTCATTCGGGTCTTGGCCAGCGGCACGATGGCGTTGACCGTGATGTTGTGTTTCGCGAATTCGATGGCGGCGACGCGCGTGAATCCCGCAATGCCGGCTTTGGCCGCGCCATAGTTCGACTGGCCGAAATTGCCGATGAGTCCCGCAATGGAACTTGTGTTGATGATTCGCCCGCCTTGGCCCTGCTCGACCATCTTGCGCGCTGCGGCCTGCGTGACCGCAAAAGTGCCTTTCAAATGCACCGCAATAACCGCGTCCCACATCGCCTCTTCCATTTTGAGAAGCGATTTGTCGCGCAAAATGCCCGCATTGTTGACCACGATATCCACGCGCCCGAAAGCGTCCAGGGCTGTCTTCACAATTCCCGCCGCGCCCTCAAGCGTCGCCACGCTGTCGTAATTGGGAGCCGCCTCGCCGCCCGCGGCGCGAATCTCATCCACCACCTGCTGGGCCATTCGCGTGTCGGCGCCCGTGCCGTCGCGCGCGCCGCCGAGATCGTTCACGACGACCTTCGCGCCTTCGGCCGCCAGCGCCAATGCATGGCAACGTCCCAATCCGCCGCCCGCTCCCGTTACAATCGCCACTTTGCCGTCCAGAAGTCCCATTGCGTGCCAACCTCCATTTCAAAACACACTTCAACACTCGACCGACTGCCGGTTTCGCAGGGGGAGTGTAGCATGAAACCGTCGCCGCCGCCTAACCTGTGGCCAACACCACGTACGGTTTCCGGATTGCCGGGTGACTTTTCGGCGTCCTGACAAGCAACGGGTCTTCAGGGCACGGCCAGCGCGATGCCGCGGATTTCGTGAATCTCGACGTTTCCGATGGTCTTTTCCTTGGCGGGCGAGACGGCGCAATAGAAGTGGTGGAGTCTGCCGTCCACGGAAAAGACGGCGGGTTTGTGGGCATAGGTTGCGTCAATGCTGCCAGGTCGGCCCACGTCAACCAGAATCTCGTTCGACTTGCGCCAGTGAACCAGATCTTCGGAAAAGGCTACGGTGTCGCGCGCGCGCCCGTCGCTCGACAGGGTGTAGTAGAACATGACCCAGGTATCCCCGCACCGCAACACGCATGGATCACTGCAGAATACGTCGTCGAAAGCGCCTTTCGGACCCACCGGAATCAACGGGTTGCCCGCGTGTCGTGTCCATGTCTTGAGATCCCTCGAAGTGGCGAGGCCGATCTGCTCGATCCACGGCGAATCCGCGGTCTTGGCGTTGTAAAAGAGATAAAACACACCCTCGTGCTCGACCAGGCACGATTTGTAGAGGCCGCCGCGTTCCCATGCGCCCGCGTCTGAATCCGACGCGCGCAGACAGGGGTCCTTCACGCGCCACTTGCGGAAATCGGCGCTCCAGCACAGGCCGATGGCCGCCGGACCGGTCTCGTATCCGGCCTGCGGGTAGGCGTGGTAGGTTCCGAGGTAGCGGTCTTCGAAGGTTTTCAGCCGGCCCTCGCCGAACAAATCGTTGTCGCGAACGATCCACGTCAGCGCGGCGTTGAATTCCGTCGTGGAACCCGCGGGCCCGCGGTCGAGAATCAGCCCTTCCTTTTCCCAGCGCAGCAGATCGGTGGACGACGCCAGGCCGGTGCGATAGCCAATGCCGTCGAAGCCGATATACGTCATGTAGTAACGCCGTTTGTGGCGGAAGATGAACGGGCAATCCGTCGCGAGCGAATCGAATTCGCCTTTGGCGTACGACGCCTTCAACACCAGTTCCGGAAATTTGTGCGGCGTGCGCAACCGCTTGAGCAGGTCCTCGTCCGGCGCCGTATGGGGCCGGGGTTCTTCGGATGTAGTCATCGTCTCTCCATTGGCAACCATGCTTGCCGACATCAAACCCATCGCCCTGAGAAATTCTCGTCGTGAAAAAAGAGCGTTCGTATACAACGGTTGTCCGATCCCCCCTTTTATGCAGTCGAAAAATTCATGCGTCATTCACCGAACAATTCGCCAAGAACCGACAATACCTCCCGTTGGCCGGGGGGAGCAATTCGTCCGTTGCGCTTGGCCAATCGAATTCTGTTGATCGTTCGGACACAACGCCGCCATCGCAAAAAAATGACAACGATCGCATTGCGCGTCTCCTTGAACCCGAAGGGTTCCCGTCCCGGTATTGCGGGTGGAAGGATCGTTCAATATCCCTCGTCCGAATGCCGCACGGTTCCCCGAAACACCCGGTAAACATAGGCCGTGTAGACGAGCATGACGGGCACGCCGACGGCGGCAATGATGAACATGACCTTCAGGGTCAACGGTGTGGACGATGCGTTGTAAATGGTCAGGCTGAAGGACGGATAGAGTCGCGACGGCACGAGCATGGGGTAGAGGCTGATGCCGGCCATGGCGATCATCGAGGCAATCGTTGCGGCGCTGGCCACGAAGGCGCGGCCATAGCGCCGTCCGGTCAGGGCGGCCGGAACGCACGGGATGGACACGAGCAGTGGAATCAGCGCAAGATAAAACAGCATGTTTTGGCTGAGTTTCTCGAAAAGGAAGGGGGAGGTCGTCAACGTGAAGAAGGTGACCGGTATGTAGAGCACGGCCAAAGCGGCCCAGCCGCCCATGGCCCATGAGTGCATGCGCTCGCGTAGTTCGCCGTCGGTCTTGAGCGCAAGGTATGCGCCGCCGTGCATGATGAACATGGCAAGTCCCAGAACGCCCACCGACAACGCATAGGGATTGAGCAGGCCAAGGAAAGTTCCGGTGAATTCGCCCTTGGAATCAATGGGGAGTCCGCGCAGAATGTTGCCGAACGCCACGCCGAACAGGATCGCGGCGACCAGGCTGCCCAGCCCAAAGGCCCAGCCCCATGCATAATGCCATCGGACGGAATCCACCTTGCCGTAAAATTCAAGCGAAACCGCCCGAAAGATCAATGCGACGAGCAGCAGGACGAATGCGATATAGAATCCGCTGAACACGGCCGCATATACCGGCGGGAACGCCGCGAACAAGGCGCCGCCCGCCGTGAGCAGCCAGACCTCGTTGCCGTCCCAAACGGGGGCGATGGCCTTCATGCAGAGGCGCTTCTCCCTTGGATCGCGCAGAAACAGGGAAATGACGCCCGCGCCGAGATCGAATCCGTCGAGTATGGCGTAGCCGACGATAAGCACGCCGACGAGCAGAAACCAAATCGTGTTGAGGTCCAACATCATGCGGCCTCCTTGCCGGCGGCGGTTTCGGGTCCGCGCCGCGCCGTGGTCACGCACAGATAAAGATACAATGCGAAGAGCAGCGCATACACCGCTCCGAACAGGATGATGGAAAACAGCACTTCGCCGCCGGTCAATCGCGGCGAGACGGCGTCGGCGGTTTTGAGCAATCCGTAAACAATCCAGGGCTGCCGCCCGACTTCCGCCACAATCCAGCCGGCCTGGCAGGCGATCACCGGTAGGGGAATCGCCATGATCAACCCCCATAGATACAGTTTGTCTTCCCACAGGCGGCCGCGCCAAAGTTGGAACAAACCGTACGCCGTGAGGGCGATGAACAACGAACCGAGTCCGACCATGGCATGAAATCCCATGAACGGCAGAAAGACCGGCGGGCGTTCATCGGGCGGGAAATCGTTCAGGCCCTTGACGACGTAATCCGGACGCATGCCGACGAGCAGGCTCAACAGGCTGGGCGCGCGGACCGCTCCGATGAGGCCGGTTTCGGTGGGAATGCCGATCAGGGTCAGCGGGGCGTTGGGACCGGTCTCGAAGAGGCCCTCGAATGCGGCGAGTTTGGCGGGTTGCTGATGGGCGATTTGCCGGGCATGCTCGTGACCGAACGGGAAGAGCTCGAGCACGGACGCAATGAAACCGGCGACGACCGCGATGCGCAACGCGCGCCGCGCCACTTCATTTGTCTTGTCTTTCAGCAGGAGGTAGGCGGAGATGCCCGCGACGAGAAACGCGCCGCATATCACGGCGGCATCCATTGTGTGCAGGAATCGAATGGGCATCGAGCGGTTGAACACCGCGGCGGCGAAACTCGTCAATTCGGCCCGGCCCGTTTCTGAATTGAAGACATAGCCGGCGGGGGTCTGCTGCCACGAATTGGCCACGAGAATCCAGAACGCCGACAAGGTGGCGCCCACGGCGACCATCAGAATGGAAAACCAATGCGCGCCCTTGGAAACACGCCCGCGTCCGAACAGGTACAATCCAAGGAACGTGGACTCCAAGAAGAAGGAGAAGACGGCCTCGGCGGCCAGCGGGGCGCCGAAGATGTCGCCCACGAACCGGGCGTATTGCGCCCAGTTCGTGCCGAACTGGAACTCCATCGTGATGCCGGTCGCGACGCCCATCGCGAACGTCAGGGCCAAAAATTTCGCAAAAAAGCGGCCCATCCGCTCGTAGACCGGATCGTTTCGCCGCCATGCCCGCCATTCGACGAGCACGAGGAAGTAGGCCAGCCCGATGCTGAGCGGGGGGAAAATGAAATGAAATCCCACCGTCATGGCGAACTGGATTCGAGAGAGCAACACCGGATCCAAATGCATAACGCTCCTTCTCTTTGCGCGGATTCCCGCCGGAACTCTTGATTGAGATAGTGCGGCTGGGCCGTCTTGGGCGCCTCAAGACTACCTTGCTAGAGGCTTTCTTTCAACTTGCGCGCCAGCTCGTGTCCCAACGCGCGACAACGTTCGAGCGCCGACTCGTCCGGCACATACTGAACTGAAACCGGTTCGGCGGCCAGCGGGATCTTCATGGCGGCCAGGGCCTCTTTGGCCTGGGCCACGCCCTCGCCGTTCCATCCGTATGAGCCGAACACGGCGCCCGTCAGATTCTTGCGTTTCAAACCCTTGAGATAACTCAGCACGTCGGCCAACGCGGGAAACATGCAGGCGTTCAGGGTCGGTGTGCCCACCACGAGCGCGCCGCACTCCAAGTATTCCGTCGCGATGTTGCTGCGGTGGCAGGCGCTCGCGCGGCACAGGACCGCCTCGACGCCTTCGGCCCGCAGGCCGTCCGCCACGGCGCCGGCCATCGCCTCGGTGCTGTACCACATCGTATCGTACACAATAAGCGCCTTGGCCGCGGGCTTCTGCGCCGCCCACGCGCCGTACCATTCGATGACGCGCTCGGGATTTTTCCGCCAGAGGGGCCCGTGATCGGGAAGGATCGCGCCGATGCGGAGTCCGGCGGTTTTTTCGAGGGCCATCTTGACCATCGGGGAAAACGGCAGCAGGATGTTCGCGTAATATTTCGCCGTTTCTTCGTGCAAGACAGCCGGGTCTATTTCGTCCGCGAAACGCTCGTCCGACGCCAAGTGCATGCCGAACCCGTCCTGCGAAAAAAGCAGTTCCTCTTCCGGCAGGTGACAAAACATGCTGTCGGGCCAGTGCAGCATGCGCGTTTCATAAAACGCCAGCGTGCGATTGCCCAGCGACACGGTTTCGCCGTCGGCCACGGCCGTTGCGCCGAGATCCGTGTGGAAATGGGCGGCCAAGGCCTTCAGGCCGTTTGCGGAGGCGAAGATCTTTTCCGGGCGGACACACGCGACGGTCCTCGGCAGGCAGCCGGTATGATCCAACTCCGAATGATTCGACACGATGAAATCAATGCGCGACGGATCGACCACCGAGGCGATGCGCGCCATCATTTCGTCGAAAAAGGGCGCGCGCACGGTGTCCACCAGCGTGATTTTGTCGGCCCGGATCAGAAACGCGTTGTACGTCGTTCCCCGTTCGGTGGAATAACCGTGGAAATCGCGCAGATCGCGATCAATCGCACCGACCCAATACACATCATCCGTTATGCGGACGGCGTCCGCGGAATGGCCCATGATGAACGTCCGCCGGTTATTTCCCGTGTTTGGCCAAGTAGGCCGCCACGCCTTCCGCGGACGGTTTCATGGCCTCCTCGCCTTCTTTCCAATTGGCCGGGCATACGTCGCCGTGCTTCTCGTAATGCTGAAGGGCCGACAACAGGCGCAACGCCTCGTCCACGCTGCGTCCCAGCGGCAGATCGTTGACCAGTTGATGGCGCACAATGCCTTCCTTGTCTATCAGGAACAGGCCGCGCAGCGAGATGGCCTCGTTGATCAGCACGCCGTAGTTGCGGGAGATGCTTTTGTTCAGATCGGACACCATCGGGAATTGGACCTTTCCGATGCCGCCCTTTTCGACGGGGGTGTTGCGCCATGCCCAATGCGAGAAATGCGAATCCACGGACACGCCCACGACTTCGCAGTTTTTCGCCTTGAAATCGGCCAGGCGCTTGTCGAACGCGATGATCTCCGACGGACACACGAACGTGAAGTCCAGCGGATAGAAAAACAACACCACGTATTTGCCCCTGAGCGAGGAAAGCGAAAAGGCGTCGTTGAAGGAATTGTCCGGCATTACGGCGGTGGCCGTGAAATCCGGCGCGGGCTTGGTAACGAGAGTTTCCATGTTGTGTCTCCGGTCTTTGGCAGTCGTTGCCGTTTTGTTGGGGTTGTTACGACGCGATCTGGTCGAGATGGCGCGTCAGAATAATCACATGGCCCATTTCCTGGGCGATGATTTCGTCGAGCCGGGCGCCGCCGAATTTCTGCGGCACCATGATCTTGATGCCCTCATAAAAAATGATCGAGTCTTTTTCGCGCTGAATAGCGGCATTGAGGATGGTCTTGGCGTCTGTGCCGTCCTTGAGCACCTCCAGGGGATCCTCCTTCGGGTCGAACACGCACTTGTCGGCCATGCCCTTCAGGAATTCGTAGGCGTCGTTGTGGGGATCCAGGGGGGTCTCGGCGAGTTCGTCGCCGCTGAGTTTTTGTTGCATGTGGGCGAATACCTGCTCGTGCACCACCTCCATTTCGGCGAGGTCGTTCATGAGTTTCTTGCCGGCGGGATCGCCGATCAATTCCGCGGCCCTGCGATAATACGCGACGCCGTTGCGCTCGATGCGCTTCGCGATTTCAAATGCTTCGTTGGCGTTGAAAATCAGACTGCTCATTGCATTCTCCTTGTCGTGGCGTCCGCTTCGCACGGTCGCCGTGCATCCCGTTATGCCTTTTGCGCAAACACCGCCAGTTTGCGTCCCAGCAATGTAATATGACCCATTTCCTCGCGGATGATGGTTTCGATCCGCAATTTGTCCGCCGCATCCGGCACGGCGTCTTTCAGTCCGGTGTAAAACACCACCGATTCGCGTTCGCGTTGAATCGCAAAGGCCAACACGTCCCGCATCGAAACATTCGGGGCCAGCGCCGGCGGAACCGCCGCGCGCATGTCGAATATCTGGCCCGACGCGAAATGCTGGAGATACTGGGCCGCGTCGCTGTCCGCGTTGAACCATTCCGCGTCCGGTGCGTTGCCGACGACGCGGGCCATCAGGGCCGCGAAGGTGTGTTCGTGCTGGTCCTCCATAGCGGCCAGTTCCAGCAGTTCGCGTTTTGTGACCTCGTCGCTCATGACGGCGGCGGCGTTGCGGTAAAAGACCGCGCCGTTCCGTTCGATTTCGATGGCGATTTCGAAAATGTCCTTTGCGTCGAAGAAAAGGCCCATTACGCCTCTCCCGCCACGGGCGGCGTGAACACGCGGGCGGCCAGTTCCTGATCCACCAGGAACAGCGCGCCCGAATTGCTTCCGATAAGCTTGAGTTTCTGGACCAGCGCATCCGCGCTCGCCTCTTCTTCCACTTGTTCGTTGATGAACCAGTGCAGGAGGACGCTCGTGGCGTGATCGTTTTCCTTCGCGGCCAACGTGGCCAGTTTGTTGATCCGAGCGCTCACTTCCGTTTCGTGTTTATAGGTGGCCTGGAAGGCGTCCAATGGCGATTTCCATGTGGCCGGGGGCGCGGCGATGGCCTTGAGTTGAACGCGGCCCTGCCGGCTCAACAGGTAATCGAAGAATTTTTTTGCGTGAAAATCCTCTTCCTGCGCCTGAACCCGCATCCAGTTCTCGAAACCTTTGAGATTGATCGAGTCAAAATAGGCGGCCATCGCAAGATAGAGATACGACGAATACAATTCGGCGTTGATTTGATCGTTGATTGCGTCAACCATCTTTTTGCTTATCATGGAATCACCCTTTCCAGTAACCGTGCAGGTTGCAGTACGCCCGCGCCGCCGACGGCGCCGTCACATTCGGGAAAGTCGCTTCGGGCGCCTCGCCCGGCTTGAGAAAACGGGTGTATATCTCGTCGCCCGCCAGCAGTTCGATCCATTCGATGTAATGTTTTTCTTCCATGGGATGCGCCACGGCGCCGACCTTCACCTTGCAGCCCGCGGCATCCTGTTCGATAACGGGCACATGCTTTTCCTTGGCGGCGTCCCTCGTATTTTCGATCACCGCCGTCATCGGCTGGCCGCAACAGGTCAGCGTTCCGCCTCCTTCGGCGTAAACCATGACTATGTGTCCACACACTTCACACTCGAAAACTTGCAGTCGTTTCGCCATGTTCTCCTCCCGGCGGCGCATTTCCGCCCATAACGGTTGTTTGCCGTGTAAACCCTGTTTCCGGTTCAAATATTCCATGAACGCGCCGGAACGCATCCATGCGCTTGCTTAGACCAGGCCGGCATGGACTTCAAAATAGGCCTGTGGATGGCCGCAGGCGACGCATACGTCCGGCGCTTCGGTTCCTTCATGCAGATAGCCGCAGTTGCGACAGCGCCAAACCACCGGTTCCGGGCGTTTGAACACCGTTCCATTTTCGATCGTTTCAAGCAGGCGGCGGTAAAGATTCTCGTGATGTTTTTCGACGGTTGCCGTCGCCTCGAATATCGCGGCGATTTCCGAAAATCCTTCCTTGCGGGCGGTGTCGGCATAGGCCGGATACATGCGCGTCCATTCCTCATGTTCGCCTTCCGCGGCCGCCCGGAGGTTTTGGGCGGTCGTTCCGTTTCCGCCCGCCGCGAACGAGGCCCGAATTTCCAGCTCGCCGCCCGCCATTTGCTTGTAGAAAGCGCTGGCGTGGGCGCGTTCCTCCTCGACGGTTCGTGCAAACACGGCGGAAATCTGCTCGAAACCTTCTTTTTTGGCCTTCTTGGCAAAGAAACTGTACCGCATGGCCGCCTGGGATTCCCCCGCGAAGGCCGCCAGCAGATTCTTTTCCGTTTGGGTGCCCTTTACATTTGTCATGCGCGATTCCTTTCCCGGATGCCCTGAATGGACAAGACCATCCCCGTGTTTTCCAATCCAACGCCGCAGTCCTGGCGGGTATGCTACCGGTACGCCTCCCTGTCCGTCAAATCCGCCACAATTCCACGCGGGAAAGGCCCTCGACGGCTTTTCCGGCGGGGATGCGGCCCGGATCGTTCAACATGCACGCAACAACGGGAGCCTTGTCGCGGCCCGACACCAGGAAAACGATGCGATCGATCCGCCGAATCAACGCGGCCGTTACGGAGACGCGATCCGGGCCGTCGGTTCGCGCAACGGGAATCGCCCAGCGGTCTGCGCCCCGTTCCACATCGGCCAGCGAGAACAGCGACGCGGTATGCCCGTCGGCGCCGATGCCGAGCAATCCAAGCGTTATCCGCCCGCCGACAGAGAAAAAGGCGGCCAAGTCGTTGTGATAACGTTCGGCGGCCATGGCGGGCGGCAGATCCGTCCGCACGCGCAGGATGTGTTCCTCCCTGATGTCCATGGCCGACAACAGGCCTGCCGCGTTTCCGAAATTGCTTTCCGGGGAATCCGGCGGAACCATCCGTTCGTCGCTGAACAGGGCCCATGCGTTCTTCGCCGCCGGCGCGGGCTTTTGCGCCAATGCCTTGTAGGCGGCCAAGGGGGTACGGCCGCCGGAAAGCATGACGGCGCGCGGTGTTGCCGATTCGCTCGCCAGTTCACCGGCAATCAAGGCGCCGACCGATGCGACAAACGAGTTCTCATCGGCGAATGTGCGGACTTCCATGGCCATGGTCCCTTCATTCCAAATGGAATCGCCGCGCCAAGGCGTGCGCCGATTCGGGGCCTTGGCTGCCGAAAGGATACGGTTCGGGACTGATCCGCGCCGCCTCCACTTCATGCAGGACGGGGGTGAAAATATCCCATGCCGCGGCCAATTCGTCCCAACGCACGAACAGGCTGCGGTCCCCTCGGATGACATCGAGCAACAGGCATTCGTATGCGTCGGGAATCTTGACGTCGAACGCGGATTGATAGCGCAGATCGAGTTCGCGGGGCACGAGCCGCATGTCGAATCCCGGCGCCTTGTTCGTGATGGAAAGCCGGATGGATTCGTCGGGCTGGATGCGGATAATCAGTTCGTTCGGAGGCAGGGAATCCCCGTCCTTCTGAAGCCCGACGGAAACGGCCGGCTTGAAACGCAGCCGTATTTCGGTGGCGCGCTCGTTCAGTCCCTTGCCCGCCACGATATAAAACGGCACGTCCTGCCAGCGATCGTTGGCGACGTGCAACACCGCGGCGGCATAGGTCGGGGTGATTGAACCCGCCGAAACGCCTGGCTCATCCGCATAGGCGGGATGTTCTAGTTCCTGGTAACGACCCGAAACATATTGCCCCAAGACCAGGCGATCGCGCGTTACCGGGGCAATGGATTCGAGCACACGGACCTTTTCGTTGCGAACATCCTGCGCGTCGAGGCTTTTGGGCGGCTCCATGGCGGTCAGCGCCAGAATTTGCATCAGATGGTTCTGGACCACGTCGCGGATGATGCCGTACTCGTCGAAATAGCCGGCGCGCCCGCCCGTGCCGATATCCTCTTTCCAGGAAATATGCACCGAGGCGACATGCTGTCGGTTCCAGATTGGATCAAAGACCCGGTTGGCGAACCGCAGCACCAGCAGGTTCTGGACGAGTTCCTTGCCGAGGTAATGATCAATGCGGAACGTCTGGTCTTCCGAAAAAACCGACCCCATGCACGCAACGAGATGATCCGAGCTTTCCCGGTCGCGTCCGAAGGGTTTTTCGACGACCGCCCGCGACCACGCCGGGGCCGGTCCGCATTCAACCAGTCCCGCGTCGCCCAGCGCCTTGGCCACGCCGAGGAAAAGAAAGGGCGGAATGGCCATGTAATACATGCGGTTCGCCTGTGCCGAACCCTCGACGAGCCGCATCGCCTGGTACAAGTCGAGATAGGCGTCGCGGGAATCGTATTCCCCGGCCACATACGAACACCGCGCCAGGAAGCGATCCATGTAGTCGCCGCACGAATGATCGGGCACGTAACGGCAGGTCAGGTTTTCCATGACATGCGCTCGAAAAGCGTCGTCTGTCATGGGCCTCCGCGCGAAGCCGATGACGTGAAACGTTTCGGGCAAGAGGTCCTGGCAGTAGAGCGCGAACAGTGCCGGAAGCACTTTTTTCCGGGCCAAATCGCCCGACGCGCCCAATACCACGATGGTCAGGGGCGCTGAAGATTGGACGCCGGAAATCGGCGATGTCGAAATGGAAGAATCTTTCATGGGTCCTCGCTGAAGTTTCCACGCGCATCCGTAGAGTGCATGGGAACAGTCAAACATTTGTTTTGGGCCGATTACAAGTTTCAACTGAGGCGCGCCCACGGCACGCGGGACAGGCTGTCCCGCCTGATTTGGCAAAACAACGCCGACTTCTTGCGATGGACATGACGGCAATGTACACTCTTTTCCATAAATCGCTCAACGGACCAAAACCGGGCGATCGTCCGCGATTCCGAAAGAGATGCTCCGGGCATCGTGTGCTGTCGAATATACACGAAGTCCCCGGACAGGCCTTTCAGGAGCCTGCGGCTCGATCGGGGAGAACAGGCAGATGACGGGATGCTGGGGCGTGTTGGCCATGGCGTTGATTGCGGCGGGAAGCCCGCCGGGGGGTGGCGTGGAAAATCTGGTGGACTTCGCGGGCGGATCGTTACCGCCGAATATGAAGTTGAACAACACATCGGCGCAAATCGTCAAGCGCGACGGACGCCGCGTGTTGCGGGTTGATTTCGAGGCGGTGGACTGGCCGAACGTGTTCTTCACGCCGCCCGATGGGCCGGCGTGGGACTGGCGCGACTTTGCCGGCATCGAGGTCGAGCTGGACAATCCCGGACGGGATGCGGCGGACGTGTGCATCCGGGTGGACAACGAGGGCGGGGACGGATTGACCAATTGCAACACCGGCAGTGCCAGCATCGCCGGACGATCGTCCGGCACGCTGCGGGTGCGTTTCAGTACTCACGATTCGCAGCGCTTTTGGGGGATGCGCGGCCTGCCGGTGCGCGGCCCTGTGGGGCAAGGCCCGGCGCTTGATTTGTCGCGGGTTGTCGCGTACCAGGTTTTTTTGCCGCAGCCGCAAGCGCCGCGCACACTGTTTATTAAGTCCATTCGCCTGTTCGGCAAGGGGGCCTCGCTGGCGAATCTCATCGCGTTCCCATTTATTGATCGCTTTGGCCAATACGCCCATGCCGAATGGCCGGGCAAACTGAAGGACGAGACCGATTTTGCCCGGCGCGTCGCCAAGGAACGAAAGGATCTCGCCAAGACGCCGCGATTGCCGGGCCGCGACCGGTTCGGGGGGTGGGCGGACGGTCCCCAACTCGATGCGACCGGCTGGTTCCGAACGGAGAACGTTGACGGCCGCTGGTGGCTCGTCACGCCCGAAGGCCGGCTTTTCTTCTCGGCCGGCATGGATTGCGTCGGCACATGGGAGCAGACTTTCATCTCGGGCCGGGATGGATGGTTTGCGGACCTTCCCCCGGCTGACGATCCACGGTTCAAGGCCATGTACGGAGAGGTAAGCGGCGCGCACAGCATGGCTGAAGTCATCGGCGGCGGCGGCCGCACCTTCAATTTTTACCGCATGAACCTGTTTCGCAAGTATGGGGACGAATGGCCGGATCGCTGGCGCGAGAGCGTTTATCCGCGCTTGCAGTCATGGGGGTTCAACACCATCGCGAACTGGTCGCAGGGCGATGTGCTCGATAACAGCCCGATGCCGTTCACCGCCTCCATCGGCATCGGCGGCGAATGCCGGTTCATTGAAGGCGCGCGCGGGTATTGGGGCCGCATGCGCGACGTGTACGATCCCGCGTTTGAACAAATCGCGGAACAGTCCATAGCGCCCGTCGCGGGGCATTTCGGGTCGAACCCGCTGTGCATCGGTTATTTCGTGGACAACGAGATGCCGTGGGAGACGATCCGCCATGGCGCGCTGCTCAGCCCGCCCGATCAGCCCTGCCGGCAGGAACTGGTGCGGCAATTGCAGGAAAAGTACGGCAGCCTTGCGCGGCTGAACGAGGCATGGGGCACGGATGCCGCGGATTGGGATTCGCTGCGCGCGCCGGACAAGGCCACCCAGGCATGCAGGGCCGACCTCGACGCATGGGTGTACCGATTCGCGCGGCGTTATTTCGAGGTGGTGAACGCCGCAGTCAAGCGCCATGCGCCCAACCACCTGTATCTCGGCTGCCGTTTCGCGACCGCCCCGGACGCCGCCGTAAAGGCCTGCGCGGACGTCGTGGACGTCGTCAGTTACAACTTGTACAAGCGGACGATTCCGTGTGAACGCTGGTGCGGGGAAAACGGCCTAGGCAAGCCGATGATCATCGGCGAGTTCCATTTCGGCGCGCTCGACCGGGGCATGTTCCACACCGGCCTTGTGGCGACTGAAAACCAAAAGGACCGCGCCGCGCATTATATGCGCTATGTCGAAAGCGTCGTGCGGTGTCCGGCTTTCGTCGGCTGCCACTGGTTTCAGTACGTGGACGAACCCGTCACCGGACGCTGGTTCGACGGCGAAAATTACAATATCGGATTCCTCGACGTGACCGACACGCCTTATCCGGAAATGATCGCCGCCGCTCGAAAAATCCACGCACGCATGTATGAATTGCGCGCGTCCACAACCCCGTTGCCGAGCACAACCGCCCAGCGCGGTCATTGATCCGCCGGAACTGTCGGATCCGTCGGATCGGGCCGGTCCGGCTGCAAAAACTGCCGGACATGGCAGGAATTGCTTGCATCTTTCTTTCAGAAAACGCCGATCCAAAACTCGTAAAATACTGAATATCAAATACTTAGGCTTCAATTACTTCTTTTGGCACCCGCCTTGCTGTTTTCAGTTGACCTGTCCCATTCAGGTCTATCCCCGTGAGTGGTTGGCCCGGGGTGCGGGAGCGGTTCCCATTGCCGGTCTCGCGTCCGTCGCTGGAACATGCCCCAGGGCCACCGAAGACAACGCCGTGAGGCGATTGCATACGGGGCGGGAATGCGCACGACGACGGAGGACCGAAGGTGCAGAAAAGCCTGTACACGGCGGCGGTTGGGATGGTGGCGGTCGAGGAACGTCAAGCCGTCATCGCGAACAACATCGCCAACGCCTCCACGACCGGTTTTCGCCGTCAGCAACCCGTCCAGAAGGGTTTTTACGAAATTCTAACGAACACGGCCAAACGTCCGGCATGGTTCGATTCGCAAATTGGCCCGGGAGGCGGCGCGCAAATGGTCGAGACGTTCACCGACACGGCCGCGGGCGCGTTTACAGCCACGGACGATCCGCTGAATATCGCGTTGAGCGGGCCGGGATACCTCGCGGTGAGCACGCCCTCGGGCGAGCGGTTCACGCGGGCCGGCGCGCTCACGATTGACGTGAACAAGCAACTTGCCACGTCCGACGGCTTTCCCGTGATGGGCCAAGGCAGCCAGCCAATCGCCATCAACGGAACGGATGTGCAGATTGCCGGCGATGGGACCGTCCAGGTGGACGGCCAGGCGGTTGGAAAACTGCGCCTAGTCGAGTTTGAAGATCCGCACATGCTCGAACGGCAGGGACACAATCTCTATCGCGCGAGCGAGGCGGCGCTGGGACGTTCGTCGGAAGCCTCGGGCACGACCATCCATTCCAAAACGCTTGAATTGTCCAACGTCAACATGCCGAAGGAAATGGTTTCGATGATTTCGGCCTTGCGGGTGTACGAGGCGAACCAGAAGGTAATCGCCACGGCGGATGAAACGATGGGGCGCCTGATCGAACAGGTCGGCGCGCCGGCATAACGGGGAGGATGTCATGATTCGCGCATTGTTTACGGCGGCCACGGGCATGATCGGCCAGCAGATGAACATTGACACGATCGCCAACAATCTGGCGAACGTGAACACGACCGGGTTCAAGAAGAGCCGGGTCAATTTCCAGGATCTGCTGTACGAAACGCTCAAGCCCGCCGGCACGGAAACCGCGGCGGGCACCACCATTCCGGAAGGCATCCAGGTCGGCCATGGCGTGCGCCCGTCGGCCATCGCGAAATTGTTTACGCCGGGGAACATGATTCAGACCGGCAATCCGCTCGATCTCGTCATCGAAGGCAACGGCTTTTTCCAGATCCTGCTGCCGGACGGCACGACGGCCTACACGCGCGACGGTTCCTTCAAATTGAACCAGGAAGGCATCATCATGACGGCGGACGGCTATCAATTGACGCCGGGCATCACGGTTCCCACCAATTACGAGCAATTGACCGTCGGTTCGGACGGCACGGTGTCCGCGCGGATACCCGGTTCGACGGCCCCGTCGAATCTGGGCCGCATCGAACTGGCGCGATTTCCCAATCCGGCGGGATTGGATTCACGGCTTGGACGCAACCTGCTGCTTGAAACACAGGCTTCGGGTCCGCCCACCACCGGCCAGCCCGGCCTGGACGGCATCGGCCTGCTCGAACAGGGATTCGTCGAGAATTCGAACGTGCAGGTGGTCGAGGAAATCCTCCAGATGATCATCGCTCAGCGGGCGTACGAAGCCAACTCGAAGGTCATCCAGACCTCGGACGAAATGCTCCAACTCGCGAACAACGTGAAACGGTAAATCCAAGGATAATGCCGAATGGCGCTGAAACGGACGGTTGTTGAAAACATGCGGGGCTTCTTCATCATCGCTTCGATGCGGAAGCCGACGCCGTTTTCTTTCATCCGCCCGCTTTCATCCTTCAGCCTATTCTTTGGCTTGTTTCTTCTTTCCTGTTCGTCTTTTGCCCTTTCCATCGCGATGAAGTCCGAAGCGACGGTTGCGGACCCGATGATTACCATCGGCGACGTGGCCATGGTTTCCGGAGAAGGCGCGGATGCGGTTGCCGCGCTCGACTTGGGTCCGGCGCCGGAAGCGGGCGCCGAACGGCGGCTGACCGCCGCGGCCGTCGCCACGCGGATTCGCGGCGCGGGATGGGCCGCGGAATCCATCGAGATGATGGGTGCGCCCGCGGTCCGTGTCATGGGTCCGTGCGAACGCATCACCCGCGACGTGATAGCGGAGGATCTGCGCCGGTTCATCGAGTCGAAGATGCCGTGGACCGCCTCCGAGGCCGAAATCGAAATTGCCCGCCCGCCGCAGGATCTGGTGCTTCCGCCGGGGGAAGTCGTTGTCGAATGGCAGACCGATCCGCATTATCGTTATGTGGGGCCCGCGGCGTTTCGCGGCGTGGTCACGGTGGATGGAAAACCGAGCCGGACGATTCTGTGCCGCGCAAAAGTCGAGGCCTACACGGACGTTGTGGTCGCGGCGACGGCCCTTGCCGCGGACCGGCCGATTGAATTGAACGATGTGACGCTTGAACGGCGGGCGGTCTCGACGCTGCGCGACGGCGCCTTTCTCGATCCCGCCGAAGTCGCGGGCATGGTTCCCCGGGTGTCGGTGCCGGCCGGGCAGGCATTGACCAAACGTCTGGTTTTGCCGCGCATGGCCGTGAAGCGCAATCAATTGGTCACGGTCGAGACGCAGTCCGGCGGGCTGGCCGTCACGACCGAAGCCCGGGCCGACATGGACGGCGCGATAGGTTCGATCGTCACATGCACAAATCTCAACTCGAAACAGCCGTTCCAGGGTGTGGTTCGCGCGGACGGGGTGGTGGTGATCCGATGAAAAGACGTGTGATGGTTTTCATGGCATTGGCGGCGTTGGCTCCGGCGGCGGCCTTCGCGGACTCTCTTTTCCAGGCGTCGAACGTCAGAAAGACGACGCTTATCGCGAAACACAACCGTTTCGAGGTGGGCGACGTGATCACGGTGCTCATCCAGGAAAAAATCAACGCCTCGACGACCTCGAACACGAACACCAAGAAAGAATCCACCGTGCAGTCGGAAGCGCCGATGGACGCCTCGAACACGTTTCTGACGGACCATAGCAACACCGGGCTCGGCATCGTGTCGAAAGAGGCGCTTCCCAACTGGGACATCCAGGCCAAGAACGAACTCAAGGCACGCGGACAGACCGATCGCGTCGCCCAGTTGACGACGAGCATCAGTTGCCTCGTCACGCGGGTGGACGATTCAGGCAATCTGCATATCGAGGGCGACAAGACGGTTTCGATGAACCGGGAGGATTCGACGATACACGTTTCGGGCATCGTGCGCGCGCGCGACGTGACGCCGGCCAACACGGTTCTTTCGACGCAGGTGGCCAATGCCCAAATCATTCTGCGGGGCAAGGGCCCGTTGTGGAACAGCCAGCGGCGCGGGCTGATCACGCGCATGCTCGATTGGTTTTCCCCCTTCTGAGGAGCGGCACAAGGCATGATCGGCATCAGACATACGGCGACCGGGATTGCGCTGGCGGCGCTGTGCGCGCTGATGGCCGGCCCGGCCGGCGCCACACGCATCAAGGATCTCTGTGAAATTCAGGGCGCACGGGGCAACATGCTCATCGGCACGGGCATCGTCGTCGGTCTCGCGGGCACGGGCGACAAGAGCACGGCGGCCATCACCGCGCAGCAGCGCGTGATGGAGCGGCTCGGGATCGCCGTGGACAGCCTCAAGGAACTCAAGTCGGACAACGCGGCGATCGTCATGGTCACGGCGGAGTTGCCGGCCTTCGCGAAGGAAGGCACGCGCATTGACGTGACGGTCGAGTCGGTGTACGATTGCAAGAGTCTCGAAGGCGGGACGCTGCTCGAAACGTACCTGCACGGTCCGGGCGACGCGGAAACGGTCTATGCGGTCGCACAAGGCCCGCTTTCGATAGGCGGATTCAACGCGACGGGCGGCGGTGGAGGCGGCGGCGTGCGCAAGAACCACGCGACGGCGGGCCGCATCCCGATGGGGGCCTTCGTCGAGCGCGAGGCGCCTTCGACGATTACCGACGGCGAACGCCTCATGTTGCTGTTGAAACGCCCCGATTTCGTGACCGCGGACAACATCCAGAACAAACTCAACGAACAGATTGGCCCGGATTGTGCGGCGGCGCTCGGCGCGGGCGCGATCAACATCCTGATTCCCGAGGCGGAACGCCGGGACTTGGTCCGATTCATCGCGCGGGTTCAGGATATCGAAGTGCAGAGCGACATGGGTTCGCGCGTGGTGATCAACGAGCGGACGGGGACCATCGTGGTCGGTTCGCGCGTCATGATCAAGCCCTGCCAGGTCGCGCACGGCAACCTGACCATCAAAATATCCACCATGCCGGTGATTTCGCAGCCGCTGCCGGAGACCCAGGGGCAAACGGTCGCCGCCGTGGCCCGGCAGACCGAAACCCGGGAAGACGAAGGCTTTCTCCTGCCGGTACAGGGCACCTCCGCGGGCGAAGTGGCCGAGGCGTTGAACAAACTGAAGACGACGCCGCGGGATATGATTTCGATATTCCAGGCGCTTCGGCAGGCGGGCGCGCTCGAGGCGGATTTGGAGATTATGTGATGCTGCTGTACGTGAACCCGCTCGAATCGCGCGCCGTGGGCCCGACCTTTGCGGGCCGCGATCCATCCGCCCGGGAAAAAACGGCGCTGCGGGAACTGGAGCACCTGTTTCTCTTCACGATGATCAAGGAAATGCGGAAAACCACCGAAACGGCGAAGCCCGTTGACCGTTCGCACGCGCGGGAAATCTACGACGAAATGCTCGACGACGCCCTGAGCGGCGAAATGGCGCGCAGCGGGCAGGTCGGGCTGGCCAAGACGATCGAAGCGCAATTGCGCGCGGCGGAACAGGGCATCCCCGCAAGGCGGGCGGCGCCGGTAAAGGCCATGGCGCACCATGCCGATATATCGAAGGAATTCAACCGATGGGAAGGAGTGAATGGACGATGAATCCGGTAGCGTTGATTGGAGGCGTGAATTCGCTGTTGCAACTGGGGCAGGCGGCCCGGAACGTGTTGTCGCCGGCCGGACGTTCGAGTCCCTCGAACCGTTTTGAAAACCAGTTGAACCGGGCCATCGCGGAACTTCTGAAGAGCAAAGACAAAAACCAGGACGGCATGCTGACGCTTGCGGAATTGGGCGGCGACGCCAAGGTATTCGCCCGGTTCGACATGGACGGCGACGGCAAACTGGCGGGCAACGAACTGCGCGCATGGTACGCCGCGCACGGAACGGATTAGTCGTTTGATGAGCGCGGCCTACGAGACCCTTTGTGCTTCGATCGAAGAGGAAATCAGGCGGCAGGAACGCGTCCTCGCCGCGACGCGGGCGCAGGGCGCGGCCGCCCGCGACCGGGACATGAAAACGCTCGAGGCGCAAACGGCGGCCCTGTTGGAACTGGCGCGGGAAACCGCGGAAGCGGAGGCGGAGCGAAAACGCTTGATGCGCGACCTCCCGGGGACGGGCGCCCGCGAAGGCGCAACGCTGGGCGAAATCATCGCCCACGCACCCGAACCGTTCGCCGCGCGCCTGCGCGCATTGCAAACACGCCTCAAGGCGACGCTGAACGATGCGCGGGAAGAGACGCGCGCGAACGCCGTTCTCATGCGTCTTGCGCTGAGGGTGGTCGGCGGGGCGTTGTCGGCCATGGAACCCCATCGCTTGGCATGGGCCGCCGGCTACGCCGCAAACGGACATGAACCGGCCGCGCCGGCCACTGTGCAGCCGGCCCTGATGGATCGGAAAGGGTAATGGCATGCGCGTAACCCAGCAACTCATGGTGAACCGCGTATTGGGCAATCTCAACAAGCAGACCGGAAAACTGCTGGCGTTGCAGGAACAACTCGCCACGGGCCTGAAGGTCAACACTCCGTCGGACGACCCGCTGGCGGCCCGCCGGGCCGTGAATATTCGCGCGAACATCGGCGCAATCGAACAGTACATCACCAACCTTTCGACCGCCGGCCCTTTCCTCACCGAATCCACAAACGCGCTGCAGACTGTCGTGGACGTCCTGCAACGGGCGCAGGTGTTGACCGTCCAGGGCGCCACCGGCACGAACAACCAGACGCAGTTGGACCAAATCGCCATCGAGATCGATCAACTCCTCGAAACCGCCGTGGCCGAGGCCAATCATCAAACCAACGGGCGTTATCTTTTCGGCGGCACCCGGACGACCTCCCCGCCCTTTGCCGTCACGCGCGACGCGGAAAACCGCATCACGGCCGTGACCTACCAAGGCAACGACGAGGCGATACGGATTGCCATCGGCGACAGCGTGGATGTGGCCATCAACGAAACCGGCAGCGACGCGTTTCAATCCGCGCAGGACATTTTCCAGATGCTCATCGCCATTCGCGACAACCTGCGCGCGGGCGATCAGGCGTCCCTGCAAAACCAGCGGCTGGCGGAATTGCCCACGGCGCGCGGACAACTGCTCATCTCGCTGGCACGGATCGGCGCCGTCCAGAACCGCATCGAACAGGCGACGGCAAACGCCGAAAACGTCGTGCAGCAACTGCGCAGCGCCCTGTCGGACAGCATTGACGCCGACTATGCCGAAACCGTCGTGAATCTCAACGCCCAGAGCAACGCCTACCAGGCGGCCCTCAACGCTGCGGCCCGCGTCATCCAGCCCAGCCTGCTCGATTTCGTGCGGTAGGACGCAAGGCGCCGCCCGATTCTTGCCGGCGATTCCCCGCGTGCTATACTACGTTGAACGGCGGAAAAACGGCCGGCTACCCTGTGCAACGACAAGGAGTCACGACTGTGCGTTATGCGGCGATCCTATTGGCAGCGACGGCCCTGTGTGTGTCCTGTTCCAGCGGACGGGAAGGCGGCGTCATCAACAATGTCCTGACGGATTTTGGATTACGGGCCAAGCCCGAAGGATACCGATCCGAAACCGACGAGGTCATGCAGCGCCTCGGCAACGTGGGGCCGTCGGAATTGAAACGCCTGAATGCCGAAGCACAAAAGGGACAGATCAAGTTTCAACAGACCGGCGATTTGAAGGGCAAGTATTACAAGGAAGTGAAGGTCTACGAAAGTTTTTATCCGACGGACGCGCAATCCGTCTCGCGGGGCGGCCCGACGGAAGGCGAACGGGGCTTTACCGGCTACATTGACTACGCCTACCGCATTTATCAGAGCCCGAGGAAAAACAGCAGCAGCGAAGCCGAAGGCGAAACGGCGAGCATTCCCACCGATATCACGGGACGGGAAACCTACCGGTACAATTTCGGCCCGTCGGGCGAATGGAATGGGAGCAAGGGCGAAAAAGTGAAATGATCGCACCGGCGTGATCTCGGGCCCGCGGAATCGTTTCGTTTGGACGAAACCCCCTTCGACCGGGCCGGCGCCCTGTAGGGAATCCAGCGCCATGCCGCATTTTTTCCTGATCTGTCATGGCTGCGGCGCGGAAGCGGACATATCCGATTCCGTGGCCTGCGCGGCGTGCGGCGAGCCGATGAGCATTCTTGTCCACACGCGGCCGCCGGACAGCGTGTTCCACGCGCGGCCCGATAGCATGTGGACATACGCGGAAGCCTTGCCCATTGCGCCGGATTGCATCGTGTCGCTGGGGGAAGGCGCGACGCCGCTGGTTGATGCGCCGCGCATGGCCGCGCGCATCGGCGCTGAACGCCTATGGTTCAAGAATGAGATGGCGAATCCGACCGGATCGTTCAAGGATCGCCAGATTTCCGTCGGAATCGCCCATGCGCGCGCATTGGGCATGGACACCGTCGCGGTCGTGTCATCGGGCAACGTGGCCTGCGCCGCGGCGGCCTACGCGGCCCGGGCCGGCATGCGCGCGATCGTCTTCGCGCACGGCCACGCGGCGGCGGGAAAACTCGCTCAGGCGGCGGCCTATGGCGGCCACGTCATTCGCGTTGATACGCCGTCGGCCCAAGCCGTTTTCGATCTGTGCATCGAGGCGTGCCGCGTCTTTGGCTGGTATCACCTTTCGACGGCGGGAATGTACGAGCCGTTCAATGTCGAAGGCGCGAAAACCATCGCCTACGAATTGTACCGGCAGACCAACGGCGATCTGCCCGAATGGATCGTCGCGCCCGTCGGCGGCGGCGGACTGCTCGGCGGCGTCTGGCGCGGGTTCCTCGACCTCCAGCGATGGGGCCTTCTGGAGCAGATTCCGCGTCTCGCAGGCGCGCAAGCGTCCGGCTGCGCCCCGCTCAAGAAGGCCATCGAGGGCGGTACGCCCTTTCTCGAAACGTTGCGCGACCCGTGGCCCAATCCAAAAACCGTCGCGGGCGGCATCGCCGACGATATCCTCTTCGACGGCCACACGGTCCTTCCCGCACTCCGCACGACCGGCGGCATGGCCCTCGCCGTGGACGACGACGCCATTCTCGCGGGGCAATGCGAACTCGCGGAAACGGAAGGGCTGCTTTGTGAACCGACGTCGGCGGTCGTCGTCGCGGCATTGGGCCCGCTTCTGGCTGCGCATCCCCGCGCGCGGATGGCCTGCATCCTCACCGGCAGCGGCATGAAAGACCTCGCCGCCCTTGCCGACCGCCTGCCGCCGTTCCCCGTCATTCCGCCCAGTCTCGACGCCCTGCGGAACATCGTTTGAACCATGCCGGACAGGCTGTCGAGCCTGTCGAAATGCCGGCCCGCCTGTGTTCTTGACAGGATAACCGGATGAAACAGGATGAATGTGGACCCGGACCTTCGGGCAAAAACCCTCGATTCCGACAATTCCAGAACATCAAGCGCCTCTTGGCGGCAGATCGGTGTACGGGGCGAGATCGCCTGCGATACCCTTTTTTCAGCGGTATTCCGGTATCTTGAGAATACCGAGTTCTTGAGACAAATGGATGAGAATTTCCACGAAGATGGGCATGTCCGTGAAAATGGCTGTTTTGTAGCGCCGATTTCCAAATCGGCATGTCGTGTTTCAGCAAGCCGATTTGGAAATCGGCGTTACATTCCGAGACCTTCACGACTCCAAGAACGCGGTACTCTCAAGCGGTATGATCGCGGAGGAAAATGGAAGGGGGATTTTCTGAATCTGGTCAAGGTTTTTCATGTCGTGGATTTGGAAACCGCCCAAATCGTTCATCTTTGCCTTGGCCGGCGCTCTGGGATGCCTTGCGGGGCGATAGCCGAGTTGCTGCGCATCAATCCGACAGGCCCCTTGACGTTCTGGGCCATGGCGAGCCGGATCGGATTCTGGTGCGCGTTTTTGCGCTTGGCCGGTCGTTGAGCTTGATCGGTGCGCAGAACGCCAACCTGATGCGGCGGCCATTGACGAGGTGTTCGGTTTCCGCATGGTGAAAACGTCCAAGGGCGGGCACCGGTGCGAAGTCGCTTCGGGCCGGTCGGCCGCTTATCTTCGGCATCATCGGTCTTCTGGGATGTCTCGCCGGGGCTATTGCCGGTGAATGGGCCTTCTTGACAGACCGCCCATGCCGGCGAGGAATTCCGCATGGCGACCGGTGCGTTCAAGGGCGTAAGAGTCCGCGTGCGCGGAAAATCGGATTGAAGGAAATTGGCGTTTACGGCAGCGGCAGCGCGACCGGGCGGCCTTCCCGTCCGGAGAGATCCGCGGCGAAACAGGCCTCGTGGGTCTTGTACGCGTCCGCGACATTCACATGCGATTCCTTGTTGCAGAGGATGCAGTCGAGCAGGTGCGCCGCTTCGAGCGTGAAGGGATGATGGCGCACGTCGCCGCTGTCGGGCAGGATCGTCGGCACCTCGGTCCAACTGGTCTGGCCGGGAAATTTCTTTTTGGAGTAAATGAGGTTGTTTCGGATCGTGCCGTGCGTGCCGACGAGGTTGATGTTGAACACATAGGGCTGGATGCACTCGATGCACGAGGCGGCCTTTCCGATGCGTCCGTCCGTGAATTTGAGCATCGTGCAGCTGGTCGGGTCGTATTCGTATTGCGCGAAATCGGCGCCCTTGCCGAATGTCGAATATTGGAACACCTCGGCGATGTCGCCGCCCATGAACCAGCGCAATGCGTCAATCGCATGGCAGCCGGCCGACAGCAGCGAACTGACGCCGATGTCCTTTTTCACGTTCCATGCGTATTGCACGTACCACGGGCCGATGCCGTGATAGTAGTCAATTTCGCCCAAAAAGACGCGCCCGATCGTGTCGTCGGCCAATTGGGTCTTGATGATGTCGAACAGCGGATTCCAACGGAGCACGAAACTCACGACGGATTTCACGCCGGCCTGCGCGACCGCGTCGCGGATGGCGCGCGCGTCTTCGAGCGTGGTTGCCATGGCCTTTTCGAGCAGGAGGTGCTTGCCGGCCTGGGCCGCCGCGACGGCCTGAATGCGATGAACATTAGGCGGCGTCGCCACCGCGACGATGTCCACGCCGTCCATGGCCAGCATCTTCTCATGGTCGGTAAACAGTTCGCAGCGCACGCCGCATTCAAGCGACTTGGCCTTGGCTCGCGCCTCGTTGCGGGAACATATCGCCCGCACTTCCGTGTGGGGATTCGACTGAAACGCGCGAATATGCTCGCCGGCCACCCATCCCGCACCAATGATTCCAACGCCCAGTTTGATCATGATTCAGTTCTCCAACAGGTTCTCGGCTTCATGCCATGCGTGCTTGTGTTGTTCCGAAAATACATCCGACCACCACTCTGTTCGTGCTCATGCTCGTGCGCGTAATCGTAATCGAAACATTATCGCCAGCGAATTGCACGTCGAGGGCCTGTATGCTTTTCGGTCTTCAATCATCGGCCTTCCTGGACCCTGGTTAAGAATCATAGTGAAAGTTTCGAGCACGAGCGCGAGTATGAGCGCCAACACGAAAGACGCATCTTTGTATTCGCGTTATCCCTGATGCCAGTAGACTTCCCATCCAAGGTAATTGTCGAACGCCTCGTGAACGGCGCGCGCGCATTCGCTGCGGTTTACCGCGACATGGTGTTCGAAACCATTTTCGCAAATATACTGGAGCAGCGTCTGCAATTCCGGTATTTCCGCGACGCCGTATCCGCCGAAGGTTTCGAGTTTGTCCTTCGTGAATCGGCCCTCGCCGACATAGGCGCCGATTACGCCTTCCGAATCGAAGGTGGTTACCCGCGCAAAGGTCATCGGCCCGGGTTTGATGCGGCCCACGACCGTCCCGTAGGTCTTCTCTTTGCCGACGGTCCCCGCGATAATCTCCTGGTAGTCCATCCGGGATTCTGCAAAAAAACTCCTGGGCAGATTCGAGCAATGGAAACAGACGCATTTGTTCGGATCGGTTCCGTAGTTGTTGTTCCAGTCGAGCAGCGCGCTCGGCGATTGCGAGGCCAGCGCCAGCGCGTGCATGCCGATCGCGCCGCACACGTCCACCTCGCACGCAGAGGATTTCAGCGACTCGCTCAGCATGCTCATGATCGCGCACGGCACGACGCCGAAGTATTCCTCCATCGCCGTCCAGCATTGCACGGCCGTAATGTCGAGTTCCGCGTCGGCCATCCAGCGATCCAGCACGATGGCCAGTTTGGCCATTTTCACGACGGCCTCGGCGGGAATGCCTTTCGTTGGAACGTATTCTGCAATCTGTTTGATTCGCGCCTTGAGATCCCCCGAATTGTCCGAGATCGCCTCCGCACGCCCGAATGCCTCCGAGAGATCGAGCGTCTCGACCGTGATGCCCGATTCCTGCAACAGTTTTTCGCTGTAGCGGACGGTGCTGAACGCGGCCGGGCGCGCGCCCAGGGCGCCGATTCGGCACCGGGTGATTCCCTTGACCACCCGGCACACGCCCGCGAACCATTCGATTTCGCGCTCGAAGGCCGGCGTCTTCGGGTCCATGGTGTGCAACGCCGTCAGGCTGAACGGGATGCCGTACTGGACAAGGTTGTTGCACGCGCTCATCTTGCCGCAGAACGAGTCGCGCCGGTGCTTGATGGACATCCGGGCCGCCGAATCGTCCCAGGCATGCACCAGCACCGGAACATCGAGATCCGCCAGTTTGAGCGTGTCGGCCACGCCGCGCTCGTCCCCGAAATTGGGCAGCGTCACGATGACCCCGTCGATCGCGTCGCGGTTCGCCTTGAACAACGCCGCGCACTTCTTGGCGTCCTCCCATGTTTCCACGGAACCGTACTTCGTGTCCGAATCCGACAAGACGACGCAGTCGTATCCGAGCCTGTCCAAGAGTCCCGTCAACACCGCATGTCCTTCCCGCGCCAATTCATCCGGGAAAAAGCCGCGATTTCCCACAATAAGCCCAAACGTGCCCTTCGCCATGTCGTTGACCTCCTTGCCGGTTTGCGATGGAGAAAACCCTTTCCGCGCCGGTTTTCCCGCGAAAAACTATTCTATCGCTTATGCGGCCCGCGCGCAACGGGGCTGGCGGCGGCAATGCCTGCCGGCGAAATTCGGCGCTGCGCTTTCGATTGCGCTTTTCATAATATGCACCACCGGCCCGTTCATGGTATAGTTTCAACGAAATGAATATTGGAGTGCCCGGCACGGAAGCATCCGGAAAATTGATAGATATCGAACGGCCGCCCATCGTCGAGACGGCCGTGCTGGGGCGTTTGGTTTTGCCATCCGATTCCGATCGCGAGGTTCGGGAATCGCTGGATGAAATGAAACGGCTCGCATGGACGGCGGGCGCGGATGTCGCATGTACCTTTGTGCAACGCCGCGCGCGGCCGTGTCCGGCGACGCTGATCGGGGCGGGAAAGGCGGCGGAGATGAAGGCGGCGGTGGACGAGACAGGCGCGGACGTCGTCCTGTTCGATTCGGATCTGAGTCCCGGCCAGGCCGTCAACCTGGAGAAAATTCTCGGCGTCAAGGTGGTTGACCGCACCCAGTTGATTCTCGATATTTTTGCGCAGCGCGCGCAAACCAATGAAGGCAAGCACCAGGTCGAACTGGCCCAGCTTCAATACATGCTGCCGCGACTGGCGGGCCGCGGTTCCGTCATGCGTCAGCAGGGCGGCATCGGCGTTCGGGGACCCGGCGAACAGAAACTCGAGGTGGATCGCCGCGTCATTCGCCGGCGGATTCAGCGTCTCGAAGAGGAAATCGAAAACATCCGGAAGAGCCGCCGGGTGCAGCGCCGCCGCCGGGCCGAAGGCGCGATCGGGACGGTCGCGCTCGTCGGCTATACCAATGCGGGCAAATCCTCGTTGCTCAACGCGCTGGCGGGCGCGGACGTGTTTGTCGAAAACAAACTGTTCGCGACGCTGGATCCCCGCGCGCGCCGCTGCCTGCTTCCCAGCCAGCGCGAAGCCGTGTTGACGGACACCGTGGGCTTTATCCGCCGGTTGCCGCATTCGCTCGTGGCGGCGTTCCGGGCGACACTCGAGGAAGTGGCCGAAGCCGCCCTGTTGCTGGTGGTGGCCGACGCGGCGGATCCCGCCGTCGGCGATCAGATCCAGGCGGTGTACGACGTCCTTGCCGAAATCCATGCGATGGACAAGCCGCGCATCGTCGTGTTCAACAAGGCCGATATCGCCGATCGCGACCATCTCCGGCAATTGCTGTGGGGTTCGGGCACGCGCATGGCCGTCTCGGCCCAAACCGGCGAAGGATTGCCCGAACTGCTCGCCGAAGTGGACAAACAGCTGGCGGCGGACTTCCGGTGCGTCCGTCTCAGTATCCCGCACCACGAAGCCGGCGTGCTGGCGCGCATCCATCGCACCGGTCGCATTCTGAAACAGGAATATGCCGGCGAGGCGGTGCTTGTGGAAGCCGAGATCGATCCCTCCCTTGAATGGATTGTGGCCGCGTACCGCGTCGCGGAGGCCGGCTGATGCCCGGGCGCCGGCGCGGACAGAAACGCCGTCCACAGATCCGCGTGGCCGCGGTCATCATTCGCAAGGGAGAAATCCTCCTGGCCCGGCACGAACGCAACGGCAAGCGGTATTGGGTTTTGCCCGGCGGCGGTGTCGAATACGGCGAGTCGCTTGAAGAGGCGCTTGCGCGCGAAATACTCGAAGAGACCCATTTCAAAATTCGCGTCGGCCGGCTGCTGTTCTTGTTCGATTCGATTCGCTATGACGGGCGCCGCCATGTCGTCAATATCTGTTTCAGGGCGCGCATTACCGGGGGCCGGTTGAAGGTTGGACGGGAAGGCCGGCTGGTGGACGTCCGGTTCGTTCCCCTGAAGCGGCTTTCCCGCATCAGGGTCTGCCCGGATCTTTCCCGCGAAATACTTCGCCAGTTGCGCAAGGCCAGCCCCGCCTATCTGGGCTGCGCCTCCGGCAACGACAACATATTGCCGCGGACTCCTGACTGAAACGCCGCGAGTGGCGGGTTTTTCTGTGAAACCGGGGCGGCGGCCATATCCCATAAATCAAAGATGACGCGGGCATTGCCCACAACCCAGTTTCTCTTCGTGCACGAGCACGAGTACGAACACGAACCTACCGGTCCCTTTACGGGGCCTTCCGCAAGCCACCCGTTCCACTGGGGGTGAGTGACTTTCATGGACGGGGAGGAGCCAATGATTTTTGGGGATGATGTCCACGGGGTCCACAATGTCCACTTCGTCCACAGCCAACGGGGCGCTTTCGAGGATGCGAAAACGACCCAGGACGGAATGACGCTGGAAATTTTTCGCTGAACCGCATGATCGCGGACCTGCGAGCGGGCCGTCCGGATCAATTTGCGCCTCCGGTCCGGGGTTGATATCATGCCTGCGACTCGGAGACGGGCGAGGATGGTTTATTATTACCTTTTCATGGGCCTGCTGATCCTTTCGCTGGTGCTGTGGACGATTATCGCATTGCGCGAAGATAGCGACATAGACCAGGATCAGGACGAGGAGTAACCGGGCCATCGCGCCGGGGAGAACGCCAATGCCAAATTTGTCGTTATGCGTCGAAATGGTCTGGGCCGAGGACGATATTCCCGCGCGGATTCGAAAAGCGGCCGCGATCGGTTTCAAGACGTGCGAGTTCTGGGGCTGGTGGAACAAGGATCTCGACGCGGTCGAGCGCGCTCTCAAGGAAACCGGCATCCGGCTGGGCGTCTTTTGCGTGAAGACCGCCTTTGGCGCATCGGGGCCTTCGTTGCTCGAACCGCGGGGCGCGGCGCCGTTTGTCGGGGCCGTCAGGGAGTGCATTGCCGTCGGGAACCGGCTGGGCTGCACGCGATTTATCGTGACGACCGGCAACGAATTGCCCGGCGTGCCGCGCGACGCGCAACATGCCGCATGCGTCGCGGCGCTGAAAGCCGCGGCGCCCGTCGCCGAGGACGCGGGCGTGACGCTGGTCCTCGAACCGCTGAACCTGCTGGTGGATCATGCGGGCTATTTTCTCTCGACGTCGGCGGAAGGTTTTCAGATTGTGGACGAAGTGGGCAGCCCCGCCGTCCGCTTGTTGTTCGACATCTATCATCAGCAGATCACCGAAGGGCATCTGTCGAAGAGCATTTTTGAAAACATCGAAAAAATCGGCCATTTTCATGTCGCGGGATTTCCGGGACGCCACGAGCCCACGCTGGGCGAAATCAACTACGGCTATCTTTTCCGGCGCATGGACGAGGCGGGGTACCGCCATTTCGCCGGGCTTGAATTCACGCCAAGCGATCCGGCCCGAACCGACGCCATCCTGCGGGACGTCCTTGCCATGGCCGGCTGAGACATGGACGCGCCATGAGCCTGTGGGTGGTTTTGGGGATCGCGGTCGGGCTGGCGATGGACACGCTTGCCGTGGCCATCGGCGCCAGCGTGATGCTGCGCGGTGTGACCCGGCGGCAGGTATTCCGCTTCGCCTTTCACTTCGGCCTGTTCCAGGCGATAATGCCGGTCATCGGCTGGGCGGCGGGCATTCGGTTTGTCGGCTATATCGCTCATTGGGATCACTGGATTGCCTTTGCGCTGCTCGGGTTCGTGGGCGGCAAGGCGATTGCCGGCGCATGGGCCGAAGACGAAGAGGAAACGCCCGCGGCGCCGCGCGCGGATCCGACCCGCGGATGGAGCCTGATCGTGCTGTCCGTCGCGACGAGCATAGACGCGCTGGCCGTCGGCCTGAGTTTCGCGGTGCTCGACATGGCCATCTGGGTTCCCGTGGCGATTATCGGCGTGGTGACGGCGCTGATTACCATGACCGGCATGTTGGTGGGAAGCCGTCTCGGTTCGCGTTTCGGCAAGCGCATCGAAATCATGGGCGGACTGATTCTGATAGGCATCGGAGTGAAAATTCTGATTCAGCACCTTGTGCAAGGTTGATTCGTTCGCGTCGTGCACGCGAGAAACGGAATCACTCCCGGCCCGGATCCCGCGCGTTTTGCACGGGGAGACGCACGGTAAAGACCGCGCCCTTTCCCTCCGAACCGGTGGCCTCGATCATGCCCTGATGATCCTTGACGATGCCCAACGATATCGAAAGTCCCAGACCCGTGCCGTGGCTGGTTTGCTTGGTGGTGAAGAACGGCGTGAAAAGGCGCTCGGCCACGTCGGGGGCGAAACCTTTGCCGGTGTCGGCGATTTCGACGACGACCGGCCACCGCGCGCCGGGATCGTGCCGCGTCCGGATGGTCAACGTCCGATCGGGCGACTCTTCCATGGCGTGCCGCGCGTTCGTCAGCAGATTCAGAAATACTTGCTCGAGGCGAATGCGGTCGCCCATGACGTCTGGAAGATCCGGCGCGAGGTCGAACACGGTCTCGACGCCCGACAGTTTCAACTGGGGCATGACGAATTCGACGCTCTCGCGCAGCGTGCGATTGACGTCAACGGGGGCAAACAGCCGTTCCGTCCGCCGCGCCATTTCACGCATCTGGTTGATGATTTTCGATGCGCGATCCACCTGGCCCGCGATCATGCGCAGATTTTCCTTGATGTCGTCCAGGTTCGCGCCGCCCTCTTCGATCATGAACGTCGCATTGCGGGCGTAGTTCTTGATGCCGGTCAGCGGCTGGTTCAGTTCGTGGGCGACGCCCGCGGCCATCTCGCCCATCTCGGCCAGCCGCGTCGAGTGGACCAATTGTTCCTCCTGTTTGCGGGCGAGTTTCGACAACTCCCGTTGTTTTTCCTCGTTCTCCTTGCGTTCGGTGATGTCGTACACGCTGACGAGCACGGCCGCTTCGCCTTCGTAGTCCATGACGGAACTCACAACTTCCGCCCACACGACGCGCCCGTCGCGGCTGTTGAGTCGGCATTCATACCGCAGATCCGAGGCGTCCCCCTGTTTTCGCTGTTCGACCCGCGCGCGGACCGCCGGCAGGTCGTCAGCATGGATGAAATCCCAGAATGTGCGCCCGGCGAGTTCGTCCAGCGTGAAACCAACGATGTCCTTGAACCGCGAGTTCGCATACAGAATCCGGTCGTCGCGGTACACGAACACCCCCGCCAGCGACTTCTCGACCAATTGCCGGTACTTGTCTTCGGAGGCGCGCTCGGCGGCGCGGGCCGCGCGGACGCGTTCACGGGCCACGCCCACGCCCCACGCGACGAACAGGTATCCGCCCGCATAACCGGGAAGACTCCATGCGTCCAGCACGATCCATCCCAGTGCTTCCGCGACGAACATCATGCCGACGGCGATGCCGGCGATTGCCAGGCTGCGGCGTCCCCACCACAGACCGCTCAACACGATCGGAAGATAAGGCAGATGCGCGGCAATTCCCCGCAATGGGGCCACCGCCATGAATAGGGCGTATGCGGCCAGCAGCAGGCCGACAGACACCGTCCGGACAATCCCCCGGCGATCCATCAAGCCGGTTCCTTCCCGGCGTTCCCGGTCGTGCCGTGGAACGTTTCGAGGCGCTGTTTGAACTCGGCCTCTTTGCCGCGATCCGAAGGATGGTAATACAAACCGTGCGGCACGCCGTAGTCCTGATCGACGTATCCTTCGGGAAAATCGTGCGCGTATTGGTAGCCTTCGCCGCGCCCCAACCGTTTCGCCCCGGAATAATTCGTGTCTTGCAGATGCTTCGGCACGGCGACCGTCTTCTTTTCCCGCACGTCCTGCATTGCGGACGCGATGCCCCTGTACGCCGCGTTGCTTTTAGGCGCGCAGGCGACATAGGTGGCGGCCTGCGCAAGGATGATCCGCGCTTCAGGCAGGCCGATAAACTCGCACGCCTGCCATGCCGCGGTGGCCAGCACCAGCGCCATCGGATCGGCGTTGCCGACATCCTCCGACGCGCAGATGCAGATCCGCCGGGCGACAAATCGCGGACTTTCCCCCGCTTCGAGCATCCGCGCCATCCAGTACAGCGCCGAATCCGGGTCCGTGCCGCGCATGCTCTTGATGAAGGCCGATGCCGCGTCGTAGTGTTCGTCGCCCGTGCCGTCGTAATGGAGCATCTTCTTCTGGATGGACTCGCGCGCGACGTCGAGCGTGATCCGGATGGTCCCCTGTTCGGGCGGTGTCGTAAGCAGCGCGATTTCGAGCGCGTTCAGCGCGCGCCGCGCATCGCCTTCCGCGTACAGCGCGATATGTTCGAGCGCCTCGCCATCCGCGACGATGGCCATGCCGGGAAATCCACGGTTCGGATGGCCCAGTGCGCGCCGGCACAGCGCGACCACCTGCGCGTCGTCGAGCCGCTGGAACTCGAACACCATCGATCGGGACAACAGCGGCGCTACGACACTGAAGAACGGGTTTTCCGTCGTGGCGCCGATCAGCGTGATGGTTCCGTTCTCGACCGCGGGCAGCAACGCGTCCTGCTGGCCGCGGTTGAACCGGTGGATTTCGTCAATGAAAACAATCGTCCGCCGCCGATCGTGCACGAGGCGCTGTTTTGCCCCTTCGAGCAAAAGCCGCAATTCCCTGACACCCGACGTGACCGCGTTCAGCGACTCGAATGACCCCTTTGTGCGCATGGCGATGACGCGCGCGAGCGCCGTCTTACCCGATCCCGGCGGACCATACAGGATGAGCGACGTGAGGCGATCCGCCTCGATCGCGCGGCGCAGGATCTTTCCCGGACCGAGGATCGCTTCCTGGCCGACAATTTCGTCCAGCGTGCGCGGCGCAACACGGCGCGCCAGCGGCGCTTCCTTCTTCATCCGCTCCGCGGCAGACGCATCAAATAGATCCTCGCCCATGCGCACATCCTACTACCACGCCAAGCATTCTGCCACTTTTTTCCGGGCGAAACAGGCGCCGGCTTTTGGCTATCGGTTGTTTGTGCGGGTATAATTCGGCCTCTTTACCGCAGGATCGCATCGTGAGGAGCAGGACGCATGTCGAATTTTGAAGCCGAACGCCGGGTGGAAATGGAGCAGGCGCGCAACCGCCTGCGCGAGATTTGGAACACGGTCTACACGGACCGGCTGCCGATTGGGCGCATCCAGGCGCGCGTGACGGGGCCGGGGCTGGGTCCCGAACGGATGCCGAAATCGGGCTGGAGGCCGTTTTCGGTGCATGATCGCTGGGGCGGTTTTGATCAGACGACGTGGTTCCGCATGACGGTGGCGGTTCCGAAGCGCATGAAAGGGCAATGCGTGGTGGCGCTGATCCGTCCGGGCGGCGAATCGCTTGCCTACGTCAACGGCCAGCCGTTTCAGGGCCTGGATCGCAACCGCGACGAACTTTTCCTTGCCGAAAGATCCAAGGGCGGCGAACGCTTCGAGATCGCGCTGGAATCGGTTCCGAGCGTCCGGTTCGACGAATACCATCACTTCGAGTATGCCGACATCGCGGTGATGCACCGCGAGGCATGGGATTTCTACTGGGATGCGCGGGTCGTTTACACCGTGCTCGAACAACTCGAGAAAAACTCGACGCCGCGTCAGCAGTTGCTCGAATTGCTGAAGGACGCGATGTTCAAGGTGGATCTCCAGCACGTGGGCGCGCCCGCTTACCATGCGTCGCTGATCGCGGCGGGACGTTTCCTGCGGACGGGCCTCAAACGGTTCGAGGCGAGTTACGGCATGGGCAAATTGATCCTGACGGGCCAGTCGCATATTGACACGGCGTGGCTGTGGCCATTGCGGGAGACGCGGCGCAAGTGCGGCCGGACCTTCTCGACGATGCTGAACCTGATGGATCGCTATCCCGAATTCGTGTTCCTCGCCAGCCAGCCGGTCCAGTATGAATGGATGAAGGAGCATTACCCGGAACTTTTCAGGCGCATCAAGCAGCGTGTCAAGGAAGGCCGGTGGGAAGTGTTCGGCGCGTTATGGGTCGAAAACGACTGCAACGTGCCGTCGGGCGAAGCCGTCGTGCGCCAGCTGTTGTACGGCAACCGCTTCTTCCGGAAGGAATTCGGCATCCATTCGACGACGGCATGGCTTCCGGACGCTTTTGGCTATGCGTGGTCTCTGCCGCAAATCTTCAAGAAGGCGCAGGTGGACACGTTCGTCACGACGAAAATCACCTGGAGCCGGTTTACGGAATTTCCGTACAGCGTTTTCCAGTGGGAAGGCGCGGACGGCACGCGGATTCTCGGCATGATGCCGCCGTTGAATTACAACGGCAACACGCATCCACGCGATTGCATCGAACAGTGGAAATTGTTCCGGCAGAAGGATCGGTTCGAGGAGGTTCCCTTTCCGTACGGTCATGGCGACGGCGGCGGCGGCGTCACCATGGAAATGATCGAATTCGGCAAACGGCTTGGCAATATTGTTGGGGTGCCGAAATGCGAATTGGGCCGCATCCAGGACTGTATTGACCGCATGAAAACACAATGCCGGTTCGAGGACTTGCCGGTCTGGAACAGCGAGTTGTATCTTGAATATCACCGTGGCTGCCAGACGACGCAGGCGCGCACGAAACGCAACAACCGCAAGCTGGAATTCCTCCTGCGCCAGACGGAGTTTCTAAGCAGTTGGGCGTTGATGCACGGCGGCAGGTACGATCGGGCCGCCCTGTATGATGCGTGGAAAATCGTTCTGACGAACCAGTTTCACGACATCCTGCCGGGATCTTCGATTACCGAGGTGTACGCGCAGGCCGACCAGGACTACGCGCGGGCGCGCGGCCTTGCAACGTCGGTGCGCGCGGCGGCCTTGAACCATCTGGCCGGGCGGATCGACACGTCCGGTCCCGGCCGGCCTGTTCTCGTCTTCAACGACCTGTCGTGGGTGCGGACGGATGCGGCGCGCGTCGAAATGCCTTTGCCTCAGGGAGATTTCCACGTCGTTGACGGCGCCGGCGCCGGGGCGCTCTGCCAACAGACCGGTCCGAACGAACTGCTGATACTCGCCGAAGGCGTGCCGCCGTTGGGCTATGCCGCCTATCATGTCGTGCCGGGCGCATCTTCCGTTGAGAATACGCTGAAAGCGGCTTCCACAGGAATGGAAAATGATTTCATCCGTCTCACGTTCGATAAAAAAGGCCGGATCGCTCGCTTGTACGACAAGATTGAACACCGCGATCTGCTCGTGAAGGGCCAACCCGGCAATGTACTGGAGTTGTTTGAGGATCGTCCGCACGGCAACGATGCGTGGGACATAGATCCGAACTTCGAGGAAGTGTCGTGGGAACCGCGACCGGCCGAATCCATCGAGGTCGTCGAAACCGGGCCGGTCCGCGCAATCGTGCGCATGGTCCGCAAGACCGAGCGCAGCGTCATCACGCAGGACGTGACGCTTCATGCGCATACGTCGCGTATTGATTTCGTCACGCACGTGGACTGGCATGAAAAGCGCGTCCTGCTCAAGGCCGCGTTTCCCGTCAACGTTCGCGCGAGCCACGCGACCTACGAAATCCAGTTTGCCGCCATCGAGCGCGCCACGCACCGCAACACCGATTTCGACCGCGCGCGCTACGAGGTGCCCGCGCACAAGTGGGCCGACTTGTCCGAAGGCGATTACGGTGTCAGCCTGCTGAGCGACTGCAAGTACGGATACGAAACCAAGGGGAATCGGATGCGGATTTCGTTGCTGCGTTCGCCGGTCGATCCCGATCCGAAAGCCGATGAAGGCGAACACCTGTTTACCTACGCTATTTATCCGCATGCGTGGACATGGCGCAACGGGACCGTCCAGGAGGGATTTGAATTGAACAGCCCCCTCTTGGCGTTCGCGGCGCCCGCGAAGAAAGGCATGCTGCCGCCCTGCGGGGCGTTTGCGAGCGTGGACGCGGACCACGTCGTCATAGACACGATCAAGCGGAGCGAGGATTCGAATGCGCTGATCGTGCGGGTGTACGAAGCCTACGGACAACGCGGTCCGGTGGCATTGACCTTTGGGCGCACGCCCAAACGGGTGACGGAATGCGATTTGATGGAAGAGAACGACACGCCGATCAAGACCAAGGGAGCAACGGTTTGCTTTGATATTACGCCCTTCGAGATTCGATCGTTCAAGGTCGCTTTCTGATGGGGAGCCATCGGCGGGCCGGTTCGCTATCCTTGGATGGAAACCTTCTGGCCAATCTGGAGGACCGGCAATTTGGTCCAGCCGTTCCATTTGCAGATGTCGCTGATCTTCACCTTGTAGCGGGCGGCGATGCTGCTGAGCGTTTCACCCTTGGCCACGATATGAATGGTTCCGGAGGGTTCCTGGGGTTTGGCAGCGTCGTTTTGGGCCAGCGCCACCCGTTTGGGCGTTGTATTGCCGGTTTCCGATTTTTTGTCCCCGGCGGGTTGGGAGGGAACCGTCGAGGCGAGTTTGTCGGCGTTTGTATTTGCCGTATCGCCGGGCACATAGACCACATGCTGGTCGCCCGCGCGAATAACGGATGACGCGGTCAATCCGTTCCATGCCAAAAATTGGCTGACTTTCACCTTGTACCGGGCGGCGATGCTGCTGGCGGTTTCGCCCTTGGCAACGGTATGCACCACCTTTTGGCCGTCCGGGGGTTGTTTATCCGGCCCTTTGTTCCTTCCGTCCTGTTTTTCGCCGGAAGATTTGACGGGCGCCGTGGCGGCTTGCCCCTTGCCGTTCATGCCCTTGATGACCAGTTTGTCGCCGATGTTGATTTTTGAAATCGTGGTAATCTTGTTCCATTCGGCAATCTCGTCTATCTTGACGCCGTATTGCTTGGCAATCTTGGCCAAGGACTCGCCCGCGCGGACCACATGCCATTCATCCGCCGTTTCATCCGGCGCATCCTGGGCGCCTTTCAAGACCAATTTGTCCCCGACATTGATGACTTCGGGCTTCTTGATTTTATTCCATGAAAGCACTTCCGCAAGCGTTACCTTGTGCTTTGCGGCGATGTTGGACAGCGTGTCGCCCTTTTGCACGGTATAGACTTTATCGGTCGAACCGCCCATGCGGCCTTTGTTTCCGGGGGCATTTTCCCGCGCACGGGCGGTGTCCGGTTCGTCGGCCTCCGCCTCCGGCAAGCGAACTTCCACCGGAACGATGTTGCCCGCCGGAATGGTCAATCGGCGGCCGGTTGTCAACCGGCTGGCGATTTTGATGCGATTGGTTTTACAGACCTCATCGGCGGATACCCCGTATTTTTTGGCTATGGTTTCGATCGTCTCGCCGCGCTTGACGACATGAATGTGTTTGCGATCCCAAGACCGTAAAACGTCCGATCCCACTGTCGGAACACTGTGCAGCGCCGAGGCCAGTTGTGTTTGCGCCGCCGGGGGCACCTGCAGCGAGAATTCGGCATTGGGCGGGGTTACGCCGCGAATCAAGTCGGGATTAAGCGCCCGCAGCGTGCCGTCCGGCAATCCGCCGGCCTTTTCGAGCGCGGCAAGCGAATAGGCGCCGCGCACCTTGATCTGGACCGTTTCCTCGGCGGGTTGCGGATTGGACTCAAAACCGAAACGCTCGGGATCCTTGGCGACGATGATCGAAGCGAGCAGTTTGGCATAGAACTTCTTCGTTTCATCCATCATCAAGGCCGAAGTACATGGCGTGTCCAGTAGTTTCCACAGGTTGCGTTCGCCGTTCGCGGCGGCCAAGACGCGATCAAGGCCGCCTTCGCCCATGTTGTAGGCCGTTACGGCCAGCGGCCAACTGCCGTCGAAGCGTTCATTGAGATCGGAAAGATAACGGATGGCGCTTTGCGTCGCTTTGCGCCAATTCATGCGCTCGTCCACAAACGGATCACATTTCAGGCCATAGCGCGCGCCGGTTGCACGCATGAACTGCCACATGCCCCCCGCGCCCGCCCGCGACACCACTTTCGGCGAAAACTGGCTTTCGACCATGGCCAGCCAGACCAGATCGGGCGGCAGCCCCGCGCGCGCGAATTCCTCGCGAATATACGGCAGATATTTGTAACTGCGATCCAGTCCCCCCTGAAAATTTCGCGGATAAAGGTTTTGGATTTCCGAGATTTCCGTGAGCACGCGGTCGGACAGCACGGACGGTGTTTCGAGTTCGGCCATGATCCCCTTCGACAATTCCTCCGCGGAAGGATGGATGCGCCGCCGGTCGTATTTGGCCGCTTCTCGTTCCCCGGTCGTCAGCACATTGCGCAAAGAGTCTCGTACGCCGTACAGTGCATCCGGATCAGGGACGGCTTTCGCGAGCACATCGAGCATTCGGTTGTATTGGCGAAGGGCCGCCTCGGAATCCCCTTGTTCCTGCGCCGCGTTGGCCTGGGCGAGCGCCTCGCGCGCGGGATTTGCGGCGCCTTCTTCGGAAGGTTTTGCGCCGGCGTCCAGAATGCGTTCAAATTCGCCGCGAAGGTTGTGGTAAATGATCGGATCAAGGTTGGCTTCCCGGAGCCGGTCGAGCATGCGGACATATTCGCGGAGAGCCGCTTCCCGGTCGCCTTTTTCATGGGCCGCGTTCGCAAGATTGAATGCGTCCCTGGCTTCTTGCACCAGTTCCGTCACGCTGCGGGGCTTTGCGGGACCCAACTCCTGCGCGCGCACACGAGCGGCCGGCGCAGGGCCGAAATGATGAACTTGGCGGCGTGTCGCGCATCCGGCCGCCAGAACAACCAAGACAACAGGCAATGCGCACCAGCGCGCGGATTTCAAAGTCACGGTCGCTATTCTCCAGTACGGTCACAGGCATGGGCGCTTATCAGTGCCCATGCGTATTTGTTGGAGCGGCCTCTCTTCGAGACTCCCGCCGGGCAAGCGCATAGGTTGCGATTGCCTCCGTTTGGACGCTCAAGGCGCCCGGACTCTTTTCCACAGTCGTCGTTGGGCCTAATTGGGCCTTTGCGGTTGGTGGTCCATGAACCACGGCCCAAGATGTCTTAGTATAAACCACTATACCTTGAGTGTCAACCGCAGCCATAAACCCGTGAACCACAATATTTTGTAGATATCACGCCAACGGGGAACATGGGATGGCCTTTTCCTGCGCGCCATGGTCTTTCGCGCAAGGGCGCGGCATGACTTTTCCGCTATCATACTATCTATGTATTTTCCCCCTGAAGAAAAAATGAAACTTTTCGACGTATTCCGAGTATACTATTGAAAAAACAGCGGACATGCCGGTTGGCCGGGCGCATTTTCGCCTGTCTGTTTGAACTGCGCATGGCCGCGTGTTACAATGTATCCCGGTGTCCAACAACGCGAAACAGACAATTTTTAGTGGAGGAGAACGATGAAGACAAACGCTCGTGTTACGACATTGATCATGGTCATGTGCTTGGCGGCGGTTCTGGTTCTGACCGGCGGCTGCAAAGGCAAGAAGCAACAGGCCATCAACCCTGAATTGACAACTCCGACGACGGATTCGGGCGGCGGATTGCCGGATGTGGATCAAGGCGCGCTGCAGTGGAAGCCCGCGACCGATCTGGAGAAAATCTATTTCGATTATGACAGTTACGCGCTGCGTCCGGACGCGCTCAAGTCTCTGGGTGTGAACGCGGAAAAGATGAAGGCCGATCCGGCGAACACGATGTTCCAGGTTGAAGGCCACTGCGACGAACGCGGCACGCAGGAATACAACATGGCGCTCGGCGAGAAGCGCGCGCTGGCCGTTCGCGAACACCTGATCAAACTCGGCATTGCGGGCGACCGGATTGTGACGATTTCCTACGGCAAGGAGCGTCCGGTGGCGGAAGGCCACAACGAGGCCGCCTGGAAGCAAAATCGCCGCGCCGAGTTCAACCGGGCAACCAAATAACGGCTTGCCGAAAAAAGGGCTGAGTCATGCGATCAATATGCTGGACCGTTGCGGTGGCGCTGTCGGTGGTGTTTCTCACGGCCGGGTGCGGTACGATGGGCGGCGGCCAAAAGGCCAACGCCATCTACGACACCCAGCGGCGTGTCGCCAGTCTGGACAAGCAATTGTCCGGATCGGTGGAGAAACTAAACCAGAACACGGCGGAATTGATCGCCCGGCTCGACGCGACCGATCAGCAATTGAAGTCGTTGCAGTCGCAAGTCGAGGAAAGCGCCGCGAAATCCAATCTTGTGGAGAAAAAATTGGATAACCTCACCAATTCGCTGGCGCGGTATTTCCGATCGGGCGCGATGCCTCCGCCCGCGGCGCCCGGCGGCGGCGAAATTCCACCGCCCACCGGTGAGCCGTTGGTCTACAGTCCATCGCGCGAAGCGACGCCGGCTCCGGCGCCGGGCCCGGCGGCTCCGGCGGCTCCTTTGCCTCCGCCCTCCGCAACGTCTGCGGCGTCCCCAGCGCCGGCTGCAACGCCCGCAGCCCCCATTGCCGCTGCTCCGGCCGCTCCAATCGGCACGGGGAATCCGGAAGCGGACTACACCCAGGCGCAAAAGAGTTATGCGAGCGAGAATTACAAGGCGGCCCTTGAACAGTTCGATGCGTTTCTGACGCAGTATCCGACGTCCGAGAACGCGCCCAATGCGCTGTTCTGGAAGGCGAAGGCGCTGCAAAGCCTCGAGCAGCACGAGCAGGCCATAGCCGAGTTTGAAAAACTGCGCACCAATTATCCGACGAGCGTCCGGGTTCCGTACGCGATGCTGTATCAGGCCATCTGCCAGGCCAAACTGGGCCAGACGGCGCGCGCAAGCGAACTGATGCAGGAGGTGATCCGAAATTATCCGATGACGCCCGCGGCGGATCAGGCGAAAACGGAGATCAAGAGGCTGAAACCCAATTGATTCGGGTGCGCGCATGAGAATGCGATAAACATCACGCGCGGAGCACATGCCCCGCGCGTGATGTGTCATTGGCGGTCAGATCCGCCGGAACGACTCATGGAGGAGTACCGTGGCAAACGCCAAGACCAAGCGATATTACCTCGGAATTGACGCCGGGGGGACGAAGACTTTCTGCCTTGTGGGAGACGACGAAGGCCATATCTTGGGCTTTGGGCGCGCGGGCGCGGGCAATTATGAGTGTTTCGGCGTGGAACCCGCGGCGGTTGAAAACCGCAAGGCGGTCGAAGGCGCGCTGAAGGCGGCTGGGTTGGCGCTGAAGGATATTTCCGGAATCGGCATGGGCATTGCCGGCGCCGATTTGCCCGAAGACTACGACATGCTCGAACGCGCGATCTATACCCCGTTGTTCGGGGCGATTCCACGCGTGTTCCGCAACGACTCGATGGGCGGCCTTCGCGGGGGCACGCGCAATCCCTACGGCATCGTGATTGCCTGCGGAACCGGCTGCGTGTGCGCCGGCGTGAACCGGGCCGGAAGACACACGCGTGTCGGCGGGCTCGGCGAGGAGTTTGGCGATTGGGTTTCCGGCAGCAGTATCGGCCTGCGCGGAATCCAGGCGGTCTGGCAGGCCCGCGACCGCATCATTCCACCGACGCTGCTGACACGGTTGTTCGTCGAAAAGGGCGGCTGTCGCGACGTGGACGAACTGTTTTACAAACTGTACCGCCGCGAAATGGCGCCATCGGCCTTGCAGCCGATGGCCAAACTGGTGTTCGACGCGGCGTACGAAGGCGATGCCGCGGCGTGCGAGATTCTTGAATGGGGCGGACGGTATCTTGCTAAAATGGTGTGCGCCGTGGCCGTGGCGCTTGAAATGCAGCGCGACGAATTCGAGGTGGTCATGGCGGGCAGCGTGTTCAAGGGATCGAGCCCGGTGCTGGCCGACACGATGCGAATGGACATTCACCGCGTATGTCCGTTGGCGCGCACGGTGATGCCGGTGTTCGAACCTGTCGTGGGCGCGTTGCTCATGGGAATGGAACTGGATATCGTTGTTACGGATGCTATCTATGAAACGCTTTCGCGCGAGTTGCGCGAGGCTGAAAAACGATATGAAGTCAGATTTCAAGCGGAGTGAGCCATGAGACCCATTGCTGTAATTGCTGTGATTGCCATGGCCGGTGTGGCCGGCGGCGTCGTCGGATACGGCGTCTACAAGTTTTCAGCCAAACCACAAGTGGTGGTGTCGCCCGCAGCCCCAACGACGGGCAAGGAAGATCAGTTTCTCCAGGAAGCGCGCAAATTGGCCGATGCGACACCGCCTGTCCAGGAGGCGCCGGGCGCCTTGCCGCCGGTCAACGGCGATCCGACCGAAGTGCCAATCATCGCGACGGATCCCGAAGAGACGCTGGATTTCGGGGTTATCGAGACGCAAGGGATCGCCGTGCGCGAACTCAAGGTGTTGAACAAAGGGAAGGCCGGTTTGATCATTTCGCAAGTAAACACCTCATGCGGTTGCACGAAAGCCCATATTGACGAGGACAAGAAAAATATACCGCCGGGCGGCAGTTCGGTCATTACGGTTCGCGTGGACCCGAAGCAGATCTCCGGATCGGTTTCACACAAGACGCTGACCATCCTGTCCAACGATCCGGCGCGCAACCGCCTGACGGTCAATGTTATCGCCAAGATCAATCCGGAATATGTGTTGGATCCCGAAAAAGTTGAATTCGGCGAGATCGAAAAAGGGGTCATGGCCGAAAAAACCGTGATCCTTCGGCAGACCGGCGAGGAGACCATCGAACTGCTCGATATTCGTCCGCCCCTGCAACTGGCCGGACTCGAAGCGTCGTTCGTGAAGCGGCCCGAAGCGGAATGGGCCACGCCAAACCGTCCCGAATACGCGATCACGGTCCGCATGACGCCGGACGCGCCGGCCGGTCCGTTCATGGGCAATCTGAGCATTCAGACAACCTGCAAACGGATGCCCATCATGCAAATGCAAATCCGGGCGGACGTCAAGGCTTTCTATGAAGTGATGCCGCCGGGGATGCGGCAACTTCTTGTGAGCGCCGGCCCCAAACTCGGCCAAAACGTCGCGCCCTCGCCGGCCCGGGTAACCGTGAAATCGGATCGGCCGATCGAAATAGTTGATCTCAAGACTTCGACCGAGACATTGTCCGCGACATCCGCCCCGGGCGATGCCCCGAATAGTTTTGTCATCGAAGTCACGGCATCTCCCGACGCCAAGCCGGCCCGGCTGGCGGAAACGCTCACCTTTGGCGTCAAGTCGGGCGACCAAGTCTTTTATGAAAAATACAACGTGCGGGTTCTTGCGGGCCGCCCCCCGGTTCCGCCGCCCGGAACGGGCAACACACCCTCCGCGGGCATTCCCGGCGCTCCCGGCATTCCCGCGGTTCCGCAACCGCCTCAACCGCCGCCCACAGCCGCGCCGCCGCCTGCAAATCCAGGAAAGTAAGGAAGCATGGCCCGGGAAGACATGATGAGCAAACGGGACTCGCGCACAGGGAGATGACATGCGGGTAGTGGGTAGCGTGTGTTTTTGTGTCGTTGTTACGTGGAATCGGTTGCGGGGACGGCAGGAGACATAATCCATGGCGTTGTTTGGCCGAAGCGACAAAGACAAGGATGCCGGCGCGAATGGAAGCCCAACGCGGCCCGTCATGGGGCGCGAGGGGTATTGCCGGATTTGCCAAAAACGCATGATGTTCAGCCGGTGCTGGCAACGCCCGCGTCCCTTGTCCAAGTGCGAAGCCTGTGGCGTGGTGTTCGACAACCCGGCGGTTCTTTACGGGAAAACGATACCGGCCTGCCCGCGTTGCGGCGAATACCTTGAACAGCCCGGTTTCGAATATGGCATCTGCGACGGGTGTGGATCGAAGTATGAATTCGTGCAGGGCGCCAAGCCGTCGCTCTTGCCCAACCGCGCTCAACGGGCCGAAATGGACAAATACGGGCGGGCATGGACACGGGATTGATGGCGTGGACCCATGAGCAGGCGCAGGCGGTTTTGGCCGAACAGGGCCAGGAACACGTCTTGCGCTTTTGGTCCTCGCTGAATTCGGAAGAGCGCGCCGTTTTTCTGGAAGAACTGGAACAGGTGGATTTTCGTCTGGTGGGCCGCCTGATTCGAGAATGGGTGCTGAGCGAACCGCCGGAGGAGCGTTTCAGCCGCATCGAACCCATACCCCTCATTCCGAAAGTGGCCGGGGATCGTCCCGATGCCGTCGAGGCGCGGGAGGCCGGCGAAGAGGCGTTGCGCCAGGGGTGGGTGGGGCTGTTTCTCGTGGCGGGGGGCCAAGGGACGCGGCTGGGATTTGAAGGACCCAAAGGCGCCTATCCGATTGGTCCGGTGTCGAAAAAATCGTTATTTGCGTTTCACGCGGAGAAAATCCGCAATCTCCAGCGCCGTTACGGGTGCGTCCTCCCGTGGTACATCATGGTCAGCGACGCGAACGCGGACGCCACGCGCGCGTTTTTCCGGTCCCACGGCCACTTCGGACTGAACCCCGCCGATATTTTTTTCCTGAAACAACGCATGATGCCGTGCATTGACGAGAAGGGCCGTTTCATGCTGGCGGAACGTGGGCGCCTGGCCATGAATCCCAACGGCCACGGCGGATGCCTGCCCGCCATGATCGAAAACGGCGTCATCGCCGATGCCCGGCGGCGCGGCATTCGCGCGCTGAGTTATTTTCAGGTGGACAATTGGGCCGTAAAGGTCGCCGACCCCTATTTCATCGGATACCATTTCCTGCGCAACGCGGAGATGTCGTCAAAGAACCATTGGAAAAACCATGTGCGCGAAGCCGTCGGTGTTCATTGCCGGTGTGACGGCGAGTACCGCGTCATCGAATATACGGAGTTGGATCGGTATCCGCAACTGCTTGAAGTGGACGCCAACGGCCGCATGATTCACGGAGCGGGGAATCCGGCGATACATATTTTGTCTCTGGATTTTGTCGAACGGGTTGTCCGCCTTTACGATTCATTTCCCTGGCATCGCGCGCATAAAAAAATTCCGTATATTGACGAGTGCGGCGAACGCGTCAATCCGCCAAAACCCAACGGCTACAAATTTGAAACGTTCGTGTTCGATGCGCTTCGTTTCATTCGCCACGAACCGGTGGCCCTTGAAATCGCCCGCGCGGGCGAATACACACCCATCAAGCAGTTCGAGGGCGACAATAGCGTGACGTCGGCATGGCTCCGGATGGCGGAATACTGGGCCGAATGGCTCGATGCCGCGGGAAGCCCCGTGCCGAGGGACGATCAGGGACGGCCGGCCGTCCGCATCGAAATCAGTCCCGAATTTGCCCTTACCCAAGAAGAGTTTCTCGCCCGGGCGGCCGGTCGTGTGTTTCCAACCGACCGGGATTTATACATAGATCCGGAAGGAAACCTGCTCTCTGCCCCAGCGGCCCAATAACGCCAAGACGCGTGCCGCCTGCCGCCTGTTCTTCGTCCGTCAGCGCCTTGTAGTCTGGCTGGCTCATGCTCGTGCTCATGCTCGTAAACCAACCAAGGCGTTACTACATCTCCTATCGCTTGCGCGATTATTCAGGAGAACTCATTTTCATTCCCCCACGGAGGAGACGTCCAAGGTCTCCTGACAACTCGTCTTCGTAATGGCAGTGGATCGGAGAGACTTGTCCGCGCCGGTTGAACATGTTTAGACAAACAATAAAGTATGAGGATAGAATTATAATAATATTATATGGCCCCATCAAGAATTTTCAAGAATTCGATTATGATGACGAGCACAAGCATGAGCACGCGCACGCGCACGAACAGAGTGGCGGCCGGATGTATTTTGGGAACAACGCGAGCATGAAGAAAAACTGGGTTGTGGGCGCTACCCGCGTCAGTGCGACGCGCCCATTTCCTGCAGACGCCGCCAAATGTAATGCGAGATGGATAAATTGGCGTCCGGCGGCAATTCGGCGTATTTCAGACAAAGTTGGCGCATTCCGTTTTCCTGCGCGCCGACTGCGGGGATGATTTGCACCACCTGGCATGGGATCGTGTGCAGACTTTCCCCGGGAAGCGACAAGTCCATTTCGATGGAGGTGGAAAAATCGAATGGCGCATCGGTTTCGACGAGCACGCCGCCCGCGCTGATGTTCAGCAGCGCGGCATTGTATCGCCGCACATGATCGCGATCCTTGATTTGCACGGTGAGATCCGTCGGAATGCGGCAGGTGGTCCGGTGGACACTGCGCTTGATTTCGGCGGGCCGGCGCAACACGATGCCCTCCTCGCCGGGGGTCGGCCCACGCAACACTTCCGTCGCATAATAACAGTAGCCCCCTTCGTCGTGAAATTCCATGTCCGCGCGCATTCCCTCGACCGGATAATCTTTGCCGGGAAAGGTCACACAGACGGTTTCTTCGTCCAAGGACAGCACCCGGACCAGAAAGTGCCGGTCGGTGACATACAGGAAACATTGAAGCCCTTCAGCCAGATGGCACATGCCTTCTCCGGGGACCGCCTGGCATGCGTTGGGCGCCGCCTTGTCCTTCGTCATAAATTACGATCCTCCATTGAGCGTTTGGCGCCCAGCCGAAGAAAGTCGCCGGGCGCTCACGACAACGTAACGAACAACCCGAGAATGGCGTCGTGAAACGAATCCTTCTCGATATCCAGATACAACGATTGATGAATTTCGTAAAACCGTCCCACCAACGTTCCTTCGCGATAGATGCTGTCGCGTACAAGGCTGTATTTTGCCGGACGCGGGAGCCAACACTGAATATGCGCTTTTGGCGAAGACAGGCTGAAACGTCGCACGATGCGCGCGACTTCGTCGGGACCCCGGCATACGGACAAGCGGGCCGGCTGTCCTTCCATGAAGAAACTGCCTGGCGGCGCTTCCGCCCTGACTTGGATGATGTCGGTTTCTTGGGCGTCCTTGATTCGCCATGTTTCTCCGCCGGGTTCCATTTCGACGAAATACATCACGTTGCCGTCGTTGTCCGTGCAGGCATACAGGTCGCTTGGGGCCGGCAAGGGACGTCGTAGCAGCACGTGGCTGGCAAAGGGGTCTGGAATATCCGCCGCCTCGGAATCGTCGGGATTCATTGCCCGTTCGGTAAGCCCGCGGGCGCCGGCCAGCGCCCAGCGCTGTCGCACCTCGTTCAACAGCGCGCGAAGGGTGAAGGTGACAACGCCCATTCCAATCACGGCGGCCATGGCGGCGGCCCCCAGGTTTCGCGCGGCGTCCTGATCCGAAGCGACGCCGTAAACGAGAATGGCGGCCGCCTCGAATAGACACACCGTGTAGATGGCCATCAATCCGAAGGTCAACGGATGCACCAGTCGCGGCAGGGTGTAATAACAGACGGCACGCTCATATTCGGTCAGCCGGTGCACCGGCCCGTCAATCCGCGCCATGGGACTTTCTCCCTTGCCATGAATCCGATGTTGCCGCGGATCCAGAATAGAACAATCCCGCGGCGGTTACAAGAAAAACCCACAGCCCCGTCGTCCGCCTTACAACGAGGCGGTCAGTGTTTCAAGAAACAATCGGGCTTTGCGGGCTTCATCAAGAAGGGCCGGCGGTTCTCCCGGGGCAAGGCATTCGACGATCAGGGGGCCGGAGGTGAATCCGCCCTTTGCGAGCCGCGCCATGACTTTCGGAAAATCCACCTTGCCGGCGCCGGGCGTTACGCTCACGTTCTTGGGCGGAAGATAGTCCTTGACGGACATGCCGACGACGATTCCGTCTACGGACGCCGCGTCGTCCACCGGATTCAGATTCCCGTCCGAGTAATAGAAAATGTTGCCGGGATCGTACCAGAGGCCGAAGTTCTTTTGCGCCACCCGGTTGATAATCGCGCGGCATTGCGGCCCGGTCGCATTCAACCCGCCGTGCGGCTTCACACTGATGCCCATTTTCTTTTCGGCGGCATAGGGACAGCACTCCGCGATGGCGTTGTAGTAGGCATCGAAGATTTTTTGATCGCCGACGCCGCCCATCATAAGATTTTCGACGCCGATGATTGCACAACAGTCAATCAATCCGCGAAGACCTTTGATGCCCGCCTCGAGCGATTCGGCGACCGGAATGTCGCCGCCGTATACCGACGCGACTTTGAGGTTGCGTTTGCGGCATTCGTCGCCAATCGCATGCGCTTCTTCCGGGGTGGTTTTCACAGAGACGACCAGGTGTGTTTCCGACTTGGTCGTCATGAGGCCCACATAACGGTAACCGGCTTCCGCGATGGCGTCGAGCGCCACGCGGTACTCGTACTTGTCCCAAGGCCGCGTGTAACAACCGATCCGCCATTTCGCCGTCTCCTGGGTTTCGTCCGCCCCGGCATCCCGGGCAACGGCCAGTCCGACGCAGCCGGCTACCGATGATTTGAGAAACATGCGACGTTTCATCTTCATGGCGATCAATCTCCTGTTCGCCCCGTGCCGGATTCACCGTCAGATGCGCAAGGGGCGTGCCTGTTTCGTTATCCCTTGTGGATTTTTCGTTTTTCCCGGTCGTACACCTGCCGCTCGCCGGTTTCAAAGGCGCGCGTTGCCATCAGAATCGCGACACCGTGCTGATATCCGGCATCTATCGAGGCGTTCGGCGTTTCGCGGCTGCGCAGGCACTTGAGCCAATTGAGGAAGTGGTCATCCGTGGGCACGTCCTCAATGGGTTTCTTTCCTCGGATGGCGCCCTTGTTCTTGCTGCCGCCTTCCGCGGTGAGAACGGGGCTGGTCCAGTTGACCATGTCGAGCGTGCCCTGGTCGCCGAGGATGCGGAAGGTGTTGCTGCCGCCGTTGCCGAAATTGGTTGAATAGGACACCATGAACCCCTCGGGATACGTCCACAATGCCTGAACATGGTCCGGGCAGGTGAATCCATACTCGTCCTTCCATGTGTAGACGCCGCCGAGACATACGGCGCTCGACGGAAATTGCGCGCCCGTGATGTAATGGACCAGATCGATATAGTGGCTGGCGAATCCCGGCACCGGTCCCCCGGAAAAGTCGAGGAATCCGTACCAGCCGGTAAACTGCACCGAACTGAAGGGGCGCATGGGACGGTCGTGGAGAAATTCTTTCCAGTCCACGTCTTCTTCCTTGGCTTCTTTCAGGTAGTGGTACCAATAGGGCTGCTCGCCGTTGCGGCATTGTTCAATCCGCCCGACTTTGCCCAAAATGCCCGTCTTGTACAATTCCCGGCACCCTGTGAAACTCGGAAGGCTCCGCAATTGGGTGCCGATCTGGCAGACCACGTTGTTGGCCTTTACGGCGTCGGCGGCTTTCTTCAGCGACTCGAGATCCATGGAGATGGGTTTCTCGCAGTAGACGTCTTTTTTGGCTTTTGCCGCCGCCTCGAGATGCAGGGTGTGGACATGATCCGGCGAGGCAATCATCACGGCATCAATGTCGTCGAGCGCCAGCACGTCGCGGTACGACACAAACGGCCTTGCCTCGCGCCCGTATTGTTCCTTGGCCTTGGCGGCGGCCATCTCGCGCCGGATTCGCCATGGATCGCAAACAGCCGTGACCTCGATGTTCTGATCCTTGGCGAACGGATATATGCCCGCCATGTGCGCGTCAAGCCCCCGGCTTCCGCAGCCGATGATGCCTATCGAAATGCGGTCGTTGGCGCCTTTTACCCGCGCGTAACTTGCCGCGCTCATGGACATGGCCACCGTTCCCACGGAAGCCGTTTTCAAAAATCCCCGCCTCGTCATATCCTTGTCCGCCATGCTGCAATCCTCCCGCCGCGTTTTGTCGCCCGGTCTGCGCGCCGCGCCCACGCGGGCTTTTCGTATTTGCGTTTCGATTCCAGAATACGCAGCCGCGCAACGCAAATCAATTTGGGCTTGCCTTCCGGACGAAGCGGCCGGATCCACGATGTCCGCCTGTCCACGGTTTGGCCGGAAACCGGCCGTGGATCGAGGTCGTCCGGCGCTTATTTGCGGCGGCGGCGTTTTTTCCGCTTGCCACGCGGTTTTTCGTTGCCCGGAAGGCCCGAAGCGACAGGTTGGCTGGATTCTTCAGAGTCGGCGGCCGCTTCTTCAACGTCCGGTTCCGCTTCTTCCATCGTCTCGATTTCTTCGGGGTCGCCGTCAGCGGTTTCGGGATCGGATGCGGCATCCGGCACAGCGGCGGCTTTTTTCTTCTTGGGATCCTCGTAATTGGCGTTTTCGTAACTGAGACAACACATGAGCCGCCCGCATTGACCGCTGATCTTGGCGGGATTGAGGGAAAGATTCTGGCGCTTGGCCATCTTCATCGAAATGGGCATGAAATCCGTCAGCCACGTCGCGCAGCACAATTCGCGCCCACAGGCCGCAAAGCCGCCGACCGTCTTGGCCTTGTCGCGGACCTGGATATGCTGGAGTTCGATGCGCGCCTTGAGTTCGTGGGCCAGTTCCCGCACGAGATCGCGAAAATCCACCCGCTCTTCCGCGGTGAACCGGAAGGTGATCTTGTGGCGATCAAAGGTGTATTCGACATCCACCAGTTGCATGGAAAGATTGCGTTCGCGAATTTTCCGGGCGCATAGTTCGAACGCCCGTTCTTCTTCCTTGAGGATTTGCTGAAAGGTCAGTTGATCGTTTGACGTGGCCCGGCGAACGACCGGCTGCGCGATGCCTTTCACTTCCTCCTCGGTGCAGTCTTCCGGCTCGGCCATGCATGTGCCGAATTCGAGACCCTGTTCGGTACGCACAATGCACGCGTCGCCGGGGGAGAGCACAATGCCGCGCGCGGTAAACACCTGCACCCGGGTGGGCCGCCGAAGCCGCACGATTACTTTTTGCACCATATCACCGCTCCGCCATGCGACCTATTCGGACAACGCCAGAAAAAGGTCGCGCAGCACCCGTTCTTCCTTGAGGTTCCGTTCAATATACAATTTGGCCTTTTCCATGGCCGCGCATTTTTTGTCGAGTTCTTCGGTTTTCATCACGCGCAATCCGTCAATCTGATCGCGATTCAACACGCGGTTCGCGTCGCCGGTCACGTTCAGCACGAGCGCGTCGCGGTACCATGTCTGGAAAAGGAAAAGATATTCCATGATATCACGCCGGATGAGCGATTCCGCAAGGGCCAGTTGTTGTTTCTTCATCTCTTCGCGATCCTCGCGCGTCGCCTCCTTGTAGGCCTCGGAATCCATCTCGGCCTTGAGGGCGGTTTTGATTTCTTCCCGGCGCTGGTTCAGGCGGTCCGCGAAATCTTCCGCCAGGGCCAGCGGATCCGCGCCCTCGGAAAGTTGCCTGGCCACCGCCACCACGACCTCGCGTTTGTCGGTATCCACGAGGTCCAGCGCGCGGGACATCTGCCCTTGCGCGACGGCGGCAATCGCCCGCGCTGTGTCGGGCGGCAGATCCCGTGTGCGTTCGAGCAATTCCGCGACGGTTTCCGGGCGAAGCGCGCCAAAGCGGATGCGCTGGCAGCGCGATCGTATCGTGGGAAGCAACAGGCCCGGCGATTCGGAAACCAGGATAAACAGGGAATTGCCCGGCGGTTCTTCGAGTGTTTTCAGGAAGTGGTTTTGCGCGGGAACACCCATGCGTTCGGCGTCCTGAATGATGAAGACCCGCCAGTTCGACTCGAAGGGGCGCAAGGTCGCCAATTCCGTCATGGAACGAACCATTTCCACGGTAATGATGCGGGACTTGCTGACGGGCGCGAGAAAAACGACGTCGGGATGGTTGCCCGCCGCGACTTTGCGGCAGGACAGGCAGGCGTCGCAGGCGTCGTTCTCGCGTTCCCGGCAATGGATTGCCTTGGCTGTTTCCGCGGCGGCAAGGCGCTTGCCGACGCCGCCCGGTCCCCAAAACAGCAATCCATTGGGTATGCGCCGCCGTAACAGCATGTTGCCCAGAAGGCGCATCGAGGCATCCTGATCGCGAACGGCCTTGAGACTCATCCGCCCTCCAGCAAAGTGTCGATCCGCCCGTGGATCATCGCCGCGACCGTTTCCGCGTCGCGCGTGCCGTCCACAATTTGAACGCGCCCGGGATCCCCGGACGCGATCCGCAGATATTCAGCGCGGACGCGTTCGTGAAACGCAAGCGTTTCGCGCTCGATTCGGTCGGGCGTGCCCATTCCGGCCTTGCGGGCCAAACCGAGCGAGGCGGGCACGTCTATCACGAACGTGATGTCGGGCCGCAGACCGCCCGTCGCGATCCCGTGCAATGGCTCAACCACATCGTGGCCCAGACCGCGTCCCGCGCACTGATACGCCGTCGTGGAATCGGTGAACCGGTCGCAAATGACAACCGCGCCCACCGCAAGGGCCGGTCGAATCCGTTCACCGACGTGCTGCGCGCGCGCCGCCTCGTACAGCAGGAGTTCCGTCACGGGAAGCATCGTGCCGTGGGCGGGATCGAGCAGGACGCGGCGGATCGCCTCCGCGATGGGCGTGCCGCCCGGCTCGCGTGTGCAGACCACCGCCCGGCCCCTGGCCTCCAGATAGGCACGTAAAAGCGCCGCCTGGGTGGATTTGCCACAGCCTTCCACGCCCTCGAACGTGATAAACAGTCCTCTGGTCGGTTTCCTGGTCATGCCGGGCCCGCCTGCCGGCTTTGCGCAATCCGGCATGTCATGTTCCCACAATTTCCTCACGGGCCGCGCGGCCGGCCTTGAAGAAGGCCTCGATAGACAAGCCGTCGCCACGATCAATGGCCGCCCGTATCTGCCGCAGTTCCTCGGTGAATTCGTCCAATCCACTTAAAACGGCGGCGCGGTTTGTCAGGCAGATATCGCGCCAGACTTCCGGGCGGCTTGCCGCGATGCGGGTGAAGTCGCGAAACCCCCTGCCGGACAAGGGCTGGGCATTGGGTCCCTGCCGCACGGCGATGGTAGCCAAGGCGGCCGCGGCCACATGGGACACATGGCTGGTCCGCGCAACAATGGCGTCATGCTCGACCGGTTCAACCTCGACAATCCGCGCCCCCACCGATTCCCAGAGATTACGGACGAGATTGCGGGCGTGATTGTCCACATGTCGGGATTTTTCCAGGACAACGACCGCGTTTTCATACAAATGTGCGAAGGCATGTTCAGGTCCGAATTTCTCCGAACCCGTCATGGGGTGGCTTCCGATGAAGCGACGGGGAACAGACCACGTCGCGTTGGCATGGGCGCAGATGGAAGCCTTGGTGCTGGCCACATCCGTAACGATCGCCGAAGGCAGCGCAATATCCCGAAGGACATCCAGCAGGGGAACAACCTGGCTGGCCGGGGTGCAAATCACGATGAGATCCGCGTCCTGAACGCCGCTGGCCAGATCCAGATGGGCCGAATCGATCGTGCCGGCCTCCAGTGCCTTGCTCAATGATTCGCGGCGGCGTCCCACGCCGCGCACCACGCCGGCCAGCCCGCGCTCCTTCAGGGCAAGGCCCAGCGATCCGCCCAATAGTCCAACGCCGATTATCGCCACCGACTCGATGTGCATTTAATTGGCTCCCTCATGTTGGGGTATCTTTTGCTTTTCTGCCCTTGCCTGTCAACTTGCTCACATCCTCACATCGTGGCCGCGCACAATAAGGCACTTCCCTTTTCTCGCACTTATCTCCAATGCACAAACGAATGACCGCCAGACGGTGAACTCTTACATAAACACTTATATGATCGATATTGTTGATGACCATGTAACGCTGATTGATTTCTGATAACGGCACGAAACCATCAGCCGGCCAGAAGGGTTCCTTACGACCACGGCCTTGGGAATATCAACCAAATTTCCGACGACCACAAGCAGGTATCTATCCTTGCGCAGTTTAGCCTCTACCCATTCCCTGTCTGTGAAGAGGATGTTTCCCTGTTGTTCCTTGATGCCCTTGACCTCTATCGCGGTTCCTCTGTCATGCGTGATACCGAAGTCGTACCCAACAGCAGCATTGCGTAGATCGACAAGATGTTGCGGAAGGACGTTCACCAAGTCAGAACAATTGGCTATGAAATATTCCTCCGCACGCCTGCCGGTTAGCAGTCTTTCAGCCACATTCGCGGCTGTCTTCGTGATTCTTGCCAGTGCGTCTATAGCATCCTTTACCTCGGTGTCCGCATGCGACAGGATTTTTTCCACGAGCACCATCAAGGCATCGTCGCTTACTTCCTTCAACTCTTCCATGACTGTTTGCCTGTTAGCACGTAAAGGCCGCATGTGCCAGCCTTTGCGCGGATTGAGATGAATAGGATCAAACTCATCTCTCAGATTTTTGAACGTCGCGTCTGGCTCCATTAGTGATTTGGAAGCTTCCCTGTAGGCCTCGCGCCAGCTGTTCAAGCCTCTACAGTACAAGTAACGGTGGTCAAGGCGACTCATGGCATATCCGACCACGATCGCCTTTGTTTCCAGTCGTTTTCTCGATAGGTCTTGTGTCATTTTCTGTCTCGCGTGGCGCCAGCCAAGCCGCATGGTAGTACTGCCGTTCTGACAAATCAACCGCGCTCGTGTGAACTTTGTCGTGGCACCATCGCAACGTCAGGACTGAAAAATACCTTTTCGGCATCGCGAGTACTGCGATCTTGTCTGCTTCAGGACAGAACACACTTTCAGAATTGGCCGCCAAGAACAGTATATATGGGAAATTTGTAAAAGGCTTCATCTGGCAGATTGTATGCGAAAGCATGACAAGACGATCCTGGTTGAACCACGCCGAGTTTACGCGCAGCCATTTCGTTCGGCATCGGGGGAATCCTGGATGCTCAACTTTCATTTGCCCGACGCAATGGCCATCGCCTCGGCGAGCGTGAATCGTTTCAGATAGAGCGCGCGGCCCACAATGATTTCGTCAATGCCGTCGGGTTCGGCCGTCCGAAGCGCGCGGATGTCGTCCAGGCTGGAAATGCCGCCCGACGCCGTCACGGGAATGCGCACGGCGCGCGCAATCGCGCGCGTCGCTTCGATGTTCGGCCCGGCCATCATGCCGTCGCTCAGGATGTCCGTGTAGATGATACGCGCCGCGCCCGCCGCCTCAGCCTCCATCGCAAACGGAACCGCGTCCGTTTCGGTGATCTCCAGCCAGCCTTCGAGGCCGACCTTGCCGGCCTTGGCGTCTATGCCCACGACGATGCGCCCCGGATAGGCCTTCGCCGCCTCGCGCAGAAAAGCCGGATCGCGAAAAGCCGCGGTGCCGAGAATGGCGCGCTCGACGCCCGCGCCGAATACCGTGTGAAGGGTGTCCATGGCGCGGATCCCGCCGCCGACCTCGCATGGCACGCCGGCCGCCGCGATGGCTTTCAACTGCGGCGCGATACAACAGTGGCCCGCCTTGGCGCCGTCGAGGTCCACGATATGCACAATAGCCGCGCCCTGTTCATGCCAATGCACGGCTTGGGCAACGGGGTCTTCGCCAAACACGGTTTCCCGGCCGTAATCGCCCTGAACCAAATTGACACACAGGCCGCCGCGGATGTCCACCGCCGGCACAATTTGCATGGCTGACCTCCCACGAACGGGCGGAAGCCTTGAACCCTCCGCGTCCTTCCGTTTCCGCCTGAAAAGATCCTGACGGGCTGATGGTGCGGACGTTAGGCCTTCGGCGTGGCGCCCAACTGCGCCTTGACCACTTCCACGAGGTGATTGAACGCAACCTCGTCGGTCACCGCCAGATCGGCAAGCATTTTCCGGTTGACGTCCACGTTGGCCATCTTGAGTCCCTGCATGAACCGGCTGTAACTGACGCCGCACGCGCGGGCCGCCGCGTTGATGCGGGCAATCCACAACCGGCGGAAATCCCGCTTGCGTGCGCGGCGATCACGGTACGCGAAACACAGCGAACGCTCAACCGCCTGGCGGGCGGTTTTGTACAAACGCCGATGGCCTCCGCGGAAACCGCTGGCCATTTTCAGATATTTTTTCCGCCGGGCGCGTGACGCCGGGGCATTGGTTGCACGAGGCATGGTCTTGACTCCTTATTTTCCGAAACCGCCGGGTGGGCGGGTTGCAGACTCTATGAACGATTCAACGGGTTACGCGTAGGGCAGCAATTCCTGCGCGCGCTTGTGATCGGACGCGTCCAGCACCATCGGGCGGCGCAGTCCCCGCCGGCGCTTGGCCGATTTCGAGGTTTTGAGATGGCCACGGAACGATTTGCTCCGCTTGAACAGGCCGTTCTTGGTCCGGCGTAACCGTTTGGCCGCGCCGCGATTCGTCTTGACTTTTGGCATTGTCGCACCTCCTGATAAAACAAAAAAGGATCTCCCTGCCCTGTCCTGAAAAGGGTCCGCCGTGATTCTGTCGTGCGCCGCCGGCGTTAGGCCTGCGGCGCCGGGTGGGTCGTCGGATGGGCGCCCGCCGTCGGCGACAGAACGATGCACATGTTACGGCCTTCGAGTTTCGCCGCCGAAACGTCGCAATCCGCCTGGCTCAGGTCCTTGGTGCCTTCCACGACCCGCGCGAGGATTTCCCGTCCAAATTCCGGATGGGCCATTTCGCGGCCGCGAAACATGATTGTCACCTTGACCTTGTCGCCTTCCCGCAGGAATGCGCGCACATGATTGGTCTTCGTTTCGAAGTCGTGCACGTCAATCTTGGGGCGGTATTTGATTTCCTTGACCGTGATCGTGTGCTGATGTTTTCTGGATTCCTTGGCGCGCTTGCTTTGCTGATACCGGAATTTCCCGTAGTCCATGATGCGACATACGGGCGGCATCGCCTTGCCCGCCACTTCCACCAAGTCCAGGCCCCGTTCCTCGGCTTCCCGCAACGCGTCCGCGGGACTCATGATGCCCAGTTGGTTGCCTTCCTCGTCAATTACGCGAACCTGTCGCGCACGAATCATCTGATTCACACGGACCTTTTCCTCTTCAATCCTGGCGATTGGACGATCCTCCTCATGGGGGCACCACGCCCCGGTACTGCCTGATTGCGGCGGCCGACCACCGACACGTCCGCAATGAAAAATCGGCGGAAGACACCTGTCCTCCGCCGATGGGCGTCGCGTTCAGCGGGACAATCGCGCCCGCGTCCATGTTTCGCGAACCCGGCCGGCAAGCACGCGCGCCGCCGCCGGGTGAGAAGCAGATGCTTCTGCTTGTTGCCCGAATCCGTTCCGGGCAACCGTCATGGGCCGTATTCTATCACGCTATTTTTCCCTTGTCAACCGAACGTCTTGGCGGCTGTTCCACAATCGGCGCCCAAAGGCGTATTGAGGCTCGAAAATAGGCCTGAAAGCCAATAAAGATGCCGTTTGTTGGGCGACGAACGTCTGCGCGTTTGATCATTGTGTTCTTGATCAAAGGATGCGATGGTAAAGCGGCAAGATGCCGCTTCTACCGTAGACGCGACATCTTGCCGTGTTCCCGGCGTGCGGAGCGCATGCCGTTCTTTGCCACGCGCCGGCGCATTCCAGTAGACTTGACAGAGACATTGTGGCGAGAATGGATTGGGAAAAAAGTATGCGACATTCTTTTGAACATTTCGTGTTGGGGATGATGGTGATTGCGGCAATAGCCGCAGGGCCGGTTTCGGCGCAGACGGCGTCTTCGGCGCCGCAAGAACTCGTTACTCCGGCGTTGGTCATGGAACCCGAAACGGTGCTGATCGACCAGGAAGGCGCGGGGAAACTTTTCCGGGTGGACAACCAATGCCTGCTGGTCATGGAGGGAACTCCGGCCGAAATGGGGTTTCAGCACGGACGCCTGCTCGCGAAACAAATTCGGCATATCATCCGGGAAGGCTACATGGCCAAGGCTTTTTACGCCAAGGGATATTCCAGGGAATACATTGCCGCGCAATCCGAACGCATGGAAAAACATTTTCCCCCGGAATATATCGAGGAAATGAAGGGGCTGGTCAAGGGACTCGAGGCGGCCGGTGTGACGGACATTGCCTATGAGGATATCCGGACGGCCGTCACGCAGGCGGAAATCGCCCATCACAAGCCCAACGATCCGCCGGAATTGAATCGTCCCGGCACGGCGGCCCCGGCCGAACACTGCTCGAATTTCGCGGTGTGGGGCCAGTGGACGAAAGACGGGCGGTTGCTGCACGGGCGCAACCTGGATTGGAATATCGAGGACGGTGCGCAGGAAAACGCGGTCATTCTCGTTTGGCGGCCCAAGGGAGGCATTCCATTCATGATGCCGGGCTGGTCCGGGGGGATCGGAAGCGTCAGCGGAATGAACGCGGAGGGTATCACGATTGGGGAGATGACCTCGGTGTCCTCGGAAGAGACCTTCGACGGTCTTCCCCTGATGCTTCTGATGCGGCGGGTGCTCGAAAAGGCCGCCACGCTCGACGAGGCCGTCGCCATCATCGAGAAAGGCCCGCGCACCACGGGCTGGAATTTCATAATGGGTGATGGAAAAATTCCAAGCGCGCGGGCGCTTGAGGTGGATGCCGTCTCCTGCGGCGTGTTCGGTCCGCTCGACCCGAAGGAAACGGAGCGAACCGGGCACTGGGCGATGAAGGACGCGATCCGGCGGACAAACCACCCGATCGGCGAGGCCCAATTGCTCAAACTGGTCCTTCGATACGGCGCCCAATACGGTATTGATGCCGGAAATCTGCAGGCGGCCCTTCCCCTGCTCAAAATGCAAAACACATGGAAACGCTACGACTGGATTGGCAAGCAGATAGAGGCGCCTCCCGGAGGAATGGATGTGGCCGCGGCGGCGCAATTGCTGGCCAATCCGCCCGTTGGCGGACCGGACACCGAAACGTTGCACGCCTTGATATGCGATCCGGCGAACAAGACGGCGTACGTGGCCGTGGCCGGCGCCAATCCGCCCGTGCCGGCGCCGTTGACCCGTTTTGTTAAAATCGGGTTGGCCCAATGGTTTGCGCGATGACCGGGCCACGCCCTTTCAGGACTGAAATACAGGAGTTTTTACATGCCGTTTGGCCGATCTGAAATGCATGAGATTTTCCGGCGCACGGAAATTATCCGCCGGCCCACGTATGGAATCATCAGCGGCTACCATGAACTGCCTTACGTGTGTCTGGGCGGCGCGTGCGAACATGGATTCTCCACAACCGAAGTCCGTGGACGGGTCCACGTGTCGCCCCGTTTTGTGTTGCGGCCTTCCCGCTATAATCCGACGTACGGCGATGTGTTCGGCGAGGAAAATGTTGATTTGGAGTTGATGGGGCGCGTGTTCGGTTTTTTGGGATTTCGCGACAGGCCCGTCGAGTGCAAATCGGAATACATCACCGTGAAACATCTCAAGGAACCCGTTGAATCGGCCCTGGCGGCCACCTTGGATGAACTCGAACGCATGGAAGACATCACGACCGGCGTTATCATTACCCCGGACAGCCATTATTATCCCGTTTCCGTCGAGCGGTTTATTGCCGCCATTCTGGAAGATGAATTCAACGTGTAGGGCCGGTAATCCGGCCTGAATGCCGTGGAGGATCTCTCGTCGTGAAAAGTGCGTATGAATTGGCGATGGAACGTTTGGAAAAGACCAGCGGACCCACCAAAAAACTGTCGGACGAACAAAAAGCGCGCATGGCCGAAATCGAAAAACGGTTCGAGGCCCGAATCGCGGAACAGAAACTGTCCCATGAGGACAAACTGCGTGCGGCCGGGTCGCTGGAGGACTTCAACCGTCTCAAGGCCGAACTGGCGGAGGCGATTGCCGCGTTGGAGGCGCAACGCGACAGGGAAAAGGAAATCATCTGGAATTCCGAATGAAAGCGGGTTGGGCGCGACGCTGGGGACCATTGCTGGCCGCCGGAGCGATACTGGGCGCGTTGGCTCTCGCGGATGCCGTTATCAAGACCTCGCCGATGACGGGGTTTCGTCCTTCCGGCGCGCAATGGACAATCACGGCCCATGATGCCGGCGCTTTTTGCGCGGCCCTGTCGCAAACGCCGGAAGGGGAAGGCGCCACGAAAGCGTTCGACGAGTTTATCGGCGAATTTCAGCGAAAAACGCGGATCCAACTCGGAATTCGCCCGACGATTCTGCGCTGGCGGGTCTGGATGGGCGGCCGCATGGTTGTCGCCTCCGCGCCGGAAGGCGTGGGTGTTTGTCTCCGTCCGGGCCTTTTGTTGCACGCTGTGGATGGATGCCGGCGGCTGCTGGAAGGTCCGAGAAATCCCCCTTTTTCCTTTGCCGGGTGGCGCTATGCGTGGCGGCAGGGATTTTTGATCCTCTCGCCGTCCGAAAACTATGTGGCGGCGGTGTTGCAAGACGGCGTGGCCGTCCGGCATGAAGGGCGGCTCGACGCCCTTCATTTTCGCCATTTCGGACCGGAGGAATTTCAGGCATCGGTTCAGGCCGTGCCCGGTTTGCCGGTGTCCGGAAGCATTCGGGCGCGGATGGAGCACGCGGAACGTCCCCTTGTGCTGCCGGACAGTTGGGCTAAGCCGCCGATACTTTCCATAAGCGTCCGTAAGCCGGCCCATCTGGCCGATGCGGCCCGCGCAATGGCGCCGTGGATTGGGAAGGCCTGCCCGGACGAATGGGAAAAACTGATTGCGGACGCGTGGGACCGGTGGGATGTGCCTTCGCTGCCCGAAGGCTGGGAGGACGACATCATAGAGATATCACTGGCCTTGACGGATGTGGTAACGGCTTCCGTCTTTCCCCTCCCGGTGCTGGCATGTGTCATGCGCGGGGCAAACGCCGCCGCCGCTCATCCGCTTGCGGCGATTGCGGAAAACAGCCCCGCGTATCCGGCGGAATGGAACGGCGAGCCGGGTCTTCGTATTCCATGGATGGGCAGCGATTTCACCCTGTGCCTGGGCCGGGCCGGAAACGACTGGCTGGCGGCGACGCGCGAACCGGTCATGGCGCAATTAGCCGCGGAAACACGCGAAGGCGTTCCGAGCGAGGCTGATGCGGCTTTGCGCATATACTGGGATCGGGCCGGGTTTTTGTTGCGCCAGATTGTCCAGCATGCCCCGCAATGGAAACTCCTCAACGTTCCCCCTATTGCCGATGTCCGCCGGTTGGATCCGGTGATCGATTTCATTTCGGGCTTGGGGCATGCCGCGTTGAACGCGCACGCCCGGAACGGAGCGCTGGCTTTCGACGGTTTTCTGACCCGGCCTGTGTCGGCGTCCGGCGGCTCGACACCCCACGAAGAGTAATGAAGGGCGAAACGGGGAGAACGGGGAGAAGGTGTTTGAAACGCGTTCTTATTGTGCCGGAAAGCCCAGTTTTTCAAGACCTTTACGTGCCGCTTCCGCCTGGGGATTGGCGGCCAGCGCATGCCGGTAGTGTGTGGCGGCTTGTTCATTTCTGCCGGCCGCGGCATAGATGGCGCCCAGATTACAGTGGGCGCTGACATGTTTCGGATCGAGTTCCGTTGCGCGGACATAGTATCGCACGCCTTCGTCAATGCGTCCGACACGGACGAGCGCATTACCGAGGTCGTTGGCAAAATCCGCGTTTTCCGGGGCATATTCCAGCGCCAAGGCATATTCGGCAATGGCCTCTTCCATCTGTCCTTTTTTCATGAGTGCGTTCGCGATGTTCCAGTGACCATACGGTTCGCGCGGATGGATTTCTATCGCCTTGCGGTAGTTTGCGATGGCCTCGTCCAGTTTGTCCTGGCCGGCCAGCAAATTCCCGATATTGTTGTAGGCGAGCGGAAATCGCGGGATCAGCCTGACGGCCTCTTGGTAATGTTTCAGGGCGTTTTCCGCATCGCCCTTGCACGCATACTGGTATCCGAGGCTGTTGTGGATGTTGCCGTCGTTCGGCCGGACCCTGAGCGCCTCTTCATAGCGGGCGATGGCCTCGTCGCGCTTGCCCTGATCGGCCAGCGCGGTGCCGAGGTTGTTCAATACGAGCACATAATCGGGCATGATCGCCAGCGCCTTTTCGTATTGCTTGATGGCTTCGTCGTAATGGCCCTGCTTGTATGCTTCGTATCCGATATTGTTGTAGACCGTCGGATTGCGCGGATCGACCGTCAGCGCGTACTGATACCACTTGATCGCTTCTTCGGATTTGCCGAGGTTGGCGTATAGAAGCCCCAGATCGTTTGGAATGTTCGAGTTTGAGGGACTGTTCTTCATCGCCTTGTGATAGAGTTCGATGGCCGTGTCATATTGCTGCCGGCGTTCCGCGAGACCCGCAAGGTTGTAATAGGCATACTCGTCCGAGGGGCGCACCTCCAGCGCCTTTCGATAACGTTCTTCCGCCTCGTCGATCCTTCCGAGGCCGGCCAGGGCGTTTCCCCAGTTGTTGAGCGCCAGTGTGAAATCCGGCGCGATGCGCAGCGCTTCCTGGAAATGCCGGATGGCCTCCTCCGGCTTGCCGATCTGCATCAGGACCAGTCCAATGTCGTTATGCGCCCGGGCGTCGTCCGGGTTGAGCCGCAGCGCCTCGTTCAGTTCCGCGACAGCCTCGTCGGTTTTGCCCTGCGCGCCGAGTTCCCGGGCAAGCAGGTAATGGACATCCTGGTTGTCGGGATTGATCGCCAGCGCGTCGCGGTACCGTTTGACCGCCTCGTCGAACTTGCCTTGCGAGGCCAGAATCCGGCCCATTTTGTTGAGCACGTACGAGAACTGCGGATCCACGCGCAAGGCCTCTTCATAATGTTTCATCGCCTCGTCAATCTTGCCGCGCTCCGCGAGGATTTCACCGAGTTCGTTATGGGCGCGCGCATCATCCGGATTCAGCCGGATGGCCTCTTCAAAGTGGGGCGCCGCCTCGTCTTTTCGCCCCTGCAGCACCAGTTCGCGGCCAAGCAGATAATGCACATCCTGATTGTTGGGATTGACCCGGAGCGCGTTTTCATACCGGGCGAGGGCCTCGTCGTAGCGGCCCTGCGCGGTCAACAGACGCCCGAGGCGGTCGAGAACGTGTCCAAAATCGGGCGTCACGCGCAGCGCCTCGTTGTAATGCGCCTCCGCTTCCGCCAGTTTGCCCTGTTCCACCAGGAGCGCGCCCAGTTCGTTGTGCGAACGCGCGTCGTCCGGGTTGAGCCGAAGCGCCTCCTCGAAGCGCGCCATCGCCTCTTCCGTTTTGCCTTGTTCCGCGAGCATGTGCGCGATCTGGTAGTGCGGATCCTGAAACATCGGGTCTATTTGCAGGGCGCGGTTGAACTCCTCGAGCGCCGCCTCGTACTGGCCCCGTTCCGACAACAGCCGGCCCAGTTCGTAGCGCACGTATTTCAAGTTGGGATTCGCCTCGAGGCGCTTGCGATTGCGCGCAATGGCTTCCTCGCCGCGTCCCTGCCGGGACAGCATCGTGTCGAGCCGTTCGAGCACCTCGCCGTAATCCGGCGCGACGCGCAACGCCTCCTCGAAATGTTTTTCAGCTTCCTCCGTCAGGCCTTTCCGCGCGAGCAATTCGCCCAGTTCATTGTGGGCGCGCGCATCGTAGGGATTGAGTTCAAGGGCGCGCCGGTAATATTGTTCGGCTTCATCCGTCTTGCCCTGATCCTGCAAGGCTTGGGCTTGCAGGTAGTAAAGGTCTTGGAATTCCGGATCGCGCTTGAGCGCGGCGTCATAGTGTGCCGACGCCTCGACGGTCCGCCCCGCCGCGTTGAAGAGGTTGCCCAGCCGTTGGTGCATGTAGGCCGCGGTCTGTTCCATGTCCAATAATTTCCGCGCCTCGGCGATGGCTTCGTCAATTTTCCCGATGCGGAACAACGAGTCGGCCCGTTGGTAGTGCCATCGCGCACGATCCGGCTCATACGGAATATACGAGACCGATGCCAAACCGTACAGGACCGCCAAGGCCGCCCCCGCCCCGACCGTCCGCGGCCAATGGCCTTCGCGCGCCCAATCCCCCATGCGGCGCAATCCAAACGCGCCAACGAGAAAGAAAAGCGGAATCAATGGAATCCGGGCGCGGCCATTGACGAAAAACGGGATGAATGTCGCAAAATAGACCGCGATAAACACAAGGATAAGCACGCTCATTTCCGTGCGCGTGACGCCCGCCCCGGATGCCTCGCGCGAAACCGGCTGCCGCCATTCATGCCATAAAAGCAAGGCGAGGCCGAAAAAGAAAAGAGCCGCCGCCAACGGAAATCCGGGCAGGTATTTCAATGGCGCGTAGAAGGCCTTCTCGGCCTCGACGACCTTGTTGCACGTGATTTCCTTTGGACTCCAAAACAACACGCATTTCGCGAGCGCCAGTTTGAAGGTCCGCCATTTGTGTTCCCCGATGTAGGCCAGCGTTTGCCGGGTAAAAATTTTCGACGCTTCCGAATGGGTCAGATCCGGCTTGCCCACTTCCTTGCCAAGTCCCTTGACGACGTTGTCGTAGTCCCATACCGACCAACTGCCCGTGCCTTCAAGCCGTTGCAGGTAGGGGGTCCACGGCGTCACGCCGTCGGAATCCTCGCCGTTTCCAATCAGAAAATTTTCGCCGAAGTAGGTGGCTATCGGCACGAATTCGCCGGAAGCGACATAGTTGCGCACCGTAACAGGGGCGATCGTCAGCAGGGTTACCCCCAACAGCGCGGCCCACGAGGCCGGAATGCGCGCGATCGATCCGCGCCGCCATGCGATCCACGCCATCCATGCGGCGGCAAACGGACCGAAAGCCAGAATATTCGGCCGCATCAGTGCGTAAATCCCAAAAATAAGCCCTATCACGACGGCCCAGCGGACAGTCATGCGGTCTCCCCACGCACGCAACGCGAGAAACAGGCACGGTACCAGAAAAACGAACACGACCGGATCGTTCAGTTCGCCTTCCCAGTAAATGAACCCCCAATAGGTGGCCATGAAAAAGGCGGCGATCAGCCCTTCCTTCGCGCCGTACACGCGCTTGCCCAGCCGGTATACGAGCCAGATGCTCGCGAGTCCCAGCGCGAGATTGAAAAGGCGCGGCGCAAGGTAATTACCGTTGGCCAGCCAGTAGATGGCCGCAAGCAGGTAGCCGTGTCCCGGCGGACGAAAATACGGTGTGGTCCGCATGTGCGGATCGTTGCAGCCTTCGCGCACCGACCAGTCGCCCGAAATCAACGCGCGCGCATAGTAATCCTGCACATCCGGGTCCTGTTGCGGCGCGGCGAAATCCGGCGCGTCGAGAATCACGTCCAAATACCAGACACGCAACAAGAGACCCAGCAGGAGGATTGCCGCCAGCGCAAGCCATTCGCGGCGGGACTTTCCCGCTCGCGCGGTGTCGGGTGAGGAATCTTGGCTCATAATATGAGGGTATGGTACCGATTTGGACCGCAACGCATCAAACCGGCGTCGGCGGATTCAGGTATTTTGCCGCCATGCGACAGGATATACTATATTTCGGCCGGAATGCATGATGGCGTTGTGCAAACGGGCGATGTTCCTTGCCTGCCGGCATCCTGAAGTCCCGAAGTCGAACAAGGGCCGTCCGACCGCCGCCAGACTCCACGAGGTATGGGATGGGATCTTTGCTTGATCGCGCCGAAAAGACCATTCGGCATCATGACCTGCTTGCGCCGGACGATCGGGTTCTGGTGGCGTTGTCCGGCGGACCGGATTCCGTGTGCCTTTTGCACGTTTTGCGCGCGCTGGGATACCCGACGGGCGCCGCGCATCTGGATCATTTGACGCGGCACGGGGCAAGCACGCAGGATGCGGCATGGGTCCGCGAATGGACGGCCCGCCTCGGCGTCGAGTGCCATGTCCGCGAGAGAAACGTGACGGAAGAAGCCCGTGCAATGGGGGTGTCGTTTGAAGAACACGCGCGGGCGACGCGATACGCCTTCCTTGTCGAAATTGCGCGATCCTGCGGGTACACAGCGGTCGCCACCGGCCATCACGCGGGCGATCAGGCGGAGACGGTGCTGATGCGGCTGTTGCGGGGCGCTTCGGGACGCGGCCTTTCAGGCATTCCCTATCGGCGCGAACAGAATGGCGTGCGGATTGTACGGCCGTTGCTGGATTGCCAACGCGACGCGATACTCGAATACCTCGAACATCATGGACTTGAATTCAGAATGGACGTATCGAACACCGACGAGCGCTATTTCCGCAACCGCGTCCGATGCCGTCTTCTGCCGGAATTGGCACGGGATTACAACCACAACCTGGTCGAGGCGTTGTCGCGCACGGCCGCCTTGCTCCAGGACGACGATCGGCTGCTGGGCCGCATGGCCGCGGAAGAAGCCGAGGCGTGCGGCATCCTGGACAACCGGCTGGATCGAAATCGTTTTTCGGCCATGGACCGCGCGCTGCAAGGCCGCGTGCTGTTGCTGCTGGCGTGGCGCAACGGCGCGGATTGTGACTACGGGCATATCCGCGAAGGGATCGAGTTCGTGTGTAATGGCCCGACGGGCCGGCAGTGCGATCTGGGATCGGGATTCCGATTGCGGAACGGACGGCGGTTCGCCTATGTCGAATCGAACGCCTGCGCCCTTGCCGAAACGGAAATTGCCTGTCCCGGCACGACTTGCGTGGGCGGACGCGCCTTCCTCGTGTCGCCCGCGAGGGCCGTCGAACCGCGCGACTGGCGGGCGTATTGCACGCCGGCCCGGCAGGTGTTCGACGCGGACGCGTTGCACGGACCGTTGGCGGCGCGGCCGTGGCGGGCAGGCGACCGCTTCACTCCCTTCGGCATGACGGGAACCAAAAAACTCCAGGACTATTTCGTGGACGCCGGCGTGTCCGTTCCCGAACGCAACGCCCAATGGCTTTTGCTCGCGGGCGGCCGCATCGCATGGATTGTGGGACGGGCCATTGACGCCCATGTGGCCGTCACGGCGCATACGCGGCGGATTGTCGAAGTGGAGGTGTTCGATGAACGTGACGCCCTTGATTAGCCCCGAAACGATCGCGCAGCGCGTCGAGGCCCTTGCGGATGCGCTGTCGCGTCGTTATGCGGGCCGCGAAATCGTGCTGCTTGTCGTGCTCAAGGGCGGCATTGTGTTCGCCGCGGACCTGATGCGCCGGATGACGATTCCCGTGCTGGTGGATTTCATCCGTGCGCGAAGTTACGAGGGGACGGCGTCGAACGGGCCGGTTGCGCTGGGCTATCTGCCCGAAACGCCGCTTGCCGGACGGGATGTCGTTGTCGTCGAGGACATCCTCGATACGGGGCGGACTTCCCAGGCGATCCTCGAATGGGTGCGGGGCCAGGGCGCGGCCAGCGCCGCCGTATGCGTGCTGCTCGACAAGCCGTCGCGCCGCCGCGTGGACATTGAAGCCGATTTCGCCGGCATGGTCATCGGCGACCATTTTGTCGTTGGCTACGGCCTGGACTACGAACAACAGGGGCGGCAGCATCCCGGCATCGGCATTCTGAATGCTGCGGATTGATCCCCGAAAGCCGGCGGGTGTTTTTTCTTGAGGGCCATGGCGGTCAAAAATAATCCCGACGCGAAGCCGCAATGCCGCAAACCTGAAATCGGCCGTTGTCGTGGAAAAATTTTTCGTTGACGCGGCCGAATTCAGGCGGGCTTGTAAATGACGGGACAAAAGCGTCATGCTACCGCTTTCGTGAAAAACGATGGAGGAAACCATGGATCTTGCAGCGATCATCCGCAATGTCCCGGATTTTCCAAAACCGGGGATTCAATTCAAGGATATTACGACGCTTGTGGGCAATGGCGCGGCGTTTCGGGAAATCATCGAAGGTTGGAAGGCGCGATATGCCGACCAGCGCATCACGGCCATCGTGGGCGCGGACGCGCGCGGGTTCATCTTCGGGGCGGCGCTCGCCTATGCATTGGGCATCGGGTTCGTGCCGGTGCGCAAGAAGGGCAAGTTGCCCGCGGCGACCCTCGCCGAGGACTTCGACCTCGAATACGGCAAGGACACGATTGAAATCCATCTCGACGCGCTGAAACCGGGCGACCGGGTCGTGCTGGTGGACGACCTGCTGGCGACGGGCGGGACGATGGCGGCCATGGCCGGCCTGGTGAAAAAACTCGGCGCGGAAATCGTCGAGGTGGCGTTTGTGGTGGAATTGCCGGATCTCAAAGGGCGCGAAAAACTCGCGGGGCTTCCGGTGCATGTGCTGGTGCAGTTTGAAGGAGAGTGAAGCGCGTGAAACGAAATTATCTTCCAGGAACGCAAATCGAAATCATCAACGAAGTGGAACGGGGCCGTCTGAAACACGCCCTGTTCGATTTCGACGGCACCATCAGCCTGCTGCGCGAGGGCTGGCAAAACATCATGGCGCCCGTCATGATCGAAATGATCTGCGGCAAGACCACGCCCACGCAGGACATCATTGACGAAGTGCATCGGGTTATTGACGAAACCACGGGCATCCAGACCATTTTTCAGATGCAGAAACTGGTCGAGATGGTCCGCGCGCATGGTCTGGTGCCCGAAGAGGAGATCCTCGATCCCTACGGCTACAAGGATATCTACAACGAACGCCTGATGGTCCCGGTCAATGAGCGCATCGCCCAACTGGAATCGGGCGCAATGACCGTCGAACAGGCGACCCTGCGCGGCGCGCTCGATTTTGTGCGGATGCTGCGCGACAAGGGCGTCAGGTTGTACGTGTTCAGCGGCACCGACCGCGAGGACGTCCGGAACGAGGCCGCCAAGGTCGGCGCCGCGCCCTATTTCGATGAAATCTGGGGGGCGGTGCGATCGATTGAGGAATATTCGAAGGAAAAGGTGCTCAAGGAAATTATCGCGGCGCATCAACTGCATGGCACGGAAGTCATGACGGTCGGCGACGGTCCCGTGGAAATTCGCAATGGCAAGGAAAACGGCTGCATCGCCATCGGCGTCGCCTCGAACGAGGTGGCGGGCCACGGTTGGGACGAACACAAGCGCGAACGTCTGATACGCGCCGGCGCGGATATTCTGATCCCGGACTTTGCCGAAGGCTCTGCGCTTCTGAACTATTTGTTTCCAACGTCATAGGAATCGGTATGCGCGGGTTGGCGATAGCGGCAAGTGTTCTGGTGGTTGCCGCGACGCTGTTTCTCGGCGCGCATCGAATCCGGCGCGATCCCGCGATCCCGTTCTTGTACGACCGGCACGGCGCACAATGGATTCGCATCGAAGAACCCGTGTCGCTGCAAGCGCGCTGGAACGACCTGCGCGTTCACGGCTTTCGCACCACGTTTTCAGTTGCGGAGAAACCGGACCGGGCGGTATTGAACCTGCAAGGCATGCGCGCGGCCAGCGTGTTTCTCGACGGGGAATGCGTTCTTGACGCTCCCGGCGGATTGGAACGCTGGAAAGAAGTCCGCACGGTGGACTTGGCGCCCAGGCTTGTGCCCGGTACGCATGCGGTGCGCGTCATGGTGCTGAACCGCAACGGTCCGGCGTGCCTCATCGCGTGGTGTCCCGAACTGAATCTTTACACCGGCGCGTCGTGGGAGGCGAGCGACGACGGCAAGACATGGACGCCCGCCGTGCCCGTTTGTCGGCCCCATCGGTATGAACCCGCGCAAAACGTCAAGGCCGTTCCCGAAGTGTTCCTGCGGCGGTTGCCGATCTATGCAATGATCTTCTGCCTGGCGTTCGGATGCAGCCTCATCGTCGGCCGCGCGCCGGGCATTCGCGGATATCTGACCCCCGGAAACGTCCGTTGGTGCGTGCTCGGCGGATTCTTGGTGCTGGGCGCCAACAACCTGTGGAAACTGCCCTTGGATCTGGGTTTCGATCAGGACGGCCACTTCAAATACATCGAATATGTGGCGCGGACATGGCGCGTTCCGCTCGCGACCGAGGGCTGGCAGATGTTCCAGTCGCCGCTTTACTATCTGATAAGCGCGCCCCTGTTTCGATTGCTGGAGAGCGCGTTTCCCCTCGACACCGCGGTCCGCCTGCTTCGTATCATCCCTCTTCTCTGCGGCGCCGCCCAAATCGAATTGTGTTATCGCACAGCCCGGCGCATCTTTCCCGAACGCGGCGACTTGCAGATATTCGCGACCATTCTTGGCGGCTGGATGCCGATGAACATCTACATGTCGCAATATATCTCGAACGAGCCGCTCGCGGGGCTGCTCATCGGCTGCGTGATGTATATGACCCTTCCGCTGTTCCGGGATCCGGCGGCGTTTCGCGTTCGACAGTGCATTCCGCTCGGATTCATGATCGGATTGGCGCTATTGGCCAAAGTCACCGCGCTGCTGGTCGTATTTCCTCCGGTTCTGGGAATTGCCCGTGCCGTCTTTTCCCATGATGGGCCGGTGCGCCGCCGGGCTGAGCAAACATGCGCCGCGCTGGCGTTGCTGGCGGGTGTCGCGGGGCTGGCCGCGGGATGGTACTACGCCCGCAACTGGATTGAACTGGGACGTCCCTTTATCGGCGGCTGGGACGCCTCCCGCGGCATCGAATGGTGGCAGGATCCCGGTTACCGCACCCCGGCCCAATTGCTGGCGTTCGGCGACGCGCTCATACGGCCTGTGTTTTCGGGCATCTACAGTTTCTGGGACGGCCTCTATTCCACCGTGTGGATGGACGGCCTGCTCAGCGGCATGGCCGATCTCACCGCGACGCCCCGATGGAATTATGGGTTCGTCTTTCCCGGCATGTGGTTCGCCCTGTTGCCCTCGCTTGCGATTCTGGCCGGCGCGGCGGGCGCGCTGATCCGTCCCGGCAAATCGGCCTCGACGGGGCTTCTCCCCGCGGCGTTATGCGTCGGCCTTTTCTTGGCCGCCCTGTTGTTCCATTTTCTCACCAACCCGTTTTACTGCGCGGTCAAGGCGTTTTATGCCCTTGGCGCCTTGTCGAGCCTGGCGGTGCTCGGCGCGGCGGGATTGGGCCGGTTGTCGTCATGGAAGCACTCGCGACCCCTTGTTCACGCCCTCTTCGCCTGCTGGGCGGTTTCAGCCTGTCTGGGATTTTTCGCGGGGTGACTTGATCGGCCGTACGCTATTTTGCGCCGGTGCGCGCCAGAAGCGGTTCGATATATCCCTTTTTACCGCATGCGGACCACCGTTCCGCCCGCTTCCTTATTTCACGATAATCATTTCGTCCCGCACATTTCCTTCCATATCGTACGCGCGGTAGGTCAACCGGTTCTCCTGGCCGGTTTCGATGCCGATGACCTGGTACGTCGAAACGCGGGCGATGGTTTTCGCGGCGCAATCGGGTTCGACCAGTTCATAATATTTCGTGCCGGAAACCGCAATCACGTACACGGTGCCCTCGGCGGGTGACGACACTTCCTTACCCGCGCGCATCGGTTTGGTCCGCAGGTAGCCGTGGTCGTGTCCCTGCAGGGCCATGTCCACATGATACCGGTCGAACAGACGGCCCCATTGCTCGCGAACCTCGGCATTGTCGCGTCGAGGCGCGGAGGAATACGCCGGATGATGGAACACGGCGAATTTCCAGACGGCCTTCGACGACTTGAGTTGTTCCTCGAGCCATGGGCTTTGCGCCGCCACCGATGAATTGGAATCGAGCACGACGAAAAGCGCGTTGCCGTAATCGAACGAATACGCCCGCTCCGGCCCGATGTTCGCCGGACCATTTGTGGGCAGCGTCAACAGATCCAGATACAGGCGGGGGCCTTCGCCCCGGGGACAATCGTGATTGCCCAGCGCGGGAACGTAAGGACGGCGGTCGAACACGCCGCCCGCCGCATGAAAGAACATGTCCCATTCCTCGCGGTTGTTGCCCCGGTTTACGTTGTCGCCCGCCACCACGTAAAAGGCCGCTTCGGGATGGCGATCATAAGCGGCATGCAGCAGGCGCCCCCACGTGTCCAGCCCCAACTGCGGATCGCCCAAGTATACGAACGAAAAAGACGCGGCCGTTTGCGGCGCCGTCGTGAATTCAAACCATTCGCTCCATTCCTTTTTGTTGCCCACCCGGTAGGCATAGGATGTGCCGGGTTTCAGGCCGTCCAAGACCGCCGAAAAACGATGATTGACGGGATCGTTCGCGGTTCCCGGATCCTTGACTTCGCCGACCGTCGCGGTGATTGAGGTGTACTCGTTTTCCGGCGCGCCTTTTTCACGGAACTGGACAGCCCCTTTCTTGATTGTCGGCGCCGTCCTCCACTGAATCGCCTGGGTCGTCCGGGGATCGCCGCTCCAAGTCAGACATACTTGATCGGGCCGGGGACTTGCCGGATACGCCGTGGAGCGAACCCCTGTGTCGGCAAACGCTTCCCGGGTAATCTCGAAAAATTGCGGACCGGCCAGAATGGCCGCCGCGCTTGCCGTCGCCAACACGCCCAACCACACCAAACGATTGCGTTTCACATCCATTCTCCTTCGGGTTTACCTCTTTGACCTTTTTAGATCGTTTACGGTTCCGAAAACGGTTTACTTGCCTTGATCCATGAGAGTACCTTGTTCTCGGAGTCGTGAACGTCCCGGAATGGCTATCTTCGTGGAACTTCTCATCCTTTTGCCTCAAGAACACAGTACTCTCAATCTTGATCCTTTGAATGCAATATACCTTACCGTCCGGAGCGGTTGACTTCAAATCCCGGCGGCGGGACGCCCTATAAAGGGCATGTAATCAGGCTAACCACAAACGCCCTGTTTGGAATTCCCGTTGTTTCCGTGTACACTCTTCATTGGTTATGTGATTCTTCGGACAACGTCCAATCTTTTTTATTTTTATCACGTCAGACAACAGTAAACGGGTTGGGGTTTCAGGGCGGCCCTTGGCCGCAGGGAAACCGGCGGAAGCGTGGTATGTCCGCGTGATCCGAAACGACACCGTGCACGAGGCAAATGGAGCGACCATGGCGAAATCGCGAATTTTGGTGATTGACGACGAGGCGCTCATGCGCGAGTACGTCGAGGAGGCGCTCGTGCGCAGCGGTTACGAGGTGACCACCGCGACGAACGGCCGCGACGGCCTTCAACTGCTGCGCGAAAAGGGGTTCGACGCCGTCGTCACCGATCTCAAAATGACGCCGGTGGACGGGCTTGAAGTCGTGCGGCGCATCAGGGAGGAAAAACTCGATACCCGCTGCATCGTCATGACGGCCTACGGAACCATCGAGACTGCCGTGGCCGCCCTCAAGGACGGGGCCGAGGATTACATCCTCAAACCGTTCTCGCCGGACGTTCTTGAATTGGCCGTCGCGCGGGCCCTCGAACGGGGCCGGGTCGCCGAGGAAAACCGTTACCTGCGCGCGCAACTCAACCGGAATTACGACTGCAAGGCGCTGATCGGCAAAAGCGCCGCCATGCGCAAGGTTTATGCGGAAATCGAAAAGGTCGCCTCGAGCCGGGCGACCGTCCTCGTGCGCGGCGAAAGCGGCACCGGCAAGGAACTTGTCGCGCACGCGCTGCACTACAACGGACCGCGCGCTGACCGTCCGTTCATCAAGGTCAATTGCGCCGCGCTGTCCGCGGGATTGCTCGAAAGCGAACTGTTCGGCCATGAAAAGGGGGCTTTCACGGGTGCGCACGAACGGAAAATCGGCCGTTTTGAACTGGCCGACACCGGTACGCTGCTGCTCGACGAAGTGAGCGAAATCGGCCTCGAACTGCAGCCGAAACTTCTGCGCGCATTGCAGGAACGCGAATTCGAGCGGGTCGGCGGCGTCTCGTCCATCCAAGTGGACACGCGGATCGTCGCCACGTCCAACCGCAACCTCGAACTCGCCGTCGAGAAAGGCCAGTTGCGCGAGGACCTGTTCTTCCGCCTCAACGTCATCCAGATTGTGCTGCCGCCGTTACGCGAACGGAAGGACGACATCCCCCCGCTGATGGATTATTTCCTCGAACGGTACGCCCGTGAAAACGGTCGAAAGATTACGGGTTTCGCGCCGGAAACCCGCGAACTGTTTCTCGATTACGCATGGCCCGGCAACGTCCGCGAACTGCAGAACGCCATCGAGCGCGCCGTCGTGCTGGCCGCCGACAAGATTCTGCGGCCCGAACATTTTCTGCTTGGGGCCGTGCGGCGTCCCGCCGGCGAGACGGGCCTGACCCCCGGCGTCACGCTGGCCGAAACCGAAAAGCAACTCATCCTCAAAACCCTCGAATACTGCAAACAAAACCGGACGCATGCCGCGAAAGTCCTCGGCATCAGCGTCCGCACCTTGCGCAACAAACTGAAGGAATACGGGCCGTAAGGAGCCGTTTATGCCATCGCAGGACCACGTCGCTTTTCGTGTTTCCGACATGGAGGCCGCACTGAACTTTTACGAGCAAACGCTCGGACTCCGGCGGCTTTCGTGCCAAACCGACGAAGACCATCACGAACGGTTCGCGTTTCTCGAACTCGACGGCGGCAATCTCGAACTTCTTCAACCGCTCGACGAATCGAACCGCCCCGTGTCCTTTGCCAAGCCCACCGTCGAAGCGCCCTACTGCCCGCACTTGGCGATCCGGACCGGTGATTTGGATGCCGTGGCAGACCGGCTTCGCGAACACGGCGTGCCCATCGTCAAAGGCCCGCTTGAAATCCCGGGACAGGTCCGCTGGCTCTATCTCGCCGATCCCGACAACAACATCATTGAATTTGTTCAATGGCTGTAGCCCTGTCCGAAAAATGCGCGCGAAACCGGCCGCACAGGAGGACAGTCATACAATCCGAAAGGCTGTTGCTTTCGGCCGTGCGCCCGAAGCAGCGTGTGACCATTCTTGGGAAAAATCCCGGCAAACCAAAGGAGCGGTTCAAATGATCAAGCGAATCACGATAGGGGCGTTGATTGCGGCGGCCGCCTTGTGCGCGCCGTTGCAGGGGTTGGCGCAGGACACGGTCGAATCCATCCAGAAGGACGTGTTGGCCAAGTGGGACAAGGTCAATTCGTTGACGGCCGCCATCACCGGCACGGGCGATATCAAACTCTCGCCGGAGTCGCCCACGGCGCTGCATCTCGTCGCGTCCGGAAACCTGGATTCCCTCAAAAAGGACGGCAAGACGTTTTCCCGCATCGAACTGGGCGCGGGACTGACCCCGCAGGCCAAGCCCATGGCCCGCATCTTGGCCGGTTCCGATGGCAGCGCCGCCTATGTCGAAACGGAATTCCTCGGAAAGGTCGAGTCGAAGACGGTGGATCAACTTCCGATTGCGGCGGATGCGAAAGGCCTCTTCGACATCATGAACCAGCACCTGAACCTGACCGTCATGCCGCCGGAAAAGGTGGACGACAAGGAGGCCCATGTAATCGCCGGTGAAATGAAAAACCCGGAAAAGGACATTCCCGTGTCCAAGATATTGGCCTATTTCGAAAAGGAAACCGGCATCATCCTGAAAGTGGTGGCCCTGAACATGGAAGGCCAGCCGATGGTCACGCTCGCCCTGCGGGACATCGTGTTGAACGCGCCCCTCCCCGAAGAAAAATTCCGGTACACCCCGCCCGCGCCTCCGGCGCCTAAGCCCGAATCCGCCCCGGCGGCCCCGGCGGCGGAAACGGCCAAGGCGGCCCCTGCCTCCGGCGAACAAAAATAGCGGAAATAGGAAGCGCAATCCGCCGCCGTGTTTTTCACGCGATCTTCCACGGATGCGCCGTCTCCATGCCCCACGCTATACTTCCGCGGACAGGAGGACGCGCCATGATCTTGCGGGTGTTGTCGGACGAACAACTCGCGAAACTGCACGCGGTTTCGCTCGACATCCTGGCCGAAGTGGGCGTGCGGGTTCCGCACGACGAGATGCTGGCGCGGCTTGCGGATGCGGGCGCGCGCGTGGATTCCGCGAAACAGCATGTCCTTTTTCCGCCGGAGATGGTCGAGCGCTGCATCGCCTCCGCCGGCAAACAATTCACGATCTACGGGCGCGACCGATCGAAGACCGCGCAATTCGGCCATGGCACGCGCAACTACAATTCCATCGCCGGCGAGGCGCTGTGGATTGACGATGATTTCACCGAGCGGCGCTATCCGACGCTCGACGACGTGACGACCGCCGCGCGTCTCGGCGACGCGTTGCCGCACATCAACATCGTCGGCGCGATGGCCGATCCGCAGGGTATTCCGCCCGAATGCCGCTGCGTGTACGTCGCCGCCGAATTGCTCAAGAACACAACGAAGCCCATCACGTTCTGGTTCCACGACCGCGCATCCGCGCGTTTCATTCTCGACCTGTTCGCCGTCGTCGCGGGCAGCGAGGCGGACGCCATCCGGCATCCGTTCGCGTACCCGTTCCTCGAACCGATCAGCCCGTTGCGATTTGCGCGGCACGGCATTGACTTGCTCTTCGAGACGTGCCGCTATCCACTGCCCGTGCCCATCGGCCCGATGGCCCAAGTCGGCGCGACCGGTCCCGGCGCCCTCGCCGGCACGCTCGCCCAGGAAAACGCCGAGATCCTCGCCGGGCTCTGCCTCGTCCAGACCATCCGCCCCGGCACGCCGATCTGTTACGGCGGCATCCCGCATGCGTTCGATATGCGCACGATGCAACTGGTCTTCGCCGGTCCCGAACAGGCGCTCATGGCCGTCGCCATGACGCAGATGGGCAAACATTACGGCCTCCCCGTCTACATCAACGTCGGCCTGACCGACAGCAAGATCCCCGATGCCCAGGCCGGCATCGAGGCCGGGATCACGCTCGTCTGCGGCGCGCTCGCCGGGGCCGACATCTTCGGCCATCTTGGCATCAGCGGCGTGGACCTCGGCACATCCCTCCCGATGCTCGTCATGCAGCACGAAATCATCGGCTACGTCGAGCGCATCTTGCGCGGCATCGCGTTCGACGACGACGCGCTCGGCTTCGATACGATCCGAAAAGTCGGCCCCGGCGGCAACTACCTCGCCGAAGAACACACCGCCCTCCACTTCCAATCCGAACTCTGGTTCCCGCAACTGCTCGACCGCAACTTCTGGGAACCCTGGCGCGAACTCGCTCGCAAGGACATGTTGTCCCGCTGCCGCGCCATGAAAGACGATCTGCTCGCGAACCATGCCTGCGAGCCACTGCCCGGCGACGTCCAACGCGATGTGGATCGGCTCCTCGCCGACGCGCGGCGCATTCTTACAAGCCACTGATCGTCTTCGACAGCCAATCTCGGATTCGTTGAATCCCGCGGCAACGGCGCGGGTCAGGGCGAACCGGCGGCGTAAATGCGCTCGAATTCGCGCCGGTATTGGTCGGCGATGGCCCGCGAATGGAGGATGAGCACGTTTTCGTCGTTCCGGTTTTCGGCGGCCTTTGAAAAATTGTAACTGCCCGTAACGACCACCTCGCCGTCCACCACCATGACCTTGTCGTGCATGATGTGCGGGTTGCCGTCCATGCGGACGTCCGCGCCGCATCCGCGCAGGAATTCGTCCTGCGCGCTTCGGTTGCCGGCCTGGGTCTTGTCGAAGACCGCGCGGACGCGGACGCCTTCGCGGATGCGCCCCGCCAGCGCCTTGGCGATGGGTTCGGAGGTGAACGCGAACGCGAGCACGGCCACGTCCGTCTTTGCGCCGGCGACGGTTCGCACGATGGCGGCCTGCACGCCGTCGTCCGGCGAAAAGTAACATTCGATCCGCGCGCCGTCCACCTCCACGACCGGATGGGGCGTCCGTTTTCCCTTGCCGAACCGGCGCTCGCCGAACATTTCGGTGAATTCGTCCGTGAAGTTGACGGCGAGGCGTTCCGACGCAATCAGGAGCGAATTGTTGTCGTTACGGTACATGCAGTTGTTGGTGATATTCGTCGAACCGGTCCAGACGAGGCGGTCGTCCACCACGCAGAATTTGTTGTGCATGAACGGTTCGCGCCCGTCGAACACGACGGGGATCCCCGCCTGCATGCACGCCTGCACGGCGTCGCGTTGCGCGTAATCCGAATCGGACACGATGCGCACCGCGATGCCCGCGCGGTGTCTTTCGATGAGGGCGGCGGCGACGGATTCGAGTTCGAGATCGTAGAAAGCCGCGATCACGGAACGTTTCGCGCCGGCGATCAGGCGGACCAGCGCGCGGTCAATGCCAAAAGGGTTGAGGGACTGGCAGGGCGCGAAATACACCCGGATGGCGCCGGCATCGCCGGTTTGCGCGGCATCCGTCCGCGCGCCGGGATCCCGTTCCTCCTGGATTTGGCGCGCGACGAACGATCGCCCGCGATCCAGCGCATCCGCCGCGCGTCCGCGCAGGACGGCGATCGGATGCCCCGCGATCCGGTAATGAATCAGTCCCGCCGCGCCGGCCACGACGACGATCAGCAGAACCAGCGCCACGGCGCGCAACAAACCCGCGCCGCGCGCGTCCCGCGTCATGCGCCCGTGTTTCCGGTTCGGAACGGCATCGCGCATGGGCTTCGCTTACACGAGGGCGCGCCGGCGCGCAATCCAAACGCCGCCGCACATTGTCAGCACGGCCGATAACAGCATTAGCCCCGGCATGCCCGCGGCGGGCAGGGACTCCGTAATACGCACGACGGCCGTTTCGGACGTGACGGACTGGGTGCGGTCGTCGCGAATCTGGCACGAGTAACCTGCGGCGTCGGCCAACTGCACGGAGGGGATGATGTAAGTCGGTCCGTTGGCGTTGGGGATGTCCACGCCGTTCTTGCGCCAAGTGTACCGTAGCGGCTGTACGCCGCCACCGGCCGTAACCGCCAAGGTTACGGTCTGGCCGATTTGCACCGCAACGCTTTGCGGCTGGTTTATTATGGTTAGCAGGCCGACCACCGTCAGCGTGGCCTTGCGTGAACTGTAGGTCGTCCCATGGTAGGTGGCTTCACACCAATACCGGCCGGATTGCGCCGTGTTGGTTTCAGGCAGGATCAGCATGGGCGAGTCGAACCCCACGTCGGTCACGACGCCTTGGTTGTTTTCCCATTTCCATTGGAGGACGACGGGATCCGCATGCGGTTCAAGTTCAATGGTGAACGTGAACGGTTCGCCGGCGTACACCTGCCCGCCTTCGGGCGGCGCGGCGAAACCGAAATCGTTGTTGACGACATAATAGGCCGACGCGTCGTTCGCGCACTCGTTGCCCGCGGCATCCTTGATTCCCGTGGCGCTTACGCGGATGCCGATGTTGCCGCTCGCATCGCCGTGGGAAAGCGCGACCTGGACCTTGTACGAGGGGCTTGCGCCCGAAATGGCGAACGTCGCGTATGGGGCAAGCGATCCGATCAGCGAAACGTTGCCGGCATTGAAACTGTCGTCCACGTCCTCGCTGAACGTGACGCGGAACGCGACCGAATCGGCATCCGTCGGCGACGGATCGTCGAGCGTGACCATGGCGGCGGGCGGATTGGGATCATAGAGCCGCACGAACATGGGCGACGCCGAAACGCGGTTGCCCGCGGCATCGGACGCGGCCCCCGCGAGAACCTGCGCAAAGACCGGCCCCGCGCCGGCGGGCACAAGGTCGAACGTGTAATCCGTTCCGCTGCCCTGGAGGTTCTGCACGGTGGCGTTCATCGGGGAAATGCCCTCCGCGGAAAACCCCGTGACGGGTTCGCTGAACGTGGCGCGCGCCGGAATCGGCGAGAGGCGCGTGGCGCCTTGCGCGTCGGTGCTCAGATATACGGTTGGGGGAATGCCGACGGCGCCGCTGTAGTGCGTGGCCGTGTTGACGGCGCCGAGCGGGTTGCCGCCGGCATCGGTCGCGCCCGTGACCGTAATCGTGATGTTGCCGCGATCCAGCATCTCGCCGGATCCCCATGTCAACCGATAGGTGTTTCCATAGAGCAACGCGGCCGTGTCCGGATGCGCGGCCAGCGAGCCTTTCCCTGATCCGCTCAACGTGTAATTGGCCGGCGCGGTGGCGCCGTCGCCCATGGCCGCGCTGAACACGACATCCACCATCCCGTTGTAGACAACCGTCGCCGAGACGACGCTGGTCCGCGCGAAAACGCGCGTGAATACGGTCTCCAGCGCCGCGTTTCCGTTTCCAGCGGCATCCGTTGCAATGCCTTCGGGAATGTTCGCCGTCACCAGACCTTCCGAGGCCGGCACAAGGTTGAACGTGTACGACATGCCGGTTCCGGCAAAGTTGGCGACGGAAGCGTTGCCCGTCGCGATGTCGCTGCCGGTAAAGCCGGTCACAGGTTCGCTGAAGGCCACCGAAACGGGGATGGGCGAGGCGCCCGTTGTGGCCGGCGTGGCGGACGTCAACTGGACCGTGGGAACGCTGGCCACCGCCGCCCCGGCGTCCGTGCCCGAATTCGGCGAACCGATGGGGTTGCCGGCAAGGTCGGACATGCCGCTGGCCGTTACGGTGATGTTGCCGCCCTTCACCATTTCGCCTGTGTTCCAGCCCAGACGGTAGGTGTTCAGGCCGACGAGCGTCACGGAATTGGGCGACGTGGCAAGCGATCCCTTGCCGGTTCCGGACAAGGCGTAGTTGGTGTTTGTCAACGCCGCGGCGTTCATGGCTTCGCTGAACAGGATATTGACCGCGTTGGAGGCCTGCACGGACACGCCGAGCACCGTCGGCGCGGCGCCGATCGCGCCGCCGGCGACCGTGCCGGAATTGCCGGTCGAGCCGATTGCGTTGCCCGCGGGATCTTTCACGTTCGACACGGTCACCGTGATGGAGCCGCCGTTGCGCATTTCGCCGGAGGTCCACGTCAAACGATATTTGTTGCTGCCGACATAGACCACGCCGGCCGGATAGGCGCTCAACGAGCCGAGACCCGTGCCGCTTGCGATGTAGTTCGTCGGCACGAGGGCGCCTTCCCCCAGCAGTTCGCTAAAGGTAACATCCATGCTTGAACCGGATTGAATCGCAAGCGCCGTCACCGTGGGCGCGGTTCCGATTCCCCCGCCGTAATGCGTGCCGCTGTTGTTGATGCCGGCGATCGGATTGGCGGCCGCGTCGTAAACACCCGAAACGGTCACGGTTATCGTCGCGCCGTTGACCATTTCGCCGGAAACCCATGTCAGCCGGTACTTGTTGCCGCTGCTGAGCGCGACGGATGTTGGATTCGGGGACAGGGATCCCATGCCCGGTCCCGACAAGACGTAGTTGGCGTTCGAGGTTACCCCGGCGCCCATGGCTTCCGAAAAAGTCACGTCAATCGTCTGGGCGGTTTGCGCGGCGACGGTCGTGACCCGCGGTGCGACCCCGACCGCACCGCCCGCGTGCGTGCCGGTGTTGTACGCGCCGATGGCGTTCCCGTAGGCGTCGGACACATTCGACACGGTAATGACAATGTCCCCGCGATCAATCATCTCGCCGGATGTCCATGTAAGGCGATACTTGTTGTTGCCGGCCAGCGCGACCGAGGCGGGATTGACGGCCAGGGTGCCCTTGCCCGATCCCGAAAGCGCATAGTTGGCTGCCGTGACGGCGCCGGCGCCCATCGGGCGGTTGTACGTCACGTCCACCGTCGTGCCCGACGTCACGGCCACCGTTTCAACGCCGGGCGCGCCGCCCATGCCGCCCCGCGGATCCGTCGCGCTGTTGAAACCGCTCAACACATTCCCATACGCATCCAGCACGTTGGAAACCGTGATCGTGATGTCGCCGTCGGGAACCATCTCGCCGGTCGTCCATTCCAGCCGGAACCGGTTCGGGCCGACCAGGGTGACCGTCGTTGGATTGGCGGCCAGGGTGCCCTTGCCCGTACCGGAAAGGGTGTAATTGGCGGGCGAAGAGGCGCTTGCCCCCATGGCCCCGTTGTATTGCACGTCCACGTGCAGGCCGTCCACCACCTGAACCGACTGCACCGAAGCCAGCGAGCCGATGTAACCGGTCTTGGAACTGGAACCCACGGAAGTCGTTACCGTCAACGTGACGGCAAAGACGCCGGGGATCCCGTACACATGCACCGGATTCTGTTCCGGACTGGTGGCGCTGTCGCCGAAAATCCACGACCATTGCGTGATAGGAATACACGACGGCGTGACTGTCGTGTCGGTGAACTGGACCGCCAGCGCCGCGCCGCCAAACGACGGCACCGCCGTAAAATCGGCCACTGGAGCCGCCATTTCATACGCGCCCATGTCGAAGGCCGCGCCTTGCGGCCGGGTCGTCCCGGTGATGTCGGTGGCGGGCGCCCCGACGTTCGTGCCCGTATTGATGCAGGGCGAACCGCTGCCCAGCCGGAAATCGTTGACATTGGCGTCGGCAAACACCGGATTCTGGGCGATGTTTCCCGTGCCGGCCAAGCCCCCCTGCACATTGCAATAGGTCGCGTTGAGGGTCGCTCCGGTGCTGAAGATTTCACCCCCCGAATCGAAAAAAAGAATGGTGTTCAGCAACGTGACCGTCGCCCCGTCGGCATAAAGGCCGGCCCCGGCGGTGGCCTGGTTGAGCGCAAAGGTGCAATTGACCAGCGACGGCGTGCTGCCGTTGAAACTCCACATGCCGCCGCCGTTGGTGGCGACGTTGCGATACAGCAGGCAGTTCGAGAACACCGGCGATCCACCGTCGTTGTACACGCCCGCGCCGCTGAACGCGGTGTTGGAATATATTGTGCACTTCGAAAACGTGGCGGATGAGGACCGGTTGCCGATGGCCCCGCCGACGCTTGCGCTGTTGGCTGTAAACACACAATTGGACACCGTGCCGCCCGACGTGTCGCTAAAAAAGCCGCCGCCGCAGCCGTTCCACGCGCTGCCGTTGGCGTTGCCGCCGGTGATCGTGAAACCGTCGAGCGTCGAACCCGTCGTCCCCTTGACGACATGGTACGCGCGAACACCGGCCCCGCGTCCGTTCGCCCCATCAATGGTCACGACATGCGCCACCCAATTCCGCTGCGAAAGCTGCGTCTCGTATCCGCCGGCGGCCTTGCCGATAAAGCCGCCGTACACGCTGACATTGGTTTTGAGCACGAGCGATCCCGCGGCGTCCGCCGTGCGTGGCTCGTCATAAACACCCTCGGCCACCCATACGCGATCCCCGGCCGCCGCGGAGTCTATGGCTTGCTGAATCGTGGTATAAGCCGTCCCCCAACTTGTGCCGTTCTGCGTGCCCGTATTGTCTTTGTCAACATACCAAATGGCTGCGGTCGCCTGCATCGCCGCACACATTCCCGCCACCAACCCCATAACCAGATTCTTATTCGACATCCGCTGCCTCCTCGCTCCGCGAATTTCTTTTTTGATTGAAGACCGCATTACGTTCCCCCCACGCCAATCCTGCCATTCCGGATTTCGCTCCGTTGAACACAACCGCCAATAAACAAGATCCCACCCTGCCTTGTTACGCTTTGTTGGGACACAATACGGCCACTACTGCACGCTTGGCTATTTTACCACAAATCCAGCGTCTGCAAGGAAACAGAAATTGCTTGACTTCTAACGGTTACACATTCTACAATCTACCCGAAGGCTACAAATAACACACAAGGAACAAAGGCCGTGTCGCTGGCCGCCGAACTTCATTTGGATCGTCCGTTTTCGGACTTGCGCCATGAAACCCTCTTGAACATTGTGCATACGGCCGGTCTCTTTTCGGCCGTGGGCGAGGCGCTTTTTCGTCCGTTTGGCCTGACCCAGGCGCAGTTCAACGTCCTGTTTGCCCTGAAATACAAGATTGGCCCCATCACGCAGGCGGGGCTTGGCAAGCGGCTCGTGGTCAGCCGGGCCAGCATCACGTCGGTGCTCGACAAACTCGAACGCAAGCAGTTGGTCGTGCGCGAGAGCGTGTCGGGCAACCGCCGGATCTACCATGTTTCGTTGACCGCGAAAGGGCGGGCCATGATCGAGCAAGTCGAGCCGCTGTACCGCGAACGGATTCACGCGGCCTTGGCGGACCTGAGCGATGCGGAGTGCGTGAACGTCATCCGGTACATGGAGCGCATGCGGGCGCAGACGGCCAAGATGCGCGGCGGCGCGTAGTTTTCTGCGCGCATCACAACAAGGAGAGCAACGATGGTTGCGTCGAAAGGGATGCCGTCGGGCAAACCGTACAGCATGAAGGGGTTTTGGGCGTTGATTGCCACCCAGTTTCAGGGGGCGTTCAACGACAACCTGTTTCAATTCCTCATCCAGTTCACGATTTTGGGCGTATTGATCGGACCGGGCAAGACCGCCGATGAATCCACGGCGACGATGGTCACGGCGGTCTCGACGATTATTTTCAGCCTGCCGTTTCTGGTTTTCCCCGGCGTGGCAGGCGCGCTTTCCGACCGGTACAGCAAACAATTCATCGCGGTATGCGTGAAGGTCTGGGAAATCTTTATTGTCTGTTTTGGTTTCTTTGCGTTCTATTTGGAATCGCCTGCGTTCTTGTGGGTCATGCTTTTTTTCATGGCGACGCATAGCGCGTTCTTCAGTCCCGCGAAATACGGCATCCTGCCGGAAATTTTGGAAGAAAGCCAGCTTTCCTGGGGCAACGGCGTGCTTCAAATGTGGACGATTATCGCGATCATCGCCGGCACGGGCGCGGCGGGTCCGTTGCACAGCGCGCTGGGCGGCAAAACGTATCTGGCGACGTTTGTCCTGCTGTTTCTCTCCTGTGCCGGTCTGGTGATGGCCCAATACATCTCGAAACCGCCGGCCGCGAATCCGGCACAGCCCATCCGGCTCAACCCGATGCAGGGCATGATTGAACACTTCCGTATCATGAAAAAAGACCGGTGGCTGCTGTACACGGTCGTCGGCTACACCTATTTCTGGTTTGCGGGCGCCTTGCTCCGGGCAAACGTGTTCGCGTACGGCGCGGCCAATCTTCACCTTAGCGAAACGCAGATCAGCGCGGTCTTGGCGGCGCTGGCGGTCGGCATTGGCGTGGGCGCGTTGGCGGCGGGCTACTTGTCTCGTCAGAAGATCGAACTGGGTCTCGTGCCGATGGGCGTGCTGGGCATCGCGTTGTTCAGCGGCCTGCTGGCGATGCCGGACATGAGTTTTTGGACATGCCTCATCCTGCTTTTCGGCCTCGGCTGCGCATCGGGCGTGTTCGATGTGCCGCTTGCGGCGACCCTCCAGCAGCGCAGTCCAAACCATATCAAGGGCGGCATCATGGCCACGACGAACATGCTCACGTTCGTGGGCATGTTGGGCGCGGGGGCCCTGTACTGGGCGCTTACGCGGGCGGGCGTCAACACCCGGCAAGTTTTCATGCTCAATGCGGTATTTTCGCTGGCGGTCGGCTTGTATATGTGCTGGCGGCTGCCGATCCTCGTCATCCGTTTCCTGTTGTGGCTCGTCACAAACACGGTGTACCGCGTGTCGGTCATCGGACGCCCCAATTTTCCCATCACCGGCGGGGGGCTCCTCGTCGCCAACCACACCTCCTACATCGATCCGATCATGTTGCAGGCCGTGGTGGACCGTCCCATCCGCTTTCTCATGTACCGCGGCTACTATGAAATGAAGTGGATGCGGCCCATCGCGAGGATCATGAACGCCATCCCCGTCTCGGCGGCCGATTCGCCCGCGGAATTGAGGCGTTCCCTGAAAGAAGCGGCCGACACCATCAAAAACGGCGAGTTGGTGTGTGTGTTCGCCGAGGGCGAGATTACGCGAACAGGCCAGTTGCAGTCGTTTCGCAAGGGGTTTGAATTGATCATGCGCGGGATTGACGCGCCGATCATCCCGGTGCATATCGATCGGCTGTGGGGCAGCGTGTTCAGTTTTTCCGAAGGCCGGTTCTTTTGGAAGAAACCGAAGGAATTCCCGTACCGCACCACGGTCAGTTTCGGCACGCCCATGCCGGCGGACACCTCGGGCCCCGTGTTGCGTTCCATCATCCAGGAAATGGGCGCGGAGGCGTTCGCCGCGCGCAAGATGAAGCCGTGTTTGGTGGATCGCGCTTTCCTGAAGGCCGCGCGCCGACGTCCCAAACTCATGGCTATCGCCGACAGCCGATCGGGCGAACTCAGTTACTTCAAGACTTTGGCTGGTTCAATTGTGCTGGCGCGCAAACTCAGGGCCATTCTCGACAAGCAGCCGATGGTGGGCGTTCTGGTGCCGCCGTCCGTCGGCGGATGTTTGACGAACCTGGCGCTTGAATTCATGGGGCGTGTTCCCATCAACCTCAACTACACCGCTTCGGCCCAAGCCATGGAATCCTATGCGCGGCAATGCAAACTTTCGCATTGCATAACCGCCAAGGCCTTTCTGGAACGGCTGCCCGTAACCGTGCCCGGCATCCCCGTCTATCTCGAAGACATCATGAAATCCGTTACGACCGCGGATCGCGTCATCGGGGGGCTGCTGGCCAAGGCCTGTCCGGGCTGGCTGTTGGGCTTCCTGCTGGGTGCGCCCCGGCGCACGGCCGAGGATCTGGTGACCGTGATCTTTTCGAGCGGCAGCGAAGGCGATCCGAAAGGCGTCATGCTGACGCATGGCAACATCCTGCACAACGTGGATTCGCTGGCGCAGATCATCGCCCACAAGGACGGCGACGTCATGATGGCCATGCTGCCGCTGTTCCACTCCTTCGGGTTCATGGGTACGATCTGGGCGCCGCTCATCAACAACCTGTCCGTCGTCTATCATCCCACCCCGCTCGAACCGAAGGCCATCGGCAACTTGATCAAAAAATACAAGGCCGAGTTTTTCATTTCGACGCCGACGTTTCTTCAGAATTTTACGCGACGCTGCGATCCGGATGACATGAAAAGCCTGCGATACCTGCTGGTCGGCGCCGAAAAACTGACTGACCGCGTGCGCGATGCGTTCATGGAAAAATTTGGCGTCGAACCGCTCGAAGGCTACGGCGCGACCGAATGCAGCCCGGCGATTTCGAGCAATATCCCCGATTTCCACGGCGACGGCCATCACCAAATCGGCATGAAACGCGGCACGGTCGGACGTCCCATGCCCGGCATCGCGGTCCGCGTGATCGATCCCGACACCGGCGAAATCCTGGGATGCGGCCAGCCCGGACTCCTTCAAGTAAAAGGCCCCAACGTGATGAAAGGCTATCTCGGCATGCCGGAAAAAACCGCGGCGGTTTTGAAAGACGGCTGGTATTCAACCGGCGACATCGCCTCGGTTGACGAGGATGGGTTCATCACGCTGACCGACCGCCTCGCCCGGTTTAGCAAGATTGCCGGCGAGATGGTTTCGCACACCAAAATCGAGGATACCCTTCATAACCTTATCGGGCTTACCGAACAGGCGCTGGCCGTGACCGGCGTGCCCGACGCGGCCCGGGGCGAACGTTTGATCGTCATCCACACGTTGTCCGACGATCAACTCGCGCAACTCCTGCGGGCAATGGATAAATGCGAAGAACTCCCGAATTTGTGGAGACCGCGTCCAAACGCTTTCTACCGGGTCGAAGCCATCCCCGTGCTGGGCACCGGTAAAATGGACATCAAGAGCGTTAAGGCCATGGCGCGCGCCTTCGATGCCGGCGACCTCTGATCCCCGGCGATTTTACTTGGGACGATTGCCGACTGCCGCCTCCCTGTAACCTTCCTCCGCCGGGAAGGGTCTAACCAATTGGGCGCGTGGCCCCATTTTCGGCCGATGGCGACCGGAAAGGCATCACAGCGGAGAGGACATAATGACGAAAAGGACGTCATTCACGACGTGGCCGTTTTTTTACCGGTAGTGTCCTTTATGTCCTTGAAAACCTTGTGTTGACGAAGCCTTTACGGTGCTGATGGCCCCTATTTCGGTTGATTTTTGGCGGAAGTCTTTGGTTTCAGGAGTATCGGTAATGGTTGACAGTCCCGGTTCCCGCAACCCATGGTATCGCGATTCATGGGCGATTGGCACGGCCTTTTTTTTGGCGATGGTGGCTTTTGCGGCGATCTACATGGCCCGGCCGCCGTTTCCGAAGCCCGCCACCGCGCCCGCCACGGATTTTTCCGCCGAACGCGCGCTGGTCTACAACCGGGCGCTGGCCTCCGAGCCGCACCCGGCCGGTTCGGACGCCAACACAAGGGTACAGCAATACATCGTGGACACGATGAACGGACTCGGCATACCGGCAGAGCACGTGGCGAGTCCCTATGCGGGCGGACACAGCGCGGGCATGCGCAACATGGTTCTTGCGCGGCTGTACGGCACGGCCAACACCAAGGCCATCATGTTCGAGGCGCATTACGACAGCGTGCCGTACGGTCCGGGCGCGGCGGACGATTGCGCGGGCATCGCGGCCATGATCGAAATCGCGCGGGCGTTGAAGGCCGGGCCGCCGCTCCGAAACGACGTTATCTTTGTGTTTAGCGATGCGGAAGAAAGCGGCATGCTCGGCGCCAAGGCCTTCTGCGAGCATCCGTGGTTTGGCGATGTGGGGGTTTTGATCGGGTACGAAGCGCGCGGCAACCGCGGCAAGGCCTATATGTTTGAAACCGGCCCGGAAAACGGCTGGCTCGTCAGGCAACTGGCGAAATCGGGCGTGCATGCCGTAACCAGTTCCTGCATGGCCGATATCTACTACCGCCTGCCGTTTCGCGCCGACTTCGGTATTTTCAAGGAGGCGGGTCTCACGGGGTACAACATTGCGTTTATTGACAATTTCGCCCATTACCACACCAAAAACGACAATCCGGACAACCTCAGCCTGGCCAGCCTTCAGGATCTTGGCGAGTACGGCATTCGGCTCGCCCGCCATCTGGGAAATATCCCGATTGACAAGGTGAGGGCGCCGGATCTGACTTATTTCACGGTAATCGGACCCTTGTTGGCCTATTATCCGGCGACGTGGAACCATCCTTTGACGTGGATCGTCGTGGCCCTGCTTGCCACCGTGCTGATTCTGGGGTTTGTGCGGCGGCGCCTGACCCTGCCGGGGTTGCTGGCCGGCTGCCTGTTGTTTGCGGCGGCGTTGATTGTGACCTCGGCCGTCCAGATGGGATTGCTCGCCGTGCTGTATGGCCCGTCGAAACTCTTCACGCAATTGACGCGCGATCTGACCTCGCTGCCCGATATTCATTTGATTCAGCAGAACAACCTGTACGGAACAGCGTTCGCCCTGATAGGCATCGCGACCTTTGTCCTGCTGGCCGGAACGTTCATGCGCCTTGTCCGCCCGTATCATCTCGCGTCGGGCGCGCTGATGGCATGGGTGGGCCTGATGTTTCTGATCGGCGTGTTTCTGGAAGGGGGCCTTTTTATTGCCCAGTGGCCCCTGCTGTTCGCTTCGTTGGGGCTGGCATTATTGTTTCTGGACAAAAATGCCGGTGATCCTTCGCCGGCCCGGGTGGCCGTCGCTTCGCTGTTTGTCGTTCCCGCCATTGTGCTCTTTGCGCCCGCTTTTGTGGCCGCGCTTTCGTTCGTGTATATCCTTGCCAGTCCCGTGACGATTCTGATCCCGGCGCTTGTCCTCGGCTTGGCCGTTCCGCAACTGGCGATCATCACGCGCCGAAGCCGCCTCTGGCTGCCGGCGGTCTGCGCCGGAGCCGGCGGCCTACTGATAGCCGTTGGCTTGCTGAACAGCGCCCCCACGCCTCTCCGTCCCCAATTCAACTGCGTGTCGTACCGGCTCGATCTCGATGCACAACAGGCGTACTGGTACAGCAGCGACCCGGCGCCCGATGAATGGACTTCCCAGTTTTTCCCGCCCGGCGCCTCCCATGCGCCAACCGAATCCGAAAGCGACCGGGAAAAAGATCCCTTCCGGAGAATTTCATCCCGCATCCATGCCGAACTCACGATGAAAGCGCCGGCCCCCGTCGTCGAATCCCTGGGACCCGAAGCGCGGATAGTCTCCGATGCCGTTGAAAACGGGATACGCAACGTCGTGGTGCGCATCGAATCGAAACATGCCGAGTCCATGCACGTGCGCGCGGGAGAGGGCACGAAGGTGATTGCGGCGTCCATTTTCGGCAAACCGCTCGACGCCGGGGGCGATCGCTGGTATCTCAGCCTCCATGTGTTTCCCCGGGAAGGCGTGGACCTTTCCCTCGCCCTCGAACCGGACAAACCGTTTTCGCTGCAACTGATCCAGTTTTCCCACGGCTTTCACGCCATTCCCGGAATCAGGCCGCGGCCTGCCCACATGGCCTCGGAGCCGAACACTATCCGGCGGCACAAATTCATCCGCGACAGCGATGTGCATGTTGCCAAAACGGTCTTTTTTCCGCCGCAGGCCATGTGAATAAATTCGGCGTTACGTTTTCGCGATGCTGTCGCGATGCGCCCAAACTTTTTCAAAGGCGTTGCCGTACTGTTCGATCAATTCGGGCTGTTCCGACGTGAAATACGGCAGGAGCACCGCCTTGCGGTTGGCCTCCGCGCATCCGGGCAGCGAGTCCTCGGCGGGAAGCACCGGCATGTGCCGCCACCATTTCTCCTCGCTGTAAATCGGATAGGTGTGCTGCAAGCGCAGGTTGTATTCCGCGGCCTCGACGCCTTCGGCCTGTAAGGCCTTGACCGCCGCCGCGCGCGACATGCCCGCTTTTTTTTCGTCAATGAAGATGATGTTCTTCGCGTAAAACACCCGTTTGATGCCGGAGCGCACGAATTGTTCCGACACGCCGGGCAACTGCGTGATGCGATCATTGAGGCGTTTGACCTGCGCGACGCCCGCCTCGTTTTTCGCGTCGAGATCCTTCAATTGGATGCGGGCGAGAATGGCCGCGATGGGATGAATGCGCATCTTCCCGCCGAAGGCCGTGCCCTGGTATTTCTTGTAGGGGCTGTCGTCCGCGAACGTGTGGGGCAGGTCGTAGTTTCCGTAGGTGGTGGCGCGCTCGAAATCCCGCGCGTCCTTGTACATGCCGATGCCGCCCTCGATGGCCGGCAACGGCTTCGTGGTTTGCAGACTGAACCCGGCCATACGGCCCCAATTGCCGACGAGCGTGTCGTTGACCCGCGCGCCGTGCGCATGGCTGCAATCCTCCACCACCTCCAACCCGTGCTCTTTTGCGAACGCGCAGATATCGTCCATGTCGCACGGCAGGCCGTACCAGTGGACCGGCATGATTGCCCGCGTTTTTGGGGTTAGCCGGCGTTTGCAGTCTTCGAGGTCAATGTTCAGCGTCCGGGGATTCGAGTCCACGAACACCGGGACCAGATCGAAGAACCGCATGGGCACGACCGGAAACCACGTGCTGTAATCCGGCACGAGCACTTCGCTGCCCGGCGGCAAATCCAGCGCGAACAGCATCGAGGTCAGCGCGCTGGTTCCGTTGCAGTGCGCCTTTGCATACGGGCAACCGTGATACGCCTTCCATGCCTCCTCGAATTCCGCCACGGGCTTGTAGTCCGGATTGCGCAGGAGTTCCGTGACGGCCCGGATTTCCTCGTCGCCGTACAGCGGCCATTTTTGCGCATTCGGGACTGCATGGGTGACCGCCTTTGGCCCGCCGTCAATCGCCAGCGTTTCCTTCTTCGCCTGGGCGTTGGCCGCAGGACTCCCCGCGGATAAATCCGATAAATACAGACTTGCGCCCAGCGCCCCCGCCGCTTTCAGAAAACCGCGCCGCGTGTTTTGTCTCTTTGTCAAGTTCATCGCCGTTACTCCCTCGTTGATGGCCCAATCCATGGTTGGGGCCGACTTTCCACAATCGCCGGGGAATCATCATCGTACAATGATACTTTGGTTCGCAACTTCTACCGCCTTTGCGTGGAACATGCCAACGCGGAAGTCAAGCCCGTCATTGGGACAGGGCGGACGGGCCGCAGGGGAGTTCCCTTGTCAATGCCACGGTTCAGACCAGACGAAGCCGTTCGGTCCCCACAGAAGACGACAGGGAGGCATGTTCCGATACCCATTTTCAGTCGTGTTCTCTGGATTCCACCCCAAATGAGTCGCGCGGCCACATGCCAACGATCAAGAGTCAATAACGCTTATAATGTTGACAATCAGCATCTTGCGCAGATTGGTCCGGATGGGATATTCCGTGTTTTTTACTGGCACGGATTTTGCTGACTTGTTAGTGTCTCTTTGTCTAGCGGCGTGGCGTTCCGGGAGATTAAGCCGTGTAACGGGAGGACGCGGCGCGCCGAAGGCAAACATGCAACCGGGAACAGGTTTAGGAGTGCTAACAACCATGATCAAGGCGAACAAGCTGACGATGCACTACGGTCCCGTAGTGGCCTTGAGGGATGTCTCCTTCGAGGTGAACCGCGGCGAAATAGTCGGGTTGCTGGGACCGAACGGCGCCGGCAAATCAACCGCCATGAAAATCCTGACCACGTATCTGCACCCGACGAGCGGAACGGCACAGGTCGGCGGGATAGATGTGCTGGACAATCCGCTGGGCGTGCGACGAATCATTGGATACCTTCCGGAAATCCTGCCGCTCTACATGGATATGGAAGTGCGGACATATCTGGATTTCGTGGGGCGTGCGCGGGGTCTGAGCGGCGGCAAGCTGAAGCAGCGCGTGGAAGTCGTGCTTGACGAGTGCGGGCTGCGGCCGATGTACCGCAAGATCATCCGCGAATTGTCCAAGGGTTACAAACAGCGCACCGGCCTCGCCCAGGCGCTCATCCATGATCCGGACATCATCGTGCTCGACGAACCGACTTCCGGCTTGGATCCCCACCAGATTGTCGAGATCCGCCAATTGATCCGTAAACTGGCCGCGACGAAAACGGTCATTCTCTCGACGCATATCCTGCAGGAAGTCGAGGCGATGGCCGACCGCATCGTCATCATCAACCGGGGCCGCACCGTCGGCGACGGCACCATCGAGGAACTGCGGGCCCGCGCGCGCGATTTCGACCGGACCGCGATATCGCTCCAAGGCGACCGCGCCGAAATCGAGCGGATGTTGTCTGGAATGGACGGCGTGCGCAAGGTTCATTACGAGGGCGAGGTGGACGGATGTTGCTCGTTTACCGTCTACAGCCGGATTGGCTCGGAAATCTGGCGTGAACTCAACAAACTCGCGCACTCGAAGAACTGGGCGGTGCGCGAACTGGCGGTCAAGCCGCTAACGCTGGAGGAAACATTTCTGACGCTGACGGAACCGGCCAAAAAACGCGATGAAAAGGAAGGAGCGGCCGCATGAAAAACATGGTGACCATATTGCGCCGGGATCTGGGCGCGTGTTTCACGTCGCCCATCGGCTACATTTTCATGATTGTCTACGTGTTGATCAGCGTGGGCTTGTACATTACCTCGTTTTTTACCTATCCGATGGCGGATCTGCGCCCGTATTTCATGAACCTGCCCATCCTGTTGTGCGTGTTCATCCCGGCGGTGACGATGCGAATCTGGGCCGAGGAACGCAAAGAAAACACGTGGGAAATGCTGCTGACCTTTCCGATGAAGGCGCGCGAACTGGTGGTGGGCAAGTTTCTTGCCTGCCTCTTGTTTTATGCGCTGACGTTGGCGGCGACGTTCACCCTGCCGTTGATGCTTGTCGCGCTGGGCAAGCCTGACTTCGGCCCGATGGCCACCGGCTACTTCGGCACGCTGTTGCTGGGCGGATTCTTTCTGGCCATCGGCATATTCTTTTCCGGTTTCTTCAAGGACCAGATCGTGGCGTTCGTCGTGACGTTGCTGGCGTGTTTCGGCATTTTCCTGGTCGGCACCGATTTCATCGCGTCCTATCTCGACGGCATGAAACCCGGCTTGGGATCGCTGCTGAGCCAGTTGGTCGGCGTCGCGGATCATTACAACGCCTTTTCGCGCGGCGTCATCGAACTGGCCGATCTGTTGTATTTCCTGGTGTGGACGGTGTTGTTCCTGGTATTGAACGTCATGTACATCGAGGGTCGGGGACGTCCAAAGGCGAAGACGATCTTCGGCGCCGCGGTGGCCATGTGCGCCGTGATTGGCCTGTTGTTCAACTGGCTGTTGGCCGGCACGAGCCTTGCCCGCTTCGACAGCACACAGGACAAGATTTTCACCGTATGCGATGCATCGCGATCCATCCTGTCCAAAATTGATTCCCCGGTCCAGATAAAACTCTATATCACGCCGAAAGAAAAAATGCCGACCGGCATGAAGCAGTTGGAACAGCAGGTCAAGGACAAACTCGAGGAACTGCGGCTTGCGTCGAATGGAAAACTGGAATATTCGGCCGTCTATCTCGAAGTCGCGAACGTCCTGGCCGACTCGAAGCAGGGCATGGAGAGCGCGGAAGACGAAAAGGATGAAAACAAGGCCATCGAAAAACGCATGCTCGACAAGGGCGTCGAGCCGTTCTCGGTGCGCGCGATGAGCGAGGACGAAGTCACGAACAAACTCGTCTATTCGAGTATCGGCGTCGGATACAAGGACAAGAAGGAGGAAATCATTCCCCAAGTCATGCCGCAGAACGTGGACGAGCTCGAATACCGCCTCGTCAGCACCATTTACAAACTGACGCGCGAAAAAGCGCCGGTGGTCGCGCTGGTGGCCCCGAAGGAAGCCATCAACATCGATCCGCAGATGCGGCGCCTGTACGAACAGATGGGCCAGCCGGTGCCGACGTCCGAGGATCCCTTCAGCACGATTGAACAGGTCCTCGGATATGAAAAATACGAAGTGCGGCGGATTGATCTGACCGAGGACAGCAAGATGCCGGATGAGTACGACGCGCTGGTGGTCATCAACCCCCGCGAACTCAACGACCGCCAGAAATGGGAAATCAACCGCGCCCTCGTGGCCGGCAAATCGGTCGTGCTGGCCGTACAGAACTACGAATGGGATTATCGCGCGACGCGCTCCGGCACGAGCATCACAAAACGCGAAGAGAAACCGCAGATCAATGACCTGTTGAAGAATTACGGGGTTACCGTCGCGGAAGAAATCCTGATGGACGTGAACCATGTGCCGTTGACGATTCAGAGCAGCAACAATCCGCTGGCGGCGCTGCTGGGCGGCGGCCAGACGGTCAATCTGCCGATGCACGTACTGGTCAACAGCGACACCATGGCGTCGGACAACTCCATCACGAGCCGGCTGGGATCGATCTTCTACCTGTGGGGTTCGCCATTGTCGCTGGACGAGGACACCCTGAAAAAGCACGGGCTTACCGCCAAGACGCTCATGACGACAACCCCTCGTGCATGGACGGTGCCCGGCACGGAACAAGTCAGTCAGGCCACGTTTGAAAAACCGGCCAGCGGAAAGGCGTATCCGCTGATGGCCATGATTACCGGCCAGTTCCCGGATGCCTACAAGGACAAGCCCCGCCCCGCATGGCCGGAAGAGCCGCCCATGCCCGGCCAACCGCCGAAGCCGCCCAAGGAAAAAGAAGAGGAAGGCGAGGCGGCGCCGGTGACTCCGGCTCCGGGAAAATTAATCGTGATGGGTTGTGCGGAAATGTTCCGCAAGAATTTCCTGCAGGCCGGCAATCTCGACCTGTTCATGAACAGTGTTGACGCCGTAACGCTTGGCGATGAATTGGTGCATGTGCGCAGCCGGAAACCAATCGATCGCATGATTACCATGCCCGATACCACGACGCGGCGCATCTGGAAGGTCATCAATTACGCGCTGGCCCCGGCGCTTATCGCGGGCGTGGGCATCTTCACGACCATGATGCGCCGGCGCGCGCGCAACGCCTACACGATGAGTTTCGGCATAACGGAAGACTGACGGACCCGCATTTCACGGAGATTGTACAGATGAAACCGAAGAGTTTGATACCGTTGGCGATCATTGTGGCTGTCCTCGTGGGACTGGTGGCCTATAAGAAAATATCGCAACGTCCCCCATCCCTCATCGAGCAGGCCCGGCTGGTCCGGCTGCTGCCCGAAGGATTCTCGAAAGCGGACGTGGCCCGGATTGAATTGACTTCGGGCGACAAGACCGACGAGAAACTCGTGCTGACATACGACAAGGACGCGGACAAGTGGCGAGTCACGACCCATTTCAACGCGCCCGCCAAAAAGGACACGGTCGAAAAATACCTCGATGCCATTGCGAAGATGAAAGGCGAGCCCCGCGCCATGGGCGCGTCCGAGACCGCCTTGGCGGATTACAATCTGACAGAGGCGAAAGCCTTTCACGTGGCGGGATTCAAAAAAGACGGCACGGAACCCATCTTCAACCTGCTGGTGGGCAAATCCCCCGGTTACAAGGAAGTGTTCGTGCGCAAGGCCGGTTCAAACGACGTGTTCGTCGAGGAAACGAACCTGAAGCAGCAGGCCGGCATTTACGACTCCACCCCGCCGCCGGCCAAATCCGGTGAAAAACCCGAAGAAAAACCATTGCCAAAACCGGAAGCCGGCACATGGCTCGATAAGGAAATCGTGAAGGTGGATTCCGAGAAACTGACCAAGGTCGCGCTGACGCTTCCGGACAAGTCGCTCGTGTTCGAGCGCCGTGAAAAACCGAAGCCGCCCGCGGACCCGGCCAATCCGCCCGCCGAGGAGAAGAAGGACGAGCCGGCCGCGTCGAGCGAGAAAGAAAACGCCAGCGTGGTTACGCCCACGTCCACAACCGCTGCGCCCACGCCGCCCGCCGCGCCGGAAAAGCCCGAATACGAATGGGTGCTTGCTTCCGGCGGCGCCGGGATGACGCCCAAACCCAACAGTATCGAAACCTACATCAAACGTTTCTCGCCGCTTAACGCCACCGACATCGTCGATCCCGCCAAGAAGGCGGAATGGGGATTGGAATCCCCCGCGTTTACATGTGTGTTGTCGGTGGAGGGCCAGCCCGACATACGAATCGAGGGAGGGCGTCCAACGGCATCGGACAATGGCTATGTGCGCGTCGCGGACGCCAAGGAAGATATTGTCTACTCGATGGCCAAATACAGTTTCGAGCAGCTCTTCCCGAAGGGTACGGATTTCTTCGATTTGCCCACGTTTTCGTTCGACAAGAAAACGATAGACGCCATTTCCATATCGGGCGCGGCGGGCGATATCGCGCTGGCGCGCGAAGGGGAAACCCTCAAGGTTATAAAACCGGCTTGCGATTTGAAGTCCGTTACAACCGCGTTGGACAACGTCGTGAACACGCTGGCGTCGTTGCGCCCCTCCGACTATGCCGACGGCGATCCGGGGCTGGGCGATCCGGTGCGCACCCTAACCTTTACGGCCGCCGGCCAACCGCACGCCATCAAGCTTTATTCCGAAAGCAAGACCATTGAGGGGTCTTATGTGCGTGTTGACGACAAGCCCGAAATACTGGTGCTCGGCAAAGCCGATGTGGGCAAGGTGTTCCCCGCGCCCAACGATCTGTTCGAGCGCAAGTTGTTCGATTTCGATGCCGACGACGTCGCCGAAATCGCCGTGAAAACCCCGGCGCAGGAATATGTCCTGGCGCGCGAGGGAGACACATGGAAGGTCAACGTGTCCGGCGCCGTCTTTGATGCGGACAAGGAAGTCTGCGAAGACTTGGCCGAAGACTTGGCCGGGGCGCAGGGCGATCACATCCTGTTCGGACAGGCCGGCTTGTCCACTCCGGCCGACAGCACGATTCGGATAAAGCTCAAGGAAAGCGGTGAATTTACGCTTTCATGTGCGCCCGAAAAAGACGGCAAGCGGGAAGTGCAGGCTTCCGGCAAGAGTCTTGCCTTCGACATGTCCGCATCGGCCATGGATGGGCTTATGCCGGCCTTGGACAAGGTGAAAAAGCCCGAACCGCCTCCCGCGCCGACACCGGCTGAAACTCCGGCCTCCACAGCGGAACCGGCTCCTGCGGCGGAACCGGCCCCTGCGGCGGAACCGGCCGCGCCGCCCGTCGAGCAGGCGCAACCTGTGGAAATCGCACCGGCGCCGGTTGAATTGCCGGCGCCGTCCGTGGCCACGCCGCAGCCGCCCGCGGAACCTGTTGTCGTGCAGGCGACGCCACCCACGGAGTCGGCGCCCCCTGCGGAAACGCCTGAATCGAAGTAAGGAAAATTTCCCGCGGGGCAGGACCCATGCGGGGTTGAGTAATGGGCCGCGCTTCGGCGCGGCCCGTTCTTTGTGTGCCAAGCATGGCGCGAATCTAAGGGGCGAAAGTCCCCTGCAAGCCCTGATGGTGGGAATTGCTAGCCAAGAGCAAGGGCGTCGCCGCGAGGCGGGGTCTGGAGGAAGCTGGAGGCAAAAGT